>Ga0318515_10000112_pt1 | contig 17659 bp, 19 predicted proteins | sample GRESIP176b2f19_FD_202499 | JGI IMG/M metagenome (GOLD analysis project Ga0318515, IMG submission 202499) | Tropical soil microbial communities from Luquillo Experimental Forest, Puerto Rico - GRE.SIPMG.176b2f19 | ecosystem: Environmental > Terrestrial > Soil > Tropical forest > Bulk soil...
CACGAAGCTCGCCTCGGCGCCCGCGCTCACGTGTCTCTCGATGAGCGTGACCTGCGCGCCCGGCGCAAGCCGCACCTCGAGGCGGGGATAGGAGGCGCCGCTCTGCGCCCCGGCGCTCGCCACGAATAGCGCCTCGAGCTGCAGGGGCGCGCTGCCTGGCTTGCGAACCTCGATCGCGAGGCCGTCGGTGGCGAATGCGTGATTGAGCAGCGCGAAGCGCTCGTCCGCCGCAACGGCGGCGGGCGCGCCATCGGCTGCGGCGCCTGGCCCATCGGTCGCCTGCGACAGCGGCGTCACCGCGCCGGCGCCCGCCTCGAGCGCCGCCGAGTGCGCCGGCGCAAAGCGGCCGTCGATGAACACGAAGCGGGCTATGCCGGGCAGGGACGGAGGCAGGTCAGCCGCGGACGCCAAATCCCGCAGGACCGGGGCCGGTGTGAACCGCACGCGCTCGAGCGAGCGCAGGTTGGCGTACTTCCAGTTCTCATCGCGCGAGCTCGGGAGTCCGGCCGTCTCGAGCGCGCGCATGGCGGCGGCGCGCCGCTGCGTGACGCGCCCCGCCGCCGGCTGCTCGCGCGCCGTGCTCGCGAAGTCGTCCAGGATGCGTGCGGTGAGGGCAGTCACGTCCAGCCTCAGGCCGCTTCCCCGGAGATGAAGTCGTAGCCGCGCCGCTCGAGCTCGAGCGCCAGCGTGCGGTCGCCGCTGCGGGCGATGCGCCCGCGCACCAGCACGTGCACGAAGTCGGGCACGACGTACTCGAGCAGTCGCTGGTAGTGAGTCACCAGCACGCAGGAGCGGTCCGGGGCGCGCTGCGAGTTGACGCCGGCCGCCACGACCTTGAGCGCGTCGATGTCGAGTCCGGAATCGGTCTCATCGAGGATCGCGAGGCGCGGCTCGAGCACCAGCATCTGCAGGATCTCGTTGCGCTTCTTTTCCCCGCCGGAGAAACCCTCATTCACGCCGCGCGAGAGAAAGCTGTCTTCCATGTGCATGAGCTTCATCTTGTCGCGCACCAGCGCGAGGAACTCGAACGCATCGACTTCGGGCAGCCCCTGCTGCCTGCGCACGGCGTTGACGGCGGCCTTCAGCAGGTAGACGTTGTTGACGCCCGGGATCTCCACCGGGTACTGAAAGCCGAGGAACAGGCCCTGCCGCGCGCGCTCCTCGGGCGCGAGGGCGAGCAGGTCCTGGCCGAGGTAGTGCACGCTGCCGGAGGTGATCGTGTACCCGGGGCGGCCGGCGAGCACGTAGGCGAGGGTGCTCTTGCCCGAGCCGTTCGGCCCCATGATGGCGTGCACTTCCCCCGCGCCGACCTCGAGGCTCAGGCCATCGAGGATCTTCTTGCCCTCCACGGTGACCGCGAGATTCCTGATGCTCAGCATTGAACTCACGTGTGTTATCTCCGCGGTCAGCCCACCGCGCCTTCGAGGCTGACCGCCAGCAGCTTCGACGCCTCGACCGCGAACTCCATCGGCAGCTCCTTGAACACCGACTTGCAGAAGCCGCTCACGATCATGTTGACCGCGTCCTCCTCGGCGATGCCGCGCGACAGCAGGTAGAACAGCTGGTCGTCGCTGATCCTGGAGGTGCTCGCCTCGTGCTCGACGGTGGCGGAGGGATTCTTCACCTCGACGTACGGAAAGGTGTGCGCGCCGCACCTGCCGCCCATCAGCAGCGAGTCGCACTGCGTGAAATTGCGCGCGCCCTGCGCGCTCGGCAGCATCTTCACCAGCCCGCGATAGGTGTTCTGCCCCGCTCCGGCCGAGATCCCCTTGGAGATGATGGTGCTGCGCGTATCGCGGCCGATGTGGATCATCTTGGTGCCGGTGTCGGCCTGCTGGTGGTGGTTGACGGTCGCCACCGAGTAGAACTCGCCGATCGAGCCCTCGCCGCGCAGCACGCAGCTCGGATACTTCCAGGTGATGGCGGAGCCGGTTTCCACCTGCGTCCATGAAATATGCGAGTGGCGGCCGCGGCACTCACCGCGCTTGGTGACGAAGTTGTAGATGCCACCCACGCCGTTGGCATCGCCCGGGTACCAGTTCTGCACGGTCGAGTACTTGATGCAGGCGTCATCGAGCGCAATGAGCTCCACCACCGCGGCGTGCAGCTGGTTTTCATCGCGCTGCGGTGCCGAACACCCCTCCAGATAGCTCACGTACGAACCCACATCGGCGATGATGAGCGTGCGCTCGAACTGCCCGGTGTTCATCGCATTGATACGGAAGTAGGTCGAGAGCTCCATCGGGCAGCGCACCCCTTTCGGCACGTAGACGAACGAGCCGTCGGAGAACACCGCGGAGTTGAGCGTGGCGAAGAAATTGTCTGTGTAGGGCACGACGCTGCCGAGGTACTGCTCGATGAGCTGCGGATGCGTGCGCACCGCCTCCGAGAACGGGCAGAACACCACCCCGGCGGCCGCGAGGCGCTCCTTGAAGGTCGTGGCGACCGACACGCTGTCGAACACCGCGTCCACGGCGACACCTGCGAGGCGGGCACGCTCGTGCAGCGGCACGCCGAGCTTCTCGTAGGTCTCGAGGAGCTTGGGGTCAACCTCGTCGAGGCTCTTCGGCCCGTCCTTCTTCGCCTTGGGAGCCGAGTAATAGGAGATCGCCTGGTAGTCGATCGGCGCGACCTTGAGGTGCGCCCAGTGCGGCTCCTGCATCGTGAGCCAGTGGCGCAGCGCCTTCAGGCGCCACTCGGTAAGGAAGGCGGGCTCGTGCTTCTTGCGCGAGATCAGCCGCACCACGTCCTCATCGAGCCCGGGCGGCACGGTGTCGGCCTCGATCTCGGTGACGAAGCCGTGCCGGTAGCCCCTGGCGATCAGGTCTTCGAGTTGTCGGGCACTTTCACTCATTTCTGTATCCGATCCTTAGCGCAGCGGCGTTCGCGTCGCGGCCGCTTTCATCTCGCGCTCGAGCGCCGTCAGCCGGGCGGGTGGCGCGTCGAGTCCCGCGAGCTGCGCGAGACTCACGTCGTAGAGTGCCCGGCGGATGGCGAGGTTCAGCCGCTGCCAGACGCGTCCCACGCGGCAGGTCTCCTCGATCTCGCACTGGCCGTGGCCAGCTGAGCAGTCGGTGAGGGCGACCGGCCCCTCGAGCGCATCGAGGATCGCGGCGGCGCTGATCTGTGCGGCGGGACGCGCCAGCTGGTAGCCACCGTGCAGCCCGCGGGTCGAGCTCACGAGCCCGGCGCGTTGCAGTTGCTTCAGCAACTTGCTCACGGTCGGCGCGGCGATACGAGTCTGCTCCGCGAGCGACGCCGCGGTCTGCACGCGGTGCGGCTCGCTCGCCAGGGCGGCGAGCAGCACCGTCGCGTAGTCGGTCAGCCGGCTGATGCGCAGCATGGGGACACCTCTTGAAGTAGGACTATTTTAGTACTAATTCAAGGCAGAAACCAAGCGTGGCAACGGCTGCGCCGCAGGCGCCGCCGCGGGCGCTGACCTGCGGCCGCCGGGGGTTTGCTATCCTTCGCGTTTTAATTCAGCAGGGAACGATCGCATGAACCCGAGTGAGCTCGCGCGCCCGGCTCACCGCGCTCGCGGCCACCGGGGGGCCGGCGCCACGCTCGCGTGACCACTCCACCCTCCGCACAGGCCGCGGCGCAAGCCGAGGCGGTGGTCGCGGTGCGCGACGTCCACTACGCCATCGGCGGCCGGCAGATTTTCGCGGGCCTCGATCTCATCGTTCGCCGCGGGCGCATCACCGCGATCATGGGACCGAGCGGCGGTGGCAAGACGACGCTGCTCAAGCTCATCACCGGACAGATCACGCCCGATCGCGGCAGCGTGCAGGTGTTCGGGCAGGACGTCGCGACGCTTGGCCGACGCGACCTGTACGCCCTGCGGCAGCGGCTCGGACTGCTGTTCCAGAACGGCGCGCTGCTCACCGACATGGACGTGTTCGACAACGTGGCCTTTCCGGTGCGCGAGCACAGCGATCTCCCCGAGACGCTGATCCGCAAGCTCGTGCTCACCAAGCTCCAGGCCGTGGGGCTGCGTGGTGCCGCGCATCTCGCGCCAGCCGAGCTCTCCGGGGGCATGGCGCGTCGCGTCGCCCTCGCACGCGCCATCGTCATGGACCCGGAAGTGCTCATGTACGATGAGCCGTTCGTCGGGCTGGATCCGATCTCGCTCGGAGTCATCCTGCGCCTCATAAAGCAGATGAATACGGCCCTCGGCATCACCAGCATCGTGGTCTCGCACGATGTGCAGGAGCTCGCCACGATCGCCGACGAGAGCTATCTGCTCCTCGACGGGCGCGTCGCCGCGGCCGGCACGCCCGAGCAGCTGCGTACCAGCCCCTCCCCGGCGGTGCAACAGTTCATGACCGGCGGCGCCGAAGGACCGGTGGCCTTCAATTACCCCGCGCCCGATTACGCCACCCAGCTGTTGGCTGACAGCGATGAGTAACCACACGCGCGGCAACTATCTGCTCGAAGGCCTGCGGCGGCTCGGCTCGGTGGCGCTGTTCCTGCTGCAGCTGCTCGCCCAGAGCGTGCCGGCGCTGACACGCCCGGACCTGCTGCTGAAGCAGATCTACAATGCCGGCGCCCGCTCGCTCATCATCATCATGCTGTCGGGCCTGTTCGTCGGCATGGTGTTGGGCCTGCAGGGCTACGACCTGCTGCAGCGCTTTGGCTCGGAGGAGGCGCTCGGCATCGCGGCAGCGCTCGGACTGCTGCGCGAGCTGGCGCCCGTCATCACCGCGCTGCTGTTCGCCGGCCGGGCGGGTACCGCGCTCACCTCCGAGATCGGGCTGATGCGTGCCACCGATCAGCTGACCGCGATGGAGATCATGGCGGTCGATCCGCTGCGCTACGTGGCGGCACCGCGCTTTCTCGGCGGTGTCATTGCCATGCCGTTGCTCACCGCCATCTTCAGCGTCATCGGGCTCTACGGTGCACAGCTGGTCGGCGTGCAGCTCATGGGCGTCGATAAGGGCGTATTCTGGTCGCAGACCCAGGGCTCGGTCGCTCTGCACGATGTCAGCGAAGGCATGGTGAAGAGCCTGGTGTTCGGTGTGGCCATCAGTCTGATCGCGGTCCACGAGGGCTATCATGCCGAGCCCACCGCGGAAGGCGTGGGCCTGGCAACGACGCGCACGGTGGTCGCCTCTTCGGTCATCACACTGTTGCTCGATTACGTGTTGACGGCGGTTTTCCTGTAAGAGGAACTCGACTTATGCGTGCCAATCGAACACTGGAGATCGGAACGGGACTGTTCGTGCTGCTCGGATTCGCGGCGCTGCTGTTTCTCACCACGCAGCTGCCGGCGAGCGGCATAAAGCTGGGGGGCGCCAAGTCGGGCTTCCACGTGACTGCGGAATTCGACGACGTGGGTGATCTCCGGGTAGGGTCCCCGGTCACCATGTCCGGTGTGCGCCTCGGCGAGGTGTCCAGGGTCCGCTTCGATCCCAAGACCTTCAAGGCGGTCGTCACCATGCGCCTCGACCCACAGTACAACCAGATTCCCGACGACAGCTTCGCGAGCATCCAGACCCAGGGGCTGCTCGGCGGCAAGTACATCGGCCTGAGCCCCGGAGGCTCCGACACCTTCCTCAAGGATGGCAGTCACATCGACCAGACACAGTCGGCCATCGTGCTCGAGAGCCTCATCAACAAGCTCTTTGCCAACTTCGCGAGCCGGGGGAGCGGGGAGGGTGGTGCAGGCGATGCGCAGGATAAGGGCAAGGCCACGGATAACTCACGCAAGGCGGAGTCGCATAAATGAGCATGGCAACACGGATCGCATCGAGCGGCATCGCGCTGGCGCTGGCGCTGGTCGCGGCCCAGGCGCAGAGCCCGGCAACCCAGGGCACACCAGCACCCGGCGCCGGCGCACCGGCCGCCACGACGGCAGCGCCGGCCAGCGGCGCGGAGCAGGGCCCCTCGGAAGTGGTACAGGCCGCCGCGCAGGGCATGCTGCAAGCCCTCGACAAGGATCGCGCCGCCTTCAGGCGCGACCCGTCCAAGGTCAGTGAGTTGGTGAACACGTACCTGTTGCCGCACTGGGACACCGAATACTCGGCGCGCCTGGTGCTCGGCCAGTACTGGCGCACCGCCACACCCGAGCAGCGCCAGCATTTCATCGACGCCTTTTATCACTCGCTGCTCGCCAACTACGGCGCGGCGCTCTCGGAGTTCACCGCCGACCGGCTGAAGATCTTTCCGACTACCGTCGACCCCGCCAAGTCGACCGCGACGGTGCGCACTGAGGTCAAGCGTGACAACGGCGATCGCGTGTCCGTGAATTACTACATGCGCAAGACGCCGCAGGGCTGGAAAGCGTGGGACGTCGTCATCGACGGCATCAGCTACGTCAACAGCTACCGCACCGACTTCAGTGCGCAGATCGAGCAGCAGGGGATCGATGCGGTCATCAAGCGACTCGAGGCGGGTGAGAAGCCCGGAGCGATCGGCAAGCAGACCGCCACCAAGAGCTGAATGAGCCTCCCCGAAATCACCGCCCAGGCAGCTGACGCCGGCGCCTTCCGCCTGGCGGCAGGAGCCCCGGGAACGCTGAGTGCCCAGGGGCCGCTCACCTTCGCGAGCGCACGCCGGGCGTCGGAGCTCGGCGCCGCGGCGCTCAGCCACGCCGCCGCCGCCAAACTCGAGATCGACTGCCGCGGGATCACCGCATCCGACAGTGCCGGGCTCGCCGTATTGCTCGAGTGGCTGAGCGTGGCGAGGCGCGCAGGCCGCTCGCTGCGCTACGCGCAGCTCCCGGAGGGACTCGCCGCGCTCGCGCGCATCAGCGACCTCGAGGAGCTGCTCGAGCGGGGCGTCTAGACCAGCCCACGAGCGCGGGGTCCCACGAAATTTCGCCTCTGGCCGGGCTACGGCTTCGGCGGCGATGCCTCGGGCGGAGCGGTGCCCTCGATCTCCTCCTGACCCGCTTCCTCCATCAGCTTCTGCTCCTGCTCCTCTTCGCTCTGCGACTGGCCGCCCGTCACCATGAAGTCACGGTTCTGCAGGTAGGCGTTGCGGATGAAGGCATAGGGGTCGTAGGCACTCTGTATCGTGGCGTCGAGTGGCAGCAGGCGGGCGCGCCGGTCGACGCCGCGTACCAGCCACAGGCTCGTGCTGACCCAGAACTTCGTGTAGTTGCTCGGATTGGCGTAGTAGTCGACGGTGACGGCTCCGATGCCATCGCGCACCGTGTAGGGTCCGAAGACCGGCACCACGACATAGGGTCCCTTGGGCACGCCCCACTTGCCGAGGGTCTGGCCGAAATCGCGGTTGTTCTTCTGCATGCCCGCCGCGGTCGCCGGGTCGAACAGTCCGCCGAGTCCGACGGTGCTGTTGAAGACGAACCGGCCGATGTCGGAGAAGAACGGCACCACCTGCCCCTGCAGCAGGTCGTTGACGATGGTGATCGGGTAGTTGAGGTTGTCGAAGAAGTTGTGGACGCCGGTCTGCACGGGTCGCGGCAGGTGGGTGTAGCCCTTCGCCGTCGGCTTGACGATCGCGCGGTCGAGCACGTCGTTGAATTTGTAGGTGCTGCGGTTCATCCGCTCCCACGGATCGCGCGGGTCGCGCTTGCTGCCGGGGGGGAGCGCCGCACAACCGCACAACAGCAACAGGCAAAGCGAGAGCAGGGAGAGCCGTGTCGTCGATCGCATAGGAGGCGCAAGCCGCGGCAGGGAATCACGACATTGTAGCAGTCATGCCGCGTCGTCCGGGCCGTGTTGGACGCTTGCGACAGTCGTGCTGCCGCTGCCGGGCTGGTATCAGCGTCCGCCGCCGCGCTGACCCTGACCGTCGCCGTTGTCGCTCGCGACCTGTCGCTTGTGCATGCTGGCGAGGAAGTCACGCAACTCGTCGAGCCGGGCCTGGTAGCGCTGGTGCTGGATCTGAGTGAGGTGAGGGGAGGCGAGGGCGAGCTGCAGCTGCTGCACAGCGAGCATCAGATCGCCGTTCGCGATCTCATACTCGCCCATGTAGAAGTAGGCATCGCCGGCATCGCCCGCGGCGCTCGCCGCGAGCGCGGTGAGTCGGATCTGGTCGGGCGTCGGCGGCACGTTGTTGAAGAGGTCGAGCAACATGTTGTGGGCGTCCCCGGCGCGGCCCGCGGCCATGAGCGCCTCCGCGTAGCGCACCGTCACCGGCACGTTGCGCGGGAAGAGCTCGTCAGCGCGCTGAAAGGTGGCGAGCGCCTCTTTCGTGTGTCCCGCCTTCTGCTGCGCCTGGCCGAGCGCGGCATGCAGCAGCGTGAGTCCCTCGTGCTGCTGCACCAGCGGGGTGAGGATCTTCACCGCCTCATCGGCCCGATCACTGTTCATCAAGGCGAGCGCCTCACCGTAGCGGTTGCCGAGATTGTCGCCGCCGTGCGCGACCTTCGCCGCATACTGAGCCGCGAGGTCCGTATCGCCGGTCGCGGTCAGCACGCGTACCCGCTCGCGGATGAGCTCGTAGCTCTGCGAGTCGTGAAAGTGGACGGGTGGAAACTGGGCGGCGCGCGCGCGCTGCTCGGCGACGCGGTCCGAGTCCATGGGGTGATCGATCAGCATCGCCGGGATGTAGGTGGCGGCAAGACCCTGATGGCGCGACATGGTCTCGAACATCGAGCCCATGCCGTAGGGATCGAAGCCGGCGCCGGCGAGATAGCCGATGCCGACGCGGTCGGCTTCCCACTCGTTGTCGCGCGTGAAGTTGATCTGGTGCTGGACCGCCATGCCCTGTGTCGCGGCGAGGGCACCTTCGGCGGCCTGACCGCCGCCCACCGCACCGAGCAGTATCGCGCCGATCATCATCGCAGCCGTCGCCAGGCTCTGCTTCGACTGGTCGGCCAGCATGCGTGCGATGTGGTGCTGGGTGATGTGCGCCGTCTCGTGCGCCATGACGCCCGCGAGCTCCGACTCGGTCGAGGTGGCGAGTATCAGTCCGGCGTTGATGAACACGTAGCCGCCGGTCACGGCGAACGCATTGATGCTCGTGTCCTTCACCACGAAGTAGTGGAAGTTCTGGCCACCCATGGCGCTCTGCGACGCGAGCCGCTGCCCGATGCCGTTGATGTATTCGCTGACCTCCGGGTCCTCGAGAAGCCCGTTCTGATCGCGCAGCTCCTTGGCCACCATCGCCCCGAGGCGGTACTCATCGCTCTGAGACAGCACGGCCGCGGACGGGCTGCCGAGGTCCGGCAGGTCGGAGCCCGAGGAGGGCGCGGTCCGGATCGGCTGCGTATTGGACGACGGCGGCTCCGCCGCGGCCACCAGGGTGGCGGCGGTAAGGACCGCGGTCGCGAGGAAGAGGGTGAGGCGGCGCATCATGCACTTTGACCGCAGCGGACGGTCAGGGTTTCGGAGCGTTTACAAGCCCTTACATGCGTGCTTGCGGCACCTGCGGCACGCACCGGGGCTGCCAAGGGTAGCACCTAGAGGATATCGGAGGCGAAGTCCGCTAGCCGCGAGCGCTCTCCCCTCACCAGGGTGATGTGCCCCGAATGGGCCCAGCCGCGGAAGCGGTTCACCGCATATGTCAACCCCGAGGTCATCTCGGTGAGATAGGGGGTATCGATCTGCGCGATGTTGCCGAGGCAGGCGAGCTTGGTGCCGGGACCGGCGCGGGTGATGAGTGCCTTCATCTGCTTCGGTGTGAGGTTCTGTGCCTCATCGAGGATCAGGAAGCGGTTGAGGAAGGTGCGGCCGCGCATGAAGTTCAGCGAGCGGATCTTGATCCGGTTACGCAGCAGGTCGTTGGTGGCCGCGCGGCCCCAGTTGCCGCCCTCCTGCGAGCCGGTGAGCACCTCGAGGTTGTCCATGAGCGCGCCCATCCACGGTTCCATCTTCTCCTCTTCCGTGCCCGGCAGGAAGCCGATGTCCTCGCCGAGCGGGATCGTGACGCGCGTCATGATGATTTCCACGAAGCGGTTGGTCTCGAGCGTCTGCATGAGCCCGGCCGCGAGCGCCAGCAGCGTCTTGCCGGTGCCGGCGGGGCCGAGCACGGTGACGAAATCGATCTCCGGGTCCATCAGCAGGTTCAGAGCAAAGTTCTGCTCGCGATTGCGCGCGGTGATTCCCCAGACGTTGTGCCGCTCGTTGCGGTAGTCGCGCGTCAGCTCGATGGTGGCGGTATCGCCGTTGATCTTGCGCACGATACCTTCGATCCCCTCCGGCGAGTCCTCGAACACGCCCTGGTTGGGCTGCCACTCGCGCACCGCGGGACCTGTGATCTCGTAGAAGGTGCGTTCGGCATCCTTCCACGAGCGCATGTCGCGGCCGTGCTGCTCCCAGAAGTCGCTCGGCAGCGCCGCCATGCCGCTGTAGAGCACATCCGCGTCTTCGAGAGTCTTGTCGCTGTAATAGTCCTCGGCGTGCACGCCGAGAACTGCCGCCTTGATGCGCAGATTGATGTCCTTGGACACGAGGATCACGCGCGCGTCGGGATGCTCGGTCTGGAGCGCGAGCGTCTGCTCGAGGATGGTGTTGTCGCCCCCCTGGCCCGGCAGGCTCTCCGGCAGCGCGCCGGTGAGCTGGCGCGTCTGGAAGAACAGCCGCCCGGTGGAGGGTTTCTTGCCGTGGTTGCCGGAGTAACCACTCGGCAGCTTCAGTCCCAGGTCGATCTGCTCCTTGGTGACATCACGCATCATGTCATCGAGGAAACGGCTCACCTGCCGCACGTTGCGCGAGGCCTCGGACAGTCCCTTCTTGTGCGCATCGAGCTCCTCCAGCACGACCATGGGCAGGTATACGTCGTGCTCCTCGAAGCGAAAGATCGACGTCGGGTCGTGCATCAGCACGTTGGTGTCGAGCACGAACAGCCGCCGTCCGGCGCGCGATCTGCCCTTCGCTTCGCGTGACTCCCCCGACGCTGCGGTGGGGCCTGGATCATTGACGCTGCGCTGCTTCAAGGACTTCCTCCGCGTGACCCGGAACCTTTACCTTGCGCCACTCCCGCTGCAGGCGCCCGGCGCCATCCAGCAGAAAAGTGCTGCGCTCCACCCCCAGGTATTTTCTCCCGTACAGGCTTTTCTCCTTGATGACGTCGAAGAGTTTGCAGACCTTCTCCCCGGTGTCGGCGAGCAGAGGGAAGGGCAGGGCCTCCCTGGCCGCGAATTTCTCGTGCGAGGTGATGCTGTCGCGCGAGATGCCGACGATGTCGGTGCCCGCCTTGCGGAACGCCGGCGTCAGATCGCGGAAGTCCTGTGACTCGCGGGTGCAGCCGGAGGTCATGTCCCGCGGATAGAAGTAGATCACCAGCTTCCTGCCCGCTGCGTCCTTCAGGCTCCACGTGCCGCCGCCCGTCATGGGCAGGGAGAAGTCAGGCACTTTTGTCCCAGCTTTGATCTTGGACATCTCGTTTCAGGATTTGACCGGCTCGAGAATCGCATCGAGGTTGAGCGAATCGCAGAACTCCATGAACTCCTCGCGCAGGTGTGCCACGTGGATGCGGCTCGGCACATTCACGATCATCTGCACCGCGAACATTGGCGCACCGGTGTGTGCCGCCGGGTAGCTGCGGGTCGATACCTCGGCGATGTCGATGCCGCGGCTGGCGAAGAAGCCCGACAGCCCCGAGACGATACCGCTCTGGTCGAGACACACCACATCGATCGAGTACGGCAGCATGTCCGTCCGCGGTGTGCGCGGCTCGGTGCGCTTCAGCTGGATGCTGAGGTTCGAGGTGTCGGCGAGCCGCTTGAGCTCGGTTTCGAGCTTCGCCAGCGCGTGCCAGTTGCCGGACACCAGCAGCAGCATCGCGAACTCGGTGCCGAGGCTCGCCATGCGGCTCTCGCTGATGTTGCCGCCGGACTCGCTGATGACACGGGTCAGCTCGTGGACCATCCCCGTGCGGTCACTGCCGATGGCCGAAACGGCCAGGTGCTGCTTCATCTGTCGATGGCGGTTGGGTGTGCCGGCATTCGCAACCGGAAGTGTACCGGGAGCGAGCGCGGGTTGCGAACGGTCTCTGGCGCCCGCTGCGACGCCACTCGCACGCGCGGGCGTGAGGCTTGCTTAAGCACAACTGTCGCCCGTAACATCACGCGCTTCCCCCGCAAGGCATCGATCGCAGCACATGTTTGCCGGCAGCCTGGTTGCCATCGTCACCCCCATGCGCGCCGATGGCGCCATCGACTTCGAAGCCTGGACACGGCTGCTCGAGTTCCACGTGGCGAACGGTACCGACGGCATCGTCGTCGGTGGCACGACCGGTGAGTCGGCCACGCTGCGCGATGCCGAGCTGCGCGAGCTGCTGCTCTCCGCCTGTCAGCTGTTGCAGGGGCAGATGACGGTGATCGCCGGCGCGGGCACCAGCAGCACCGCCGCCACTGTCGAGCGCGTCGCCTGGCTGTCGGAGCTGCCGATCGACGCGCTGCTGCTCGTGACGCCCGCTTACAACCGGCCGCCGCAGGAGGGGTTGTACCAGCACTTCGCGGCCGCGGCCGCCGCGGCACGCAAGCCGCTGCTGCTGTACAACGTGCCTGCGCGCACCGCCATCGACATGCAGCCCGCCACCGTCGCGCGCCTCGCGCAGGTGCCCGGCATCGTGGGCCTCAAAGAGGCAGTGGCCGAGACCGACCGGGTCCGCGAGTTGGTCGCAAGCTGTCCCGCGGGGTTCGCGGTGCTGAGTGGCGACGATGCCACCGCGCTCGCGGCCGTCGCCGCCGGGGCGCGCGGAGTGATCTCGGTCACGGCGAACGTTGCGCCGCGCGCGATGTCACAGATGCTGGCGGCGGCGCTGCGCGGTGATGCCGGGCGCGCCGCCGAGCTCGACGCGTCGCTCCGCGCCCTGCACCGCGAGCTGTTCGTGGAGACGAACCCGATTCCGGTCAAGTGGCTGCTGGCGCACATGGGGCTGATCGGTGCGGGAATACGCCTGCCGCTCACGCCGCTCGCGGCAGAGCACTCGGCGGGGTTGCTGGCGGCGGGGCGTGCCGCCGGGTTGCTCGCGTGAGAGTCTCGGGTATGAGGAACTGCTGAATGAAGTTTGTCCGGGGAATCGTGTTGCTCCTGCTGCTGCTGCCGCTCGCCGGTGGCTGTCACATTTTCGGGGGCGCCACTGCCAAGGCCTGTCACGGCCAGCAGCCCTATCAAAAGGCCACGACCGTGGCGCCGCTGAAGATCCCCGCAGGACTCGATGCGCCCGACACCACCAACGCGCTGAAATTACCCACGCTGAATGAGCCGGCGCCTGCGGCGCGAAAGGGCAATCAGCCCTGTCTCGATGAGCCCCCGCCTTTCAAGGTGACGCAGCCCGCCAAGACCCCGCAGGCTTGAGCCGCTCGCGGGTGCGGGCTCGAGCGGCATGGCTTATCATGCGCCGCCCTCATCGGGCCGGAACCTTCAGCCTCGATACGTTCGTGCCGGGCTGTCGTAAGTGATTGATCGGAGAGGTGGCCGAGCGGTCGAAGGCGCTGGACTGGAATTCCAGTAACATCTCAACGGGTGTTCGTGGGTTCGAATCCCACCCTCTCCGCCAAGCGCTGCAGAAAATCTCGTCGCCAAGAGACCGCCGATTGTGGCAGCGACGAAGCGGGGATAATGCCCGAAGGGCGGCCCCGTGGCGCACCCCAGGAAATTTCGCTTACGGTGCTCAACAGGCGGCCATCGACCAGCAAGAAGCGAAATTTCCCGGGCACCCCGCACAGGGGCGAGGCGCGCAGCGCCGAGTAATCCCACCCTCTCCGCCAGAATTCAAAAAGGGGTCGTCTGCGATCCCACCTCTCCGCCATAGGCTTTTGCCTGTTTCGGCCGCGCGCCGTGGGCAGATTCCCGCGCCGGGACCGGTGAGCGGTCGAGCCGACGGCATGTGATAGCATCGGCGGTTTTCGCGATCATGGTGGCCCGCATCGGTTTCTCCGCGACGACCAGTCGTGAATCCCGTCAGGGCCGGAAGGCAGCAGCGGCAGCGGCGATGTCGGGTGCCGGAGCTCAAGCTGGTGCGGGCCGCCTCCCATCGCATGGCACCAGGCCGGGACTCTCATGAGCTACACCGCGCTCGCGCGCAAATGGCGTCCGAAGAAATTCTCCGAGCTCGTCGGACAGGAGCACGTGCGCCGCGCCCTCGTCAACGCGCTCGGCAGCGGCCGCGTGCACCATGCGTTCCTCTTCACGGGCACGCGCGGGGTGGGCAAGACCACCATCGCCCGCATCCTCGCCAAGTGCCTGAACTGTGAGACCGGGGTCACCGCCGAGCCCTGTGGGGTGTGCGCCAGCTGCCGCGAGATCGACGCCGGGCGCTTCCCCGATCTGATCGAGGTCGACGCGGCCTCGCGCACCAAGGTCGATGACACGCGCGAGCTGCTCGATAACGTGCAGTACGCCCCGGCGCGCGGTCGCTTCAAGGTGTACCTCATCGACGAAGTGCACATGCTGTCAGCGCACTCCTTCAACGCGTTGCTGAAAACGCTGGAGGAGCCTCCGCCGCACGTGAAGTTCCTGCTCGCGACCACCGATCCGCAGAAGCTGCCGGTCACGGTGCTCTCCCGCTGCCTGCAGTTCAATCTCAAGCGCCTGCCGGCGGCGGAGATGGCCGCGCACCTGCGAGGCATCCTCACGGCGGAAGCCGTGCCGTTCGATGCCGCCGCACTCACCCTCATTGCGCAGGCGGCCGACGGCAGCCTGCGCGATGCGCTCTCGCTCCTCGACCAGCTCATCGCCTTCGGCGGCGGCCGGGTGGGTGAAGCCGAGGCACGCGCGATGCTCGGCACGGTCGCGCGCGATCACGTCGTGCGCATCCTCGAGCTGCTCGCGCGCGGCGACAGCGCGGAGCTCCTTCGCTGTGCGCAGTCGCTCGAGGAATTCGCGCCCGACTACGCTCAGGTGCTCGATGCGCTCGCAGGGCTGCTGGTGCGTGTCGGCCTGCGCCAGGCAGTCGGGAGCTTTGAAGGCGACGAGCTGTACGCGCCGGAGTTGCTCGCGCGGCTGGCCGTCGAGATCTCTCCCGAGGACGTGCAGCTCTTTTACCAGACGGCAATCATCGGCCGGCGCGACCTGGCGCTCGCGCCCGACCCTCGCAGTGGTTTTGCGATGACACTCCTGCGGATGCTCGCCTTCCGTCCGGCAGACGCGCCGGAACAGGCACGCACGGTCCCGGCCGCCCTGCCGCAGGGCACCGCGGCGGCGGCCCCGGTCCCTGAGGGGGTCGGGAGTCCCGCCGGCGCGCCAGTCGCTGCAACGGGAGAGGGCGGCGGGTGGGCCGCGATCGTGGCCCAGCTCGAGCTCACCGGGGCGGCACGGCAGCTCGCGACCCACTGTGTGTTTCTCGGCCGCCAGGGCGCCGTGGTGCGTCTCGGGCTCGATTCGCGCCACCAGCTGGTACGCACGACCGCGACCGAGGACAAGCTCGCACAGGCACTCTCGCGCCATTTCGGTGTCACCGTGCGGCTCGAATTCCAGGCGGCGGCCGCGGGCGGCGAGACCCCGGCGCAGGCGCAACGCCGTGCCAGCGAAGCGGAGCTCACGGCCGCACGACGTGCGTTCGATGAGGACGCGGGCGTCAAAGGCCTGCGCGAGCGCTTCGGCGCTGCCGTGCTGCCGGAGACCGTGCGCCCGGTAAAATGAGGGTTCTCAAGTCCACGGCGGCAGCCCCGCGCACCGCCACAGGTGAGCTATTCCATGCCAGGTAATTTCAACAATCTGATGAAGCAGGCCCAGGCCATGCAGGCCAACATGCAGAAGGCCCAGGCCGAGATCGCCAACATCGAGGTGATCGGTGAGGCCGGTGGCGGCATGGTGAAAGTCACCATGAACGGCCGTCACGAGGTGAAGCGAGTGCAGATCGAGCCTGCGGTCAGCGCCGAAGACCGTGAGATGCTCGAGGACCTGATCGCGGCAGCCGCTAACGACGCCGTGCACAAGGTCGAGGCGCGGGTACAGGAGAAGATGGCGAGCCTCACCGCGGGACTGCAGCTGCCGCCGGGAATGAAGCTGCCGTTCTGAGCGTGCGATGAAGCATTCACCGCACCTCGCAGCGCTCATCGAGGCGCTGCGGACGCTTCCGGGCGTGGGACCGAAGACCGCGCAGCGCATGGCGTTTCACTTGCTGCAGGAGGGACGCCCCGGAGCCCGGGCGCTCGCGCAGGCGCTCGCCGCGGCGCTCGATTCGGTGTCCCGCTGCCGACGCTGCCGCATGCTGACCGAGGGCGAGCTGTGCGTGATCTGCGCGGCTGCGCAGCGCGATGCGGCGCTGTTGTGCGCAGTCGAGTCGCCCGCCGATGTAGTCGCGATCGAATCCTCGGGCAGCTATCGCGGGCGCTATTTCGTGTTGATGGGGCATCTTTCGCCGCTCGATGGCATCGGCCCCGAGCAGCTCGGCGTGCGCGAGCTCGAGGCGATACTCGCCGAAGGCGTCGTGCGCGAGCTGATCATCGCCACCAACTCGACGGTCGAGGGTGAGGCGACCGCACACTACCTGAGTGAGCTCGCCGGGCGGCGCGGCGTGCGCGCGAGCCGCATCGCCCACGGCGTCCCGCTCGGCGGAGAGCTCGAGTACGTCGACGGCGGCACGCTCGCGCACGCGCTCGCGGGACGGCAGTCGCTGTAGCGGGTGAGCCCCGGCAGGGAGCCGGTTGCGCAGGTGCTGTTGTCGATAGTTCGGTGCCGAACTATCGACAAAACGTAGGTTGAGTGCAGCCCTGTCCGACCTGGCCAACTCGGCCTGGTTAATCCGGCAGGCCCTGCCGACCGGCGGCCCCGCCGGCGGTCCGCCGCTAGCGGCGGCCGCGGGTCGCAGCGAGCTGCTCGTGCAGACGGCGCAGCCGCCGGTAGCTCTCGTAGCGCCGCGCATGCCAGCTGCCATCCTCCGCCGCCGCGCGTACCGCGCAACCCGGCTCGCGCATGTGGCGGCAGTCGCTGAAGCGGCAGCCGGCGGCGAGGCGCGCCACTTCCGGGAAGCCGAGCGTGCGTTCATCGAGCGCGCTCACTGCCGGGGCGAAATCGCGTACCCCCGGCGAGTCGATGAGCGCTGCGCCGTTTGGCAGATCGAAGAGCCGCGCGGCGGTGGTGGTATGGCGGCCTTCCTCGGCGCGCACGAGCTCTCCCACCGCTACTTCCGCATGTGGCAGCAGGCAACGCACCAGCGACGACTTGCCGACACCGGACTGCCCGACGAGCGCGGCAACCGTGCCGGGCCCGAGGGCCGCGACCAGCTCGCTCATGCCGGCACCGCTCGCAGCCGAGCAGGAGAGGGCGGGATATTCCGCAGCGGCGTAGGCGTCCAGCTCCGCGGCAAGCGCGGCATCGATGCCGAGGTCGGACTTGTTCACGACGAGCGTCGCCGGCACTGAGGCGGCGGTCGCCGCGCACAGATAGCGGTCGGTGACGAACAGGTCCGGCAGCGGCAGCGGTGCGAGCACCACGAGCAGCTCCGTGAGGTTGGCGACCACGGCCTCCGCACCCCCGCGGGCGTTGGCACGCCACAGCGCGTTGCGCCGTGGCAGCACCTCGATGACGTGGACCTCGTCGTGTTGCCGATCGACGCGGCAGCGGACCTCATCGCCGCACACGACCCCGAGCGTGCGGCCGAACGGGCGCGCCTGCAGCTGTGCGCCCTCCGCGGTTCGCACCACCAGGTGACGGCCGAAGGTCGCGATCACCGAGCCAATGACGGTCGCCGTCATCGCTCAGGTCCGCCCGCCGCCTCTGCTAGACTGCACGGCGTTTCCGCGCTCAAATCCGTTCCTCCCAACCTGCATGATAGAGTAGACATGCCAAGCGGCGAC
>Ga0318515_10000137_pt1 | contig 16991 bp, 17 predicted proteins | sample GRESIP176b2f19_FD_202499 | JGI IMG/M metagenome (GOLD analysis project Ga0318515, IMG submission 202499) | Tropical soil microbial communities from Luquillo Experimental Forest, Puerto Rico - GRE.SIPMG.176b2f19 | ecosystem: Environmental > Terrestrial > Soil > Tropical forest > Bulk soil...
GCGTTCGGTCGGCCGCCGCGCCCGGGCGAGCTCGAGACACTCGTCGAGCAGCGGGTGCAGCGCCGTCGGGACGCGGTGCAGCTCCGGCGGCCGGCCGAACGCCGTGATCTCGGCCACGACGCTCGTCAGGTGGTCGACGGTGACCGCGATCTTGCCGGCGAGCTCCCGTCCCGCCGCGTCGTCGACCTTCGCCAGGTGCTGCTCGAGGTGGCGCACGTAGAGCCGCAGGCCGGCCAGCGGATTCTTCACCTCGTGGGCGACCTGCGTCGCCATCCGCCCGAGCGCCGCGACGGCGCCGCTCTTGAGGCTCTCGAGATCGTGCGTGTTTCGGATGGCGATCGCCGCCTGCGACGAGAACAGGGCCAGGAGCTCGAGGTCGTCCTCGCCGGGCTCGAGCCGCGCCGCGGTCTCGATCACGAGCGCGCCGGCCGGGCCGCGCTGGACCACGAGCGGCGCCGCCACGATCGTGCCGCTGTCGGCGCCCTCGGCCGCGCCCGACATCGTGATCGGGATGCCCTTGTCCATCGCCGCCGACGCCGCGGCCTCGAGCCGGGTCCAGACCGGCGGCGGCGAGCCCGCGCTCGCCATCGGGACCAGGCGCCCCTGCTCGAGCTGGAACACCACGCAGCGGTCCGCGTCGGTCGCTTCGACGGTGGCTTGCGCCACGGAGTCGAGCACGCGGGCCATCACGCCCGACGACGCGAGGGCCTGCCCGACCGTCAGGAGCCGCTCCCGGTCGCGCGCCCAACGGCGCGTCGCGAGGGTGCGCGCGATCTTCGAGCGCAGCTCGTCGCGCACGAAGGGCTTGGTGAGATAGTCGAACGCGCCGCGCCGGACCGCCTCGACGGCCGTCTGGATGGTGCCGTGCGCGGTCATGATGAGCACCGGCAGGCGCGGCTGCCGCTCGTGGAGCCCCTCCATGAGACGCATGCCGTCGGTCGGCTCCATGCGGAGGTCGAGGAGGGCGAGGTCGAAGCGGCCGGCCTCGGTGGCTTCGAGTGCCTTACGGGGGTCGCTCGTGGCGGTGACGTCGAACCCCATCGCGCTCAGGCGCATCTCGAGCACCTCGAGGATCGCCGCGTCGTCGTCGACCACGAGGACCTTCTGCTTCACGCCGCCATCACTTCCGCTTCTCGAGCTGCAGGTCGATCTGCTTGAGCCGCTCGAGGTCGGCGCGGAGCTTGTCGGCCTCCTGGCGGACCCGTGCCAGGTCGCCCTCACGCTTGGAAAGCTCGTCGCGCACGCGCGCGAGCTCCTGGTTGAGCCGCGCGATCTCGTCGCGGGTTGTCATGATCGAGGCCACCGCGTCGCGGCGCGCCCGGACCGCCTGGGAGTCGTCGGAGTACTGCGCCAGGTACGCGTCGTACACCGCGACCGCCGAGCGGTAGTCGCCGTCGGCGGTGAGCCGATCGGCCTTTGCGAGCAACGTCGACGGCCCCCTAAAGGGACTGCTCAGGCCCCACGAGCTGCAGCCGGTGAGGACCAGCGACAGCACGATCGCCATCCAAGCGCGCGTCATGAGCGCGGCAGGAGCACCGTGAATCGGCTCCCCTTTCCTTCGTGCGATTCGACGGTCACGCGGCCCCCGTGGGCTTGCGCAACGCCGCGGACGATCGCCAGGCCGAGGCCCGTGCCGCCGCGGTCGCCGTGCGCCTGCCGGTACGGCTCGAACACGTGCGGCAGCTCCGCCGGAGGGATGCCGATGCCCGTGTCCTCGACCTGGATCTCGAGCTCGGGGCCCGTCGACACCAGCCGCGCGACGACCCGTCCGCCGCGCTTCGTGAAGCGGATGGCGTTGCTGACCAGGTTGACAACCACCTGCAGGAGCCGCGTCTCGTCGCCCAGCAGCACGAAATCCTCGCCGATGCGCTCGCGCTCGAGCGCGACGCCGGCATGGTCGGCGCTCGGCTTGAGCTCCTCGACCGCGCGCGTGACGACCTTGTCCAGGTCGAGGCGCACCCGCTGGATCGGCAGCACACCCGCCCGGAGTCGCGACACCTCGAGGATCTGATTGACGAGCCCGAGGAGCCGGTCGGCGCCGGCCGCGATGATCTCCGCCAGCCGCCGCTGCTTGTCGTTGAGCGGCCCCGAGACGCGGTCGCGCAGGAGGTGGGCGCCCTCCCGGATCGACGTGAGCGGCGAGCGCAGCTCGTGTGACACCGAGGCGAAGAACTCTTCTTTGGTGTCCTCCATCCGCCGCAGCTCCCGCGCCATCGAGCTGAAGGAGCGCGCGAGCTCGCCGACCTCGTCTCGCCCTTCGACCGCGATCGGCTCCTCGAACGAGCCGGCGGCCACCGCCGAGGTCGCGGCCGAGAGCTTCTGCAGGGATTGCGTCAGGCGGTGCGCGATGAGGCCGCTGCCGATCAGCGCCAGCCCGACCGCGGCGCCCAGCGCGAGCAGCACGCCCGACCAGGTGCGCGCCTCCAGGCGCGCCACCTCGGCCTGCGCCTGCAGGACGTCGGCGTGCATCGATTCGGTCAGCGCCTCGAGGTTGGCTTCGATGCGATCGGCGAGCGCGCGCGAGGCGCCCTCGGAGAGGGCCGCGGCTCGCACGCGCTGCCCGCGCGCGAGCAGCGTCTGGACCTGGCCGACGGTGCCGTAGTAGCGCTCGAACGACTCTGTGGCCTCCTCGAGGAGGCGGGATTCCTGGGGGGTCGTCGTGTACTCGCGCAGGCGGATCAGGCTCGCGCGGAGACGGTCGGCACGCTCGTTCCAGGCGCCGATGAAGCGCGTGTCGTCGAGCACGAGGAAGCGGGCTTCGAGTCGCACCAGCGCGGGGACGGCGTCGCGGGTCGAGGCGGCGAGCCGGAGCGCCGGCACGGTGCGGGTGGTGATCTCACGATTGACGGAAGCCAGCCGGCCGACAGCGCGCAGGCTCAGGATGCCCACGACGCCCAGCACGACCACGACGACGGCCGACGTCAGAAATATCTTCGAGGCGAGCCGCATTCCGCCTCTCACCCTGAGCGAGATCGAACCTCAGCCGGCGGGGCCGCCGGAGCAAGTTGCGTCGCCGCAAGCTTGGCGATGAGCCGCCGCTGATCGTCGAAGACTTCGACGTCGACGACGAGAGTCGTACGACCACGATGGACGATCTTGGCCTCGGCTGTCAAGGTCCCGCTGCCGGTATTTCGGATAAGGTTTACCGATAGTTGGAGGGTTAACGGAAACAGCTCGGGACGGAGCTCGCCCGAGGGGTTCGTCTCCCACATCGACGCGCAGGTGGCGGTCTCGTCCGCGAGCGCCACGATCGCGCCCGCGTGGAAGCGGCCGGTGAGCTGCGTGAGCCCCGGTTTGAAGTCGAGCTGGGCCACGGCGCCGCCGGAGCCGACCGACACGAACCGGGTCCCGTGGCTCTCGATCATGGTGCCTTTGGCCCACCCGGCAAGCCGCCTCAGGAACTCCTCGGGCGCGACGGAAGGCGCAGGGCTCAGTGCGCAGCCTCCGCGATCCGGCCTCGATGACACCAGATCGTCAGGATCGAGATCGCTGCCGGCGTCACGCCCGGGATCCGCGAGGCCTGTCCCAGCGAGCGTGGCCGGACCTCCGCGAGGCGCTCGCGGATCTCGGTCGAGAGACCCGGCACGGTGCGGTAGTCGAGCCCGTCGGGGATCAAGCGCTGCTCGAGGCGCCTGAAGCGCGCCACGTCGTCCAGCATGCGGCGGATGTAGCCCTCGTACTTCGCGGACACCTCGACCTGGCGCGCCACCGCGACGTCGCGGATCGCCCCGGGGTCCAGGCGCTGCAGATCGGCGTAGGTGACCTCGGGCCGGCGGAGCAGCTGGAGCAGCGGAGTGCCGCCCACGCGCGTCCCCTCGAGGCGCCGGATCTCCGCGGCGGTCTCCGCGCGCCGGCGTTCGACGGCGTCGTAGCGCTCGCGCGAGACCAGCCCGAGCCGGTGGCCGGCCGGTGTGAGGCGGAGATCCGCGTTGTCCTCACGGAGCAAGAGCCGATACTCCGCACGCGAGGTGAACATCCGGTAGGGCTCGAGCGCTCCTTTCGTCACCAGGTCGTCGACGAGCACGGCCATGTAGCACTCGGAACGGTCCGGCAGAAAGGGCTCGCGACCGAGCACCGCCGAGGCCGCGTTCGCGCCGGCCCAGAAGCCGAGGGCGGCCGCTTCCTCGTACCCGGTCGTCCCGTTGATCTGGCCCGCGAGATAGAGTCCGGGCGCCGCGCGGCATTCGAGGGTCGCCGCCAGCTGCGTCGGGTGCACGAAGTCGTACTCGATCGCGTAGCCCGGCCGCATGATCTCCGCGCGCTCGAGGCCGGGGATCGAGTGGACCAGCGCCTCCTGCGCGTCGGGCGGCAGGCTCGTCGAGATCCCGTTCGCGTACACCTCTTCGGTATCGAGCCCGTCGGGCTCGAGAATCACCTGATGGCGCTCGCGGTCGGCGAACCGCTTCACCTTGTCCTCGATCGAGGGACAGTACCGCACGCCGGTCGCGGCGATGACGCCGGAGTAGAGCGGCGAGCGATCGAGATTCTCGCGCACGATCTCGTGCGTGCGCGCCGTCGTGTACGTGATGTGGCAGGCCACCTGCGGGAGCTCGAGCCGCGCGGTCGCCCAGTGAAACGGCCACGGCGCGGCGTCGCCCCGCTGCTCCTCGAGCCGCGCGTAGTCGATCGTCGAGCTCCGCAACCGGGGTGAGGTGCCGGTCTTGAGCCGCCCGAGCGTGAGCCCGAGCTCGCCCAGCGCGTTCGAGAGGTCGACCGAGGCGAACTCGCCCGCGCGGCCGGCGCTGTGGCGGGCGAGCCCGACGTGGATCAGTCCGCGGAGGAACGTCCCGGTCGTGACGACGACCGCGCGCGCGTGGTAACGCACGCCGATCTGGTCCTCGACGCCGGCGACCCGCCCGCCGTCGAGAAGGAAGCGCACCGCCTGCCCCTGCCGCACCTCGAGGTGAGGCTGGCCCTCGACGGTCCGCTTCACGGCGGCGCGGTAACGGGCGCGATCGCACTGGGCGCGCGACGCCCGGACCGCCGGGCCGCGCGAGGCGTTGAGCGTCTTGAACTGGATCGCGGCGCGGTCGGTGGCACGGCCCATCTCACCGCCGAGCGCGTCGATCTCACGCACCAGGTGGCCCTTCGCGGTCCCGCCGACGGCGGGGTTGCATGACATCTGACCGATCGCGTCGAGGTTCATCGTGAGCAGCATGGTCCGGCATCCCATGCGGGCCGAGGCCAGGGCCGCCTCGCACCCCGCGTGGCCGGCCCCGATCACGAGCACGTCGAAGAATTGCATTCCGCTTAGTGATACCATATCGGCCGTCGCGTTCCAGGAAACCCCCTGACATCTCGGAGGACGGTCGTGGAGTTCGGGTTCTCGCTTCCGGGTCGTGGGCCTCTGGCCAGCATCGACGTCGTCCTCAAGCTCGCCGAGAAGGCCGAGGCGCTGCGATTCGATTCGCTGTTCGTCACGGACCACATCGTGATGCCGGTCGCGTCGGGCAAGTCGGTGTATCCGTACACCACGAGCGGCCAGTTCCCGGGCGGGCTCGCGCAGGACTACCTCGAGCCCCTGGCGACCCTGGCGCATCTCGCGCACGCGACGAAGCGGGCCCGGCTCGGCGTCAGCGTGCTCGTCGTGCCGTATCGCAACCCGCTGCTGCAGGCCAAGATGCTCGCGACCATCGACGTGCTCTCGAAGGGCCGCGTCATCCTCGGCGCGGGCGTGGGCTGGCTTCGCGAGGAGTTCGAGGCGCTCGGCGCGCCGCCGTTCGAAGAGCGCGGGCGAGTGACCGAGGACTACATCAAGCTGATGCGCACGGCGTGGACGACCGATCCGGTCAGCTTCGAGGGCAAGCACTACGCGGTCCGCGACATCCACGTGCTCCCCAAGCCCGCGCAGCGCGGCGGCATTCCCGTGTGGATCGGCGGCCACACCCCCGCGGCCCTCCGCCGCGCCGGCACGATCGGCGACGGGTGGCACCCGATCGCGATGCGGCCACCGGCGATGCTGCGGCCGGACGAGTATGCGGCGAAGGCCCAGGAGATCCACGACTGGGCGCGGCGTGCCGGGCGCGATCCGAAATCGGTCACGCTCACCATTCGCGTCCCGATGGAGGTGCGCGGCCGCAACGCCAGGGCGGCGGCCGGCGACCGCCCGCCGTTCCAGGGCACGGCGGACGAGATCGTGGCTGACATTCGCCGCTATCAGGAGCTCGGCGTTTCGCACTTCGTGTTCGATCACACGGTGCAGGAGCTCCGGGCGGTCCTCGCGAACATCGAGCGCTTCGCGCACGACGTGCGGCCGAAGCTCTCGCGCCCCGCGAAGGGCGGCCGCGCCGCGTCGCGGCCCGCCGGGGCGAAGCCGTCCTCGAAGAAGAAGGCCGCGCGCCGGCGCTGATGATCTCGCACCAGGACGCGTGCGCGCTCGTCGACACGCCCGCGGCAGGGCTTCCGGAGCTCCTCGCCCGCGCCGGCGAGCTGCGCGACCGCGGCCGGGGCCGCACGGTCTCGTTCTCCGCCAAGGTCTTCGTACCGCTGACGACCCTGTGCCGCGACTACTGCGGCTACTGCACGTTCCGGCGCGATCCGGGCGAGCCCGGCGCTCACACGATGTCGCCGGACGAGGTCGTGGCGCTGGCGCAGGCCGGCGGTCGGCTCGGCGCGAAGGAAGCGCTGTTCTCGCTCGGCGACAAGCCGGAGGCGCGCTTCGCGAGCCATCGCGAGTTCCTCCGGCGCTACGGTCATCGCACGACGCTCTCGTACCTGCGCGCCGTGTGCGCGGCGGTGCTCGTCGAGTCGCCGCTCCTGCCCCACGCCAACCCGGGCGTGATGGGCGAGCGCGACCTGGCCGCGCTGCGCGAGGTGAACGTGAGCATGGGCATCATGCTCGAGACGGTGTCGGAGCGTCTCCTCGCGCGGGGCATGGCGCACGACCGCGCGCCCGACAAGGTGCCGGCGCGGCGCCTCAGGACGATCGCGCTCGCCGGCAAGCTCGGCATCCCGTTCACCACCGGCCTGCTCATCGGCATCGGCGAAACGCGGCGCGAGCGCGTGGACACGCTCGTCGCCATCCGCGACCTTCACGAGAAGCACGGCCACATCCAGGAGGTCATCGTCCAGAACTTCCGGGCCAAGCCGCGCATCCCGATGCGCGACGCGCCGGAGCCGACGCTCGACGACCTCCTGTGGACCCTCGCGGTGGCGCGGCTCGTCCTGGGCCCCGACGTGAACATCCAGGCGCCGCCGAACCTCTCACCGGACGTCTATCCGCGCCTGCTGGCGGCGGGCCTCAACGACTGGGGAGGCATCTCGCCGCTGACTCTCGATCACATCAACCCAGAAAAACCGTGGCCGCTGATCCCCGAGCTCCGGCGCGCGACCGAGAGCCAGGGCTTCGTCCTGCGCGAGCGCCTCGCGATCTATCCGGAGTTCGCGACGCGCGCCGAGTACCTGGACGAGAGCCTGCGCGCGCGCGTCCAGGCGCTGGTCGACGAGCGCGGTCTCGTCAAGGAATCCCATGAACGCTGGCGTCGCTGGTAGCCTCCTCGGTTCGCTCGACTGGGTCTCGCGCACTCTTCGCCCGATCCTCACCCGGGCCCTCGGCGGCCAGGAAGTGTCGGTCGAGGACGGCATTGCGCTTGCCGGCGCCGAGGGACGCGATCTGCACGCGCTGACCCTGGTGGCCGACGAGCTCAGGCGGCGCCAGGCCGGCGACGTCGTCACCTACGTCGTCAACCGCAACATCAACTTCACGAACGTCTGCATCAAGCACTGCACGTTCTGCGCCTTCAGCCGCGACCACCGCGAGGAGGAAGGCTACTTCCTGCCCGTCGCCGAGGTCGTGCGGCGCGCGCAGGAGGCGCGCGATCTCGGCGCCACCGAGGTGTGCATCCAGGCGGGGCTGCCGCCGAAGCTCGACGGGCGCTACTACATCGATCTCACGCGGGCGATCACCACGACGCTCCCGGAGCTGCACATCCACGCGTTCTCGCCCGAGGAGGTCCTGTACGGCTCGGTGCGATCAGGGCTCCCGATCAGAGACTATCTGACGGAGCTGAAGGCGGCCGGGCTCGGCACGCTTCCCGGAACGTCGGCGGAGATCCTCGACCAGGCGATCCGCGATACCATCGCGCGGGGCCGGATCACCGTCGAGCAGTGGGTCGACGTGATCACCACGGCGCACGCGCTCGGTATCCGCACCACCTCGACGATCATGTACGGCCACGTCGAGACGCCGGCCCACTGGATCCGGCACATGGCGCTCCTGCGCTCGATCCAGAAGGACACCGGCGGGTTCACCGAGTTCGTGCCGCTCTCGCTGATCCACTCCGAGGCGCCGATGTACTCCAAGGGCCTGGTGCCGGGCGTGCGGCCAGGCGCGACCGGAGCCGAGGTCGTCAAGATGCACGCGCTCGCGCGGCTGATGCTCGGCGCCACGTTCCGCAACATCCAGTCGTCCTGGGTCAAGGAGGGACCGAAGCTCGCCCAGCTGCTGCTCGACGCGGGCGCCAACGACCTCGGCGGCACCTTGATCAACGAGTCGATCTCGACCTCGGCGGGCGCCCAGTACGGCCAGCTGGTCGGGCCGGCCGAGCTCCATCGGCTCATCCGCGACGTCGGGCGCGTTCCCGCGCAGCGCGACACGGTGTACGGCCTGCTTCGAACCTATAGAGACGGGGAAAACCCCGACTCGCCCCTGGATAAAGTCGAGGATGCCGAGGCGCGCTTCGGGTCGTACCGCCGATTGATCGCTTCGGGAGAGTTCCGCTTCACTCGCGGCTAGCCGCGCCGGGTCGGCCTGTGGTAATAATGCAGTTCGCGTTCAACCACCACCCTCGATCGACAGGAGGTCACCTGTGGCGAAGACGATGACGAAGACTGCAACGGTCGCGTACCTTGCGGAGAAGACCAGCCTAACCCGGAAGCAGATCGAGGGTATCCTCGACGAGACGCTCTCGCTCGCGTCCAGGGAAGCGAAGAAGAGCGGCGCGTTCGTCCTTCCGGGCTTCGGCAAGCTGGTGCTCGCCAATCGCAAGGCGCGGATCGGTCGCAATCCGCAGACCGGCGAGCCTATCAAGATCCCGGCCAAGCGCGTGTGCAAGTTCCGCCTCGCGAAGAGCCTGAAGGACGCGGTGCTTGGCAAGAAGTAGGACTGGACAACGCGCGGGGGGCGCTCGGCCCGCCGCGGCCCCAGCTCCCTCACTCGCTTCCGCGACCGTTCCGCGGGTCTGGCAGGGAATCGGTTACCGGCCCCTGCCGGACGCCGCGATGGCCCGCCCGCTCTTCGATTTCGCCGCGGTCCCCTGGCCCCCCACCCACGACGTCGCCGTCGCGTGGGGCGCCACGGACGGCGGTCAGCACCTGATCGGCGCCGTCCTCGGCGAGCGGAGCGGTCCGGCCATGCTGCTGCACGGGCCCGTGCTCCGGGTCGAGTCCGAGCCGCTGGAGGTCGCCTCGCAGCTCGTGGCCGCGGTGATCGACCACGCGGTTGCCTCCGGCGTCGTCACCTTGTTCGCGCGCCCGCAGAGCCTCGACCGCGTCTGGGTGCGCTTCGGCTTCATCCCCGTGCCCGAGGGCACGCTGCCGCCCGAGCTCGCGGGCCGGCCGGGGAGCGGTCTCTACGCCTGGCGCGGCGGCACCGCGCTGTGGACGCTGCGCGAAAACCCCCGCGACTGACCATGCACGTCGTGACGCTCGCCGGCGGAACCGGCGCCGCCAAGCTCCTGCGCAGCTTCGCGTCGTGCGTGCCGTCGCGCGAGCTCACCGTCATCGGCAACACCGGCGACGACACGGAGGTCTGGGGCCTCCACGTCTCGCCGGACCTCGATACCGTCACCTACGCGCTCGCCGGTCTGCTCGACGTCGAGCGCGGCTGGGGCCTCGCGGGCGAGACGTTCAACTGCCTGGCCGCCATGGCCTCGCACGGCGCCGACACGTGGTTCAATCTGGGCGATCGCGATCTGGCGACGCACCTCACCCGCACCCGCGCGCTCCGCCAGGGCCAGCCGCTCTCGAGCGTGACGGCGCGGCTCGCGGCCGACCTCGGCGTCACGGCGCGCATCGTGCCGATGAGCGACGATCCGGTCCGCACGGCGATCCGGAGCCCCGGCGGGCGCCTGACGTTCCAGGAATACTTCGTGCGCGAGAAAGCGCTCGTCGAGGTGGCGGGCGTGGACTATGACGGCGCGTCGAGCGCGCGCCCCGCGCCGGGTGTCGTGGAGTCGATCCGAGCCGCCGATGTCATCGTCGTCTGCCCGTCGAATCCTGTCACCTCCGTCGGGCCGATCCTCGCCGTGCCCGGCATCGTCGACGCGCTCCGTGCGACGGCGGCGCCCGTCGTCGCGGTGAGCCCGATCGTGGGCGGCGCGGCGGTGAGCGGACCGGCCGCCGCCCTCATGCGCGCTCGCGGCCTCCCGGTCTCGCCGCTCGGCGTCGCGCGCGCGTACGCGCCCTGGCTGCGCCGGCTCCTGATCGACCCGCGCGACGCGGCGAGCATGCCGGACCTGGCGCGGGCCGGCGTCGAAGGCCACGTCGCCGACATCATCATGACCGGCCGCGCGCACGAGACGGCGCTCGCGCGCCGCGTGCTCGAAGTCGCACAGGAGCGGCGCGCGACATGAAGATCGGAGCCGGGCCGCGGCTCGTCGTCGCGGTGCCGATCAAGGATCTCACGCACGCCAAGCAGCGGCTGACGAGCGTGCTCTGCGTCGGAGAGCGCGGCGAGCTCGCGCGCGCGATGCTGGGCGACGTGCTCCGCGCGCTCGCGGCGGCCGACCTCGGGCGCGTGTGGGTCGTCACGCGCGATCCGGCCGCCGCGGCGATCGCGCGCGCGCTCGGCGCCGAGCCCGTCGCCGAGGCGGAGAACCGGGGCCACACGGCCGCTGTCGCGCTCGCGCAGGCCGAGGCAGCGCGGCGTGGTGTCCGTGTCTTCCTGACCGTGCCGGGCGACGTGCCGTGCGTCACCGCCGACGAGCTCCGGCAGCTGGCCGAGGGCGTCCGCGAAGGCGCGCCGGTGCTCGTCCCGTCCCGCTCGGGCCTGGGCACCAATGGCGTCGCGCTGGCCCCGCCGGACGCGATGGCGCTGACCTTCGGCGAGCCGTCGTTCGCGCGCCATCTCGAGACGGCGCGCCAGCGCGGCCTCATCCCGCGCGTGCTCACCTTGCCGGGACTCGGCCTGGACGTCGACGCACCCGAAGACCTCGCCGCGATCCTGGCCGAGCGCACCGACACGGAAACCCAACGGCTCCTCGAGCGCTGGCGTGCGCGTCTCGCCCCTGTGACCACCAAGCCGGGCTCGCCGATCCCGACGCGATGAACATCACCCTGCGGAGCCGGGTTCGCACCTGTGCCGGGCCACGGTCGATCGCGCGCGGGGCTCACGACCGCCAAGCCGGGCCCGGAGTCCGCTCCGCGATGGAGCTCATCGTGCGGAGCCGGGTCGCTTCTGTCTCAGGCCACCCTCGGCTCGGCGCGGGGCCCGTGACCGTCGAGCCGGGCTCTCAAACCGCAACGCTCGACATCCCCGTGCGGAGCCACGCCGCGCCTGTCTCAGGCCACCCTCGGCTCGGCGCGGGGCCCGTGACCGTCGAGCCGGGCTCCCCAACCGCAACGTTCGACATCGCCGTGCGGAGCCACGCCGCGCCTGTCTCAGGCCACCCTCGGTCCGGTGCGGGGCTCGTGACCGTCGAGCCGGGCTCCCTAACCGCAACGTTCGACATCCCCGTGCGGAGCCACGCCGCGCCTGTCTCAGGCCACCCTCGGTCCAAGCCGGACTCACGGTCCCCGCTACAATGACTCGCTACGAGGTCATCGGCGTCGAGGGTATCGGCGAGGTGCGGCCGGGCGACGACGTCGCGCAGCTCATCGTCGAGGCGGCGGCGCGCCAGGCGACGCCGGTGGCGGCCGGCGATCTGCTCGTGATCGGCCAGAAGATCGTGTCGAAGGCCGAGGGACGGCTCGTGAAGCTGGCCGACGTGAAGCCCTCGCCGATCGCGATGGCGATGGCGCCGGGGCTCGCCAAGGATCCGCGGCTGGTCGAGGTCATTCTCCGAGAATCGCGGCGGGTCGTGCGCATGGACAAGGGCGTCCTGATCACCGAGACCCACCACGGCTGGATCTGCGCGAACGCCGGCATCGATCAGTCGAACGTCGACGCCGACTCGGTGGCCCTCCTGCCCGAGGACTCGGACCGTTCGGCGCGCGCGGTGCGCGATCGCGTACGCGCGCTGGCCGGCGTCGAGGTGTTCGTGATCGTCACCGATACGTTCGGCCGCCCGTGGCGCGAGGGGCTCACCAACGTCGCGATCGGGATCTCGGGATTCGCGCCACTCCTCAGCTATCTCGGCGAGCGCGATCCCGCCGGCCGACCGCTGCAGGCGACGATCCTGGCGCTCGCCGACGAGCTCGCGGGCGCGGCGGAGCCGGTGATGGGCAAGCTCGACCGCGTTCCGGCGGCGATCGTGCGCGGGCTCGCGCTCCGGCCGAGCGAGGAAGGCTCGAAGCCGCTCCTGCGCGATCCGGCGCGCGACCTCTTTCGCTGACACGGTGGGATCATGAACATCGCGATCCTCGGAGGTACCGGAAAAGAAGGCGCGGGGCTGGCGTCGCGCTGGGCGCTGGTCGGCCACTCGATCATCATCGGCTCGCGCGACACCGAGCGGGCCAAGACCAAGGCCGCCGAGCTCCGCGAGCAGACCAAGAAGCTGCCGCTCATGGGCGAGTCCAACGCCGAGGCGGCGCGCCTCGGGACGGTGATCGTCATCGCGCTGCCGGCCCAGGGGCTCGCGGCGACCCTGCCGGAGGTGCGCGAGGCCTGCCGCGGCAAGGTCGTGATCTCGACGGTCGTGCCGCTCACGTTCGGCGGCCCGCGGCTCTTCACGCCGCCGGCGGCCGGGTCGTCGGCGGAGGAAGCGCAGGCGCTCCTGCCCGACGCGAAGGTCGTCGCGGCATTCCATCACATCGCGGCCCACGAGCTCTCCGCGACGGAGCACGCGATCGAGTGCGACCTGCTGCTGTGCGGCGCCGACGCCGCCGCCAAGGAAACCGTGGGCGAGCTGGCGCGCTCGATGGGGTTGCGTCCGATCGACGTCGGCGGGCTCAGCAACGCCGGACCGCTCGAGGGCATCACCGCGGTCCTCGCCACGGTCAACCGGCGCTACAAGCTGAAGAACTCCGGCATCAAGATCACCGGTCTCTGAGCGCCTCGAGCCCGAACGCTCGGCGCGGGTCAGGCGCGCGAGACGGCGAGGCCGAGGTAGATGATCACGACCGCGAGCAGCAGCACGCTGCGGTCCATCCACGCGATCGCCGACAGCGCCGGGCGCGGGTCCTCGCCGGCGGCCACGGCGCGCGTCAGGCGCGGCACCTGCGCGAAGTCGCGTTGACCGGCGATCGCCACCGCGACGAGCACCAGCATGAACTTGAGCGCCAGCAAGAGCGCGGCGCCGCTCTGCATCACCTGATCGAACGGGCCCAGCAGGGTCACGTTGTAGAAGCCGGTCAGCACCACCAGCGCGATGGCGACCCACGTCACCCGGCGCGCGCGGCGCAGCAGCCCGACGACCGGCGCGGCGCCGTCGCGTCGGGCCGCGGGCCCGAGCACGTGCGCCTGATACATCAGGCCGCCGATCCAGGCGACGACGCCCAGCAGGTGGAGCCACACGGAGACGAGCGACGTGGTCACGAGACCTCGCCGGCCAGGTGCGCGACGACGCGCTCGACGTCGGCGAGATCGCTGAAGAGCATGTCGGGCCGGCACGTGGCCAGCTCGTCGACCGGATACTGACCGGTCGCGACGGCGACGGCGACCGCGCCGCAGCCCCGCGCGCACGCGACGTCGAGCGGCGTGTCGCCGATGATCGTGATCCGATCGAACGTGAACTCGTGGCCGAGCGTTCGCGCCCGCTCGCGCGCGATCGCAGGCAGGCGCAGCCGATCGGCGTGGTCGCCGCCGTAGGCGGCCACCCGGAAGTAGGGCCAGAGCCCCGTCGGCTCGAGCTTGATCCGCGCGCCGGCCTCGATGTTGCCGGTGAGGAGCCCGACCACCGCGTCCCCCCGCGCGCCCAGACGCCGGACCACCTGCGCCACGCCCGGCAGCACCTGGATCCGTGAGCCGTCGCCGATGATCCGCGCGAGCTCGCGCGTGTAAGCCAGAAAGCAGTCGTCGACACCGGCGCGGATCCGCTCGACGTCGAGCCCCGCCTCGGTCATCAGGTCGTGGACAATGCGCAGATCGGTGCGGCCGCGAAAATCGTAGCGCTCGATCGTGCCGGCGGTGCCGTAGATCTGCTCGAGCGCTCGGGCGAACGCGGTGCGGCCCGCACCGCGCACGCTCACGAGCGTGCCATCGATGTCGAAGAGAAAGAGGCGCACCCTACGGCGACGCCAGACGGCGGAGGCGGGCGACCACGGCGGGCACCGCGTCGAGGACGAGATCGATCTCGCTGGCCGTGGTCCAGCGGCCCAGGGTGAAGCAGAGCGAGCTCTCGGCGGTGTCGCGGTCGCAGCCGATGGCGCGCAGCACGTGCGACGGCTCGCCGGTCATGGCCGTGCACGTGGCGCCCGACGACGCGGCGATCCCGCGCAGATCGAGGTCGGTCAGGATGCTCTCGGCCTTCATGCCGGGCACGACGATCGACGCGTTCTGCGGGAGCCGGTCCCCGCCGCGGGGGCCGGTCTGGCGCGCGCCCGGGACCCGCGCGAGCAGCCCCTCGAGCAAACGATCACGCAGCTCGCGCAGGCGCGTCGCCTCGCCGGCGATCTCGACACGCGCCAGATCGGCCGCGACCCCCATGCCGGCTATCGCGGGCAGGTTCTCCGTTCCGGCGCGATAGCCGTGCTCCTGGCCGCCTCCGACCGTCAGCGGCGAGAGCTTGACGCTCGCGCGCGCCCAGAGAGCGCCCGCGCCGGGCGGCCCGTAGAGATCGTTCGACGACAGGGTGAGCAGGTCGATGCGACAGTCGTCCACCATGAGCGGCACGCGTCCGGCGGCGCCGACCGCGTCGACGTGGAACGGCACGCCGCGGGCGCGCGCGATCCGTCCGATCTCGCGCACTGGCTGGATCGTCCCGATCTCGTTGTTCGCCGCCATGATCGAGACGAGCGCGGTGTCCGCGCGGATCGCGCCGGTCACGGCTTCGGGATCGACACGGCCTTCCGCGTCCACGCCCACGTAGGTCACGCTCCAGCCGCGCTTCTCGAGATCGCGGCACGAGTCGATCAGCGAAATGTGCTCGATCGCGGAGGTGACGATGTGGCGGCCGGCGGCCCGCTGGGCGAGTCCCTTGACGGCGAGGTTGTTCGCCTCGGTCGCGCTCGCAGTGAAGATCACGCCACCCGGAGTCGCCGCAAACAGCCGCGCCACCTTCGCGCGGGCGCCGTCCAGGGACGAGCGGGCTTCGAGCCCCAGCGAATGCTGGGCGTTGGGATTGCCGACGCCGCCCTCGAAGAACGGCCGCATGACCGCGACCACGCGCGGATCGACCGGGGAGAAGCCCGCGTAGTCGAGGTAGACGCGGGAGCCCGCGGCCGGGAGGCCGGCTCTAGCGAGCTTTTCGGACGAAGAAGCGGAAGACCGCGCCATTCTTCTGCATCTCCACGAGCTCGTTGCCGGTTCGCCCCGACCAGCTCTTCATGTCAGCTTCGGAGCCGGGATCGTCCGACGTGACCTCGAGGACCTGTCCCGCTTCCATGTGCAGGAGCGCCTCACGTGTCTTCACGATCGGCATCGGGCAGAAGAGCCCGAGGCAATCGATCATCTTGTCCGCGACGACGGGCATATCGGCTAGGTCGAGGTTAGCACAGCCCTCCGTTCCTCTGCGAGGCACCACGGGCGTAGTCGCGCGCTCCGAGCGACGGACGTCGAGGTGACACGCATCGTGGAGATGCAGCGGGACGAGGTCTGGGCTAAGATCGGCGTCGTGACCGGCGTCGGTGAATCCTCGACGCCTCGGCTACCTGCGAGCTCCGCGCAGGCACCATGAGCTTCGGCCATCGGAGCCAGGCGTGCACGCCACCTGTAGTCAAGGGCGTTCGGACCGCGATGGGCTGGAGCCGCCCGCTGCCCCGCTGACGGCCCTGCCGTCGCGTGGGACGGCTGGCTAGCGATGTACCTCGAGCACTTCGGTCTCCGCGAGCGCCCCTTCTCGCACACCCCGGATCCCCGATTCATCTATCTGGGCGATCACCACGAGCGCGCGCTCACCCACCTGCAGCGCTGCGTCCAGGCGCGCGGCGGCATCGCCCACCTGGTCGGACCGGGTGGGATCGGCAAGACGACGATGTGCCGCACCTTGCTGAGCCGGCTGCCCGAGCGGGTCGACGTCGCGCTGATCCCAAACCCGGTGCCGACTCGCCAGGAGATGCTGTCGGTGGTCTGCGACGAGCTGGGCGTGGCGTACGGCAAGGACGCGCCCAGCCTGCTTCTGGGCGAGAGCCTCTACCGGAAACAGGCCGCGGACCTCGGAGCGCGGCGGTCGGTCGTGATCGTCGACGAGGCGCAGAGCCTGAGTCTCGACGTGCTCGAGCAGCTCTGCCTGCTCTCGAGCCTCGAGATGGACGGGCAGAAGCTCCTCGAGGTCATCCTGATCGGCGAGCCGTGGCTCCTCGATCTTCTCGCCCGCGTGTCGCCGCGCCAGGTGTCGGAGTCTGCGGGTCACCACCTCTTGCCGCTCACAGAGGCCGAGACGTGCGGGTACGTGCGCCATCGCATGGCGACCGCCGGCAGTGCCCAGGAGGTCTTCGACGCCGACGCGCTGCGAGAAGTGCATCGGCTGTCGTCGGGCGTCCCGAGCCAGATCAACGCCATCTGCGCCCGGGCGCTGCTGGACGCGGTGGCGCAGCGGCGCCGCGGGGTCGACCGATCGACCGTCCGCGCGGCCGGCCGCGCTGTCCTGCCGCCGGCCGGCGCACCGGCGATCGAGGTGCCGCACGAGGCGCGGCGGGTCGAGCGGGTGAAAGCTCCGGCCAAACGGGCTCCGCGCCAGCGTGCGCGGCCGGCGGCGGCGCGGGCGCGGCACGAGCAGGACGGCGGCGATCACCGC
>Ga0318515_10000160_pt1 | contig 16217 bp, 17 predicted proteins | sample GRESIP176b2f19_FD_202499 | JGI IMG/M metagenome (GOLD analysis project Ga0318515, IMG submission 202499) | Tropical soil microbial communities from Luquillo Experimental Forest, Puerto Rico - GRE.SIPMG.176b2f19 | ecosystem: Environmental > Terrestrial > Soil > Tropical forest > Bulk soil...
GGCCACATGCGACCGATGAGGCGGGCGCGCTCGAGGCGCGCAAGCCGAAGATTGCCTGACGCCGCGCCGCCCCCCACCGACCCGACAGCGACCTTCTCACCATGTCGAAAGCCAACCTGACACGCAGCAACGATTTCACCATCAAGATCGCCACGGTGAACGGCACCGGCTCGGCGAGCGCCAATACGCTGCTGATGAAGTCGATCTTCCGCAGCGGCATCCCGGTGGTGGGCAAGAACTACTTCCCTTCCAACATCCAGGGATTGCCCACCTGGTACGAGATCCGCGTTACCAGGGATGCCCACGTCGCCCGCTCGGGCCGCGTCGACATCATGGTGGCCATGAACGCCGAGACCTACGCACGCGATGTGAAGGAGGTGGCTGCGGGCGGCTACCTGGTGTACGACTCCACCTGGCCGCGCCCGGCGCTGCTGAAGCGCGAGGACATCACCGTGCTCGGCGTGCCGCTGGCACAGCTCTGCAACGAGAACTTCAACGGCGTGCGCACCCGCATCCTGATGAAGAACATCTGCTATGCGGGGGTGCTGGCGGCGCTGCTCGATCTGGATCTGGCGCAGATCCGCGAGCTGCTGGCACAGACCTACGCCAAGAAGCCGCAGCTGGTCGAGAGCAACATGAAAGCCATCCAGCTCGGCTACGACTACGCGCGCGCGAACATCGAGTGCCCGCTGCCGCTACACGTGACGAAGATGACCCGCACCGCGGGCCACATCATGATCGATGGCAACACCGCGGCGGCGCTCGGCTGCCTGTTCGCCGGGGCCACCGTGGCTGCGTGGTACCCCATCACCCCCTCCACTTCGCTGATGGACGCCTTCAAGATGTTCGCCGACCGCATGCGCGTCGACCCGCAGACCGGCAGGCGTAACTTCGCCTTCATCCAGGCGGAGGACGAGCTCGCCGCAGTCGGCATGGCGATCGGTGCGATGTGGAACGGAGCGCGCGCCTTCACCGCGACCTCGGGCCCCGGCATATCGCTCATGAACGAATTCCTCGGGCTCGCCTACTACGCCGAGGTGCCGGTGGTGATCTTCGACATCCAGCGCGTAGGTCCCTCGACCGGCATGCCGACGCGCACGCAGCAGGGCGATCTCATGCTGAGCGCCTATGCCTCGCACGGCGACACGCGCCATGTGTGTCTCTATCCGGCCAACCCGGAGGAGTGCTTCTACATGGCGGTGCAGGCCTTCGATCTCGCCGAGCGGCTGCAGACGCCGGTGCTCGTGTTGTCGGACCTGGACATCGGCATGAACGACTGGATGTGTCCCGATCTCAAGTGGGACGATGACTACCGGCCCGATCGCGGCAAGATGCTCGGCAAGGAGGAAGTCCTCAAGCTCGAGAAGTTCTATCGCTTTCTCGACCGGGACGGCGATGGCATCGGCTACCGCACACTGCCGGGGGTCCATCCCAAGGCTGCCTACTTCACCCGCGGCTCGGGCCACACTCAGTACGGTGCCTATACCGAGGATGCCGCCGAATACCAGATCGTGCTCGATCGGCTGACGAAGAAGTGGGCTACCGCGAAACGGCTGGTGCCGCGGGCGGTGATCGATGCCACTGCCGGCTCCCCGCTCGGGGTCGTCTCCCTCGGCAGCTGCGATGGCGCGATCCGCGAGGCACTCGATGTGCTCAAGCAGCGCGGCGTGGCGCTCGACTACCTGCGCGTGCGCGCCTTTCCCTTCAGCGAGGACGTCGAGAAATTCCTGGCCGGGCACGAGCTGCTGTTCGTGGTGGAGCAGAATCGCGACGCACAGCTGCGCTCGCTGCTCACCCTCGAGACCGCAGTGGACAAGGCGAAGCTGCGCTCGCTGCTGCACTACAACGGCCTGCCGGTCTCATCGGACTTCATCGTCGAGGGGGTACTCGCGGAGCTGCAGCGCGGTGAGCGCCGCGTCTCCCCGGAAGCTGCCCATGGCTGAGCTCGCCATCAGTGAGAAACTGACATGACCTTCATTGCCAAGCCCAAAGTCGCCCATCCCTCGCTGCCGAAGAATGCGCTCGGGCTTACCCGGCGCGATTATGAGGGTGCGCTCTCGACCCTCTGTGCCGGCTGCGGTCACGACTCGATCACCGCCGCCATCGTGGAAGCGAGCTGGGGGATCGGCCTCGAGCCGCAGAACCTGGTGAAGCTCTCGGGGATCGGCTGCTCCTCCAAGACCACCGCATACTTCGTGAGCGGTGGGCACGGCTTCAACTCGGTGCACGGGCGCATGCCCGCGATCGCCATGGGGGCCAACGCCGCCAACCGTAACCTGGCCTACATCGGCGTCTCGGGCGACGGCGATACGCTGTCGATCGGTCTCGGCCAGTTCTGCCACGCGATCCGCCGTAACCTCAACATGCTGTACATCATCGAGAACAACGGTGTGTACGGGCTCACCAAGGGCCAGTTCTCGGCCTCGGCCGATATCGGCACCAAGGCAAAAAAGGGCGAGACCAACTTCCAGCCGCCGATCGACCCGGTGCTGCTGGCGATGACTCTCGGTGCCTCGTTCGTGGCCCGCAGCTTCTCCGGCGACAAGCAGCAGCTGGTGCCCCTCATCCAGGCGGGCCTGAAACACGAGGGCTTCGCGCTGATCGACGTGCTCTCGCCCTGCGTCACCTTCAACGACCACGAGGGCTCCACCAAGAGCTACGCTTATACCCGCGAGCACTACGAGCCGGCGGTGCATGCGGACTTCATCCCGCTCGAGCGCGAGATCACCGCCGACTACCAGGAGGGCGAGGCGCTGCCGGTGGTGCTGCACGATGGCAGCCGCATCGTGCTGCGCAAGCTCGACTCCGCGTACGATCCGACCGACCGCACCCGCGCCGCGGCGCAGATCCAGGAGCGCATGAAGGCCGGCGAGTACCTCACCGGGCTCCTGTACGTGGAGCCATCGCAGAACGAGTTTCACCAGGTGAACGGCACTCCCGATGCGGCGCTCAACAGCCTGCCCTATGAGGTGCTCTCGCCCGGCTCGCAGGGCCTCGCCAAGGTGCTGGCGCGCTACCGCTGAGGGGTTGCAGCGCACGGCCATCGCGCTGCGTGACCGCGACGCAGGCCGACCCCGCGCCACCCGGCTGAAGCTCAGCGGCCCGACCCGAGCGCGTAGCGTATCGCCAGCTGCCACAGCGTCTCGGTAGCGGCGAGCGGACCCCCCTGATCCTCACGGTTGGCGGAGGTGCTGCTGACACGAACGCACTCGAGCGTGAAGCGCCAGTGCGTATCGGCGTCGAAGACGTATGCGGCGGTCCACGCATGCCCATCCTGTGAGCCGTAGGCCTCCGGCGCGTTGGTTTGCACCGTGAAGCGGTCGTAGCGTGCGCTCACGGTGCTGCGGCCGAAGCGCTTGGCGAGCAGCGCAAACTCCGACCGGAAGGGCCAATTGAGGGTCAGCGACTGCGGCGCGATCGTGGTATCGCCATCGAGCCACTGCACGATCGCCGTCCAGCCGTGATCGGCTTCGATACGCAGCCCGGCACTGGTGAAACGGGTCTCCCAGGCGAGGACGTGGGAGACGCTGTCTAACTGGGTCGGGTCGGCACGGTTGTCGTAACGCAGCACCCGCAGCACCGCGCGGTCGAGGTAGCGCGCCTCGAGCCCGAGATAGGCGCCTGCCCGGTGATCGATCTCCATGAACGGCTCCGCGCCGTTAAGTGGCGGGACCCCCGGCTGACCGAGCCGGCCGAAGAGCGGCGTCTGCCGGTCGGTGATTACGAAGCCGTTATCCGCGATCATGACACCGGCGCGATCGTTCCAGCCGAACACGCCGCCGGTCACTCCCACATCGAAGGCGTGACCCGTACGGGTGCCGAGCCAGTCGAGCTGCCCCTCGAGGCCTATAGTGCGCACCTCGACCGCGAGCCAGCTGTTGATCGCCGAGTAGGAGAGCGTGTACGGCGACTCCCAGCCCGATGCGCGGTTCTCGAGCGACACCGGCGGATAGAATCCGCCCGCCTTCAGCCGGAAGCGGTAGCCCTGGAACGGGTAGGGACGGAACAGCAGGTAGGCCTCGGTGACCCCGAGCGCGCTGCGGTCCTTGTCATCGAACACCGAGGCATCGAGGTGCGCGCTCCACAGCTCTCCGATCGGCTGCGTCACCGCAAAGCGTGCGCGTCCGAGCCTCACGCCGGAGTCGTCGCTGCCAAAACGCACCGTGCCGAGGCCTCCATCCATGAACGATGGGTACGCATCGGAGCTCACCAGGCGCGTATCGAGACTGAGCTCCCAGTCGGTGGCGAAGCTGACACCGCTGAGGGTCAGCAGCAGCAGCAGCAATGCAACTCGGTTCAGGCAGCGCGCCATGGGGTGCCTCAGTAATCCCAGGAATGCGGCCGGTTGGTGAGCGGCGCGGGTTGCGGTGGCCGTGACAGCCGCAATGTCAGCTCCGCACGGTCGGCATCGCCGACCGTGAGCTCACGCCTGAGGTCCGCCTCGTCATCCCGTATGCGTGGATGCCACAGCTCCACGCGGTAGCGCCCGTGCGGCACCTCGGTCGACCAGCTGCCGCCCTCGTTGGTACGCCCGTACCAGGGCGCGTCGGTGACCAGGAGGTAGGCGAGCATCTCGTCGTGAATGTTGCAGCCGAGGGTGACCACGCCCGGCTGGTCGAAGTGCACCGGCGGATAGGGCTTGCCGCGGTAGAGCGGCAGCTGAAAGCGCTTGGGGGGTGAGAACGAGTAGATCTGGTGGCTCACCGAGTCACTGTTGGGAAACTCCACGGTCGAGCCGACCGGGATGACCAGCAGATCGGGCGAGAAGCTGCGGTTGACCTGGTCCATCACTGCGCGCAGTGGCGCGGCATGGCGGCCGGATCCATCGAGCGGTCGCACTGTGACCACGGCGCCGGGCAGCGCGCGGCCGTCGGCAGTCTGCACGCTCACCACCAGTGTGGCGGGCAAGGCGGGCCGCGCCGCGGCGAGCAGGAAAAGCAGCGCCATGAGGGCCAGCGGCACGCCGGTGGCAGGTTGGCTGCAATGCGCTCGTGCCGGAGGTCTCATTCCCGCACTCGAATCCTCGCGGTAATCACTGTGGCCCTCTTACGATGGGCGGCCTATTCGAGCGAGATTCATGGGCAGTTTCCGCAACCGGCTTCTCGTGCTGATCATCGGTCTGGTGATCGTCACGCAAACTGTGACGCTTGCCGCAGTGCTCATCAGCACGCGGCAGACCGTCGAGGTGCGGGCGGCCGAGGAGCTGCGTTCGGGAGGGACCCTCGCCGAGCACCTGATCGGCTTCCGCGCCGGCCAGCTGGCGAACGGTGTGGCCGTGCTGGCTGCGGACTTCGGATTTCGCGAGGCGGTAGCCAGCGGCCACACGCCCACCATCCTCTCCGCGGCGCGCAACCACGCGCAGCGCATCGGCGCGGACCTGGTGCTGGTGCTCGACACTCACGGCCGCGTGCTCGCCTCGACGGCGGCAGCCGCCGCCGATGCCGAGGGCTCGCTCGCCGGACTTCTCGAGGACGCCGGCGGGTCGCGGGAGCAGCCGAACTTTCGCGTGTTCGGCGCGCACTCGTATCAGTTTTTCCTGGCTCCGGTGCGCACTCCGGAGACCATCGCCTGGGTGGCGATGGGCTTCGTGGCCGATCAGGCACTCGCCGCGCGCATCCGCGACCTGGTGGGCTCCGAGGTCGCCATCGTCACGCATGGCGCGGCGGGACTCACCCGCGTCGCCGCGACCTTGCCGCTTGGCGCAGCGACGGCTTTTCCGGCGGCCAGCGACCTGCCGCACATCAACCGGTTGGGTGCGGCGGACTTCCTGAGCTTTGCGCGGCGTCTGGATGTGCGCGGCGACTCGGTCGATGTGATCCTGTTGAAGCCTCTCGAGGATGTGCTGGCGCCCTACCGGGAGCTGCGCGATGCCATGCTGCTCATCGATGGCGTCGCGCTGCTGCTCGCCGCGGTGATCGGCGCGGTGCTGGGACGCAGTGCCACGCGTCCCATCGGTGAGCTGGTGGTGGCTGCACAGCGCATCGAGCGCGGGCAATACGGAACCGCGGTCGATGTGGCGGGCGGCGGCCAGGAGTTCCGCAGCCTGGCTGCGACCTTCAACGCCATGCAGAGCAACATCGCGGCACGTGAGGCGGACATCACTTACCACGCTTACCACGATCCGCTCACCTCGTTGCCGAACCGCGCACTCGCCAAGCGCACGCTCGAGAGCCTCATCAGCGGCGGGGCGCGTGAGCCCGGCGCAGCGCTGATACTCATCGAGCTGCGCAACGTACGTGACATCAACGCTTCGCTCGGACTGCAGGTGGGAGATGAGGTCCTGCGCGAGGCCGCGCGGCGGTTGCAACAGAACATCGCCGCCACCGAGACCGTCGCCCGGCTCGGGGAGATGCAGTTTCTCGTCATCGCACCAGGCTGCAGCGCCGAGCGCGCACCGCTCTACGCGGATCAGCTCGCCGCGGTCATTCGCGGTGGCTTTCACCTCGCCGGGGTGAGTCTCGATCTGCGACTCGCCTGCGGGGTGTGCCTGTTTCCGGCACACGGCGCGAGCGCGGATGAGCTGCTGCAGCGAGTGCAGGTGGCGCTCGAGGACGCCGACGAGTCACGCACCCGCGTGGCGCTCTACCGGCCGGGACAGGACCAGGAGCACCGCCGCCGCCTGGCGCTCGTCACCGATCTGCGCCGCGCCATCGACCAGGACCAGCTGAGCCTCGTCTACCAGCCCAAGGTCGCGATGGCGAGTCGCTCGGTGAGAAGCCTGGAAGCCCTGGTGCGCTGGACCCATCCTGAGCTCGGCGCGGTCTCGCCGGCGGAGTTCGTGCCGCTCGCCGAGAGCACCGGTGGCTCGCGCGCGCTCACCAACTGGGTGCTCGGTGCCGCGATCCGCCAGATGGGTGACTGGCGACGCCAGGGCCTGGAGCTCGATCTCGCGGTCAACCTGTCGGCACCGGACATTCTGGATCCGGACCTGAGCGATGAGATCCTGCGGCTGCTGCGCCGCTGCCAGGTCGACTCCACCTCGCTGCTGCTGGAGATCACCGAGAGCGCGGTGATGCGCGATCCGCAGATGGCGGTGCGCAACATGCAGTGGCTGCGCATTGCGGGGATTCGCTTCGCCATCGATGACTTCGGCACCGGGCACTCTTCGCTGTCGCAGCTCTCGGTGCTGCCCGTGGATGAGCTCAAGATCGATCGCTCATTCATGTCGCCCGGCGACCCCGGCGCGGTGACCATCGTCACTTCCACCATCGAGCTCGGTCACAGCATGGGGTTGAAAGTGGTCGCCGAGGGCGTGGAGGATGCGGCCGCCTGGAATCTGCTGCGACGGCTCGGCTGCGACTTCGCACAGGGGTATCTGATCAGTCCGCCGCTCGCCCCGGCGCAGGTACCTGCATTCGTGCGCCAGGCCAACCAGGTGCTGCCGGACTCCGACTCCACGGTACGGCAGATCCGCGCACTCGATCAGCTGGCAGGGCGCTCCAACTCACCCCGGTGAGTCGAGCAGCGCGTCCACGCGCTGGCGGTAACGGCGCAGCAGCTCGGCGGCGAACTCCGCAAACACCCGGATCTTGGGCGAGTCGCGCAGCGCGGTACGGCATACCACGGAGAGCGGTTTGCCCGGTGCCGACCAGTCCGGCAGCACCACCTGCAGCCGGCCGAGCGCGAGCGCCTCTGCGACGATCAGGTCCATGGCCTGCACCAGTCCCGCACCGCGGATCGCCGCGCGGATCTCCGCCTCCGCGGAGTTGAACGCAATGTTGAAAGGCAGCCCTAGCCGGATGCGCTGCGCGCCCCGCTGGAACAGCCACCGGTGCGGCCGGCGGGTACCGGTCGGGAGATAACCCACAAGCTTGTGACGGCGCAGATCCTCGGGCAACGCGGGAACACCGTGAGTTCGCAGATACTCCGGCGAGCCACAGGTCAGGAGCCGCGTACTCACGATGCGGCGCGCGATGAGATGCGGCTCGCGCACGGCCCCCACGCGCACCACCAGGTCGATCTCCTCGGCGATCAGATCGACCACGCGGTCGTTGAACTGGACCTCGAGCTGCAGGTCCGGGTAGCGCGCGGTGAACTGCGGGAGCGCCGGAATCAGCAGTGCGCGGCCGAACTCGACCGGCACATCGACGCGCAGCCGCCCCTGTACCGCGAGCCGGGTGCGGCGCACGGATTCATCCGCGGCCTCGAGCTCGGAGAGGATTCGCTGACAGCGCGTGAGGTATTCGGCGCCATCCGCGGTGAGGCCGACGCGGCGGGTCGTGCGATGAAGCAGCTGGCAGCGCAGGTGCTGCTCGAGCTCGGCAACGTGCGTGCTGACCACCGCACGCGAGAGACCGAGCGCCTCGGCCGCCTTGGTAAAGGAGTGCAGATCCGCCACGCGCGCGAAACTGCGCATGCATGCGAGCTGGTCCATCGGCAGATTGTATGCGAAATCAGAACAATAATTTCGCGATTAGCCTGTTTTTCAGGATAACTGCCGGGAGTACCGTCCCTGCCCTGAGGCCGCCATTTCGGCCTGCGACGCGGAGGGAGCCATGTTTATCTTCAGCCGGCCGTTCCGGGCAGTGGCCGCCGGACTGGGTGTGGCGCTGCTGACGGTGTGCCTCGATCGCGCCTGTGAGCCGCCCGCCGCTGCGGCCGCTGCCGCAAAAGCGCCGCCGCCTGCTTGTGCCCCGCCGGTCGCATGCGGTATCGTCCGCGCCGGTTCGTGACCTTTCCCTTTCCTGCCGCCTGCCGCCCGCAAAACAGAAAGCGAGTTGGCTTCCGAGTCTGAAAAGCCGAATCGTTCCCGACCAGGTGGCAGTGTGTACGCCGAGCAATCCGTGATTTTCGGCATGCGCTCCTGCTGATACCGTTCGTTTCAGGAGTTTGATTGCATGACGAGAATCTACGTGGGCAACCTGCCCTTTTCCGCGACCGACGCTGAGCTCCGCGAGCTGTTCGCGCAGCACGGCACGGTCGAATCCGTGAGCATCATCACCGATCGTGACACCGGCCGCCCGCGCGGCTTCGGTTTCGTCGAGATGTCGCGTGCCGATGCCTCACGTGCCATTCAGAACCTGAATGGCAAGGAGCTCGGCGGGCGCCCGCTGCGGGTGAACGAAGCTCAGGAGCGCAGCGCCGGGGGCAACCGCGGCGGCGGCGCACCTAAGCGCTGGTAAGCTTTCGCAGAGTCTGAGGCCGGCCCACTGCTGCCCTGCCGGGCAGCGGCGGCCGGCTTTTTTCGTGGCAGAAATCCGGGGAGGCTCGCATGGGTAAAGGCGATCAGAGAACACGCCGCGGCAAGATCTACCGGGGCTCCTTCGGGAAGTCCCGTCCCAAGGATCGCGCCAAGGACAAGCGCCACGCGGCCAAGGCGGCCAAACGTTGAGATCCGCGCCGGCCGCCAGCCGGTCAGGCTTCAGCCGCAGTTAACAGCGCTCAGACGTACGCGAAGGGCTCGGCCGTTGAGGCGGAAACGGCATGGGTTTTACGCGCGAGGCACTCGCGCAGGATGGCGAGCGCCGGACGATCATTCGGTGGCAGCTGCACCTCGCTCACCCCGAGCGGAGTCGTGCGTTGTCCGAAGCGGACGAGGTGAGCGCAGTAGCTCAGGCCGCCACCGAAGCCTGGCATGAGCAGCAGTGCTCCGGGACGAACCCGCCCCTCTTCGAGCGCTTCGCACAGGGCCACGGGCACCGTGGCCGCCGACATGTTGCCGTAGCGCTGGACATTGACGTAGACGCGCTCCATCGGCACGTGGGCCCGGCGCCCGACGGCCTCGATGATGCGCAGGTTGGCCTGGTGCGGTACCAGCAGATCGACATCGGCGGCGCCGAATCCGGCTCTGGCGAGTGCCTCCTCGCAGGCGCCGGCCATGCCCTGCACCGCGCGCTTGAAGATCTCCTGCCCTTCGAACTGCCAGCGCGTCACGCCGTAGAGAACACCCCGGTTGGCGTAGCGTCCCCCCATGCCCTGTACGCGCAGCGTCTCGCGCGCGTCCGCGTAGCAGCCGAGTTTCTCCGCGAGAAGGCCTTCCTCCTCGGTCGTCCCCTGCAGCACCACCGCGGCGGCGCCATCGCCGAACAACACCGCCACGTCGCGGTCGCTCCAATCCATGAACGGTGAGATCAGCTCCGCTCCAATCACCAGCGCGTTGCGTACCGCGCCCGTGCGGATGAGCGCGCTGGCAGTCGAGAGCCCGTAGAGGAAACTGGTACACGCCGTGTTGATGTCGAAAGCGGCGGCAGACTGCGCGCCGATGCGCAGCTGGATGCCCGAGGCCATGTTCGGCACCTGGTCGTCGTAACTGCAGCTGCCGAAGACGATCAGCTCGATCTCGCCCCCGGCCATCCCGGCCGCGGCAAGTGCCCGCGCGGAGGCGACGTAGGCGAGCTCTTCCAGGCCAACGTGCGAGATGCGCCGCTCGCGGATCCCGGTGCGGCTGACGATCCACTCATCGCTCGTATCGAGAATGGTGGACAGGTCGTGGTTGCTCAGCACCGCCGGTGGCAGGCACTTCCCCCAGCCGGTGATCGCCGCGCGGGTCATGCGACGCTCCTCGTGAACCTGAGCGGTTCGGTGTGCCTCGTTCTTGACGGCTTCGTAAGGATAGCAGCCCGGCGCTACAATCCGCAGGGTGCCTCCTTCGAGCTCCTACTCGCGCTGGCGGCCGCATCCGTGGCACGGCCTGGAGGCGGGGCCGAAGGTGCCGCGCATCGTCAATGCCTACATCGAGATCACGCCTTTCGATCTCATGAAGTACGAGGTGGACAAGGCTTCAGGCTATCTGCGCGTCGATCGACCGCAGCGCACCTCCTCGCAGCCGCCCTCGCTCTACGGATTCATTCCCCAGACCTACTGCGGTGAGCGCGTGCGGCGGCTCGCGCCGGGCTGCGAGCGCGGCGATGGCGATCCGCTCGACATCTGTGTCATCAGCGAGCGCCCGATCAACCACTCCGAGGTGCTGCTGCGCGCCCGCGTGGTGGGCGGCCTCAAGATCGTCGATCGCGGTGAGGCGGACGACAAAATCATCGCGGTGCTCGACGGCGATTATGTCTGGGGTGAGGCGCAGGAGATCGACGATCTGCCGCCAGCGCTGCTCGAGCGCATCGAGCATTACTTCTCCACCTACAAGCTCGTTCCCGGTGAGCCGCCGAACATCAGCGTCGCCGGTCGCTACGGCTACGAGAGTGCCGCACAGGTGATCGGCGCAGCGCTGGCGGACTATGCCGAGAAGTTTGGCGGCATGGCCTGAGCGCCCGGCCTGACTAGCGCCGCGAAGAGTCCGGCGCGTAATCGAACGAGTCGAAATACAACCGCCCGGGAACGAGCCCGTGGCGCGGAAAGCTCGCGCGGATCGCCTCGATCATTGCCGGCGGACCTGCGGCGTACACCTCGAAGGCGCTGAGGTCCGGATGATCGGTGAGCACCGCCTCGTGCACGAAGCCCACTCGCCGGTGTGCGGCCTCCTTCGCGGTGGCTTCCGACAACACTGCGGCGAATGACAGCCGCGGATGGCGCTGCACCCACTCGAGCATACGCTCCTGCTCGTACACATCGTGCTCGTGGCGCGCGCCCCAGTAGAAATGAATGTCGCGCTGGAGGCCGGTCTCCAGCACGTGCCGCAACATCGATTTGAGCGGCGCAAAGCCGGTGCCCCCGGCGACCATGAGCATCGGACCTCGTCCGGCGCGATAGCTGAACTGTCCGATCGGCCCTTCGATCCGCAGCAGCGATCCGATCGTGAGCCGCGTGTCGGTGGTGCCGCCCGCCCCGAACAGCCGCTCGGTAAAGCCGCCGCCGCTCACCCGCCGCACGTGCAGCTCGATGAGCGCGCTGTCGTGAGGCGGACTTGCGATGGAGAAGCTGCGCCGCTTGCCGCCCGGTAGCAGCACATCGAGGTATTGCCCGGCATGAAAGCGCAGCCGCTCGACCGAGGGCAAACGCAGCAGCACCTGCATCACATCGGGAGCGAGTGGCGTCAGGCTTGCGATGCGGCAGGGAAGAGTCTTGATCTCGACGTCGCCGACGCCCGCGATGAGGCGTGCCTCGACCGTGAGATCTGACTGTGCCCGCGCCTGGCACAGCAGGATCTGTCCGCTCTGCTCCTCCTCGGGCGTGACGCCCGGCGGCCGGCCGCTCGGATAACGGATCTCGCCTGCGATGAGCCGCGCGCGGCAGGAACTGCAGTGGCCGGACTTGCAGCTGTGCGGCAGGTTGAGCCCGGCGGCGAGCGCCGCCTCGAGCACCGGCTGGTCCGCACGCACCTGCAGGGTGCGGCCATGCGGCTCGATGCGTACCGTGTGCTCCGTCTCGCTCACTGTCCTCGTCCGGTAACTCGGGGCTCCTAGACTAGACGGGGCGCTCGGCCAAGGCCACGGAGCCGCCATGTTCGTGAATCCGCCAGCGGAGGAGATCGCGAGGCTGCTGCGCACCGCCCGCATCATCGCGGTAGTGGGGCTGTCGCCCGACCGCACGCGCCCGAGTCACGGCGTGGCGAGAGCGCTGCAGCGTTTCGGCTACCGGATCATCCCGGTGAATCCGTTTGCCGAGTCCGTCCTCGGCGAGCCCGCGGTGGGCTCCCTTGATCAGTTGCCTGAGGTGCTCGCGCCTGACGAGCGGATTGACATCGTGGAGGTCTTCCGCCGCGCGCAGCACGTCGGCGGCATCGTCGGCGATTGCATCCGCCTGCAGCTGCCGGCGCTCTGGCTGCAGGTCAGTGTCGTCGATGAGCCCTCCGCCGCGCGCGCGCTGCAGGCCGGGATCTTCACCGTGATGGACCGTTGCCTGTTCAAGGAGCGCGCGGCGTTGCGCTAGCGCCGGCCCCGGAGCCGCGCCGGTCCGGCGCAGACACACGGTCCGCGCGCGCCGCGTTTGCTATGCTGTCCGCTAATGCGCGTGGAATTCACGAAGATGCACGGCGTCGGCAACGACTTCGTGCTCTTCGACGCGCCGGTCCCCGATTCCCTGCTCGATCCGCAGCGCCTGCGTGCGCTGGCAGATCGGCGCACCGGTATCGGGTTCGACCAGGCGCTGTTGCTCGCCCCTCCCCGGCGGCCGGAGAACGCGGCGTACTACCGCATATTCAACGCCGATGGGGATGAGGTCGAGCAATGCGGTAACGGGGCGCGCTGCATCGCCGCGCTGCTGCAGCGGCGGGGACTGGCTCGCGATGCTGCACTGACGCTCGAGAGTCCGGCCGGGCTGATCCACGCGCGCTTTGCGGCGGATGGTCAAGTGTCGGTCGATCTCGGCGTACCGGATTTCAACCCGCGCTCGCTCCCCTTCGACGCCCCGGCAGAGGCCGACAGCTACGCGCTCGAGCTCGGTGGACAGACGCTGGAGATCGGCGTCGTGTCGCTGGGCAACCCGCACGCGGTGTTGAGCGTGCCATCGGTCGAGCGCGTGCCGGTGGCCCAACTTGGGCCTTTGATCGAGCGCCACGCGCGCTTCCCGAAGCGGGTCAACGTCGGGTTTCTCGAGATCGTGGCGCGCGATGAGGTGCGGCTGCGGGTGTACGAGCGCGGCGTCGGCGAGACGCGCAGCTGTGGCACCGGCGCCTGCGCGGCGGTCGCCGTGGCGGGGCGCCGCGGTTGGCTCGAGCCACAGGTACGTGTGGAGGTGCGTGGCGGCGCGTTGCGGGTAAACTGGGCGGGCAAGGGGGAGCACATCTGGCTCACCGGTCCGGCACACATATCATTTCAGGGGCATGTCGAGGTCTAGAGCACTATGACGACACGAGAAGCTCGCGGGCTTGCCGCGGCGGACAGCGAAGAAGAAAGCATCGCCGGCTATCTGCAGCGTCATCCCGAGTTCTTCGAGCGCCACCAGGCCGTGCTCGCGCGGCTCAAGCTGCCGCATGCGCGCGGCGGCTCGACCATCTCGCTGGTCGAGCGGCAGATCGAGGTGCTGCGCGAGAAGCAGGCGCAGCTCGAGGGAAAGCTCGCGGAGCTGGTACGGGTGGCGCGGGCGAACGACGCCATCTCCGAGCGGCTGCATCGCTTCACCCGGCGCCTGCTGCGGGTCGTGCCGCGCGCCGAAGCGCTGGCGCGCATCGATGCGGGGCTGCGGGAGGACTTTGATGCCTTTCACGCTGCGCTGGTGCTGATCGGCGCCGCGTCCGCCGATCCGTTGCTGCCGCGCTTCGTGCGGCAGGTACCGGCGGATGATCCGAACCTGAAGTCCTTTGAGTCGCTGTTTGCCAGCGGCAAGCCGCGCTGTGGCCAGGCGCGCGATTCGCAGCGCGAGTTCCTGTTCGGGCCGGAGGGACTCGAGCTTGGGTCGGTGGCGCTGGTACCGCTTGGGGAGAAAGGATCACTCGGGCTCCTCGCGCTCGGCAGCCCGGACCGCGACCGCTTTCATCCGGGGATGAGCACCGAGTTCCTCGCACGCCTCGCGGAGCTGGTGAGCGACGCATTGCGCGGTGAGCGCAGCGGCTGAGGCCCTGGGCTTGTGACTCCCGTCGCGCTCGAGTGGATCGCGCGCTTCCGGCGCTACCTGAGCAGCGAGCGGCGGCTCTCGGCGCACACCGACCAGAGCTACGCGCGCGATCTCGCCGCACTGGTGAAGTTCTGCGACCGCGAGGGAATCGACGACTGGAGCGCGCTCGATTCCCAGCACGTGCGCCGCTTCGCCGCCCACTCGCACGGCTCGGGTCTCGCCCCGCGCAGCATCCAGCGCCGGCTGTCGGCGCTACGCAGTTTCTACAACTTCCTGCTGCGCGAGGCGGCCTCCGAAAGCGCGCGCACAGCCAGGGTGGCCGGGCCGGCGCACACAGCGCAAGCAACCGAGCCTGCGGAGCGGCGCCGCGCGCGCATCACCGGCAACCCGGCCACAGAGGTGCGCGCGCCCAAGGCCACTCGCCGGCTGCCCCAGACACTCGATGCGGACCAGATGGCGCGACTGCTGCAGATGCCGGCCGGCGGCGATCGTCTCGATTCGCGCGATCGCGCGATGATGGAGCTCCTCTATTCCTCGGGGTTGCGCCTCGCCGAGCTCGTGGGCCTCGATGTCTCGAGCCTCGATCTCAAGGATGGCGTGGTGCACGTGCTCGGCAAGGGCCGCAAGGCGCGCATTGTTCCGGTTGGGCGCATGGCATTGCGCGCGCTGCGCAGCTGGCTGCAGCAGCGGGCCGCGGTCGCGCGCCCGGGTGAGAATGCTTTGTTCGTGGGCCGTAATGGCGTGCGGCTCGGAGCGCGTGCGGTGCAGATCCGCGTGGCGCTGTGGGCGCGCCGGCAGGGGCTCGGGGTGCATGTGCACCCGCACCTCTTCCGCCACTCCTTCGCCTCACATCTGCTCGAGTCGGGTGGGGAGCTGCGCGGGGTGCAGGAGCTGCTCGGGCACGCCGATATCTCCACCACGCAGATCTACACGCACCTTGACTTCCAGCATCTTGCCCGCATCTACGACGCTACCCACCCGCGGGCGCGTCGCAAGGCTTAAGCACACGCGCTGGCGGACTGCCTGGGTCTGCCCGCTGTGAGATCCGCCGGCCAGGCCCGCGGCGGACCACGAGCCAAGCCTGGGGAACCCCATGAATGACCGCCCCCACTTCGATCCACACGGCACGACCATCCTCGGCGTGCGGCGCAACGGCGCCATCGCCCTCGGCGGTGATGGCCAGGTGACCCTCGGCACTACCGTCATGAAGGGCAACGCGCGCAAGGTGCGCCGTCTCGCCGACGGCAAGGTGCTCGCTGGCTTCGCCGGCGGCACGGCCGATGCCTTCACGCTGTTCGAGCGCTTCGAGGGCAAGCTCGAGAAATACGGCAACGTAACCCGTGCCGCCATCGAGCTCGCCAAGGACTGGCGCTCGGATCGCTATCTGCGGCGCCTCGAGGCGCTGCTGCTGGTCGGGGATCCGGAGAAGCTCTTCGTCATCTCCGGCAACGGCGATGTGATCGAGCCCGACTACGACGTGGCTGCCATCGGCTCCGGCGGGCAGTACGCGCTCGCCGCCGCGCGAGCGCTGCTGCAAGGCTCCGAGCTCGATGCTCGCAGCATCGTCGAGCGCTCGCTCAACATCGCCGCCGACATCTGTATCTACACCAACCGCAACGTCGTCATAGAGGAACTGCGCAAAAGCGCAGGAGCCTAAGCTTCATGTCATCGCTCACCCCGCGGCAGATCGTTCAGGAGCTCGACAAGCACATCGTCGGCCAGGACGCGGCCAAGCGCGCCGTGGCGATTGCGCTGCGCAACCGCTGGCGGCGCATGCAGGTGAGCGAGCCCCTGCGCCAGGAAATCACACCCAAGAACATCCTGATGATCGGTCG
>Ga0318515_10000163_pt1 | contig 16159 bp, 13 predicted proteins | sample GRESIP176b2f19_FD_202499 | JGI IMG/M metagenome (GOLD analysis project Ga0318515, IMG submission 202499) | Tropical soil microbial communities from Luquillo Experimental Forest, Puerto Rico - GRE.SIPMG.176b2f19 | ecosystem: Environmental > Terrestrial > Soil > Tropical forest > Bulk soil...
CCGCGGCGTGTATCGGCTCGCCGCAGGCGTGGTGCGCGGCCTGGCGGCCTTGCTCCATGGACGTGGCGGCCAGGGCGGGGAACCCGATCACGTCGCCGACGGCGTAGATGTGCGGCACCTCGGTGCGGTAGAACTCGTCCACCTTGATCCGGCCGCGCTTGTCCGCGGCCAGGCCGGCCGCCTCCAGGTTGAGCTCGTCGGTCTGGCCCTGGCGGCCCGCGGAGTACAGCACCGTTTCCGCCGGGATCCGCTTGCCGCTGGCCAGGGTGGTCATCGCCCCGCCCTGATGCGCCTCGACCGACGTGACGGTCTCGCCGAACCGGAACGTCACGGCGAGGTCCCGCAGGTGGTACTTGAGGGCCTCGATGACCTCGAGGTCGCAGAACTCCAGCATCCGGTCGCGCTGCTCGACCACCGTCACCTTGGTGCCGAGGGCGGCGAACATCGACGCGTACTCGATGCCGATCACCCCGGCGCCCGCCACCAGCATCGACCGCGGTACCCGCTCCAGGTGCAGGATCCCGTCCGCGTCGATGATCGTCTTCTCGTCGAAGGCCACGCTGGCCGGCCGGGCGGGATGGGTGCCGGTCGCGATCACGATGTCCTTGGCGCTGACCTGCCGCAGCCGTGACTCACCGTCATCGACCTCGATGCAGTTCGGGCCGGTGAACCGCCCGGTACCGGCCAGGATCGTGACCCCGTTGCGGGTCAGCTGGCTGCGCACGACGTCGCTCTCCCGGCCGACGACGTGCTGGGTGCGGGCGGTCAGGTCGGCGATGGTGATCTCGTCCTTGACCCGGTAGGCCTGCCCGTACATCTCGCGCTGGTCCAGGCCGGTGAGGTAGAGGACGGCCTCCCGGAGCGTCTTGGACGGGATCGTCCCGGTGTTCAGGCACACCCCGCCGAGCATCCGCGGCCGCTCCACGATGGCCACCCGGCGGTCCAGCTTGGCCGCGGCAATCGCGGCCTTCTGCCCGCCCGGCCCGGATCCGATCACTACAAGGTCGAAATCGTGCACGTTTTCCAGTGTGACCACCTCAGCCCGCCTTTAAAAGCCCCCGCAGCCCGCCCGGCTGCGCCGGTCACGGCGCGATCGCGGCCGCCACCGGGAAGTCTCCCACCGTGATCGCGGGATACACGTGCCCGGTGGCGGTGTCGACCGGCGTCACCTGGCCCGCGTAGGTGTCGAGCACCAGCGCGTCGCCGGACGGCCCGAGATCGACGGCCAGCGGGTAGTCATAGAGGCCGACCGAGATGCCGCGGCCGGCCCGGCCGGTGGCCGTGCTGATCCGCGTCACGGTGCCGGAGATCGTGTTGACCACGTAGGCCACGGCCCCGGACGGGGAGATCGTGACCGACGCGGGCGAGTAGCCCACGGTGATCGGCCGGCCCGGCCGGCCGGTGCGGGTCGCGACCTGGGTGACCGTGTCGGTGTCGCCGTTGACCACGTACAGCGTCCGGCCGCCGGGGGTGACGGCGATGGCATCCGGGGCCTGGCCGACCGGGATCGGGCGGCCGGCCCGGCCCGTGCCGGCGGCGATCGGGGTCACGGTGTCCGAGCCGTAGTTGGCCACGTACGCGAATCCGCGGGCGATCGCGATCGCGTCGGGGAAGGAACCGGTCCGGATCGGCCGCCCGGGCTGGTTCGTCGCGGTGGTGATGGGGGTGACCGTTCCGCCCTCCCAGTTCAGGACGTACAGGGTTCGGCCGTCGGGGGTGATGGCCAGCGCCCGCGGGTCCGCGCCAACTCTGATCGGCGCCGCGGCCTGGTTGGTGGCGGTGCTGATCGGGGTCACCGTGCCGGAGCCGGGGTCGGTCACGTACGCGGTGCGGCCGTCCGGGGTGATGGCGATCGCCCGCGGGTCCGCGCCCACGGCGATCGCCGGGGCCGCCCGGCGGGTGACGGTGTTGATGGGGGTCACGGTGCCGGAGCCGGAGTCGGTCACGTACGCGGTCTTGCCGTCCGGCGTGATCGCGATCGCCTGCGGGTCCGCGCCCACGGTGATCGCCGGGCCGGCCCGGCGGGTGACCAGGTTGACCGGCGTGACCGTGCCCGGGGTCACCGTGCCGAGGCCGTAGTTCACGATGAACGCCGTGGGGTCAGCCAGCGGCGGCTGGCCCGGCGCGGCCGGCCCGCCGGCGGCGGTTACGCCCGGCACGGCCTGCGAGGGCGCGGGCGGCGCGGCGCTGGCGGGCGCGGCCGGGACCTGCGCCGCCGGGCTGACCACAGGCGTCCCGGCCCCGGTGAACACGTCGCTGGTCGCCGGCGCGTACCGGTCGTTCTTGGTCAGGGTCCCGAGCCCGAGGGCGGCCTCGACCGTCCGGAGCAGGCTGTAGTGCGTGTAGCGGGCGGCCGAGACGTAGCCCTGCCGCACGCCCCGGGATCCGATCATGATCGTCGCTACCTTCTGGGCCGGATGCTCGTGGTCGTAGCCGTCCTCGTCGAAGGTGACGATCGCGAGCGACCGCTGCGTCGTCCAGGCCGGCGAGCGCATGATGAGGCCGAGTTCCTGGCGGACGAAGCCGTCCCCGGCCGCGACGCCGCAGCCCTCCATGTCGAAGCAGTCGTCCGGGGCGATCCACGCGAAGTCCGGGGTGGTGGACGCGCGCCTCAGGTCGCCCGGCAGCGACTCGGCCGGGACCAGGTGCGCCGCGCAGTAGGACGGCCGCTCGCGGACGTCCTTGAAGTACATCATCGGCTGGTCGTCGTCCCAGTAGTTCACGTGGACGGTGTCGTCGCAGGGCCCGTCGGAGCTCTGCAGGTACCCCTTCCACGTCTTGTGCGCGGCGTCGAGCAGGTCGGCGATGTTGCGCGCGTCGATCGTGTACAGCGGGTTCTCCTCCGCCGGGTCGTCCAGCGGGACGCCGAAGGCGCTGCCGCCGGCCAGGGCCAGGTAGTTGGCGTCGCTGGGATGTTCCTCGGCGAAGAAGTTGGCGAGCAGGCTCCCCCGGGGCAGCAGGCTGTTCAGGTACGGTGCCTGCGCCGTGTTGCCGACGATCTGGCTGAAGTCCTCGTTCTCCAGGTAGAGGAGGAACACGTGCTGGAAGCGGGGGACGCGGGGAGCGGGCACGGCCAGTTCCGGACGGCGCACCGGCGCCGAGACGCTGAAGCTCAGGCCGTCGGCCGTGGCCCGGTCGTACCCGACCACCGGCGCGTTCGGGCCGTCGTAGTTGGTGAGCGAGGTGGTCAGGTACAGCTCGGCCTCGGCCGAGCGGGTGCCCGCCGGCAGCGTGCCGCTCCCCTGCCGCCAGGCGAATTCGGGGTGGCTGGCGTCCCCGGCCCGGCCGACCGGGCCGATGCGGCTCTCGCCGAGGACCCGCCCGGTGCCGGACAGGAACACCACCGCGAGCTCGGCCTGGCTCACCACGGTTCCGCCCAGCCATCCGGAGATCCGGAACCGGGTTCCGGCCGGCCCGGCGCGGCCGGTCCCGGTGCGCAGCGGCACCTGCTGGGTAAGGACGGCCGGGCCGCCGGCCCCGCCGGCGAACAGCTGCCGGCCCCGGCCCCTGGTGCCGGCGTCGGCGCGGCCCGGGAAGCGCCGGGTGCCGTAACGGACCACGGTGGGCAGCCCCTGGCGGACCTGCCACCCGGGGACGGTCACGGCGTCCCAGCCCTGCTGCGACAGGTCCCCGGTCTCCGCGCCGGGGTTGACGAGCAGGTTGCTGCCCGGCGGGGCGTCCGTCCCGCCGGCGGGTGCCCTGGCCTGGGCGTGCGCGCTGAGGCCGGTCCCCGCCAGCGTGCCGAGGCACACGGCCGCCGCGGCCAGGACGCTGGCGCTGCGAGGTCCCACGAGCCGGGTCATGCGAGGCCCCTTCCGTGACGCGGTATACGCCCTAACCCAGATTGCCCAACCACTGTCTGACCGTTCAGTCAGAACGATAAGATCACCGGCCCTAATCGTCCAGCATGTGCCGATAGGCGGGTTGGCGAAATTTAGCCGTCATTCCCGGAAATGACCGCGGAACGATCACTGGTAGCCTGGGTCACCGCCGCCGAGCTGCCGGAGGACCGCGATGCCGATCAGCACCGAGCGCTGCTACGACGAGATCGAGGCCAGCACCGAGACGCTGGCCGGGCTCGTGGACGGCGCCGACCTGGCCGTCCCGGTGCCCACCTGCCCGGACTGGACGCTGCGGCAGCTCGCCACCCACGTCGGCCGCGCGCACCGCTGGGCGGCGGAGATCGTGAGCACCCGGTCGGCCGAGTTCATCCCGTTCCGCCAGGTGCCGGACGGCCGGTTCCCGGACGACCCGGCGCAGCACGCACCGTGGCTGCGCGCGGGGGCGGCGCGGGTCATCGGGGCCGTGCGCGAGGCGGGCGACGACCCGGTCTGGGTGTTCGGCCGGCTGCGCCCGGCCACCTTCTGGGCCCGCCGGATGGCGCACGAGACCACGGTGCACCGGGCCGACGCTGAGATCGCGGCCGGCCGGGAGGCCGGGTTCGAGCCGGATATCGCCGCAGACGCCATCGACGAGTGGCTGGGTTTTATGTCCGGCCTCGGCGGCGACGGCGACGGCGACCCGCGCGCCGGTGCCCTGCCCGACGGCGCGGTGCTGCACGTCCACGCGACCGACGAGGGCCTGGACGGCGCGGGCGAGTGGCTCGTGCGGCGCGAAGGACCGCAGGTGATCGTGCAGCCCGGCCACGGCCAGGGCGACGTCGCGCTGCGCGGCCCGGCCGGCCGGCTGCTGCTGGTGCTGCTCCGGCGGGTGCCGCCGGACGACCCTCAGGTTCAGGTCCTCGGCGACCCGGCGCTGCTGGCCGGCTGGCTGGCCGCCACCCCGTTCTGACCGGTCACAGCCAGCCGACGCGGGCGGCGGCCGGCTCGCCGTCCGGGGACGCGGCCAGCTCCCCGTCCCGCACCCGCTCCAGCAGGCGGCCGACCGTGTCCATGATCTCGGGCAGGCAGCCGCGCAGGGCCTTGGCGTCCGCGGCCGTCGCCTCGTCGGCCGGGACGCCGGCACGCTCCAGCAGCCCCTCCAGGTCGGCGAGCTGCTCCCCCACCCACGGCACCGGGCGGGCCGTCAGGCCGGCGTCGAACTGGCGGCTCCCCGGCTCCCAGCCGCGGAAGGCCGGGTGATGGTGCGCCCGGTTCAGGCTGCCCGGCGGCCCGTCCACCGCTTCCAGCAGGTCCGCCCGCCAGACCGGCCGGCCGACCTCGATCGGCCGCGCCGAGTAGATGGATCCGGGCAGCTCGCCCCGCTCGAGCAGCCGGACCTCGAGGCGGACGCCGCGCTCGGCGCCCTCCTGCCCGGGCCGCGGGCTCGGGATGACGATGTACATGTCGCTGACCAGCACCCCGACCCGGTCGAACCCGAACGCGTAGAGCATGGTGCCTCCTCAGATCACCTGGCCCGCTCAGCCCATGGTCCTACCTCGGGTCGGGCCGGTCCACGTTCCAGTGGCGGATGACCGAGAGCAGCCAGCGGCCTTTGAGCCTAGGCGTAACAGGGACCCTGACGGAGGTACCGGGACACAGCCGACAGCACGTATGATGGTTCATCCACCCCAACATCTCGGTGCGGCTGGGCGCACCAGGGCTCTGCGCCGCTGCGCAACATCGCGGCGCCGCGACACCGCGGTCAACCGGCTCCGGCTGGCCGGACCCGGGCCGACCCACATTGCTTCGCTGGTTGGCGGCCGTTATGCGCTGCTAGAGTGCTATACGGGCAATTACCAGCGAATGACCTTTTGTTCCTGTACTTCCCTTTCCACCGCAATTAGCGTGAGGTAGTAGTTGCAGAACGTTCTGCGGCAATTCGTGCTTAACGGCGAGGACGGGTCCTTGCCGGATCAGGTCCTGAAGCTGCCGGGATCGGCCTTCGCGGCCTCGGAGCCGTCCAGGTCGGTGACGCTGCGGCGGCTATGGCTGGACACCTTCGACTGGCGGCTCTACCGCAGTGGGCTCGCCCTGGAGCAGGTTAGCCGCGGCGGCGCGGCCGAGCTGGTGCTTACCGGCCGGGACGGCCAGGTCATCGCCGCCGATCATCTCGTGACGCCACACGGGGGCGGGCGCAAGGACGGGGCCCGCCGCTCGCGCCCGGCCTGGCCGGGGCTGCTGGACACGCTGCCCCTGGGGCCGCTGCGGGACCATCTCGGCCCGGTCGTCGGCGTGCGCGCCCTGCTGCCGGTGGCCCGGGCGGTCAGCGTGGTGCGCGGGACCCGGGTGCTGAACTCTGACGAGAAGACGATCGCCCGGATCACCGTGGACCGCATGTCCGTCACCTACCCCGCGGCCGGTTCCGTGCCGCCGCGCCTGGTCGTGTCGGCGCTGCGCGGCTACGGGGCGCAGGCGCTGCGGGTGGCCGATCTGCTGGCCGCCGAGCCCGGGGTCGCGGAGGCCGGCCAGTCCGGGCTCGAGGCGGTGCTGGCGGCCGCGGGCCGGCGACCCGGCGACTACACCGGCAAGGTCGATGTCAAGCTGACCCCCCGGATGCCCGCGGCCGTGGCCATGACCACGGTGCTGACCGCGCTGTTTGACACGCTCACAGCGAACGTGAACGGTACGGTGCGCGACATCGACACCGAGTTCCTGCACGACCTGCGGGTCGCGGTGCGGCGCACCCGGTCCGCGCTCAAGCTGACCGGCGACGTGCTGCCCGGCGACATGGCCGCCCGGTTCCGCCCGGAGTTCAAGTGGCTGGGCGACCTGACCACGCCGACCCGGGACCTCGACGTCTACCTGCTCGGTTACGCCGGCATGGCCGCCGGCCTGGTCGCCGCCACCGCCGACGAGCTCCAGCCGTTCCACGACCACCTGGTGCGCAGCCGCGCCGCAGCGCACAAGGAACTGGCCCGCGGCCTGCGTTCCGCCCGGTTCTCCCGGCTCGGCCGGGACTGGCCGCACGCCCTGGCCGATGCCGACGGCGGCACGCGCGCCGCCGGGCGGAACACGGTCGGGCGGCTGGCCGCCGACCGGATCGGCCGCGCCCACCGGCGCGTGCTGCGCGACGGCAGCGCGATCACCCCCACCTCGCCGCCGGAAAGCCTGCACGACCTGCGCAAGCGCTGCAAGGAACTCAGGTACCTGCTGGAATTCTTCGGATCCCTGTACGATCCTGGCCAGCACTGGCAGGCGGTCAGGGAGCTGAAGGCCTTGCAGGACTGCCTGGGCGAGTTCCAGGACATGCAGGTCCAGCACGAGGAGATCCGGGTGTTTGCCGCGCAGATGATGGACCAGCGGTCCGCGCCGGCCGCCACCCTGCTCGCGATGGGTGAGATCGCGGCCGGGCTCGCCGCCCGCCAGCAGAAGGCGCGCAGCGAGTTCGCCGGCCGGTTCCGCGACTTCGCCAGCCCCGCGGGGCAGAGCCGGATCCGGGACCTGACTGGGGCGACCGCGGCATGAAGATCTTCGCGACCTACAACATCAAGGGCGGGGTGGGCAAGACGGCCACGGCCGTCAACCTCAGCTACCTGGCGGCGCAGGAAGGCTACCGGGTGCTGCTGTGGGATCTCGACGCGCAGGGCGCCGCCACCTTCCTGTTCCGGGTCCGGCCGCGGGTCAAGGGCGGCGGCAAGGCGCTGATCCGCGGCACCCGGTCGGTCGATAACGCGATCAAGGCCACCGACTTCGACCGCCTGGACCTGCTGCCCGCCGACTTCACCTACCGGAACCTGGACCTGGTACTCGACGCCGCGAAGAAGCCGGCGCGCCGGCTCGGCAGCCTGCTCGCGCCGCTGCGCGCCGAGTACGACGTGATCTTCCTGGACTGCCCGCCGGGCATCTCGCTGCTGTCCGAGAGCGTGCTGCAGGCCGTGGACACGCTGCTCGTGCCGCTGATCCCGACCACCCTGTCGGTGCGCACGCTGGACCAGCTGACCGAGTTCATCGCCGGCCTCAACGGGCACAAGCCCGCGATCCTGGCGTTCTTCTCGATGATCGACCGGCGCAAGCGGCTGCACAAGGAGATCTCCGAGCAGCTGCCCGAGCAGCGCGCCGACGTCGCCGCGACCGCGATCCCGGCCATGTCGATGATCGAGCGGATGTCGGTGGAGCGCGCCCCGGTGACCGCGTTCGCGCCGCGCAGCGTGGCCGCGCGCGGCTACACCGAGCTGTGGGCGGAGGCGCGGGAGCGCTCCGGGCTGCCCGAGCCGAAGCCCGACGACGCCTGGTGATCAGGGGCAATCAGCGGGACCGCCCGCCGGCCGCCCCCGCGTTCCAGCGCAGCGGCAGCTCGTCGATGCCGTAGATTCCCTCCACCCCGCCCAGGACCGCCGGGCGGTCGGCGGCCAGCCCCGGCATGCGCGGGGCGAGGAAGGCCAGGGCCTCCTCCAGCTCGGCGCGGGCCAGGTTGGAGCCCAGGCAGTAGTGCGCGCCCGCGCCGAAGGTCAGCAGCCGCCCGTCCCGTTCCGCGGTGATATCGAACTCCTCGCCGCGGTCCTGCTCCCGGTTGGCCCGCTCCGCGCAGATCGCGACGATGGTGCCGGCCGGGAACGTCACGCCGCGGTGCTCCAGCGGGGCGGTGCAGATCCGCGCGGTGAACGGCGTGATCGGCTCGGCCCTCAGCACCTCGTCCACCGCCCGGGCGCTGCGGCCCGGCTCCTCGCGCAGCCGCTCCCACTGCCGCGGGTGCGCGGCGAACAGGCGCATCGCGTGCGACAGCTGGGCCTGGGTGGTGTCGATGCCCCCGGCGATGACGTTGAGCACCAGGTTGACGCACTCGTCGTGGGACAGCCGGTCGCCGCGGTCCTCGACGGCCAGCAGCGCGGTGATCAGGTCATCTCCCGGCTCGGCCCGGCGGCGCGCCAGCAGCGTCTCCACGTACTCCTGGAGCTCCACGACGGCGCGCTCGATCTCGGGCACGCTGGTGGCCAGCGCCCGGATATCGAACTGCCGCTGCACCAGGCTGGACCATTCGTGCAGCCGCGGCGCGTCGCGGTCCGGGGCGCCGAGCACGGCGGCGATCGTCAGCGACGGGTAGGGCTTGGCCAGCGCCGTGACAAAGTCGCACGACGTCGCCGGGGTTATCTGGTCCCAGAGCTCGCCGAGGAAACCGCGCATGACCGGCCGCCACCGGTCCGCGGCGCGCGGCGTGAAGGCCGGCCCGACCAGCGCCCGCAGCCGCCGGTGGCGCTCCCCCTGCTGGTTGAGGATGTTGGCGTCGATTTGTTCGCGCAACGGGCCGCCGGTGACGCCGAACAGGTCCGCGATCTCCCGGCCCGGGAACGCGGTCTCCCGCGCGCGGAGGAAGAACTCCCCCGCCTCACGGTCGAGCACCACAAAGGCCACCGGCGAGCTGGCCAGCCAGCCCTGCCCGCGCACCTCGGCGAGCAGCTGGTGGTACCGGTCACCGGCGAAATCCTCGGAGCTGAGGTCGATGGCCGGCAGGTCGAGCTCGGTCACGGCGGTCATCGGGGCCCTCCGGCTCAGCCCAGCTCGCGGAGGAAGCTGATCATGGCCTGGCTGACGTCCTCCGGGCGCTCCTGCTGGGTCCAGTGGCCGCAGCCCTCCAGCAGCACCGGCTCGCGGAGCTCCGGGACGCGGTCGCGCAGCCGGGGCAGCATCTCCCGCCCGCCGGCCCCCCGGATGACCAGGTCGCGGTCCCCGGTGATGAACAGCGCCGGAACGGTGACCGGGGCGTGGTGCCAGGCGGCGGTGAGCTCCCAGTTCCGGTCCAGGTTGCGGTACCAGTTGAGCGGGCCGGTGAAGCCCGCGTCCCGGTACTCGGCGGCGAACGCGTCGATGTCCGCGCTGGTCAGCCACCCGGGCAGGCCCGAGGCGGGCGGCTCGGCGCAGATGTCCAGGAACCCGCCGCCCGGCGGCACGACCGGCAGCCCGGCGGGCGCATCGCCGGAGGCGCCGTACAGCACCCGGGTGAAGGTCTGCCGCAGGTCCCGGGCCAGCTCGGCGTCGGCCACGCCCGGCCGCTGGAAGTAGATCATGTAGAAGCCGTCCCCGACCGACGAGCGCAGGGTGGCGATCGGCGGGGCGCTCCCCCGGGGCCGGTACGGCACGCTCAGCCCGATCACCCCACGGACCCGGTCCGGGCGCAGCAGCGCCGTGTGCCAGGCCACCGGCGCGCCCCAGTCGTGCCCGGCCACCACCGCCCGCTCCTCGCCGAGGGCGTCGAGCAGCGCGATCACGTCGCCGGTCAGGTGCAGCATCGTGTACTGGTCCGCGGCCTGCGGCCCGCCGGTCCGGCAGTAGCCGCGCTGGTCCGGGGCGACCGCGTGGTAGCCGGCGGCGGCCAGGGCGGTCAGCTGGTGCCGCCACGAGTACCAGCACTCGGGGAACCCGTGCAGCAGCACGACCAGCGGCCCCTCGCCCGCCTCGGCGATGTGCATGCGCAGCCCGCGGGTCTCCACGTACCGATGACGCACCCCGGGTACGTCGTCTCCGGGCAGGTTGTCTGCTTGGTGCGGCGCCATGTCCGGAGGATAACGGCGCCCGGGAACCGCCGGGAAGCCAGGCGCGGGCGCCGGCGCGCAGTCTAGTGCGTCTTTATGGGATTGCAGGTACATTACGGGCTGTCATGATCCATGCTTATTAAGGGATTGTCGTCTGCCAGAGGGGGGATCGTGGGCCGTAGGCTACTTCGGCTGGAGATCCCAGTGTTCCCCGAGCGGGGCATGTTCCTGGTCTACGACTCGGCCGTCGACCTGGACGCGCCGAATGGTCCCGTGCCCCCGGCCAGCGGGCTGATCAGCACCAGCCGGGAGCAGATGATCGTGGCCTGCGCTCAGGAGCACGTCAGCGTGCAGCTCACGATCGAGGAATGGGAGGACGTGCCGCCCCCGTTCAGCGACGGTTACGAGGACGAGGCAAAGTGCGTGCTGTACCTGCGCGGCCGGCTGAGCGTCATCGACACCGGCCGGTCCGACCTCGCCCTGGACAGCCTCCGGCTGGCCGGCGGGGTGGGTGACTACGGGGTGCACGTGTACACCCGCAACCGCACCGAGGCGGTCCGCCGCTACGCGGCCCTGTTCAAGATGAACGCCGACCCCCTCGGCGATGAGTTCCAGCAGGCCAGGAAGCGGCTGGAGGGGCTGGAGCAGTACCTGGTCCAGCTCTGGCGCGAATCATGAGCCCAGGCCGCCTCTGGTAGGGCCGGTTTCGTCAGGGCTGTACGGCTGCGCCCGTGCGGCGCGAAGTCGGCGCGTCCGACTTGGTCACGTGCGGCGCGCTGGAACGCCCGTTGACGAAGCTCGCCCGGAACGGGGTCAGCGCGTAGACCGCGAGCGAGACCGCGGCGATCACGACCAGGCCGAGAAGGGACAGCACGATCCGCGCCCGCCGCGACCGCATCAGCGCGGCCAGGCCCGGCCGCCCGAACGAGGTCAGCCTCGATGCCAGCACGGGATCGTCATCGGCAAGCTTGCGCTCCATCTCCTCGAGGATGCGCTGCTCGTCCATGGACAGTGCCATGGCCCACCTCCGCACCAACGTCCGCCCACCGCCGCCGGGACCACGGTGAGGATCCACCTCTACTATCCCCCGGCTGTTCAGCTTTTACCCGCGCTTTGCCGCTGCGCCCGGGAGCAAACTGGCAGCGGACGACACGCCAGCGAAACCGGCCGGGTATTGGATCTTATCGAACGTTTATTCTAGACTGGTTCCATGCGATGGGACAGCCTGCGCCTCGACGAAGGCCAGCCCGGCGGGCCCGCGGGATCCGGGCCGGCGGCCCCGGCCCTGTTCGAGCGGGACGCGGTGGCCCGGACCTTCGACACCCCCGGGTTCCGCGGCATGACCTTCTTCGAGGTGCACGCCCGCTCCATCATCAACCGGGTCCCCGAGGCCTCCCGCATGCCGTTCCGCTGGACGATAAATCCCTACCGGGGATGTAGCCATTCATGCCGTTATTGTTTTGCCCGTAAAAGTCACAATTATCTAGATTTGGACGCCGGACACGACTTCGATTCGAAGATCGTGGTCAAGGTGAACGCCCCGGTGCTGGCGCGCCGGGAGCTGGCCTCGCCCAAGTGGCAGGGCGAGCACGTGGCCATGGGCACCAACGTGGACTGCTACCAGCGCGCCGAGGGCCGGTACCGGCTGATGCCGGGGATCATCAGTGCGCTGCGGGACGCGGCCAACCCGTTCTCCATCCTCACCAAGGGCACCCTGATCCTGCGCGACCTGGACCTGCTGGCCGAGGCGGCCGAGGTCACCGACGTCGGCCTGAACGTCTCCGTCGGATTTGTCGATAAAGAGATTTCTCGATCTGTTGAGCCGGGCACGCCCGCCCCGGAGCGCCGGCTCGAGGTCTGCGCCGGGCTCACCGGCCGGGGCCTGCGGTGCGGCGTGCTCATGGGCCCGGTGCTGCCGTTCCTCACCGACTCCCGCGGCCAGCTCGAGGCCACCGTGCGGCTGATCGCCGAGGCGGGCGCGGCCAGCGTCACGCCGATCGTGCTGCACCTGCGGCCCGGCGCCCGCGAATGGTTCCTGCTCTGGCTGCGCGAGAACTTCCCGGATCTCGTGGACCCCTACCGCGACCTGTACGGCGGCGGCGCGTACACGCCCAGGGCCTACCAGGAGCGGATAGCCGGGCAGGTCCGGGAGCTGGCTGAGCGTTACGGCGTGGGGCGTGCCAGCCCCCGTCAGGCGCGCGCCGTCGCGTCGCGCGGTACCCCTCCCCCCGGTCCGCCTCGTCCGTCCGGCCGGCTCGGCGCCCCCGGCGCGCCGCCGGCCGCCGAACCCCCGGGCCCGGTTCAGCTGTCGCTGCTGTGACCGGCCACGGGCAGGCCCGCCGCCTGCCAGGCCAGGAAGCCGCCCGCCAGGTCGGTCGCGCGGCGGATGCCGAGGTCCTGCAGGGCCGCCGCCGCGAGGCTGGAGGTGTAGCCCTCCGAGCAGAAGATGACCACCTGCAGGTCATAGCCGGCCTGCGGCAGCCGGGCGGCTGACGCCGGGTCGAAGCGCCACTCCAGCACGTTGCGCTCCACGATCAGGGCCCCGGGGATCTCGCCCTCCGCGCCGCGCTGGGCGGCGGGGCGGATGTCGACCAGCACCGCCCCGGCGGCGGCGGCACGCAGCGCCTGCCGCGGCGTCAGCCGGTCCAGCCGCGTTCTGGCCTCGGCGAGCACCTGGTCGATGGTCCGGCGGCCCGGGGGCAGGGCGGAGGTCACCATCGCAGGAGCGTAAATCACCAGTCCTGCTCCGCGCGCTCGGTTGCGGTAAAGACCAGGCCGGACGTGGTCAGCTCGTACCGCCGCATGGCGGTCAGCGGCGGCGAGTAGGCGTGGACGGTGACGGCCGGCTCCCCGGAGGTGTTGGCCACGTCGTGCACGTGCCGCGGGCCGAACGACCTGATGCTGCCGCGCGCGACCGTCCGCTGCCGGGCCTGGCCGCGCCCGGCGGCCACGGTCTGCTCCCGCACCCGGCCCCGCGCCACCGCGAACGCCCCGGCCGCGAGGCCGTGGTCGTGGAAGCCCGTGCCCTGCCCGGGCAGCCAGGACAGCAGCCACACCTCGTAGTCGTCGGCCAGCTCCAGGCGCCGGAACCAGCGCCGCCCGGCGTCGAAGCGCACGAGCCCGGCCCAGCCGTCCTCCCGGGCCGCCACCGCGGCCACGAGCCGCCGCAGGCGTGCCTGGCCGAGGCGGGCCGGGCTCGGCGCGGCCGCCTCGTTGAGCACTGTGTCGTTGAGCACTGTGTCGTTGAATACCGTGTCGTTCAATGCCGCCATCCTAGTTCTCCCACCGTTTTAATTGGAATATGGCCTCACAAGCTAGCACGCTCCCCTCCGGTCCCGGGGCAAACTCGCGCTTGTTCGCGGCGGCAGGCCGCCGGGACCGCCCGGCCAGCCCGCCCCTCGGCCAGACTGCGCGGGTTACCGCACGTAAAGTTGTCTGCCGTGGGAGCCCAGCGCGATGATCCGAGCCAGCGGATGCCCGACCGGCTGGTCGTCCGGACGGTCCCCGTCGATGATCCGGGCGACCTGATCGCCCGCCTGCCGCACCCCGGGTCGGTGTCCTGGATCCGGCGCGGCGAGGGGCTGGTCGGCTGGGGCGAGGCGGCCAGGGTCAGCATCCCGGCGGGCGAGGACCGGTTCACGGCGGGCGAGAAGTGGCTGATCGAGCTGTTCGACGGGGCCGATGTCCGCGACGACGTCGGCCTGCCCGGCTGCGGGCCGGTGGCGTTCGGCAGCTTCACCTTCGACCCGGCCTCGGACGGCTCGGTCCTCGTGGTGCCGACGACGGTGCTCGGCCGCGGCTCGGGCCGCTCCTGGCTGACCACCATCGGCGGCCGGCCGCAGCCCGTGGTGCCCGTCGGCCCGGCGCCGGCCGGGCTGCGCTGGCACGACGGGAGCCTGACGGCGCCGCAGTGGCAGCGCGCGGTCTCCGCCGCCGTGGCCAGGATCCGGGCCGGCGATCTCAGCAAGGTCGTGCTGGCCCGGGACCAGTACGCCACCGCGTCGGCGGTCATCGACGTCCGGGTCCTGCTCGCCCGGCTGGCCGCGCGCTACCCGGACTGCTGGACGTTCTGCTGCGCGGGCCTGGTCGGCGCCACCCCCGAGCTGTACATCCGGCGGGTGGGCGCGGACGTGCGGTCGCTGGTGCTGGCCGGGACGACGCCACGCGGCGGCAGCGCTACCGAGGACGCTGCGCTGGGCGCGGCGTTGCTGGCCTCGGCCAAGGATGTCGAGGAACACCGGTACGCCGTCGCCGACGTGCGCCGCGCCCTGGCGCCGCTGTGCGACCGGCTCGATATCGATGAGCAGCCCTGGCTGCTGCGGCTGGCCAACCTGCAGCACCTCGCCACCGGGGTGACCGGGCGGCTGGCCGGGTCACCGCGGGCCGCGCCGGCCGCCGCGCTCAGCGAGCACGCCTCGGCCCTCGCGCTCGCCGCCGCCCTGCACCCGACCGCGGCGGTGTGCGGCACCCCGGCCGGCGCCGCCATGGAACTGATCCGCGAGCTCGAGGGCATGGACCGGGGCCGGTACGCGGGCCCGGTCGGCTGGGTCGACGCGCGCGGCAACGGCGAGTGGGGCATCGCGCTGCGGTGCGCGGAGCTGGACGGGCCGCGGGCGCGGCTGTTCGCTGGCTGTGGCATCGTGGCCGATTCCGACCCGGTCGCCGAGCTCGCCGAAACGCAGGTCAAGTTCCGGCCGATACAGGACGCGCTGGAAGGCTAGGCCGGCGCGGCTCCGATCATCCCGCGGCGGCCTTGGCGCAGGCCGCGCGCAGCTCGGCCCGCAGCGCTGCGCCCGCCGCGCGCTGCGTTCGCACCTCGATGACGCGCAGCCCGCGCCCGGCCAGCGCCGGGCCCAGGTCCGCGGGACGCTCCACCCGGTCGTAAGGCAGCCGGGCGGCCCGGGCCAGGCTGGCGATGTCCGCCCCGTGCGGGGTGCCGAAGAGCCGCTCGAACGGGCCGGCGAAGGCCGCCTGCTCCAGATCCGAGAAGATCCCCCCGCCATCGTTGTTGACGACCACCAGGATCAGGTCGGGCCGCGGCTCGTCCGGCCCGAGCAGCAGGCCCGGGAGGTCGTGCAGGAACGCCAGGTCCCCGAGCAGCGCCACGGCCGGGCCGCCGCCGGCCGCCTGGTGCGCTAGCGCCGCCCCGATCGCCGAGGAGACCAGCCCGTCGACGCCGCTGGCGCCGCGGCTGGCCAGCACCCGGATCCCGGATCGCGGCGCCATGTGCAGGTCCAGGTCGCGGACCGGCAGGCTGGACGCGGCCCACAGCAGCGCGCCATCCGGCAGCGCGGCCGCCAGGTCGCGGGCCAGCCTCGGCTCGCTGATCGCCGCGCGCGCATCCAGGATCGCGTCGGCGGCGCCGCGCGCGGCGGCGTCGGCGCGCTGCCACGACCCGAGCCACGCCGACGAGACGCCCGGGCCGCGGGCCGGGCGCGAGAGGCGCAGCGCCGCGGCGACGCAGGTCGCGGTGCGGGCCGGGTCCGCCCAGCGCCCGGGCCCCTGCGCGATCACCACGTGCCGGGGCGGCGGCGGCCCCGGACTTCCCCCCAGGAACGCCAGCTGGCCCCGCGATAGCCCGGGACGGCCGGCCGAGACGATGACCTCGGGCCGGTGCTCCGCGACGAACCCCGCTGCGCCGAGCAGGTAGCCGTAGGCCGACAGCGCGTTCGGGCCGCGCCGGGCGTTCGAGGACGGTTCGGCGAGCACCGGCCACCCCGCGGCCTCGGCCAACTCCAGCAGCGGCGCGGGGTCGTAGTCGCCGTCCCCGCAGACCACCGCCCCCCGTTCGGCCCACTCCAGCCGCTGCGG
>Ga0318515_10000170_pt1 | contig 16027 bp, 12 predicted proteins | sample GRESIP176b2f19_FD_202499 | JGI IMG/M metagenome (GOLD analysis project Ga0318515, IMG submission 202499) | Tropical soil microbial communities from Luquillo Experimental Forest, Puerto Rico - GRE.SIPMG.176b2f19 | ecosystem: Environmental > Terrestrial > Soil > Tropical forest > Bulk soil...
CCTCTCGCGCCCGCCCGAGCCGCGGAGCCCTGAGCCGCTGGCCGCGGCGCTGCGCGAGCCCGCGGCACCGCACGACGGCCGCAGCGTCGAGCTCGACACCCGCAGGCAGCCGGTCGTCCCCGACGCGCTCGTCTACTGGAGCCCCGGTGAGAGCGATCCAGAGTCACTCGCGGCAGGGAGTCTCTTCCTTGGCAGCCTGCCCGCGGATGCGCAGCGCAGCTACGCCGTGCCCGGCGCCGGCGAGGGCCGCGTGGTGGTCTACAGCCTCGCCTGGCAACGGGTCGTCCGGTCCGTGCAGGTCCCTGCAGAGGGCCGCCCGTGAGCCACGCCTACGTCGCGGTCCAGTGGAACCGCCAGAAGCGGGTGTACGACGCGTGCTTCGCGGCCGGGCTCGCGCTCTACCTCTCGCTCTTCGTCGGGCTCGGCGCGCTCGAGAACCCGGGCGCGACCGCCGAGACGCTGGCGATCCGCGGGCTCGGCACCGCGGCGCTGCTGCTCCTGCACGTGATCCTGTGCATCGGTCCGCTCTGCCGGCTGTCGCCGGCATTCCTTCCCCTGCTGTACAACCGCCGCCACCTGGGCGTGACGATGTTCGCGCTGGCGCTCGCGCATGCGGGCTTCGCGCTGTTCCAATTCCACGCGCTCGGCGACGTCCATCCGCTGGTCAGCGTGCTGACGGCGAACACGCGGTTCGCGAGCGTGCCGCAGTTCCCGTTCGAGGCCTTCGGCATGGTCGCGCTGGCGATCCTCTTCGTGATGGCCGCGACGAGCCACGACTTCTGGCTCGCCAATCTGACCGCGCCGGTCTGGAAGACCCTGCACATGGGCGTGTACGTGGCCTACGCGGCGCTCGTGCTCCACGTCGCGCTCGGCGTGCTGCAAGACGAGACGAGCCCGCTTCTCGCGGGCGCACTCGCCGCAGGACTCGCCACCGTCCTCGGCCTGCATCTGGCCGCCGCGCAGCGCGAAGCGCCAACTGATCGCGAGCGTCCCGCTGTCGACGACGGCTGGGTCGACGTGTGCGCCGTCGCCGAGATCCCCGAGAAACGCGCACGCATCGCGACCGTCGCCGGTGAGCGCGTCGCGGTGTTCCGCTACGACGGCCTGCTGTCCGCCGTCTCGAACGTCTGCCAGCATCAGAACGGGCCACTCGGCGAAGGCCGGGTGCTGAAGGGCTGCATCACCTGCCCCTGGCACGGCTACCAGTACGATCCGGTGACCGGCGCGTCACCGGCGCCCTTCAGCGAGCGGGTGCCGACCTTCAACCTGCGCGTGCGCGCAGGCCGGGTCGAGGTCCACTGCAGGCCGAATCCGCCGGGCACGCGCGTGGAGCCGGTGAAGCTGGAGGCGGAGCTTGTCCGACCCGGCTGACGACTTCTACGTCGGCTACCTGCCGAACGCACCGGCTCCAGTCGCCGCGCGGCTTCGACGCGCCGTGCTGGCCTCGTTCGCCGCCGTCGCCGCGCTCGCGCTCGTCCTCGTCGCCGGCCAGCGGCGCCTTGACGGCCGGCTCTTCGAGTTCGGCCAGGTCCGCGAGTACGGTGGCGTGCTGGAGCTCGAGCCACAGCCCACGCTTCTCGTGAGCCGCCCCGGTGTCGGCGCGGGAGTCTCTCGCTGGCTCCTGGTCGGCCCCGGCAAGCACGGTGCGCGCGAGCTGGTGGCGGGTCTCGACGGCGAGGCGGTGCGCCTGCGCGGCGAGCTCGTCTCGCGCGGAAGCGAGACCATGCTGCAGCTCGAGCCCGGCAGCGTCCGGCGCGACGACGCCGCGGCGCACGCGGCCGCCGTACAGGCGCTCGGCGTGCTGACGCTGCGCGGCGAGATCGTCGACTCCAAGTGCCACTTCGGGGTGATGAATCCGGGCGAGGGGAAGGCCCACCGCGACTGCGCCGTGCGCTGCATCAGCGGCGGCTCGCCGGCGCTCCTGCGCGTCCGCGACACCGCCGGCGACGCTCGGTATTTCCTGCTGCTCGGGCCGGATGGGAAGGCGCTCGGACGCGAGCTGCTCGACTTCGTGGCCGAGCCGGTTGAAATGCGCGGTGCCGTCGAGCGACACGATGGTGTGTACGTGCTGCGCACCGACCCGAGCGCGATCCGCCGGCTGACCGGTGCGGGAGGTGCTCCGTGAACCCGAGCCCCGCGCCCTCGCTCCACGCAGATCTGTTCCCCGAGCTCGCACTCCCGTACGGCCGGTACCGCGTACGCCTCGCGCGCTCGGCCGACGACGTCGACCGAGCGCTCCGGCTGCGCTTCGAGGTGTTCAACCGCGAGCTCGGCGAGGGCCTGGCCGAGTCCTGGCGCACCGGCCGCGACCGCGACGAGTTCGACGCCGTCTGCGACCACCTGCTGGTCGAGGACGCGCGCAGCGGCGAGCTCGCCGGCACCTACCGGATGCAGACCGCGGCGCGAGCCGCGGCAGGGCGCGGCTTCTACTCCGCGCGCGAATTCGCGCTGGAGGCACTGCCCGGCGAGGTGCGCAGCGCCTCCGTCGAGCTCGGCCGCGCGTGCGTGGCCCGGCCGTACCGAGGCGGCCGCGCCCTGCTCGCGCTGTGGCGCGGCATCGCGGAGTACGTGCGGATCACCGGCCAGCGCTTCCTGTTCGGCTGCTGCTCGCTGTCGAGCCGCTCACCCGCCGAGGGCTGGGCGCTCCACGCGGAGCTCGTGCGCCGCGGGGCACTCGACCCCGCGCACTCGATCGCGGCTCGCGCCGCCTTCGCCTGTGCGCGTCCCTCGGCTTGCCCGGCTCTGCCGCCGACGCCAGTTCTGTTCGAGATGTACCTGCGCGCGGGCGCGCGCATCGTCTCCGATCCGGCGCTCGACCGCGAGTTCGGCACGGTGGACTTCCTGGTGCTGCTCGACCTGCTCGCGCTGCCCGAGGGCGGGATCGCCCGCGCCCTCGCAGGAGCGGGGCGATGAAGCGTGCGCGCGCTAGCCTCCGGTTCGCGGGGTTCGTCGCGCTGACCGCGCTCGCGGGCGCTCTCCTTGCACTCGCGCCTCGGCTGCGCGCCCGGCTGTTCCGCTGGTGGGCGCGCGGGCTGCTCCGGCTCCTCGACATCCAGGTCGAGGTGCGCGGGCCGCTGCCACCGCCCGGTGTCGCGCTGGTCGCGAACCACCTCTCGTACCTCGACGTGGTGGTGCTCGGCTCGCTCGTCGACGCGACCTTCGTCGCGAAGGCGGACGTCGCTCGTTGGCCGGGCCTCGGGCCGCTCGCGGCGCGGGTCGGGACGATCTTCCTCGACCGCACGCGCAAGCGAGACCTCCTGCGCGTGATCCCGCGCGTCGAGGCGCGGCTCCGCGCGGGTGAGACGGTCGTCTTTTTCCCGGAAGGGACCAGCAGTGCGGGCCGCGAGCTGCTGCGCTTTCACCCGTCGCTCTTCGAAGCCCCGCGCCGCGCCGGGCGGGCAACGGCGGCGGCTGCACTCTCCTACGCGACCCGGCGCGGCGACCCGGACCCCGCCACCGCAGTGTGTTGGTGGGGCGACATGGAATTCCTGCCGCACCTCTTCGGCTTGATGAAGCTGTCGGGGGTGCGTGCAACGGTCGACTGGCTTCCCGAGACGTACCGCGAGAGCGATCGCAAGCGCCTGGCAGCACGCACCCACACCGCGATCGCGCGAGCCCGAGGAGGAGGGGCGATGAGCGGTACGAACGGACTGGGGGCGACGAATGCGGCGCTGCTCGAGCAGAGCGCGAAGTTGGTGCGCGACCTCGACGACGCGGCCTTCTGCGCGCGCGAGCTCCGGCCCGACGGAGCCGGAATCGGCCCGCAGCTCCGCCACTGCGCCGACTACTACCGCGCCCTGCTCGATGGAGTCGACTGCGGACGCGTCGACTACGACGCGCGCAAGCGCGACCCGCTGTTCGAGGTGAACCGAGCGTACGCAGCGGGCGAGCTCGAGGGGCTCGCCGAGCGGCTGCGCGCTCTCGACCGGAAGACCGGCGACCGCGTGCTCGCGGTGAAGAGCGAGGCGGACGTGCTGCCGGGCGGCGCCGACCCCTGGACCCGCTCGTCGCTGCGGCGCGAGCTCGTCGTCCTGCTCTCGCACACCGTCCATCACCACGCGCTCGTGCGCGAGCGGCTGCTCGCGCGCGGCCGGGACCCGGGCCGCGGATTCGGCCTCGCGCCGTCCACCCGCGCGCACGAGGCACGCGCGTGTGCACGCTGAGCTTCCGGATCGAGCCCGACGGCTTCGAGCTCTGGTTCAGCCGCGACGAGCGGCGAAGCCGCGCGCCGGCGCTCGCGCCGGCCGTCCAGGCCGCAGAAGGGCTGCCCTTCCTTGCGCCGCGCGATCCGGAAGGCGGCGGCACCTGGCTCACGGTGAATGCGCGCGGGCTCGCGCTCGCGCTGTTGAACGACTACGCCACGTCACCCCTGCGGGGCGGTGGGCTCGAGAGCCGTGGCGCCCTCGTCCTTTCGCTCGCCGCCGCGCGCGGGCTGGACGACGCCGAACGTCGGCTGGGCCAGCGCGCGCTCGCCGCGTTCCGGCCGTTCGAGCTCGTTGCGTTCGCGCCCGGTGAAGCCGTCCGCCGCTTCGCCTGGGACGGACACGCGCTCTCGATCGAACGCGGTGTGGCAGGGCCGTTCGCGTCGTCCGCGACGGCGCACGCGGAGGGGCGTGAAGCGCGCCGTGCGCGCTTCGCCGCGTCGGTTCGAGCGCCGACCTCGCGGGCGCTCGAGCGCTTTCACCGCGAGCACGCGCCGTCGCGCGGGCCGCTCTCGGCGTGCATGCACCGCGCGGACGCGAAGACGCAGAGCCTCGCGCGCGTGCGCGTGAGCCGCAGCCGCGTCGCCATGGCCTACGCGCCCGGCTCGCCGTGCCGCTCGCGGCTGCGCCCTGACCTGGAGCTCGCGCGTGTCTGACCCCGCCGCACTCGCACTGCTCGCGGTCGCGACCTTCGTGTCCGAAGACCTGGCCTGCATCGGCGCGGGTGCGCTCGTCGGGCCCGGACAGCTCGGCTTCCTGCCCGCGACGGCCGCTTGCGCCGCCGGGATCTTCGCCGGCGACCTCGCCCTCTATCTCGCCGGGCGCACGCTGGGCCGCGCGGCGATCGGCCGCTTCATCGATCCGCTTGCGCTCGAGCGCGGCGCCGCCTGGCTCGAACGCAACGGTCCGACGGTCATCCTGTTCTCGCGGTTCACGCCCGGCACGCGGCTGCCGACCTACGTCGCCGCGGGAGTGCTGCGCACGCGCGCCGCCACCTTCTCGCTGTACTTCGCGGTCGCCTGCGCGCTGTGGACCCCTGCGCTCGTCGCTGCTTCGGCGCTCTGGGCGGACTCGCTGCGCCGGCTGTTCGGAGCGCACCGCGCACTGCTCGCGCTGGCCGCGGTCGGGCTGCTCGTCTCGCTCCGCCTCGTCGCAGCGACGCTCACCCACCGCGGGCGACGTCTCTGGGTGTCGCGCTGGCGGCGGGTGACCCGCTGGGAGTTCTGGCCGATCTGGCTGTTCTACGCGCCGATCGCGCTGTGGATCGCATGGCTCGGCCTCCGCCACCGGAGTCTCTTGCTGGCGACGGCGGTGAACCCCGGAATCGCCGGCGGCGGCTTCGCGGGCGAGCGCAAGAGCGAGATCCTGCGCGCCTTCCGCGGCGCCGACGAGTTCATGCTCGAGCGCGCCCTCCTCTCCACCGCCGAGTCGCCCGACCAGCGCGCGTCACGGGCGCGCGCGTTCGCCGGACGCGCGGGCTTCCCGGTCGTGCTGAAGCCGGACGTCGGCGAGCGGGGCGCGGGAGTCCGTTTCGCGCACACGGCGGCGCAGCTCGACCGCGCGGCGCGCGCGGTCGCGACCGACACCTTGCTCCAGGAATACGCGCCCGGCGTCGAGCTGGGGATCTTCTGGGCGCGACCGCCCGGCGAGGCGCGCGGGCGGATCCTGTCGCTGACCGAGAAGCGGCTCATCGCCGTGACCGGCGACGGCGAGCGCACGCTCGAGCGGCTGATCCTCGACGACGCGCGCGCGGTCTGCCTCGCGCCGCGCTTCCTCGCCCGCTTCTCGGGGCGCCTCGACGAGATCCCGCGCAGCGGCGAGACGGTGCGGCTCGTCGACGTGGGCACGCACAGCCGGGGAGCGCTGTTCCTGGATGCGGGCCGGCACTGGACGCCCGCTCTCGAGGCTGCGATCGAGCGACTCGCGCAGGCGCTGCCCGGCTTCCACTTCGGCCGCTTCGACGTGCGGGTGCCGTCGCTCGACGACCTGCGCGCGGGGCGCGGGATCAAGGTGCTCGAGCTCAACGGGCTCACCGCGGAGGCGACGCACGTGTACGACCCCGCGAACGGACTGCTCGCCGCGTACCGCACCCTGTTCGCGCAGTGGTCGCTCGCGTTCGCGATCGCCTCCGCGAACCGCGCGCGCGGTGCTCGGCCCGCCGGCTTGGCCGAGATCGCAGCGCTCGTAACGGCGCGCCGCCGCGCCAGACGACTCCTGGGAGAGGAGTCGCCATGAAGGCCGTCGCCATCGCCCCGAAGACCAGGACCGTCGCGCTGATCGACCTCGATCCCCCACGGCTGGAGCGGCCGAGCGACGTGCTCGTGCGCATCCTCGACGTCGGCGTGTGCGGAACCGACCGCGAGATCTGCGCGTTCGAGTACGGCACGCCGCCGGCCGGCGCAGATCGGCTGGTGATCGGCCACGAGGCGCTGGGGCAGGTGGAGGCGGTGGGCTCCGCAGTGACTCGCGTTCGCCCCGGCGATCTGGTGGCGCCGATGGTACGGCGGCCGTGCAGCCGGCCGGAGTGCCGCGCGTGCCACGAGCGGCGCCAGGACTTCTGCTACACGGGCCTGTTCAGCGAGCGCGGCATCAAGGAGGCGGACGGCTTCATGACCGAGCTCGTGCTCGAGGACGAGCGAGCCCTCAACGTCGTCCCGCCCGAGCTGCGCGAGATCGGCGTGCTGTGCGAGCCGCTGACGATCGCCGAGAAGGCGCTGCGCCAGGTCGACGAGGTCCAGAGCCGGTTGCCCTGGGCGTGCGCGCACGAGATCGGCAAGCCGGCGGGCTACTGCCACCGCGCGGTCGTACTCGGGGCGGGTCCGGTCGGCCTGCTCGGCGCGATGGCGCTCGCAGCGACGGGCTACCGCGTGACGGTCTACTCGCGCGAGCCCGCGCCGAACCCGAAGGCGGACCTGCTCGCCGAGATCGGCATCCACTACGCCAGCGCAACGGAGGTCACGCCCGCCCAGCTCGCCGCGCGAGTCGGCAACATCGACCTCGTCTACGAGGCGAGCGGCGCGTCGGCGGCGTCCTTCGCGCTGATGGAGGTGCTCGGCACGAACGGCGTCTTCGTGTTCACCGGCGTGCCCGGGCGCAAGGCGCCGATCGAGCTCGCGGCCGACGCGCTGATGAAGCGCCTGGTGCTCCACAACCAGGTCGTGTTCGGCACCGTGAACGCCGACCGCGCCGCGTTCGAGGCCGCGATCCGGCATCTGGCCGACTTCGATCGCCGCTGGCCGAAGGCGGTACGCGCGCTGATCACGGGGCGCTTCCCGATCGAGTCACACGCCGCGCTGCTGGTCGGCCGCGCCGCGGGAATCAAGAACGTGATCTCGCTCGCGGGCATGCGCTGATGCGCGAGCATGCGCGCGAATACGCCTGCGAGGCGCTGCTGCTGGGGCTGTTCATGGTCTCGGCGGGAGTCGTCACGACCGCGCTCGAAGCGCCCGGCTCGCCGCTCGTAGCGCTGCTGCCGGGCGCCTTCCTGCGGCGCGCGTTGATCGGATTCGCCATGGGGCTCACTGCGATCGCACTGATCTACTCACCCTTCGGGCAGCGCTCGGGCGCGCACATGAACCCTGCGCTCACCTTGACCTACCTGCGGCTCGGCAAGATCGGGCCCCGCGACGCGTTCGCCTACGCCGTCGCGCAGGTCGCGGGCGGGATCGCGGGCGTGGCGCTGGTCGCGCTCGTGCTCGGCCGCGCGTTCGAAGAGGCACCCGTCTCCTGGGCGGCCACTCGGCCCGGCGCGCACGGGCCGCTCGGCGCCTTCGCCGCCGAGGTCGCGATCAGCTTCGGGCTGATGACCACGGCGCTGGTCTGCACGGGTCTGCCGCGGATCGCGCCCTACACCGGATGGTTCTGCGGAGCCCTGGTCGCGCTGTACATCACCTTCGAGGCGCCGCTCTCGGGCATGAGCATGAATCCCGCGCGGAGCCTCGCGTCGGCGCTCTTCCCGGGCTTCTGGAGTCACTTCTGGGTCTATCTCGCGGGGCCTCTCACCGGCATGCTCGTCGCCGCCGAGCTCTATGGCCGCGTGCGCGGGGCCGCGCGGGTGCGCTGCGCGAAGCTCTTCCACTCGGTGCGCCATCGCTGCATCTTCTGCGGCTACGCGCCCGGTCACGCGGAGGTGCGATGAGTCACTGGGACGTGATCGTCGTCGGCAGCGGGGCGGGAGGCGGCACGCTCGTGCACCGTCTCGCGCCCTCTGGCAAGCGCATCCTGCTGCTCGAGCGCGGCGGGTGGCTGCCGCGCGAGAAGGAGAACTGGGACGTCCGCGCCGTTCAGCTCGAGGGCCGCTACGACGCGGCCGAGACCTGGGTCGACAAGGACGGCCGAGAATTCAACCCAGGCGTGAAGTACGCGGTCGGGGGCAACACCAAGGTGTGGGGCGCCGCGACTCTGCGCATGCGGCCCGCCGACTTCGGCGAGGTGCGCCACGCAGGCGGAGTCTCGCCAGCGTGGCCCGTGTCGTACGAGGAGCTCGAGCCCTACTACGCCGAGGCCGAGCAGCTGTGGCGCGTGCGCGGCGAGCGCGGTGCCGAGCCGACCGAGGGTTTCGCGAGCCGGCCGTACCGCTACCCCGCGATCCGCCACGAGGCGCGCGTCCGCGAGCTCGTCGCCGACCTCGCGCGCGCGGGCGTGCACGCGTCTCCGCTGCCGCTCGGGCTGCTCCTCGACGACGAGCGGCCCGAGCGCGACGCGTGCATCCGCTGCGACACCTGCGACGGCTTCCCCTGCCTCGTGAAGGGCAAGGCGGACGCGCAGACGATCTGCGTCGAGCCGGCGCTCGCGTACCCGAACGTCAGCTTGCTGACCGGCACGCGCGTCACCCGGCTCGAGACGGACGCGCGCGGGCGCACGGTGCGCGCCGTCCACGTCGAGCGCGGCGGGCGCTCGGAGAGGCACTCGGCCGACGTGGTCGTGCTCGCCTGCGGGGCGATCAACAGCGCGGCGGTGCTGCTGCGTTCGGAGCTCGCCGACCGCTCCGGTCTGCTCGGTCGCAACTACATGTGCCACCAGAACTCGGCGGTGTTCGCACTGTCGCGGCGGGCCAACCGCTCGGTGCTGCAGAAGACCTTCGCGATCTTCGACTTCTACCACGGCGCACCCGACACGGCGTTCCCGCTCGGATTGATCCAGCCGCTGAACCGCACTCCGGCGCTGCTGCTGGCCCAGGCGCCGCCGATCGCAGACTACTCGCCCGACCATCTCGCTTCGCATTCGTTCGAGTTCTGGGTCACGAGCGAGGACCTGCCCGATCCGGCAAACCGCGTGCGGCTCGCGCGCGATGGCCGGATCGCAGTCGACTACACGCCGAACAACACGGAAGCGCACGCGCGCCTGCTACGGAAGACGGCCGAGATCTTTGCAGCGACGGAGGGCCCGGGCTTCGATCCAGACCGGCACTTCCACGCCGAGCGCATGCCGGTCCGCGTGTGCTCGCACCAGTGCGGGACGGCGCGCTTCGGCGACGATCCCCGGACGTCGGTGCTCGACCGCAGCTGCCGCGCGCACGAGCTCGACAACCTGTACGTCGTCGACGCCAGCTTCTTCCCGTCGGCGAGCGCCGTGAACCCGACCCTGACCATCATCGCCAACGCCATGCGCGTCGGCGATCACCTGCGGAAGAGGCTGGGCTGACCGTGGCGGCCCGGGTGCTCGCGGTTCTCGTCCTTTCCATCGCCACACCGGCCCGGGCGGAGCCAGTCGTGCACGCGGTGGGCTGCCTCGCGCTCACGGTCGCGCGAGCGGATCGGGCGGCGGAGTTCTACGCCGGCGTGCTGCAGTTCCAAACCCTCGGCGAGCGCGCGGTCGACGACGGCGCCGCGCACGTGCGCGTGGTGCGGCTCGCGCTCGGGAGCGAGTGCCTGGAGCTGCGGGAGTACACCCCGGGCGGCCGCGCGAAGCCGCCGGGCGAGCGCAGCAACGACCTCTCGTTCCAGCACATGGCGATCGTGGTGCGCGACATGGACCGCGCCTACGCGCGGCTGCGCGCGGCGCGGGTGCGCCAGGTGTCGACCGCGCCGCAGCGGATCCCCGGGTGGAACCGCGCCGCGGCCGGGATCCGCGCCTTCTATTTCCGCGACCCCGACGATCACAACCTGGAGCTGATCTGGTTCCCCAGGGGCAAGGGCGCGCCGCGCTGGCAGGCGCGCGGGAAGTCGCTCTTCCTCGGGATCGACCACACGGCGATCGCCGTCGCGGACACCGCGCGGAGCGTCGCCTTCTACGAAGGTCTCGGACTGCGCGTCGCCGGCGAGAGCGAGAACTGGGGTCCGGAGCAGGAGCACCTGAACGCGGTGTTCGCCTCGCGCGTGCGGATCACCGCTCTTCGCGCGTCGGAAGGCCCGGGCATCGAGCTGCTGGAGTATCTCGCCCCCGCGGATGGCCGGCCGTTCCCCGACGACCTGCGCGAGAGCGACGTCGCGTTCTGGCAGACGAGCTTGGTCGGCTCGGGCACGGACGGCGCGCTGCTGCGCGACCCGGACGGCCACGCGCTGCGCATCCAGGCCGAGGCTTCGCCATGACGCTCGACCCCGAGACCGCGCGCCTCGCGGCCGACGCGCGCAAGCACGCGGACTGGCGCAAGTGGGGCCCGTACCTCTCGGATCGCCAGTGGGCCACCGTGCGCGAGGACTACTCGGAACGGGGCGCGTCCTGGGACTCCTTCCCGCACGACCACGCCCGCAGTCGCGCGTACCGTTGGGGCGAGGACGGGCTGCTCGGGATCTCGGACCGCCACGGCCGGCTCTGCTTCGCACTCGCGCTGTGGAACGAGCGCGATCCGATCCTGAAGGAGCGCCTCTTCGGGCTCACGGGTCCCGAAGGCAACCACGGCGAGGACGTGAAGGAGCTCTACTACTTCCTCGACTCGACACCGACTCACTCGTATCTGAAGGCGCTATACAAGTATCCGCAGCGAGAATTTCCCTACGAGCGGCTGGTGCGCGAGAACCGCGAGCGCGGCAAGGCCGAGCCCGAGTTCGAGCTGCTCGACAGCGGCGTGTTCGACGAGGACCGCTACTTCGACGTGACCGCCGAGTACGCGAAGGCCGGCCCGGAGGACCTGCTGATCCGCATCAGCGCGGCGAACCGTGGCCCCGAAGCGGCGGTCCTGCACCTGCTTCCGACGCTCTGGTTCCGCAACACCTGGTCGTGGGGGCGCACCGGCGAGCTGTTCCCGCCGCGCGGCGTGATCCGCGTGAAGGAAGAGGGGCTGCTGGTCGTCGAGCAGCCGGGCCTGGGCCGCTACGAGCTGCGCTTCGAGGCGCTCGACGGCGCGGTTCCGCCGGTCTACCTGACCGAGAACGAGACGAACCTCGAGCGACTGTTCGGCGCGCCGAACCCGCAGCCCCACGTGAAGGACGCCTTCCACGAACGCGTCGTCCGCGGCCGCGAGGACGCCACCAGCCCGAGCGGCGAAGGCAGCAAGGCCGCTCCGCACTATCGGCTCGAGATCCCCGCTGGCCGCGAGCGGGTGGTGCGGCTGCGCCTCTCGGCGGCCGAAACCGCTCCGGCTCGGGCGTTCGGTGCCGGCTTCGAGGCGGCATTCGCGGAGCGGATCCGCGAGGCCGACCGGTTCTACGCCGCGCGCATCCCGCACCCGCCCGACACCGAACAGTTTCGCGTCGCGCGCCAGGCCTACGCGGGGCTGCTCTGGTGCAAGCAGTTCTACTACTACGACGTTGCCGAGTGGCTCGAGGGCGATCCGGCACAGCCGCCTCCGCCCGCCGCCCGCGCTCACGGCCGCAATCGCGACTGGACGCACCTGAACAACGCCGACGTCGTATCCATGCCCGACTGCTGGGAGTACCCCTGGTACGCCGCCTGGGACCTCGCGTTCCACCTGGTGACCCTCGCGCGGATCGACCCCGAGTTCGCGAAGGACCAGCTCGTGCTGCTGCTGCGCGAGTGGTACATGCACCCGAACGGGCAGATCCCCGCCTACGAGTTCGAGTTCGGCGACGTCAATCCGCCCGTGCACGCGTGGGCGTGCTGGCGCGTCTACAAGATCGCGGCGGCGCGCGGCCAGCGCGACCGCACGTTCCTGAAGCGCGTGTTCCAGAAGCTGTTGATCAACTTCACCTGGTGGGTGAACCGCAAGGACGCCGAGGGAAACCATCTCTTCTCGGGCGGATTCCTCGGGCTCGACAACATCGGCGTCTTCGACCGCTCGCAGGCGCTGCCCACCGGAGGCCACCTCGAGCAGGCGGACGGCACGGCCTGGATGGCGTTCTACTGCGCGACGATGCTGTCGATGGCGCTCGAGCTGGCGCACGATGATCCGGCGGCCGAGGACCTGGCCACGAAGTTCTTCGAGCACTTCGTCGCGATCACCCACGCGATGAACACGCTCGGCGGCACCGGCCTTTGGAACGCGGAAGACGGCTTCTACTACGACCAGCTGCACGTCGGTGACCGCACCGTGCCGCTGCGCCTCCGCTCGCTGGTCGGGCTGGTCCCGGTGTTCACCGCCGAGATCCTCGACGCGGACACGCTCGAGCGGCTCCCGGACTTCGCCGAACGCTTCCACTGGTTCGTCGCGAACCGCCCCGAGCTGGCGCGCCACGTCGCGGCCTCGGTCGACGCCGGCGGGCGATCCCACTACCTGCTCTCCGTCCCATCGCGCGAGCAGCTCGTCTGCGTGCTGCGCTATGCGTTCGACGAGGCGGAGTTCCTGTCACCACACGGGCTGCGCGGGGTCTCGCTCTTCCACCGCGAGCACCCGTACGTGCTCCGCGTCGAAGGCCAGGAGTTCCGCGTCGACTACGTCCCGGGCGAGTCCGACAGCTGGCTCTTCGGCGGCAACTCGAACTGGCGCGGCCCGGTGTGGTTCCCGATGAACTACTTGCTGGTCGAGGCGCTGCAGCGCTACGGCCACTTCTTCGGGGGCGGGCTCACGGTCGAGCTGCCCGCTGGCTCGGGGCGCCCGGTCGATCTCGACACCGCGGCAGCCGAGCTCGCGGGGCGGCTCGCGCGCACCTTCCTGCCCGACGCCACGGGCGCCCGGCCGTGCCACGGTGGCGACGCCCGCTACGCGTGCGACCCGCACTTCCGCGACCTCGTGCTCTTCTACGAGTACTTCCACGGGGACACCGGCCAGGGCCTCGGCGCGAGCCACCAGACGGGCTGGACCGCGCTCGTCGCACGCTGCCTCGAGGACGCCCGGAGCTGACGCGCGCTCAGCGCTTCGTGTGCTTCCAATCGCGGAAGCGCTCGAGCAGCTTCACCTCGACGTCGGGCGGAATCGGCTCGGGCGGGACGCGGCCCAGCGCTGCGACGGTCCCCCTCATCTGTTCGAGGTAGCGGCGGCACTCGGGGCAGGCGGCCAGGTGCAGATCGAAGCGCACCCGGTCGCGGAGCGGCATCGCCTGCTCCAGGTAGTCCGTGACGATCTCGGCGAGCTCCTGGCAGGTCATGGGAGCTGGACAGCGTCCTCCACCCCCGGAAGTCTCGCGACGCGGTGGTTCGTTTCACCGTAACACGCTGCGGCACCCGCCGACGAACCGGCCATGGAAACCATGCGATTTCGGCGGATGGCGGGACTCGTTGCGTGCTTCGGACTCCTGTTCGCTTCGGCGGCGCGCGCCGAGGACCTGCCGAGCGGCCCGCCCGACGCGGTGTTGGACCTGCGCACCGCGGAAGGCGCTGCCGCGGCGCAGGCGGTCTGGCGCTACAGCGACGCGCGGCTGGTCGAGGTCGAGTTCCGTGCGCCCGGGCCCGACCACAAGCCGTCCGGGCCGCCGAACCGCACCCAGACCCTCGAGCCGCTCGCGGGCGCCGCGGACTTCGACGACGCGCAGTGGCCGGTGCTCCCGCCGACGGCGCTCGAGGACCGCCGCGGCGGCGGGAAGGTCTCGTTCGCGTGGTACCGCCTGCACGCCGTGATCCCCGAGCGGATCGGCGCATTCGAGACCGCGGGGGCCACGGTGGTGTTCGAGACCGTGGTGGACGACTACGCCGAGGTCTGGGTGAACGGCGCGCTGCCCTTCACCCTGCATGTCGACGGTCTGGGCCAGAGCGGGGGCGCGGTGATCGCGGGCTGGAACATGCCGAACCGCAGGCTCGTCAGCGCCAGCGCGAAGCCCGGGGAGCGCGCGGTCGTCGCGGTCTTCGCGGCGAACGGACCGATCTCGAGCGCGCCTTCGAACTACATCTGGGTCCGGCGCGCGCAGCTCGCGTTCTACAAGGCGCCGCGCGCCGTGACACCGACGCGTGTCGACGCGCGGATCGAGCGGCTCGACCCCGCGCTCGACCGCGCCGTGCCGCGCGACGCGGGCGTCGAGAAGCTGGCCGAAGGCTTCGCGTTCACCGAGGGCCCGGTGTGGGTGCCCGAGCACGGCGGATTCCTGCTGTTCAGCGATCCGAACCGCAACCGGATCTACCGCTACGACCCCGCCGCGGGGGGACACGTCTCGGTGTTCCGCGGCGAGAGCGGCTACCAGGGGCCGGACGTCGCTCGCTACGGGCAGCCCGGCTCGAACGGGCTCGCGCTCGACCCGCGCGACGGCGAGCTCACGATCGACGAGCACGGCAACAGGCGCGTGGCGAAGCTCGACGCCGACGGCAGCGAGGTCGCGCTCGCCGACCGCTACCGCGGCGCGCGCCTGAACAGCCCGAACGACCTGGTGTACCGCTCCGACGGGACGCTCTACTTCACCGACCCGCCGTTTGGCCTGCCCGGCTTCTACGCCGACCCCGGCCGCGAGCTGCCCTACAGCGGTGTGTTCAAGCTCGACGCGAACGGTCTCGCGCTGGTGAGCCAGGACCTCGCGGGCCCGAACGGAATCGCGTTCTCGCCGGACGAGCGCTTCCTCTACGTGACGAACTGGGACCCGGCGCGAAAAGTGGTGATGCGCTACGAGGTCGCGCGCAACGGGTCGCTCGCGAACGGCCGTGTCTTCTTCGACATGACGGGCGCACCCGGCGACGAAGCGCTCGACGGGCTGAAGGTCGATACGCTGGGGAACCTGTACGTCTCGGGCCCCGGTGGGGTGTGGATCCTCTCTCCCGAGGGGAAGCACATCGGCCAGATCGTCGCGCCGGAGCTCCCCGCGAACCTCGCGTGGGGAGACGCCGACCGCATGACGCTCTACATGACGGCGCGCACGGGGCTGTACCGGATGCGGCTCGCCGTGCCGGGCGCGGGCGCTGCGCCGGCTCAGCTGCCGGCGAGCACGGCCTCGAGCGCCCGCCGCACCTTGGCGCGCGCCCGGTGGAGCAGGACCCGCTGATTGCCCTCGCTGATGCCGAGCAGCGCGCACACTTCGTCAGCATCCGCTCCCCGCACGTCGCGCAGCGTGATCACCGTGCGCTGCGCCTCGGGCAGCTGGGCGATCGCGCGTTCGATCTGCAGGAGCGTCTCGCCGTTCTGAAGCCGCGTCTCGGGATCGCGCCACTCGGCCGGCGCCTCGGCCCAGTGGCCGTTGTCCAGGAAGCGGTCGGTCTCCCCCGGGCGCTCGTGCTCTGCCTCGTCTCGAGCCAGCGCCGAGAACGGCAGACTCCGCGCCTCGCGCGCGCCGCGCGTCTTGGCGAGGTTCGCGGCGATCGTGAACAGCCAGGTGCGGAAGGAGCTGCGCCCCTCGAAGCGGGCGAGCCCGTTCAGCACCGCGACCCACGCATCCTGGGCGATCTCCTCGGCCAGTGCCGCGCTGCGCACGTGCGCGCTCGCGACCCGGACGAGTGCGCCGTGGTAGCGGCGCACGATCTCGGTGTAGGCTGCTTCGTCGCCCGCGCGCAGCTGTGCGACGAGCTCGGCGTCGCGGTCGGAGGCGCACGCGGAAGCGCGCGCGGCAGACGTCGGATGGGAAGAAGTCACCGGG
>Ga0318515_10000172_pt1 | contig 16006 bp, 19 predicted proteins | sample GRESIP176b2f19_FD_202499 | JGI IMG/M metagenome (GOLD analysis project Ga0318515, IMG submission 202499) | Tropical soil microbial communities from Luquillo Experimental Forest, Puerto Rico - GRE.SIPMG.176b2f19 | ecosystem: Environmental > Terrestrial > Soil > Tropical forest > Bulk soil...
CAGCCCAAAACCCTTGACCAGATCGGCAAGGTCTACGGGGTCACCCGGGAGCGCATCCGCCAGATCGAGTCCAAGGCCATGTCGAAGCTGCGGCACCCGTCCCGATCCCAGGGCCTCCGGGACTACCTCGACTGACCTGACCGGCCCAGGGCTCAGGATGCAACCAGCGACCCGCGTCCGCCCGGCCCGCGGACGCACTGGCCGGTCGCCCAAGTGCTGTCTCATCCGGGGGGCCCAGGCAGAGGTATTCGGCCTGTTGCCCGACGCGGGCCTGAGTGAGCAAGACCCGCCGGGACGCGGCGCGTTCCCGCCTATCTGGGCGGCATGGAATGCCAAGAACCCGGAGAACCGCCCTGCGCGCCGGCAACGCGGTGGTCGAGCGATTCGAGTCCCTTGTAGAAGGCCAGCGGGCGCCGCTGCGGCCGGATGCGCGGGATCTGGCGGGCGTGCGGGAAAGAGCAGGCCGCCCGTGGGGCGCGCGGGAAGCGCGAGGGTGGTCGCTGCGTGGTCTTCAGACGAAGTGGGCGCCGTCGCCGGGGGTTCCCGCGCCGTCACCGGTCGGTGCGGGCCGCTGCCGTTGCTGTTGGCGCCACAGCCCGGGCGGTTGGCCGTGGTGGCGGCGGAAGGCCGCGGCGAAGGCGTAGGGCGATGCGTAGCCGGTACGCTCGGCGACCTGTGCGAGCGTCGGCTGACCGGTGCGCAGGTAGTCTCGCGCCAGCGTCATGCGCCAGGTGGTCACATACTGCATCGGGGGCTGGCCGAGTGCTCGCTGGAAGCTCCGCGCGAAGGCCGCCCGTGATAGCCCGCTGACGGCTGCCAGTTCAGGGACCGTCCACGCGCGGGCAGCATCGTCGTGGATGGCTTGCAGGGCCGCGCTCAGCCGGGGATCGGCCGACGCCTGGAACCAGCGAGGGGCACTGCTGCTCGTCGTGAAACTCGTCCGGATGGCGAGGATCAGAAGAATGTCGAGGAGCCGGTCGAGTACGGTCTGCTGGCCGGGCTCGGAGGCGGCCAGTTCCCGCGACAGCACAGCGATGACATCGCGCAGGGGATCGCCGACGGCCGCGGACAGCGGCAGGACCTGGGGCAGCGCGCCGAGCAGCCCTTCTCCGATGTCACCGGAAAATCGGTAGGCGCCGCACAGGAACACCGTGGCCCGCCGGTCATCGGGGTGCCCGTCGTGAGCGTGCCGCGCTTTGAACTGCTCGGGCTCAAGGCAGGCGGCCGCGGGCTCGTGGGCGATGTGGTGGTCGGGCCCGCCCCGCACGAGGGCCAGCTCGCCGGGCGCCAGTTCGAGAGAGGCCTGGGGGTCGTCGAGCCAGAGCCATGCGCGTCCCTGGACGACGGCGTGCAGCGCGAGCTGGATGGACCCAGACAGCCGCAGCCCCCACGGGGGCGCGGCCACGGTCCGGGCGAAGACGCCGCCCGATGCGCGCGCCCTGGCCAGGTGATCCTGCAGGAGGTCCATGTGACGAGTGTTTGCCGAGACCGATTCAATCGTCAAGGGGATGAGCGTCTAGCATAAAAAACTGAGCATTCTACGCATTGATCCACTCCACCTCCGCTCGGAGCATGGAGTTATGGACAACTCACGGCAGACCACGCTCGTCCTCGGCGGCACCGGAAGGACCGGATCACTCGTCGCACGGAAACTCGCCGAACGCGGCCTGAGCGCGCGGACAGCGTCGCGGCACGGCGCCGATGTGCCGTTCGACTGGGACAACCCGGCCACGCACGGCCCCGCGCTCGCTGGTGCCGACCGCATCTACCTCGTCACACCCGTGATGCGGGTCACCTACGCCGGCCTGGTATCCGACTTCTTGGATCTCGCCGAAGCCTCCGGGGTACGTCACGTGACCTACCTCAGCGCCTACGGCAGCAACCAAGCGCCGCCGGAGGTCGACATCAGGGCCGTCGAACTCGATCTCATGAGTCGGCGAGCCGTCACGTCCTCGGTCCTTCGCCCCGCGTGGGTCATGCAGAACTTCAGCGACGACCACCTGCCCGTCGTCCAGGACATGATCACGGTGCCCACAGCAGGCGGCGCGGAGGCGTTCGTGGACGCCGCGGACATCGCCGCGGTCGCGGTCGAGACGTTGGCCGACCCCGATGCCCACGCCGGCGCGGTGTACGCGCCCACCGGTCCCGAAGCGCTCACGGTGGCCGAGGTCGCCGACATCATCGCGGGCGTCGCCGGCCGACCGGTCAGCCACAACGACATCGAGCGCAGCGTTTGGATCGATGGCGCGATCGCGGCCGGGGCCGTGCCCGCCGACTACGGCGTCATGCTCAACTGGCTGACCGCGGCGATCGCTTCCGGGCACGGCTCGCGGCCCAACGATGACGTCCGCAGGGTCACCGGATCCCGGTCGGCCAGTTTTGCGGACTTCGCCCGCCGCAACGCCCACGTCTGGGCCGTCCCGGCGGCGCTCCCGTGACCGGCCGGCCGGGTTTCGAGGCGCTCGCCCCGTTCTTCCGGATCATTGACCAGGGACTGAGCGGGCTCGTGGACGGAGAAGACTTCTTCGACACGCTCGCCCACGACGCCGTCTTCGAGTACGTCGTCTCCGTCCCCGGATACCCGCGGCGCGTCGAGGGCCGGGAAGCCGTCGCGGAGCTTTACCGCGGCTACGGGGACACGATGGTTCTGCACGGCTCCGACGAACTGGCCGTCCACCGGGACCGCGAAGCCTCAGTCGTCGTCCTCGAATACGCAGTCCACGGCCGAGCGGTCAGTACCGGGCACGCCTACGACAACCACTTTGTCTCCGTCATCACGATCAAAGACCGCAAGGTCACACACTGGCGCGACTACCTCGACCCCGTCGCCGTATTCGACGCCGTCGGCTGGCCCGCGCGCCACAAGTAAAGGCGGACGAAGCCGACCGTCCCACTTGACCAGCGAGCGAACGGCCTGCTGACCCCATTTCCCGCCTCACAGCACACGCGACCGAGCGCCGACCAGCCAGACAAGCGGCGTGCCTCGTTGCTGACGACCAGCTTGCTTGGAAACCCGAACTCGCCGCCAACATCGCCGGGATCCGGTGACACGTGCCCACCGAGATACAGGCCAGATCCAGCGTGCGTTAACACCGCCAGTGCTCCATGCCACCTGCGCAGATCACCCAAATCAGAGCGCTCGGCAAAGATGTTGGCAGCAACCAGAACCCCGCACCGATCGGCTCGGCGCGCAGTTATTTGACGCTGAGCACGCTCGCGACGGTCCTGCAGTTGTGTGAGGACCACCCTCATCACCGGCTGACCATGCCGCTCCAACACGGTTCTTTGTTTCTACGATGGCCGTGCTGCCCGGTCCGTCGGCCCTATGCGGGTGGCGTCTGAACTGACCGGGGGCCTGTCGCACTTCCGGTGGTAGCAGATTGCACTGACGTGTCACGATCAGTCGTGATTGACGTAACGAGCTTGTGGGGACCGTGTTTTCAGAGTTGTCTGCGCTGGTCATTGAGGATGTCCAGGACGCGGGCGGGGTGATCGTCGTGCGGGCGAGGACCCGGAACGGGCCGGTGGCCTGCCCGGGCTGCGGCACGAAGACCGTGCGCGTGCACGGCTATCACGAGCGGACGGTGGCGGACGTGCCGACCGGCGGCCAGCGCGTTGTGCTGAAGGTCCGGGCACGCCGGATGCGCTGCCTGGCCCTGGACTGCAAGGTGCAGACATTCCGTGAGCAGGTCCCGGGCGTCCTGGAGCGTTACCAGCGGCGCACCACGCGGCTGACGGGCCAGGTCAGCGCGGTCGCCCGCGAATTAGCGGGCCGGGCCTCGGCGCGGCTGCTGCCGGCGCTGGGCATGTTCTTGATCGGGGACCGTGATGCCAAATTCACCGCAGGATCCGGCGCCGTGCTCGCCGCGGAGGGCGTGCGGGTAATCAAAGACCCCGGTGCGGGCGCCCCGGGGTGAACGCGATCGCCGGAAGATGGATCGCCAGCGCACGCCGCGAGTGCCTGGACCGGATGCTGATCACCAGCGAACGGCACCTGCGGCTGATCGTTGATGAGTACGTCGGCCATGACAACTCCTGCCGGCCGCATCGGGCGCTGCCACAGGGCCCGCCTGCCGGGCGTCCGCATCCACCCGCTCCGGGCGCACACGTCCGGGCCCTGCGCCGGGACCGGCTCGGCGGCTGGATCCATGAATATGCCCAGGTCGCATGGGGTGACACGGTTTTCGGCCCCACAGGGAGCCCGGGCTTGTGTCACCGAACGGGGGGTGGCCTGCCTTCGGCGCTGGCGGCCAGCTCGGTGTCCCATCCGCATACCAGGCAGGCGTGCCGGAACGCGGAGCCGGCGAACTGCACCGCCGTGGCACGCGGGTCGGCGGCGGCGCGGACGTCGTCCCAGTCCAGGATGTACTCGCCCAGGGTCTGGTCCCAGCGGGCAGCGGGCGGGGACAAGCTGGCGCCCGCAAAGCCGGGCGGCGCCGGGTGCGCGAAGGCGAAAAACGCCGCCGTTGGGTAGCGGGCATCGCCGGGCCACCAGCCGACCTCGACCAGCTGGGCGTCCGCTGCGTTGCGCATGATGAAGTCGTCGGAAGGCGGGTCGGCTGGCAGGCCAGAGAACAAGAACACCGCCAGGTCAAAAGTGCCCCACCACGCGTTTACCGGTGAGGACCGGCCCCGGTAGGGTGCCCGGAACGCGGCCAGCGCCAGCGCCGCCTGGGTGGCCGCGGCGAAATATTCACCGGCCTGGCCGGGGTCGTAGTGCGCATGCTCGTAATCTTCGTCCAGCGGCACGCTCCAAGGCACTTCTTGCGGCTTGGGGTTGATCTGCACCGCACCGGCTACCCGGCGGACCGCCGCCAGCACCTCCCCGGTGACCCCGGCGACCGGCCGGTCCGGGGCCAACGGCACTCGCTGGGTCTCCCGGCCGCTGTGCTCGACGACCGCCTCATGCGCCCGCAGGTCCAGCGCCGCCACCAGCGACCCAGAACCATCGGGCGCGGGCAGTGGCGCGGTCTCCCAGCCCCGCGCGGTCAGCCGGAGCGCTGCGTGCTGCAGCTGCGGCTCCGGCGGCGCCAGCGCGACCGCCAGCTTGCCCAGCACCTGGGTATGCGCGTGCAGCGTGTCGCACGTCGCACTCCACCGTTCATAAGAAGCCGCTGGCCAGCCTGCAGACATGACGTGCTCCTATGTCAAGGTCGAAGGTGGCCCGCTGGCGGCCGAGGGCGCTGGAATCTCGCCGCTTGACGAGCCGGCCACTGTTCGCGCGCAGACCCGCTGGATCAGGTCGGCCCAGCCCCGGCCGAGGCGCTCGGAGACCTGCCCGGCGGCCTCGCCAAGGGTCGCGGCCGACAGGTAGAGCAGCAGCGGCCCGTCCAGGGCGGCGGTGAGCTGGATGGCCAGGATGTCCGGGTCGGCGGCACCGAGGCAGAGCTCGCCGAGCAGAAACCGTGTGTGTTCCCGCGACATGGGCGACGACGATCCCGCTGGCACCCGCTCCCGCCCGTCCAGCGCGGCGCGGGCGATCTCGCGGTGCCCGGTCAGGAAGCCGGTCCGGGCATGGCCGTAGGCGATCAGGCGGTCCAGCGGGGGCGCCCCGGGCCCCAATGGCGGTGGGCCGGAAAGCACCTGCTCCTGGAAGTCCCGCTCGTCGTCGTCGAGCAGTGCCTGGAAGATCCCCGCCCGGGTGCCGAACCGGCGGAAGACCGTTCCCTTGCCCAGGCCCGCCCGTTCGGCCAGCCCGTCCATGGTCAGCTTGTCCGCGCCCTCGGCCGCGACTATCTCACGCGCGGTGGCAAGCAGCCGCCGCCGGTTGCGTACCGCGTCGGCTCGCTCGGCGGGCGGCGGCCCCCAGGTCACGGGCTGGTTCATGGGCCCACCCTACGGCCGGAATAGAAACGGGGTAAAGTCCGGTTATCCTCAAGCGTTCAACTACCGCGTAGGAAGGACCGGCCGATGACCACGACACAGGCACCCGGCAGTTTCACCGCACTGCCCGATGAGCGCGTGCTGCAGGCGACGGTTGTTGCCCTGGAAGAGCACGGATTCAGCGTGGAGGTTGCCGGCGACCTCGATGCCGCGCGGGCCGCGGTCCTGGCGCGCATCCCCCCTGGCGCGTCGGTGATGACCAACACCTCGGTCACCTTGGCCGAGACCGGCATCGCGGACGCGATCAACGACGGCGGGCCGTATGAGTCGGCGCGCAATGCGATGTTCGCGCTGGACTTCGCGACGCAGGCGCAGCAGATGAAGGCGATCGGCGGCCAGCCCGATTACGCCCTGGGCAGCGTGCACGCGGTCACCCCGGACGGCACCCTGGTCATCGCCTCGGCCTCGGGCAGCCAGCTCGCCTCCTACGCCTGGGGCGCGGCCAACGTGATCTTCGTCGTCGGGGCGCAGAAGCTGGTGCCCACCCTGGAGGCCGCGCACCACCGGATCTACCAGCACAGCCTCAAGCTCGAAGACGCCCGGGCGCAGGCCGCCTACGGGCAGCACAGCCAGGCCGGGAAGATCCTGGAGATCCACCAGGAACTGCCCGGCCGCATCCACATCGTCCTTATCCGCGAGGCGGTCGGATTCTGAAACCCCCGGCCAGATCGCATCCCATCACCAGGCCAGGAGGCCCACCATGACAAGCAGCGGCATGCCGGGGAGGCATCAGCCGGCCCTGGACCCCGTGGACGAGATGGTCGACCACATCCGCGGGCCGGCCCGCGGCCCGCTCATACTTGAGTACGGCGACTATGAATGCCCCTACTCGCGGCAGGCGTACCGCGAAATCGAACGCGTCGAAACAAAACTCGCCGGCGGTGTCCGGTTCGCGTTCCGGCATTTCCCGCTCACCCAAATCCACCCGCACGCCCTCGCCGCGGCGGCCGCAGCCGAGGCCGCCGCCCGGCAGGGCCGGTTTTGGGACATGCACGAATTGCTGTTCCACCGCCAAAAAGCACTCGACGAACAAGATTTGCAGCAATACGCCGCCGACATTGGACTGGACACCGCGATGTTCGACGACGACCGGGCCGGCCCTCTGGTGCTGGGCGGTATCCGCCGGGATGTCAACAGCGGCCTGGCGTCCGGGGAGGTGCTGGGCACCCCGACACTGTTCATCAACGGAGCGGCGCACCGGGGCGGCTACGACGCGGCGACCTTGCTCAAGGCGCTGGCCCCATGAGCAGGACCGGCACGCGCACCGCCATCAAGCTGGCCGAGCCGCCTGAGGCGATCGCCGGGTGCCAGAACCGGCTTGCCACCGGCAGTTGGCGGGTGCACCGGGGGAGCCGGCCCTGACCGCACCGGCGCCGCCTCTCCACCAGTTGACCGGCGTCCCCGTCCAACCCAAGACTCGGCCCACCATGACCAGATAGGCGAATGACATCATGCGCAACCAGGTCTCAATGGAGCAGAACATGACAGAAGCTTCCGCCGGGCAAGCCGCCCAGCCACCACCCAGCCAGGCCACCATCGCCGGCCTCATGCGGCCACCACTGACGACGATAGAACTCGCCGGCCACGCCGCCGCGGCCGCGTACCTGATGAAACACGCAGGCACAAGTTCTTTGGTAGTCCTGGACCCCCAGACCGGCCAGCCCGTCGGCATCATCACCGAGGCAGACATCGCCCACGCGGTCGCGGACGGGAAAGATCTCAACGAAGTCCGGATCCATGACCTGATGACCGCTGGCCCGACCATCATCAACACCACGGCCAGCATCCGGGACGCAGCGATTATCATGACCCGCGGCCATTTCCGGCACCTGCCAGTCACCAGCGACGCCGGCCTCGTCGGCATGGTCGACATCACCGATATTTGCCGCGCGCTGATCGACCCTGCCCCTCTCGAAGAGAAACAAACCTAGCCAGCGCACGATCCCAAGCGGCACATGATCCCAGGCCCGGCGCATGGTCTGGCCCGTCAGGCCGGGAATGGCTTCGGGTCGCGGTGTAGGCAACTTGGCCTTGACTGCGAATGACGCTGTGCTTCCGTGCTGGGCTGCGGCCTGCGCCGCTTTCCGTGGCCGGCCTGCACGCCGTGCTCAGGTGCCGCGTCCGGATTGGGCGGGCAATCCAGCCGCCGGGGCGAGGTTTCCGGGTGATATCTGCACCGCGAAATTCCTTGGTTGTTTGACGGCGCTGTCGACGCAACGGCCACCCCCAAACTCCCGGGGCACCGCGGCAGCAGGCCGCTAGGCGCGAGTGTGAGCCGCGCCAAGATCCCCGGTGGCTGGCTGCAGCGAGAGCCACTCGGCGAAGGACCGGGAGTCATCGGCGCGAAGTTCCACGTCCACGGGCATGCTGAACGTGCGGCTGCGCGGTCGGCGCTAGGCGGTGGGAAGCTCTGCGCACGGCCCGCTGGTCGGCCACGTGCCCGGGTCATCTTCGGCCGCGTACTCCTCTGGAGGGTGCCGCCGCGGCACCGATGCGGCGACGAAATGCCCGGCGCCCGGGTCCTCGGACACCTCGGAGGGCCACAGGGCCACCACATCCCCGGTGTCTGGGTCGTAGCAGCGCACCAACAGCCGCCGCCCGCCGACCTGCACGAACCGGGCGCCGCTGACGGTCTGCAAAGCCATGGCCAACTATGCTAGCGAGCCGCCCGGCCGAAGGGCCTGCCCGCACCATGCGCGAGCGCGCCGCCGGGCGAGCCGAGGCTCCGCGTGCTCCAGGCTGCGCCGCGGCCAGCGGCCGCCGCCCCCCGGGGCCGGGCGGATGATGGATGCATGAGCCAAGATCTGCCGCCCCGGGCAACCGACATCTTCCGCCATCTCAACGACCTTCGCACCGGACCTACGAAGGCGCTGCCCCGTGGGCGGACCGGGTGCGCGTCTTTCGCCAGGCCGTGACCCTGCTTGATCCGGTGGTGCGGCGGATCCTCGAGCAGGCGAATGCGGTCTTCCTGCGCGGCGGTGGCGCGATGAACCACCGGGCGGGCGTGTGGGGTTCCAAAACGGGGCCATAGGTGGTTGACCTGCGGGTTTGCCTGCGGTGATGGTCGTGCAGCTGGCATGATCGCGGGTTCGTGACGGTACGGGTGGTCTACCTGGTCTTTGTCCGCCTGACTGGCTGGATGGCGCTGCTGGCACGCTCGGCGGTGTCGAAGGACGCCGAGTTGCTGGTGCTGCGCCAGGAGGTGGCGGTGCTGAGGCGGCAGAACCCCAGACCGAGGCTGGACGGGGGCGACCGGATGGTGATTGCCGCCTGGGCCCGGTTGCTCCCGAGACCGCTGCGGATGACCCGGCTGGTGACCCCGCAGGCGCTGCTGCGCTGGCGCCGGCGGCTGGTCCGCTGGCGGTGGACCTATCCGGACCGGGGCGGCAGGCCGCCGGTCGATGCCGGGCTCGCGGTGCTGATCGAGCAGATGGCGCGGGAGAATCCGGGCGGGGGCTACCGGCGGATCCAGGGCGAACTGCTGGGCCTGGGCGACCGGGTCGGGGCCTGCACGGTGCGGCGGGTCCTGAACCGGCTGCAGATCCCTCCCGCGCCGCGCCGCGCCGGGTCCACCTGGCGGCAGTTCCTGCAGGCGCAGGCCTCGGCGATGCTGGCGTGCGATTGCTTCCACGCCGGCGGCGCGGTAACCCCGCGCCGCCTGTAGGTGTTCGTCGTGATCGAGGCCGGCACCCGCCGTATCCATGTCCTCGGCGTGACCGCACACCCCGACGGGGCATGGACCGCGCAGCAGGCACGGAAGGTGCTGATGGACCCGGGGGAGCGCGCCGCCGGGTTCCGGTTCCTGGTCCGGGACCGGGCCGGGCAGTTCACCGATGCGTTCGACGCGGTACTTGCGACCGCGGGGATCGAGGTGGTGAAGATCGCGCCGCGCAGCCCGAGAGCGAACGCCCACGCTGAACGGTGGGTTCGCACCGCCCGGGCCGAGGTCACCGACCGGATGCTGATCGCAGGGCCACGGCACCTGCACGCGGTCCTGGAGGAGTACGCCGCGCACTACAACCAGCATCGTCCGCACCGAGCCCGGAACCTGCGGCCGCCGGACTGCGATGACCTGACCATGGCGGAAATCAGCGACCTGACGACGGCGAGGATACGGCGGCGGAGCGTCTTGGGAGGACTGATCAACGAGTACGAACGGGCAACTTGACCGCCACCGGCCCAGACATGACGTTACAGGTCATAGATCGCGACAACGTTATGGAACCCCACAGGCGGTGCGGCTGCACGTGGGCATCCCCCGGCCCGACTCCACCCAGATCGCCGGCATCGCGCACGCCGCCGCCGGAACCGGTCCCCTCTACGGCCTGTTCCAGGCGGCCAGCGCCCTGCTGCTGCTCGCCGCCGCCAGCTCCTCCTTCCAGGCCGGGCCGGGCCTTTTGAAGGCATTGTCACGGCATCCACACAGCGCCGGGGTCGGCATCTTGCCCCGCGCGCTCGGCGAGACCAACCGCCACCACACCCCCTACTGGTCGGTGCTGGTCTACCTCGGCGTGTCGGCGGCTGTCTTGATCGCCGCCTCCGGCCACGAGCAAGAACTGGTGCTGTTCTACGCCGTCGCCGTGTTCGTCAGCTTCCTCGCCGGGCTCGCCGCGATGGCCCGGTTCTCCCTCCGGGACCGGCGGCCCGGCCTGGCCGCGGTCAACATCGCAGGGGCGGCCGCGGTCACCTTCACCCTGCTGGTCAACCTCGCCCGCGGGTACCCGCTGCTGTCCATCGCAGCCACCGGCGCCATCGCCGGCATCCTCTACACCCTGTGGGCCAAAGCCGGGCGCCCCGCCGGCGTCGAAGAAGCCGAACGCCATCTCGACGACGCCGAGGAGACCTCCAGCCCACACCCACAGCGCGCACCGGCCACGCCAGATCCCGGGCCATGAGACGCGGGCTCCGGAACCGCGTTCACCTGCAGGCATGCACCGACGCTGGCGCCAACCCCACCCTGCAGACTCAGACTTGCCCATTTGTGCGCGTCAAAGAGCGCCGAAAGCCCGCAGCTGCGACCACGCCATATCGGCGGCTATTTACGCGCTGGCACCGATCAGGGCTTGTTACAGAATGTGACCTGGCTCCCCGCCAGACTTCGCGCGGCCGATTCCGCGCGCGAGATGACCTCAGCTAGGTGGCGGCGGGCCTGGTGGCTCGCCGGGACTACTGGCTGGTGAGGGTGACGCAGGCCCTTGACCGGCCAGGGCTTGGCGGACGGCTTCGGCTTCGGCGTGCGGCAAGGCCAGGTCCGCCGGCTGGGCGATCTCGCGTTCGGCGTCGGCGAGGACGATGCGCGCTTGTTCTTCGATCGCCGCGGCCCGCTCCGGGTCATCACGGGCCACGGCGGCGCAGTTGCCCAGCAGCCGCAGCAGCGCGTCAGCGATGGTGGGCTCGCGGGCGCCGTAGCGGCGGATGAGCCCGCACATCACGGCGAGGTAGTCCGGGAACCGCCGGCCCGGGACGATCACCGCGGCCCCGGCGTCACCACGGATGATGTGGTTGCCCAGCGGGCGTGTCGCGAGCGCGCAGAAGATCACCGACAGGTGATCGACGGCCTGGACCGCGGTGTAGGGGTCGTTGACCGCCGGGGACAGCGCCTTGCACGCGATGTCGACCAGTTGCCGGATGCCGAGCGCGGCATCTTGCTCCAGGGTGCGCTCGAACCCGATCCGCACCCCCGCGTCCAGCACCGGCGCGAAGGCCCGCGGGTCGGGGGCGGGATCGGACGGCGAGGCGGCCCAGATCCACGCCAGCGTCGTCCCCGCGACCACGTGCTCGCCGACCCGGGGCCGCAGCCGCAGGCAGACCCCTCGCCCGGCTTGGGCGAGCAGCCGGCCGGGGCGCACCGCCTGCACGTACCCCGACCGCGGCGAGGTGACCGGCACCGCCCACCCGGGGACATCCGGGGCGTCCTGGCCGCCGGTAAACAGCCCGTCCCCGATCACCGCGAGGGTGCCGCGCTCCACGACGCGCATGATCGCGTCCACCTGGATGGAGTGCACCAGGTGGTCGGCGAAAAACACCAGCAGGCCAAGGCTGACAAACAGCAGCACGAGCGCGCCGCTGACCGCCAGCCGGGGAAAAGTCGCGGTGCGGCTGCCCCCGGAGACGCCGACCGTGTACAGCCCGGCCGCGCTGTAGGCGAAGGTCGCCACAAAAACGCTGAGCACCACCTGATTCGGCCGGTCCCGCAGAAAATTCCGCAGCAGCCGCGGCGAGTACTGGGTCGAAGACAGCTGCAATGCCACCACGGTCAGGCCCAGCAGCAGCGCGATCACCGTCACCATCGTCCCGGCGATCCCGATCAGCAACGTCCGCGCGTCATCGGAGGTCCCCTGAAAAGCCAGCGGCGAGCGCGGGCCGACGCGGACCAGCGACAGCAGCGACCCCGCGGCCAAGGCGGCCAGCACCGACATCGTCGGCAGCACCCACAGCGACCCCCGGACATACTCCCACAGCGCATCACGACGGATCATGGCCAGCCTCCCGCACGCCGATGCTGTTACGCAGCCGGGCCAGTTTCGCAAACACTGGGCCCAGCGCTAACCACAGGCTGGCACGGGCCCGGTTCGCAAATCGAAGCAGCCGGGATGACACCGAGCCGTGGGCGAAGTCACCGAGGCGCGATCGATGGTGGCCGACCACCACGGTGGCTGCGCTCCGCCTCTGAGATCATGAGCTGGCGCGGCGCGCGAGACAATGAGCCTTTTTCATCCTGGTCTTGAGTACCTGGGCACGGGTTGATCACGGTCGGCGTGGCGGCTCGCAGTGTAGTGAAGCCCCTGGTAGATGACGCGATCGCCAGATCCTCATCGTCCACGCAGGGGCTTCCATGCTTTTCTACCGTGCTGCGCTGCCGTTGTCTGCCCAGACCCTGGCCTATGTGGCCGGGGTGATCCGCCGCCACTGCGCGCAGATTGGCTCGTGCTGGCGCAAGCTCAACCCGGGCCGGCAGGCCCTGCTGGTCCTGGTTCACCTGCGCAAGGGCGAGACCTTCGCGGACCTGGCGGCCGGGTTCGCCGTGGGCACCGCCACGGCCTGGCGGTACGCGCGCGAGACCATAGCCCTGCTGGCCGCCCGCGCCCCCAAGCTGCGCAGTGCGCTGGCGGCGGCGAAGAAGGCCGGGCACGCGTTCGTGGTCATCGACGGCACCCTCATCCCCATCGACCGGGTCGCCGCTGACCGGCCGTTCTACTCCGGCAAGCACCGCCGCCACGGGATGAACCTGCAGATCATCTCCAGCCCGCAAGGTGAGATCGTGTGGGTCTCCGGTCCCCTGCCCGGCGCCGTGCACGACCTGACCGCCGCCCGGATCTGGGGCATCGTGCGCGAGCTCGAGGCCGCCGGGTCAATCGTGCTGGCCGATAAGGGCTACATCGGCGCTGGTGACCACGTCCTCACCCCGTACCGGGGGCGGAACAAGCCAGCCTCCCAGAAAGCCGCCAACTCCGCCCACGCCAAGCTGCGCGCTCCCGGCGAGCGCGCCAATGCCCAGCTCAAGCGCTGGGGCATCCTGCGCAAACTCCGCTGCTGCCCCTGGCGCGCCGGGCAGATCGCCCAAAGCCATCCACCTCCTCCAGGCCCGCGAGATCGCCTGGTGAAACCCTCACCGGCGCTACGTTGAAACGTGGCCGTCTTGGAGAAACTGCGCATCGACACCGGTGAGGCTGTGATCAGCGTGAGCCGCGGCGGCACCGGGCCCGGCGTGCTGTTGCTGCACGGATTCCCAGAGACCCAGCTGATGTGGCGAGACATCGCCCCCCGGTTGGCGCAGCGGTTCACCGTGGTCTGCGCGGATCTTCGCGGCTACGGCGACAGCAGCACCCCGCCGTCGAGCGCGGACCATGCGCCGTACTCAAAGCGGGCGATGGCACGCGACATGATCAGCGTCATGGCGCAGCTTGGGCTCGAACACTTCTCCATCGCAGGTCATGATCGGGGCGGCCGCGTGGCCTACCGCGCGGCACTCGACCACCCCGACCGGGTGGACGCTCTCGCGGTCATGGACGTGCTGCCGGTCGACGCCGTCTGGGACCGCGCCGACGCCCGCCTCGCGCTCGGCTTCTGGCCATGGTCGCTGCTTGCCCAGCCCGAGCCGCTTCCCGAACGCCTGATCGGCGCCGCGCCGGACGCCGTGATCGGTAACGCGCTGAGCCCACAGTGGGGCAGCCCCGCGGACGCCTTTGACCCTGCCGTCCGCGCCGCCTACACCGCAGCGCTCAGTGACGCCGCGCACATCCACGCCATCTGCGAGGAGTACCGCGCCGCCGCGGGCATCGACCGTGACCACGACGCCGCCGACCGCGCAGCGAGCCGCCGCATCTCCTGCCCGGTACTCGCCCTCTGGAGCGCGTCCGGACCGTTGTCGGCCTGGTACGACGACGATGGCGGGCCGCTCGCGTTGTGGCGCGAACTCGCCACCAACGTAACCGGCGAACCAATCGACGGCGGGCACTTCTTTCCCGAAGAACGACCCGCCGCCATCGCCAATGCGCTCCGCGGCTTCTTCACCCGGTGACCATCGAATGCCGGACGGACGATCACTTCATCTACCAGGAACTTCACCGCGCCACGAGCCACCACGCCGCCCATGATCAACCCGTGCCCAAACACCCAAGACCAGGATGAAAAAGCCTCAATCCCTGACATGACTGAGCCCAATGCGGCGTTGCCGTTTTCGCCGCGGACGGCGTGGGCGCGGAGGCTGGGAACGCCGCTGTCCCGCCTCCTCCCTACACGCGCGCCAGCAAAATTGCATAGCCAGCCACGCCGCCGGCAGCCACTACGGGCGAAATCGACCGACCGGAACGCCAATCCCGGGCAACAACCCTCGCGGCGAGATCGCCGGGTCGCGCGGCGGGATTCGGATCGCCCGATCTGGTGTGCCGGGGACGTGCCCGTGCGATCGCGGCCGGTGTTGGTGGCGGTGCTCGATGACGCCACCAGCATGGCCCGCCGCCGCGGCGGTGGCGGCGGGCCCTGAAGGGCCCGGGCTGCTCAGGTCGCGGCGTTGCGGGCGGCCTCGAACGGGGCCCGGTCGAAGACGAACCGGCTGTAGGTGATCTTGCCGTCCTTGACGGTGACGCACTCGGCGCCGGGGGCGCTTTTCACCGGCACGGTTTGGGTGTCGTACATGACCAGCGCGGTCTGGTCGTCACCGAAGGCGGCGATCATCGTCGCGCCGGTGACGATCTGCACGAACGGGCCCAGGAAGCCCCGGTAAGCTCCGGCGCCTTCCAGGCGCCCGGCCGGGGCGTCGCAGACGATGTCATCGGCGATGTAGCTCATGGCCTTGTCAAGGTGGTGACTGGTCCAGGCCTCGTAGTAGGCCAGCGCTGTCTGAAGCGCCGGGCTGGCGGTGCCGGTCATACCTGCTTCCTTTTCGTGACGGGAATCGGGGGGACGGTCGGCATTGCCCCGCCGTGGCTCAGTTGCCTGGCTTGGGGCTGAACAAGGCGAACATGCTGCCGTTGGGGTCGGTGAGGTAGGCGACGACCATGCCGTCCTCCAGCGCCATCGGCGCGACGATGACCGTGCCGCCCAGTTCCTCGGCCTGGGCGGCGGCCGCGGCGACGTCGGCGACCTGGATGACGAAAACGGCGTAGGGGGGGATGTTGCCGCCGGTGTTGAAGATCCCACCGGACGGGCCTGCGGCGCCGGCGGCGGTGATCAGCGTGTAGGCCCCGTCGGGGGCAAACGACCAGCCGAACAGCGGGCCGTAGAAACCCTTGGCAGCATCGACGTCTGGCGCGCCGATCTCAAACCACGCGACGGTGTTGGTGGCGGGAGCGGGCATGCGTTCCTCCGTCAGTGGGCAACGTGTCCTGACTGACACTGCCCGAGCCATGCGACAGCCCCCTGTCAGGTTTTCTGCTCCGGTTTCAGCCCGAAAGCTCGGGAACCCGGACCAGAGCGCGGGGGATGCCGACATCAAGATCGGCGTACGAGCGGTGCGGCGCGGGCTCGCCGGTATCGACAGCGGCCAAGATCCGGTCCACCCGGAAGGCCCGAGCGCCCTCCCGCAGCCGGCACCACCCCAGCAGGTACCAATGGGCGCGGGTCCCGGCAAACGCCACCGGCTCAACCTCGCGCACGGTCACGACATCGCGCCGGTCACGGT
>Ga0318515_10000173_pt1 | contig 15959 bp, 13 predicted proteins | sample GRESIP176b2f19_FD_202499 | JGI IMG/M metagenome (GOLD analysis project Ga0318515, IMG submission 202499) | Tropical soil microbial communities from Luquillo Experimental Forest, Puerto Rico - GRE.SIPMG.176b2f19 | ecosystem: Environmental > Terrestrial > Soil > Tropical forest > Bulk soil...
CTCCCCGGATGCTCCGTCCCGAGGTGCGCGAGTGCTACGTGGAGGGCGTGGGGTTCATCACGGCGCTCTGTATCCAGAAGGACATCACCGGGACCGCTCTGGCCCGCACACCTTAGCAAGCGACCAAGATCCGTAGGCCGGTGCACGGTCAGCGCTCAGGGTTTGGCAAAGCCCGACTGGGCGAGGATGTTTTGACCCGGGTCACCGGTCACCATGGCCACGAACTTCTGCGCCAGCGTTGGTTGCGGCGCCTTCTTCAACACTGCAACGGGATAGACGTTCACCGCGCCGGCGGCCTCCGGAAAGTTGATGGTCGTCACCTTGCTTCCGGCGCTGCGGGCGTCGGTGACGTACACCAGGCCGGCGTCCACCTGCCCGGTGGTGACCTTGTTGAGGACGTCGGTCACGGTGAGTTCCTCACTGACCGGGTTGAGGTGTACCCCCGTGCTGTCTTCGACGCGCTGGGTCGCCGACCCGCACGGCACCGGCTTTTGGCAGATCACCACGTCGAGCCCCGGCTTGCCGAGGTCGGCGAAGGATTCGATCTTCTTCGGGTTGCCCGGCGCGGTGACGATGACCAAGGTGTTCGAGGCGAAGTTTGTCGGACTTCCGGCCAGTAACCCCGCCTTGGCGACCGTGTCCATCTGCGCGGTGTCCGCCGATGCGAAGACGTCAGCGGTCGCGCCCTGCGTCAGCTGGGTCGCGAGCTCCGAAGAACCCGCGAATTCGAAATCGACACTGCTGCCTGGATTTTCGCCGTTGAACCGCTGGCTGATCTGGGTGAACGCGGGCTTCAGCGAGGCGGCCGCGAACACCACAATCTTCCCGGAGGCCTGAGGGGACTGGGACGGTGCGGATGAGGGTGCTTTCGAGGCGCAGCCGACCAGGCCCGCTACCAGGATCATCGAGACCAAACCGGTCCAGACCCCGATCCGATGCATGGCTGAACCCTAGCCCGGTGACGATGCGGTCTGCGCGCGGACCGGGCGACGGCCGAATAGTTATGCAAATGGCCCGCGCGTCGCGGCATCCGGAATTTCGCCGACTAGCTACTGTCCAGTAACATCTACGGGGATTGACGCCATAGCACGCTGAGATCCCAGGCATCGGTCTTGCCAGGCTCTGGGTTCAACGTCGAAGACGAGGAGGTCACGGCAGTGGAGGTGCTGGTCACCGGCGGAGACACCGAACTGGGGCGCACGGTAGCCGAGCGCTTTCGTGATGATGGTCACAAGGTGACCCTCGTGGGCGCACGCCGCAGCGATCTAGAGGTCGCCGCCAAGGAGCTGGACGTGGACGCGATTGTCTGCGACACCACCGACCCGGCCAGCCTTTCCGAGGTTCGCGGGTTGTTCCCCCATCACCTGGACACGATCGTCAACGTGCCCGCCCCGTCGTGGGATGCGGGCGACCCGCGCATCTACTCGATGTCCGACACGGCCAACGCATGGCGGCATGCCCTCGACGAGACGGTGCTGTCGGCGGTCCTGACGGTGCAAGCCGTGGGTGACCATCTGCGCTCCGGTGGCTCCATCATCAGCGTGGTGGCCGAGAATCCGCCCGCCGGAAGCCTCGATGCCGCAATGAAAGCGACCCTCTCGAGTTGGATCGCGGGGCAGGCGCGCATTTACGGCACCCGCGGAATCACGGTCAACGCCGTAGCCAGTGGGCGCAGTGTCCAGGCCGGTTACGACGGCCTTTCGCGCACGCCGGCACCGGTCGCGGCCGAGGTCGCCCGCTTGGCGCTGTTCCTCACCACGCCTGCGGCTCGCCACATCACCGGCCAGACGCTGCACGTCAGCCACGGCGCCCTGGCTCAGTTCGCCTGAGCCTCTTTCGCTTTCGGAGCCGCTCGCTACGGTAGATACCGTGGCTATTCGGTTTGGTCTGCAGATCCCCAGTTTCTCCTACGGCACCGGGGTGGAGAAACTCTTCCCGTCAGTGATCGCCCAGGCGCGCGAGGCCGAAGCGGCGGGCTACGACTCGCTGTTCATCATGGACCACTTCTACCAACTGCCTGCGTTGGGATCGCCCGACCAGCCGATGCTGGAGGCCTATACAGCCCTCGGTGCGCTGGCCACCGCCACCGAACGGCTGCAGTTGGGCACCTTGGTGACCGGCAACACGTATCGGAACCCGACGTTGCTGGCCAAAATCATCACCACGCTGGACGTGGTGAGCGCCGGTAGGGCGATCCTCGGCATCGGCGCGGGCTGGTTTGAGCTCGAACACCGCGAGCTCGGTTTCGAGTTCGGCACCTTCACCGATCGGTTCAACCGGCTCGAGGAGGCGCTGCAAATCATCCAGCCGATGATCAGAGGCGAACGGCCTACGTTCTCCGGAAAGTGGTACAACACCGAATCCGCGCTGGCCAACCCGCGCTACAGGGACAACATCCCGGTCATGATCGGCGGCGGCGGCGAGAAGAAGACCTTCGCGATTGCCGCGCGCTGCGCCGACCATCTCAACATCATTGCGGGTCTCGATGAACTACCAGGCAAAGTGGACGCGCTGGCCGCGAGGTGCGACGAGGTCGGCCGAGACAGGTCGACGCTCAAGACCACTGCCTATCTCTCGGTGATGATCAGCGAGGACATCAAGCCGGACCAGATTCCGGCAGAGATGCGCGGGCGCATGGTGGTGGGCGGCCCGGCTCAGATCGCCGACCAAGTCCAAGCCAAAGTGCTCGACGTCGGTATCGATGGTGTGATCATCAACCTGGCCGCGCACGGCTATACGCCCGGTGTCATCACCACAGCCGCCGAAGCACTGCGCCCGCTCGTCGGCCTCTAGCCGGGCGCCGCGGGCGCCGGGCATGACGAGCATCACGTCTGGTGACCAGGCACGATGCCGCGATGTGGTTCGTTACACAGGCTATGTAGCACATCGCGGCCATCACGCAGAGAGATGCCAGCCGAGGATGGTCGACGGTCCGGGCCGGTTCGATCAGCTCTTCTGCCCACGCTGTCGGCTCGTAGTTTTCGACGGCTATGCCCAAAAGCCCGGCGTAAGTGGCGATGGACGATGGGCTATGGAGGTCGTTGCGGCAGCCATCGCGCCGCGGCCGCCTCCCAGCGTGACCCGCAGGCGGCAAGATTCGCGCAAGAATCAGACAAGACGTCCACTCCACTCTTTGACTGACAGGGCCATCACGGCCCAACCGGCCCCGGAGAGGACAGGACCGACCATGAAGTTCAAAATGATCGCGGCGCTCTCGATTGCGACCGCCGCGGCGCTGCCCCTTGCGGCCACCGCACATGCCTTGACAACACCTAGTTTTCAGACCCCGTCGGGAAACATCATGTGCTGGGTGGGCGATAACTTCGCGAGCTGCGACGTCACCAATCACACCTACGCGGCACCGCCGGGACACTGCGCTCTGGCGCAAAATTTCGATTGGCGCAATTTCATGCTCCAAAAGGGCACGTCGCCAGAGCTGCGCTGCTCCCGGCCGGAGGATTTGCCCACTGCTATGACGCTCGACTACGGCCAAACGTACTCCGTCGGCGTAATGACCTGCCACAGTGAGACCTCGGGTGTGACATGCACCGACAACAGCACCGGTCACTTCTTCCGGGTGTCGCGGGAGTCCTACCAACTGGGGTGATGATGGTGACACCTGTTGCCCGAAGTGGATGAAGAGGGTCCGACTCGGCGGCCATCTCCGTGCGCCGCATCTCTCCTGACGATGTTGTTCGGATTAGGCTGAGTGGCGTGGTCAGCGCCTCGGCAACCTCAACGGGTGGCCATCTCGGGCGTTTGCTAGGTAGCGAATAACCTGCCCGACAGCACTCGTAAAACCACCTGTGACTAGGCCTGTTGCATAGCACACATGTGCGAAACAACACATGCTTATGACCTTGGTTTTGGGGGTACTGGCTTACTAGCGTGGTAGCTAACTGAAATCGCGCTCCCATGGAGCCCCATCAGGAGCAGCCTAAACATGAGCCCGCAGCTAGAAGCCACTGCTCGACCGCAGCGTCGGCATCAAGTCGTGATCATCGGATCGGGATTCGGCGGGCTCAATGCGGCAAAGAAGCTCAAGCACGCCGACGTCGATATCAAGTTGATCGCCCGGACCACCCATCACCTGTTCCAGCCGCTGCTGTACCAGGTGGCCACCGGGATCATCTCGGAGGGAGAGATCGCCCCGCCCACCCGGGTCGTGCTGCGCAAACAGCGCAACGTCCAGGTGCTGCTGGGCAACGTCACCCACATCGACCTGGCCAGCCAGAGCGTCGTGTCGGAGTTGCTCGGCCACAGCTACGAAACCCCCTACGACGCCCTGATCGTCGCCGCCGGCGCCGGCCAGTCGTACTTCGGCAACGACCACTTCGCCGAGTTCGCACCGGGCATGAAGTCGATCGACGACGCGCTGGAATTGCGCGGCCGGATTCTGGGCGCCTTCGAGCAGGCCGAACGGTCGAGTGATCCGGAACGGCGGGCCAAGTTGCTGACGTTCACCGTGGTCGGCGCCGGCCCCACCGGCGTGGAAATGGCCGGGCAGATCGCCGAATTGGCCGAACACACCTTGAAAGGTGCCTTCCGGCACATCGACTCGACCAAGGCGCGGGTGATCCTGCTCGACGCCGCGCCGGCGGTGTTGCCGCCGTTTGGCGAAAAGCTTGGTGAGCGCGCGGCCGCCCGGTTGAAGAAGATGGGCGTGGAGATCCAGCTGGGTGCGATGGTCACCGACGTGGACCGCGGCGGGATCACCGTCAAGGACTCCGACGGCACCGAGCGGCGCATCGAGTCGGCCACCAAGGTCTGGTCCGCGGGGGTGCAGGCCAGCGGGCTTGGCAGGGACCTCGCCGAGCAGTCGCCGGTCGAACTCGACCGGGCCGGCCGGGTCAAAGTGCTGCCTGATCTCTCCATCCCCGGGCACCCGAACGTGTTCGTTATCGGCGATATGGCGGCCGTCGAAGGTGTACCGGGGGTGGCGCAGGGCGCCATCCAGGGTGCCAAGTACGTCGCCAACACGATCAGGGCCGAACTGGGCGGGGCCGACCCCGCCGACCGCGAGCCGTTCCAGTACTTCGACAAAGGCTCAATGGCCACCGTGTCGCGGTTCTCCGCGGTGGCCAAGATCGGTCCACTGGAGTTCAGCGGCTTCATCGCGTGGCTGATCTGGCTGGTGCTGCACCTGGTGTATCTGATCGGGTTCAAGACCAAGATCACCACGCTGCTGTCCTGGACGGTGACGTTCCTGAGCACCCGGCGTGGCCAGCTGACAATCACGGACCAGCAGGCCTTCGCGCGAACGCGGCTGGAACAGCTGGCCGAACTGGCGGCCGAGGCCCGCGGCTCGGCGGGAACCACCCGGGCGGCCAGCTAACGGGGACTGGAGGGACTCGGAGCGACTACGAGTCGAGGTTCTGCAGCCGCACCTGACCCCGCGCGACGACTCGGTCGTTGTCGTCGGTGACGGTGACCAACCACAGCTGCTGACGCCTGCCGCGGTGAATCGGTTCGGCTCTGCCGTACACCGTCCCCGAGCTGATGGAGCGCAAGAAATCGGTGTTGTTGTTGACGCCCACGACGTTCCCGCCGTCGCCGCTCGCATTGAGCCAGGTGTAGGCGGCCACGCTGGCCATGCTCTCGATCATCGAGGAGTAGACACCGCCGTGGACCAGGCCCATCGGCTGCAACAGATTGGGCGTGACCTCGAGTTGGGCGCGGGCGCCATCGGGGCCGAGTTCGGTGAACTGCATCCCCAACAGGGTGTCAAACGGCGCGGTGAAATTCGGGGGGACGATCGCGTCGGGCGTGGGTGGCACGTTCATGTGTCTACACCATCGACGAATCCCGGGCCGTCAGGGCGCGATCGTCCGCCGGGGAAGACAGGCGAGCCCCGCGCGAACGGCACGGGGCTCGCCGATCGAGTGGACCGGGGGTCACTGCAGCCCTCAGGACTCCGCCGCGGTCATTGTCGCTCGATCGACATCAGCATAGGCAAGGCTGCCCTAATTTCGCAAGGTTCGGTCGGCCGATGTGCGAGTCGCGGACTTCGCCGTTCGCAGCGGACACGGGCATTGGTAGCAGGAGTTACGACACTCGGTAGTAAGCGGGAGTACGCTTGTTTCAACGTTGATGGAGATGAACGAACTATGGCTAAGCTGACCCGGCTGGGGGATCTGGAACGCGCCGTGATGGACCATCTGTGGTCCACGCCGGAACCCCAAACCGTTCGCCAGGTCCACGAAGCGTTGTCGGCGCGACGCGACCTTGCCTACACGACGATCATGACCGTGCTGCAGCGGCTGGCTAAAAAGAACCTGGTCTCCCAGATTCGCGACGACCGCGCGCACAGGTACGCACCCGTGCATAGCCGCGACGAGCTCGTCGCCGGTCTGATGGTCGATGCGCTGGCCCAGGCCGAGGATTCCGGCGACAGACAGGCCGCGCTGGTGCATTTTGTCGAGCGGGTCGGTGCCGACGAGGCTGAGGCGCTCCGGCGGGCGCTCGATGAATTGGAAGCAAACCAACGTTGTAGTCCGTCATATGGCGCTAATGCGGAGGACTGAGGGAGACTAGCAGCGTGTCCGCGCTGGCCTTCACCATTCTCGCGGTGCTGCTGGTCGGTCCGGCACCGGCCTTGCTAGCGCGAGCGACGTGGCCGTTGCGCGCCCCTCGCGCCGCGATGGTGTTGTGGCAGGCCATTGCGCTGGCCGCAGTCCTCTCGGCGTTCAGCGCGGGCCTCGCGATCGCCACCCGCGTCCTGATGCCGGGCCCAGACGGGCGGCCGACGGCCAGCATCGTCGGCGCGGCCGGCCGGCTCGGGTGGCCGCTGTGGACGGCCTACATCGCGGTCTTCGCGCTGACCGTGCTGGTCGGAGCCCGGTTGATGATCGCCGTCGCCCGGGTGGCCATCGCCAATCGCCGTCGGCGAGCCCACCACCGCATGGTGGTCGACCTGGTCAGCGTCGGGCACGACGCCGCCTTCGCTCAACCGTGCATCCGGAAGCGCGACCTTCGCGTCCTGGACGTCCCGGAGCCGCTTGCCTACTGTCTGCCGGGTGTGCGCAGCCGGGTTGTGGTCAGCGAAGGGGCATTGACCACCCTCGACGATGCCGAAGTTGCTGCGATCCTCACCCACGAGCGAGCCCATCTGCGGGCCCGCCACGACCTTGTGCTGGAAGCCTTCACCGCGGTGCACGCCGCCTTCCCGCGCCTGGTCCGCAGCGCCAACGCGCTGCGCGCGGTGCAACTGCTCGTGGAGCTATTGGCCGATGACGCCGCGGTGCGCGCTACCGGGCGCGCTCCCCTGGCCCGGGCGTTGGTCACCTGCGCGTCCGGGCGGGCGCCGTCGGGCGCGCTGGCCGCGGGGGGTCCCAGCACGGTGCTGCGAGTCCGCCGACTGTCCGGCCGCGGCAACAGCCGGATGCTGTCGGCGGCCGCATACCTAGCCGCGGCGGCCGTATTTGTGGTGCCCACCATCGCGCTCGCCGTACCGTGGCTCACGGAGCTGCAGCGGCTGTTCAACCTCTAGCGCAACGCGAGGCGAAACCCCTTGGAGGACCACTAGTCCGGTGTGCCACAGTGTGGTCGGATTTGCTTGCGAAAGGCTTCAGGAAAAGTTGTCCAACTGAGAGGCCCGACTGGGAGGCAGGACATGAGTTCGTCGGATTCGAAGACTGGCACCGCGCAGATCGGCGTCACCGGCCTGGCGGTAATGGGTTCGAACATCGCGCGTAATTTCGCCCACCACGGCTACACGGTGGCGCTGCACAACCGGTCGATCGCCAAGACCGACGCGCTGCTCAAGGAACACGGCAGCGAGGGCAAGTTCGTGCGTTCGGAGACCATCGCGGAATTCCTCGACGCGCTGGAGAAGCCGCGGCGGGTGCTGATCATGGTCAAGGCCGGCGATCCCACCGACGCGGTCATCAACGAGCTTGCCGACGCCATGGAGGAAGGCGACATCATCATCGACGGCGGCAACGCCCTCTACACCGACACCATCCGCCGCGAGAAGGCGATGCGCGAGCGCGGCCTGCATTTCGTCGGCGCCGGAATCTCCGGTGGTGAAGAGGGCGCCCTCAACGGCCCGTCGATCATGCCGGGTGGGCCGGCCGAGTCGTACAAGTCGCTGGGCCCGCTGCTCGAGGAGATCTCCGCCCATGTCGACGGGGTGCCGTGCTGCACCCACATCGGCCCCGACGGCTCGGGGCACTTCGTGAAGATGGTGCATAACGGCATCGAGTACTCCGACATGCAGTTGATCGGCGAGGCCTACCAGCTGCTGCGCGACGGGCTGGGTATGACGGCGCCACAGATGGCCGACGTCTTCACCGAGTGGAACAAGGGCGAGCTGGACAGTTACCTGATCGAGATCACCGCCGAAGTGTTGCGCCAGACCGACGCCAAAACCGGAAAGCCGCTCGTCGACGTCATCCTCGACGAGGCCGAGCAGAAGGGCACGGGCCGCTGGACGGTGAAGTCGGCCCTGGACCTCGGTGTGCCGGTCACCGGCATCGCCGAGGCGGTGTTCGCCCGCGCGCTGTCGGGTTCCGTGGCCCAGCGCAAGGCCACCACCGGGCTGGCGTCGGGCGCGCTGGGCAGGCGACCAAGCGCCACGCCAAATGAGTCGGCGCAGTTCACCGAGGACGTCCGGCAGGCCCTTTACGCGTCGAAGATCATCGCGTACGCGCAAGGGTTCAACCAGATTCAAGCCGGCAGCGCCGAATACGACTGGGGCATCACGCCGGGCGACCTGGCCACGATCTGGCGCGGTGGCTGCATCATCCGGGCGAAGTTCCTCAACCGCATCAAAGAGGCCTTCGACGAAGACGCGGACCTGCCGACGCTGATCGTCGCACCTTACTTCCGCAGCGCGATCGAGGCCGCGATCGACGGCTGGCGCCGCGTCGTCGTCACCGCCACGCAGTTGGGCATCCCAATCCCGGGTTTCTCGTCCGCGCTGTCCTACTACGACGCCCTGCGCACCGAGCGGCTGCCCGCGGCGCTCACCCAGGGGCTGCGCGATTTCTTCGGTGCGCACACCTACGGCCGCATCGACGCCGACCCGGACAAGCGGTTCCACACCCTATGGAGCGGAGACCGCACCGAAGTGCCGGTCTAGTAAAGGGGCACAGCGACCGAGATGAGGTTTCTGGACGGGCATCGACCCGCGTACGACCTGACCTACAACGACGTTTTCATCGTGCCGAACCGGTCCGAGGTGGCGTCGCGCTTCGGCGTCGACTTGTCCACCATCGACGGCTCCGGCACCACCATCCCGGTGGTGGTCGCCAACATGACCGCAGTGGCCGGACGGCGAATGGCCGAGACGGTCGCGCGCCGCGGTGGGGTCGTGATCCTGCCGCAGGATCTTCCGATCACGGCGGTGCAGCAGACCGTGGAGTTCGTCAAAAGCCGCGACCTCGTTCTCGACACCCCGGTGATGCTGGCGCCCGACGACTCGGTGTCCGACGCGATCGCCCTGATCCACAAGCGGGCGCACGGGGTCGCCGTCGTCCTGTTCGAGGGACGCCCGGTCGGGTTGGTGAGCGAATCATCGTGCCTGGGCGTGGACCGCTTCACCCGGGTGCGCGACGTCGCCGTGAGTGACTTCGTGACCGCCCCGGCGGGCACCGAGCCGCGCAAGATATTCGACCTGCTCGAGCACGCCCCGATCGACGTCGCCGTGGTGACCAACCCGGACGGGACGCTGGCGGGAGTGCTGACCCGCACCGGGGCGATCCGCACCGGTCTGTACACGCCGGCCACCGATGCGCGCGGGCGGCTGCGGGTCGGCGCGGCCATCGGCATCAGCGGCGACGTTGGCGCCAAGGCCCGGTCCCTTGCCGAGGCCGGCGTCGACGTGCTGGTCATCGACACCGCACACGGGCATCAGGTGAAGACGCTGGAAGCGATAGAGCTGGTGGCATCGGTTATTTCCAAGCAGGACTTGGGTTTGCCGCTGGCGGCGGGCAACGTGGTGTCTGCGGCGGGTACGCGGGATCTGCTGGGCGCGGGGGCGACCATCGTCAAGGTCGGCGTGGGACCGGGCGCGATGTGCACCACCCGGATGATGACCGGTGTCGGTCGACCACAATTCTCCGCTGTCGTCGAATGCGCTTCCGCGGCAAGGGAACTCGGTGGCCACGTGTGGGCCGACGGCGGCATCCGGCATCCGCGGGACGTGGCGCTGGCACTGGCCGCCGGGGCGTCGAACGTCATGATCGGGTCGTGGTTCGCGGGCACCTACGAGTCGCCCGGAGACCTGATGCGCGACCGCGACGACCAACCGTACAAGGAGAGCTACGGCATGGCGTCCAAACGCGCGGTGGTGGCCCGTACCGGCGCCGACACCGCGTTTGATCGCGCCCGCAAGGCGTTGTTCGAGGAGGGCATCTCGACGGCGCGGATGGGGCTGGACCCCGACCGCGGCGGTGTCGAGGACCTGATCGATCACATCACCTCCGGCCTGCGCAGCACCTGCACCTATGTCGGCGCCTCGACGCTCGCCGAGTTGCATGAGCGGGCCGTCGTCGGTGTGCAGTCGGCCGCGGGCTTCGCCGAGGGCCATCCGTTGCCCTTGGGTTGGTGAGTCGCGAACCTGGGAACCTTGAGTACATCGCTACCATGTGAATTCACGTGAATTTCGTCGCGCCGCAAAGCCGCTGCGCGGCATCGAGGGAAAGGGATGACGTGCCGCAGGCACGCGTCGAGGCCCGTTTACTGGCCCATGCCTTCCGGGAGCGGCGCCCGGGCCCGTCATGAACGTCACCGTCGCCCTCATCAGCGTGCTGGCCATCGCGCTGCTCATCTTCTTCAACGCGGTCTTCGTCGCGGCCGAATTCTCGCTGACCGCCCTGGACAGCACCATCGTGGAAGCCAACGCGCGCCACGGTGGCCGTCGCGACCGCCTCATCCAGCGCGCCCAGCACAGGCTGTCGTTTCAGCTGTCGGGTGCACAACTGGGTATCTCGGCCACCACACTCGCGGCCGGATACTTGACGGACCCGATGGTGGCCGACCTGCCGCATCCGGCGCTGAGCGCGATCGGAATACCGGATCGGCTGGCCGACGCGATCATCGCGTTCCTGGTGCTGGTGATCGTGACGTCGGTGTCGATGGTCTTCGGTGAGCTGGTCCCGAAATACCTCGCCCTGGCGCGCCCGCTGTCGACCGCCCGCGCCGTCACCGGCTTTCAAATGCTGTTTTCGCTGCTACTCACCCCGGCTATCCGGCTGACGAACGGCGCGGCCAACTGGATCGTTCGCGAGCTGGGCATCGAGCCGGCCGAGGAGCTGCGGTCGGCCCGGTCACCGCAGGAATTGGTGTCGCTGGTGCGTACCTCGGCGCGCAGCGGCACCCTGGACGCCGCCACCGCCGCCCTGGTGCGGCGCTCGCTGCAGTTCGGCGCGCGCACCGCCGAGGAGTTGATGACGCCCAGGTCCAAGATCGTGGCGCTGGAGACCGACGACACCGTCGCCGACCTCGTTGCCGCGGCCGCCGAGTCCGGCTTCTCGCGATTCCCCGTCGTCGACGGTGACCTCGACGAGACCGTCGGCATCGTGCACGTCAAGCAGGTCTTCGCGATTCCCGCGGCCGATCGCGCGCGCACCCTGCTGACCACGCTCGCGCAACCCGTCCCCGTGGTGCCGTCGACGTTGGACGGCGACGCGGTGATGGCCGAGATCCGCGCCAACAGCCTGCAGACCGCGATGGTCGTCGACGAATACGGCGGCACGGCCGGCATCGTGACCGTTGAGGACTTGATCGAAGAGATCGTCGGTGACGTCCGCGACGAACACGACGACGCCACCCCCGACGTGGTCGCAGCCGGCGGTGGCTGGCGGGTATCGGGCCTGCTACGCATCGACGAGGTGGCCAGCGCGACCGGATATCGAGCTCCCGAGGGGCCGTACGAGACGATCGGCGGCCTTGTGCTCCGCGAACTCGGCCACATCCCGGTGGCCGGAGAAGCGGTCGAGCTGCCCGCGTTGGACCCCGACGGCCTGCTGGACACCTCGATGCCTTGGCAGGCGACCGTGGTTCGGATGGACGGCCGCCGGATCGACCTGCTCGAGTTGACCGAACTGGGCAGTCGCAGCGAAACCCCCGCTGGACAGGGCCACTGATGAACCCGATAAACCAAGCCCTGGGAATCGTGCTGGCGATCCTGCTGATCGGCGTGAACGCGTTCTTCGTCGGGGCGGAATTCTCGCTGATCTCGGCCCGCCGCGACCGCCTCGAAGCGTTGGCCGAGCAGGGCAAGGCGCGAGCCGTTACCGTGATCCGCGCCGGTGAGCAGCTGCCGGCGATGCTGGCCGGCGCGCAGTTGGGCGTCACGGTCGCGTCCCTGCTGCTCGGCCGGATCGGGGAGGCCGCGGTCGCCAGCGTGCTGCGCACGACGTTCGGGCTGGCCGGTCTGCACCCGGCGTTGCTGCACACGTTGTCGCTCGTGATCGCGCTGGCGATCGTGGTCACGCTACACGTTCTGTTGGGCGAGATGGTGCCGAAGAACATCGCGCTGGCAGGCCCGGAGCGCACCGCGATGCTGCTGGTGCCGCCATACCTGGTCTATGTGCGCGCCGCCCGGCCGTTCATCGCGTTCTACAACAAGTGCGCCACCCTGGTGGTGCGCGCGCTGGGCGTCGAGCCCAAGGACGAACTCGACGTCACGGTGTCCACCGCCGAGCTGGGCGAGATGATCGCCGAATCGGTGTCCGAAGGCCTGCTGGATCCCGAGGAGCACACCAGGCTGACCCGGGCGCTACAGATTCGCACCCGAGTGGTCGGCGATGTGGCCGTTCCGCTCGCCGATATTCAGGCGATACCGGTGGCCGCGGCCGACTCCGGGCCGATGGTCGGAGCGGTCGAACAAGCGTTGGCCCAGAGTGGGTACTCCCGGTTTCCCGTTGTGGATCTCGACGGGAAGTTCATCGGCTACCTGCACATCAAGGACGTGTTGACGCTCAACGACGACCCCAAGACGGTGATCGATCTGGCGCTGGTGCGACCGCTGCCGCGGCTTGCCAAGTCGCTGCCGCTGGCGGATGCCCTGTCGCGAATGCGTCGCAGCAACAGCCACCTGGCACTTGTGACCGACGACGCCGGCGGCGTGGTCGCGATGGTGGCGATGGAAGATCTGGTGGAGGACCTGGTCGGCACTATGCGCGACGCGTAGGCCGACTGGCCCGGGTTGGGCCGCACGACCCGTATGATCTCCAACGGCCGCCAGTCAAAAGAGGGCCGGACCTGCCCTGGACCTGCTTTGTTGGCTCGGCCGGATAACGATCGTCGGGCTGCTGGTCGGTAGGCTGACGATAACGCCTGTTGAGGAGGGCGGTGCGTTGCCAGTTGGCCCATTTTGGAGGAGAAAGATGACTGATCGCGCGTCGGTGGGGAACTTGCGCGTCGCCCGAGTGCTCTACGACTTCGTGAACAAAGAGGCCCTGCCTGGCACCGACATCGACCCGGACAGCTTCTGGGCGGGTGTCGACAAGGTCGTCACCGACCTCACCCCGCAGAATCAGGATTTGCTGAACCGTCGCGATGAGCTGCAGGCCCAGATCGACAGGTGGCACCGGCAACGGGTGATCGGGCCCTTCGATGCCGAGGCGTACCGCGAGTTCCTCGCTGAAATCGCGTATCTACAGCCCGAACCCGAGGATTTCACCATCACCACCTCCGGTGTTGACGAGGAGATCACGAAGACGGCCGGCCCCCAGCTGGTGGTGCCGGTGCTCAACGCGCGGTTTGCGCTGAACGCAGCGAACGCTCGCTGGGGTTCCCTCTACGACGCGCTGTACGGCACCGACGTCATTCCGGAGAGCGACGGGGCCGAAAAGGGATCGAGCTACAACAAGGTTCGCGGCGACAAGGTGATCGCTTACGCCCGCAGGTTCCTCGACCAGGCCGTCCCCCTGGAGTCGGGTTCGTGGGCGGGCGCGACGGGCCTGAGCATCGTCGACGGTCGGCTGCAGATCGCGAGCGGTGGGGATTCCACCGGCTTGGCGAGCCCGGAGAAGTTCGTCGGGTACAGCGGCGAGCTTGGCTCGCCCAGCTGGTCGGTGTTGCTGGTCAACCACGGGCTGCACATCGAGATCCTCATCGACCCCGAGTCACCGATCGGCAAGACCGACCCGGCCGGTATCAAAGACGTGATCCTCGAGTCGGCGGTCACCACCATCATGGACTTCGAAGACTCCGTGACCGCCGTCGACGCCGACGACAAGGTGCTCGGCTACCGCAACTGGCTCGGGCTGAACAAGGGCGACCTGGCCGAGGAGGTCACCAAGGGCGGTGAGGCCTTCACCCGGGTGCTCAACCCGGACCGCACCTACACCACGCCCGACGGCGGTGAGCTCACCCTGCCCGGCCGCAGTCTGTTGTTCGTCCGCAACGTCGGCCATCTGATGACCAACGACGCGATCGTGGACGCGGACGGCAACGAGGTGTTCGAGGGCATCATGGACGGGCTGTTCACCGGTCTGACGGCGATCCACGGGCTCAAAACCGGCAAAGCCAACGGGCCGTTGACGAATAGCCGCACCGGTTCCATCTACATCGTCAAACCCAAGATGCACGGACCCGACGAGGTCGCGTTCACCTGCGAGCTGTTCAGCCGCGTCGAAGACGTCCTCGGCCTCCCGCAGGCCACGCTGAAGGTCGGCATCATGGACGAAGAGCGGCGTACGACGGTCAATTTGAAGGCGTGCATCAAGGCCGCCGCCGACCGGGTGGTGTTCATCAACACCGGCTTCCTGGACCGCACCGGCGACGAGATCCACACCTCGATGGAGGCCGGCCCGATGATCCGCAAGGGTGCGATGAAGAGCACGACGTGGATCAAGGCCTACGAGGACGCCAACGTCGACACCGGACTGGCCGCCGGCTTCAAGGGCAAGGCGCAGATCGGCAAGGGCATGTGGGCGATGACCGAGCTGATGGCCGACATGGTCGAGCAGAAGATCGGCCAGCCGAAGGCGGGCGCCACCACCGCGTGGGTCCCCTCGCCGACGGCGGCGACCCTGCACGCGATGCACTACCACTACGTGGATGTGAGCGCCGTGCAGGAAGAGCTCGCGGGCAAGAAGCGCACGACCATCGAGGAGCTGCTGACCATCCCGCTGGCCAAGGAGCTGGCCTGGGCGTCCGAGGAGATCCGCGAGGAGGTCGACAACAACTGCCAGTCCATCCTCGGCTATGTGGTGCGCTGGGTTGAGCAGGGTGTCGGCTGCTCGAAGGTGCCCGACATCCACGACACGGCACTCATGGAGGACCGCGCCACCCTGCGGATCTCCAGCCAGCTGCTGGCCAACTGGCTGCGCCACGGCGTGATCACCGAAGAGGATGTCCGGGCCGGCCTGGAACGCATGGCCCCGATCGTGGATCACCAGAACGCCGGCGATGCGGCCTACCGGCCCATGGCGCCGAACTTCGACGACAGCATTGCCTTCCTGGCCGCCCAGGATCTGATCTTGACCGGGGGTGAGCAGCCCAATGGCTACACCGAGCCGATCCTGCATCGGCGTCGGCGTGAGTTCAAGGCTCGCGCCGCCGCCGGCTGAAACCTGCTTGACATGCGGTAATGCGGTCGATGACTAGAATCTGCGCCGAGTTCGCAAACGGTCGACGGAAAGGCGGCGGGCATCATCATGGGTAGGCACAGTTTGCCCGACCCTGAGGATTCCGTCGACGAACCCTCTGGCGAAGACGTTGCCGACGTTGCGCACCCCGGCGGCGACACCGACTACCGCTACGACTCAGACGAGCAAGACCTCTCCGCTGACGAAGGCGACCATGCGGATGAGGATGAGGACTTCGCCGCCGAACACACGTTCGGGGCGGACACCGATGACGAGTATCCGGAATTTCCGCCCCGACCGGCGGGCGCGGCGGGCCCGGCGGGCTCGAAGCCCCCGACCTCCCGGCCGTCCCTGCTCGGCGGCGGGCACCGGGGACTCGGCGACTGGCGAGGCGGTCACCGCAGCGATGCCGGGCGC
>Ga0318515_10000198_pt1 | contig 15370 bp, 13 predicted proteins | sample GRESIP176b2f19_FD_202499 | JGI IMG/M metagenome (GOLD analysis project Ga0318515, IMG submission 202499) | Tropical soil microbial communities from Luquillo Experimental Forest, Puerto Rico - GRE.SIPMG.176b2f19 | ecosystem: Environmental > Terrestrial > Soil > Tropical forest > Bulk soil...
GGGATACAGATTTCCTTGCCGGCGATGTAAACGGCGCGCAGACGGCTGCTGTCCTGCAGCACACCGATGTCGGTAAGCGGGGAGGCGTCGAGGGCGATGAAGTCGGCCGCGCGGCCGGGCTCCAGCGCCCCGATGCGGTCGCCTTCGGTCATGAAGCGAGCATTCACTTCGGTTGCCGCCCGCAATGCCGCGGCCGGGGAGAAGCCCAGATCGTCGACAAACAGCTCGAGTTCGCGGGCATTCCATTCGCCATAGGGGGTAACAGCAAAGCCGGTATCGGTACCGGTTAGGATAGGCACGCCGGCGGCACGAGCCTTCTTCCAATTGGCGCAGCCGATCTCATATTCGCGTTGCGTGTGATCGGGCCGGCCCTTGAGATAAGCGGGCTCGTGCGGCTGCGTAAAATCGATCGTGTTGCGCGGATGCGTCAGCGTCGGGGCAATCGTGCTTTCGGTTTGCAACATCGCCGCGATGCATTCGTCATCAAGATGATTGGCGTGGAAGATCAGATCGACGCCGGCACGCGCAGCGTAGAGCGTCGCCTCGCGACCACGGGCGTGGGCCACCGCCTTCTTACCGAGACGATGGATCTCACGAACCATGATGTCGGTCTCTTCCTGGGTGAACGCGGCAACCAACTCACCATTGTCACGCCGCTGAATACCGTCGAGCGCGATCTTGATGCAGTCGACGCCATCCTTGACTTGGCGGCGGATTTCTTCAACCGCCTCGGCGACGTTGGTAACGAGCTTGCCGATCGAGGTTTCGGGCGCGCCGATCCAGGTCGGATACCAGTCGGTCAGACCCTGATGCGTGGTGACGTAGCGGCCTGCCGCCATGACACGCGGCCCATCGAACAGACCGGCGCGGATTGCGTTGCGGATCGACAGGCTGATCTGACCCGCATCACCGGGCGAACAGATCGCGGTAAAGCCTGCTGCGGCCACCTTTTGCGCGAAGAACATGCCGCGCAGGGTGCGGAACTCGAGCGGACTGTAGAGATCGATGTCTTCCTCGCTCTTGGCGTTGCCATAAGCGAGATGGGTGTGGACATCGATGAGCCCGGGCATGACAAAGCGACCGGAATAATCGAGCGTCCGATCACCGCGGCCGCGCCGCGGCGATCCCGCCTCGGGTCCGACATAATCGAGCACGCCTTCTTCGTCGAAGACGAAGATTTCATCGCGGCGGGCACCATCTTCCCGCCCTGTGAAGAGCTGGCCGCAGCGAACAAAGGTCTTCATTGCCCTGCACTCCGTTGTTGTGGACGAGCCTTGCTCGCGACAAAGTTCTAGCACAAGGAAGACTGGACATCAGCGGCATTCCCGTGTGTCCTTCCAGGCTCGTAAGTTTGAGAGGAAGGTTACCTGGTCCGATGAGCGTCTTCGACCCGGCCTATGAGCCCGGAGAGATGGCGCGACGAGTCCGCAATCTGGACTGGTCGAGGACGGCACTTGGCGCCAGCGAAACCTGGGCGCCGAGCCTCAAACTCAGTGTCGCGATAGTCCTCGCCTCGGGGTTTCCGATGGCGATCCGCTGGGGCCCTGAGCTGATACTGATTTACAATGACGCCTACCGCCCCATTCTTGGCGAAAAGCATCCCGGCGCATTGGGACGGCCGCTGCGCGAGGTGTGGTGGGAGGTCTACCCTGAGCTGGGGCCGTTGAGCGAGGCCATCCTGCGCGGCGAGCGCGGAGCCTTCTTTGCCGAGGACCATCCATGGACCGTCCGCCGTCAGGGCTGGGCTGCGGAAGACGCGCGGTTTACGATCAGCTATAGCCCGATCCCAGACGAAACGGCCCCAAACGGAATTGGCGGCGTTCTGACGACTTGCATCGAGACGACGGAGCGCGCTCGTAAAGAAGCCGCGCTGCAGGTCCTTAACGATCAGCTCGAAGCGGACATCGCCCAGCGTGTTCGTGAACGCGATCGCATCTGGCACGTATCCGAGGATCTCCTCGGCGTCTCCACTTTCGAAGGCTATTTCACCAACGTCAATCCGGCTTGGACGAACCTCCTCGGATGGAGCGAAGCCGAGATCAGAGGGATGCACGTCAGCGAGCTGAGGCATCCCGACGATGCGCCTCATTCGCTAGAAGGGCGTCGGCGACTCGCCGAAGGCGTATCGACCGTGCGCATGGAAAACCGTTTTCGCCATAAGGATGGGTCGTGGCGTTGGATTTATTGGACGATGACGCCCGAAGAGGGATTCATCTACTTGATCGGCCGCCATGTGACCACCGAGAAACTCGCCGCCGAGGCGCTGCGCGAGAGCGAACGGCAGTTCCGATTGTTTACTGAAGCCACAACTGATCACGCACTGATTAGACTCGACGCGCGAGGCGTGGTGTCGGGCTGGAATGCCGGAGCTCAACGGATCGAAGGCTATGCCGAATCGGAAATCGTAGGCCAGCATTTCTCGTGTTTTTATGCAGCGGTGGATCGGGCGGCCGGTGCGCCCGAACACGCTCTCGCGATGGCCGCAGCCTCGGGAGCCTACGAAGATGACGGCTGGCGGGTTCGCAAGGATGGATCTTTGTTCCTTGCGGCCGTGGTGATTGATGCCATCCGCGACGAGGAGGGCAAACTCATCGGGTTTGCGAATATCATGCGCGATATCACCGAGCGCCATGAAGCAAGGGCGAAACTGCAGCGCGCGCAGGAGCAGCTCTCCCAGTCGCAAAAGATGGAGGCGTTGGGACAACTGACCGGCGGCATCGCGCACGACTTCAACAATATACTCACGGTTGTCAGCGGCAATGCGCAGTTGCTGAGGGGGCGCCTGCACGATTACAAAGACTTGCGCGCAATCGATGCGATCGAGCTGGCAGCAACGCGCGGTGAAACGCTGACCCGGCAACTGCTGGCCTTTTCACGGCGGCAAGCGCTGAACCCCAGGGTCATCAGCTTGCGGCAGCGCCTTGGGACATTCCGCGATCTGCTCGCCAGTTCCGCCCGCGGGGACATAGAGCTGCTGATCGATGTAAGGCGCAACGTTTGGCCGGTAGCGGTCGATGTTCATGAATTGCAGCTCGCACTGATCAACCTGGTCGTCAATGCTCGTGACGCAATGCCCGATGGCGGCAGGATTGCCATCATGGCAAGGAACGTCCAACTTCAGCCTGAGGAGACCCCAGAGCATCTAAGCGGCGAGTTCGTCAGCCTGACAGTAACGGATAGCGGGTGCGGCATAGATGCCGAGATCCTGCCAAAGGTGTTCGAGCCATTCTTCACGACCAAGCAGCTCGAGAAGGGAACCGGCTTGGGCCTGTCGCAAGTCTATGGCTTGGCGCGCCAGTCGGGTGGCACGGCGACGATCGACAGCCAAGCAGGCAAGGGCACCACCGTTACAATCTATTTGCCGCGCAGCCACCAACCGATTAGGGAACAGTCGATCGTCGATGGGCCTCCGCCGCCTGGGCGAGAAACCGTTCTAATTGTCGAGGATAACCCTGACGTCGAGGAGGTGGCGGGCATGCTCCTGAAGCAGCTCGGCTACCAGGTATGCCACGTGCACTCGGCACACGCTGCATTGCAGCTGCTCGGTTCGGGCGAGGCGATCGATCTGGTGTTTACCGATGTGGTGATGCCGGGTGAATTGGATGGCGTGGCGCTCGCGCGGCGGGTCAAGGAAGATTATCCAGACGTCGCGGTATTGCTGTCGACCGGCTACGCAAGGGCCGCCAGCACCCTTGATACGGGCCTTCCCGTATTACGAAAACCGTACCAGCTCACGACATTGGCGCGCGCCGTCCGCGACGCGCTGGACAGGCAACCGGCTGCGCTCTTGACGTGAGCCGTGCCACGCTGTCGAGTGAGCGCGCGGCGCAACCCGCAGCAAAGGGGGGACGATGAAGATCGCGCGGATCGAAACCTTCATTCTCGGGACCGGAAGCTCGAAGGACCTCCTGTTTTGCCGTGTCGAGACCGAGGACGGCCTCTATGGCTGGGGCGAAGCCTATGTCACGCATGGCAAGGAAAAGGTTGTCGCCCAATGCATCGAGGCGATGGCGCCGCACGTGATTGGCCGCAGTGCCTTTAACATCCGGCACACCGGCCAGATCATGTTCGAGGATTTCGCGATCCGACGCATTTCATTGGAGCTGATGGCGGCATGGAGCGCGATCGAGATCGCCTCCTGGGACATCATCGGCAAACGCGCGGGACTGCCGGTCTACAATCTGCTCGGCGGTCCGTCGCGAGAGCGGGTGCGCATATACGCCAACGGCTGGTCGCGGGGCACGACGATCGAGGAGGGCGTGGCGCGCGGGTTGAAGATCAAGGCGATGGGTTTCACCGCCGCCAAGTTCGATCCTTTCCCCGGCCCGTGGCGCAGTTTTGTCGACCGGCGCGACGAGGACTTCGCGATCGACTATGTGCGCGCGATGCGCCAGGCTCTCGGGCCCGAATTCGAATTGCTGATCGAGGCGCATCGGCGGTTTGCGCCGGCGCATGCGATCCGCATCGGCCACCGTCTCGCTGAATTCGGCATCGACTGGTACGAGGAGCCGTGCCTGTCGGAGAACATCGACCTAGTCGCCGAGGTGCGGCGCGCGGTTCCCATTCCGATCGTCACCGGCGAGGCGATCTATTCGAAAGAGGCGTTCTTCGAGTGTCTGGTCAAGCGCGCGGCCGACATCCTGAACCCCGATATCTGCGCCATGGGCGGAATTACGGCGATGCTCGACATTGCGGCAATGGCGCAGCCGCAGGCGGTGGTGATGGCGCCACATAATTTCAACAGCACGCTGGTGGGCCTGGCAGCGACCGTGCATGTATCGGCAGTGATCCCGAATTTCCGCATCACCGAATATTTCGTGAATTTCGAGGATCTGTGCGGCGAAATCGCGACTTCTTCGCTGAGCGTCAAAGACGGCTGGATTGATCTACCGACCGCTCCCGGCCTCGGTATCGACATCGACGTGAGCAAATTGCGCGCTCACCCGCACCAGGAGGTGACGCACCGCGGCTTCCGCCAGTATTGGGAGGAATACCCTCGCAAGGGCTACACCCCGAGCCTGCGCTGAACCCGAAGAGCAGGTCATGAAAGCGAGCGCCTGCGGTATCGCTGCATTGCTGCTCTTTGCCGTGACCGGCGTCGCCGAAGCCGCGCCGGCCGCAAAAATACAGACCCTGGCGCCAGGGGTGCTGCGAGTCGGCACCTATTTCGTCAACCCACCCTTCGAGTACCTCTCAAGGGGCCGGAAAATCGGTTTCGAGGTCGATCTGACGAACGAGATCGCCCGACGACTGCGTCTGCGGCCGCTGTTCGTGGAGACGCAATGGGAGGTCATTCTGCGGCAAATGCAGGAAGGCCAGTACGACTGCATTGTCGGCGGCATTACGATCACACCGGCCCGACAACAAATCCTGGCGTGGTCGGATCCTTACACGACCACCACACTGAGCCTGATCATCGATGCTTTCAGATCGCCGGAAATTCGCGGGCTTGCCGATCTGAAAGACGCGGTTGTCGGCGTCCAGGCCGCTACCACCGATTACGACGTCGCAATCTCGATGCAGACTAGGAGAGAGATCAAAGACGTAAAAGTTTATTCTTTCGATCGGCTCGCCGATGCGCTAACCGACTTGACGGCTGGACGGATTACTGCGGTGATGAAGGTCTATCCAGTTGCCGCCTGGCTGACGCGTCAGAACCCTGGTCTGCGTATTGTGGCCCAAATCCCGCACGACCCGCAGCCGCTCGGGATCGGCCTCAACAAGAATAATTCGGGCCTGTTGGCCGCAGTCAATGCCAAGCTGGCAGAGATCAAGCAGGACGGAGCTTATGGGCGCCTTGCCAAAAAATGGGGCGTCCCGTAGCTCCGGAAATAATCAATACACGCGTTCCATGGGCGGAAAAGGCTGCACCTCGTTTGACAGCGGGTGCAGGTGCACGGGTCGGTGGCCGAGGCGGACCTCATCGCCGTCCCACCAAGTCAGCGTGTGTTTGAGCCAGTTGCGGTCGTCGCGCTGCGGGTAATCCTCTCGCGCGTGGGCGCCGCGGCTCTCGCTGCGGTAGAGCGCGGAATGGAGGACCACCGCCGCCTGGCCAATCAGGTTGTCGAGCTCGAGCGCCTCGACGAGATCGGTGTTCCAGATCAGCGAGCGATCGGCGACAACGAGATCACCCAGGGCTTCGCGGACAACCCTCACTTTGCGCAGGCCGTCTTCGAGTACGGAAGCACTGCGAAAAACCGAACAGTTATCCTGCATCGCGCGTTGCATCGCGAGGCGGATCTCGCCCGTCTTGAGCCTTCCCGCGGCGTGGCGCACCCGGTCGAACCGCGCGATGCCGGGCTCTGTCGCAGAGGGTGATATGGAACCGTGCGACTCACCCGGCTCGACAATCTCGGCGGCGCGCTCGGCCGCGGCGCGGCCGAAGACGACGAGATCGAGCAGCGAGTTGGTGCCGAGCCGGGTGGCACCGTGCACCGAGACACAGGCGGCCTCGCCGACTGCCATCAGCCCAGGGACGGTGCGTTCGGGATCATCGGCGGTCGGGTCCAGCACCTCGGCGTGAATATTGGTCGGAATGCCGCCCATATTGTAATGCGCGGTTGGCAATACCGGGATCGGTTCGCACGCGATATCAACCCCGGCAAAGATCTTCGTTGTTTCCGAGATGCCGGGCAGACGCGCGTGCAGCACTTTGGGGTCGAGATGCTCGAGATGTAAGAGAATGTGGTCTTTGTGTGGACCACAGCCGCGACCCTCGCGAATCTCGATCGCCATCGCGCGGGCGACCACGTCGCGTGCCGCGAGATCCTTGGTGGTCGGTGCGTAGCGCTCCACGAAACGCGCGCCTTCCGAGTTTGTCAGGTAGCCGCCTTCGCCGCGCGCGCCTTCGGTAATCAGACAGCCGGCGCCGTAAATACCAGTCGGGTGAAACTGGATGAATTCCATGTCCTGCAGCGGCAGGCCGGCGCGCAGTACCATCGCATAGCCGTCGCCGGTGCAGATATGGGCCTGGGTCGTCGAGAAATAGACGCGGCCGCCGCCGCCCGTCGCCAGCACGACGATATGCGCGCGAAACAGATGCAAGCTGCCGTCATCGAGCCTCCAGGCGATGACCCCCCGGCAGGCGCCGTCATCCATGACCAGATCGAGTACGAGATATTCGATAAAGAACTCGGCATTGTGTTTGAGGCACTGCTGGTAGAGCGTGTGCAGCATCGCGTGCCCAGTGCGGTCGGCGGCGGCGCATGCGCGCTCGGCGAGATCCTTGCCCCAATGCACCGTATGCCCGCCGAACGGCCGCTGGTAAATCCGGCCATCCTCGGTCCGTGAGAACGGCACGCCGAAATGTTCGAGTTCGACGACTGCGGCCGTCGCATTCCTGCACATGTATTCGATCGCATCCTGGTCGCCGAGCCAGTCGGACCCTTTGACCGTGTCGTACATATGCCAGCGCCAGTCGTCTTCACCCATATTACCGAGCGCCGCACCAATGCCGCCCTGCGCTGCAACGGTATGACTGCGGGTCGGGAAGACCTTGCTGATGCACGCGGTCTTCAGCCCGGCGGCGGTCATGCCGAGGGTCGCACGCAATCCCGCGCCGCCGCCACCGACCACGACGACGTCATAGCTGTGGTGCTCGATCGGATAAGACTGGCTCATGTCAGCCGCCTTCGTGTTTCCCGAAGCTTGGGGCCTCCCCGCCCTGGACACAATCGGTATCAGACGTAGTCAGAGTTCGTGAAATTCGAAGGCGCTCAAAGAGTAGCCGGCGGATCGGCAATCCAGGCAACTGATGCGCCATGCGGGTCCGCCCAGGCCACCGGTGAACCGTTCACCGACACGAGGAACCGGCCCCGCAACCCTGTTTCGCCGATGCGTGAGGCAATTTCGGGAAAGACGTGCGGCGCCTCGTTCGCCAGCCAAAAATGGCATCGCGACCTGACCGATCGGGCGAATTCGGCGCGCTCTGCGGCCGCTGCAACATAGGCAAGTACGGCGGTATGAAAGATGACGATCGTCGCGGATTTTGGCGCCTCCGCTGCCAGGGCCGCCAGATCATGCCGCAAATCACCAGCGTCGAGGCGAGGCTGGCTCGACGCTGCGATTTGCATCGCTGCGCATAGCCGCGCCAACCGGTCGGTCTGTTCGGGCCACACCAGGGTGCGGAGCCATGCCGCCTGCTCCGGATCCGATACATCAAGGGGGTTGAGGTCGAGCCCGGCCCGCCAGGCAATCTGCGGCATCGCCGCTGGAATGGGGGTTTTGGCATCGACCGCGCACGGGAACACGGGATGCTGCCGCGCCGCACCGTGCGGGTAGAGCAGCTGCCCTCCATAGTCGTACCCATAAAAGTCGGGCAGTAGACAAAGACCGGCCGATGCACCGACCTCGATTAAGGCCAGAGGCTGGGGCAGCCTGGCGAGAACCGGCAGCAGCGTGGCGCAGCGCGCGGGCTCGTTGGTCTGTGTCGAGCGCGCCAGCATGATCTCCCGTACGGCGTCGGCGTTGTCGATGGCGGCGCAGCGAAATTCATCCCAGCTGCCCGGCGTACCGCAACAGTGACGCACGGCAGCCAGTAGCAGGTTCGGCTGCCGCTTTTCCTTCGGCAGGGCCGCGAGAAAGGCGATGATCTCCGGATCGGCTGCGACGCCGCGCGCCAACGTTTCATAGAGTGGCGATCGGCCGCGAGCCTCTACCTCTGCAAAGCGCAGATAGGCGCGCGATATCCGCTCCGACTCCGACCGGTCTTCACTCAAGTTCCGGCCTCCCTGGCTTTCAGTGCGTTATCGGATTGCAACCGTTGGAAAGCGAGCACAGCGCACCGGGCGCGAGCCAGGACTCGTCAACCGCCTTCGCATCTATTGCAAGATGTACCGGTCTTCTGCTTGACACAACCGGCAATCGGCGTAGCTTGACTTCGCGAAATTCGAAGGCATCCACCGTGGCGATGCGTTTCGATCTGACCGATCTCAGGCTTTTCTTACACGTGGTCGAAGCGGGCAGCATCACCCACGGTGCCGAACGCATGCGCCTGGCCATTGCCGCGGCGAGCACGCGCATCCGCGACATGGAGGCCACCCTGGGAACTCCGCTGCTAAACCGCGAGCGTCAGGGTGTGCAGCCGACTGAAGCCGGGCGCACCCTGTTGCATCATGCCCGCGTGATGTTGCAGCAGGCGGACCGGATGCGCGAAGACCTGGCCGAATATGCCGGTGGCCTGCGCGGGCAGGTCCGGCTGATGTCGAACACTAATGCCTTGACCGAATTCCTGCCGGAGGCGCTCAGCGCCTTTCTCGCGGCTCATCCGCAGGTCAATATCGAGCTGGAGGAGCGGCTCAGCGACGAGATCGTCGCGGCCGTCGCCAACGGCACAGCCGATGTCGGGATCGTCGCCAGCACGGTCGAGGTGGCGGGCCTCGAGGTGCTGCCGTTTCGCGTCGACCGCTTCGTACTCGTCGTCGCCACGAACCACCCATTGGCGGCGGCAGAACAGATTGCGTTTGCCGACATCCTCGACTTCGATTTTGTCGGTCTCGACCGGGCGAGCGCGCTGCAACGCTTCTTGTGCGAAAAAGCGGAGAGGATCGGCCGGCGCCTCAAACTGCGGGTTCAGCTGCGAAGCTTCGATGCGATCTGCCGGCTCGTCGAATGCAATGTCGGTATCGGCGTGGTCCCGGCGACGACCGCCGAACGCCATTCAAAGACAATGTCGATCCGCCGCATCGAGCTGACCGATGAATGGGCGGTGCGCAGGCTGACGATCTGCCTGCGCCGCCAAGCCGACTTACCGCTCTATGCCCGCGAACTCGTCCGTCATTTGGCGAAGGACTACCCGGTCGAACCGCAAAGGCAATTATCAAAATTGTTAGCTCCTCGGGGCGGGAACTCGGCCGCGCGCGGGAAGGGAACCGCGTCGCACGCGTCGGCAAAGCGGGTGACGTAGGCGAGGTTACCCCGACGCTGCAACGGTGCATGCGGACGTCGCGGCGGGTCGAATCGAGGAGAGCACTCAGGCTGCCAGAATCATGATCAGAGCTAACACAGACGCAGGCTGCTAGAATGGGGGGTCGATTTGACCGCCACCGACGTCAAGGGATGAAGCTGCGCCGATGGAAGAAATCTATTGCTTTGCGGGCAACCCGCTCGATCGTGTGAGCCAGCGCCGGCAAGATGCCTGCTGGGTCACATCACTGTTGGAGGATCCGGAGAGCCGGCTGCTGCCGTTGCACGGGCTCAAGCCGCAAACCCGTCATTCTTCCGCCGTGGCGCTCGACTGGCAGGGCGTTGCGCCTTGGCGGCCGCTGATCGATTCCGGCGCGACTCTTATCCTGCTCGGCGTCCGAGAAGGTCGCGCTTATTTCGCGCTCGACGCAACCGCGGCAGAGCTCCCGGCGGGCGGCGAGACGGAGACGATGGATGCGCGCGCGGCCGCCGCGATGATCGATGGTGGTGAGGCGGCGATCCTCGCCGAGGCGCGCTCGCTAGTCGACTGGCACGCGCGCCACCGCTTCTGTGCGCAATGCGGGACGCCGAGCGTTGCCGCCTCGGGAGGGTGGATAAGGCAGTGCCCGAACTGTAAAGCGCAGCACTATCCGCGCGTCGACCCAGTCGTCATTATGCTTGCGGTCAAGGGCGAGCGTTGCCTCCTCGGCCGCAATCGCCGTCGCGTCGGCACCCGCTTCTCCTGTCTGGCCGGGTTTATGGAGCCGGGTGAAACCCTCGAGGAAGCGGTGCGGCGCGAGATCTTCGAAGAATCTGCCATTCGCGTCGGCCTCGTGCGATATCTCGCCTCGCAACCTTGGCCATTCCCGTCGACCCTGATGATCGGCTGTCTCGCGGAGGCGCTCACCGAGGTGATCACGATCGATCCCGAAGAACTGGGCGAGGCGCGCTGGTTCGAACGGGAGGAGGTTCGCGCAATGGTCGAGCACTCGCGCTCCGACGACCCGGCCCCCTTCGTCGTCACCTTACCGCCGCCGCTTGCGATCGGCCACCAGATTGCCCGCCGCTGGGCGTTCGGGATCGACAGCATTTAAACAATGTCCGCGAGCGCAGCGGAGCGGGTCGCGGTCGTCACCGGTGCGAGCTCGGGGATCGGCCTCTACACCGCGCTGGGACTCGCGCGCTCCGGGATGCGCGTCGTCATGACCGGCCGTGACCGGGGTCGAACCGAAGCCGCACGCCGGTTCGTCACCGAGCAATCGCGCTCGGACCGGGTCGAGATCGCGCTCGGTGACTTTTCGCGCCTCGCCGAGGTGCGCCGGCTGGCGGACGACATCTTGTCCCGCTGCCAGCGGCTCGACCTGCTGGTCAACAACGCCGGGTTGCTTTCGCCGAAATACCGGCTTTCGGGGGACGGGTTCGAACTCACTTTTGCGGTCAATCACCTCGCGCCATTTCTGCTGACCAACTTGTTGCTCGACCGTCTCAGGGCCTCGGCGCCAGCGCGCATCGTAACCGTCGCGTCGGAGGCGCATCGCGGTAACCGCATCGACATCGGTAATCTCACCCGCGCGCACGATTGGACGATGATGAGGGCTTATGGCAGTTCCAAGCTCTGCAATATTCTATTCACCCGCGAGTTGGCGAGACGGCTCGATCCCGGGGAAGTCGTGGCGACTTGCCTTCATCCCGGCGTTGTCGCCACCGCGATCGGACAGCGGGGCGGGATTGTCGAACTGGGATGGCGCCTGATGAAACCGTTCATGATCGCCGCGGAAAAGGGTGCCGAGACGTCCATGTACCTTGCTACGGTCCCCGACCCCACGCCCTTCCAGGGCGGCTATGTGGTAAGGAAAATGCCGGCCTGCCCAGATCGAGCAGCGCTCGACAACGATCTCGCGCGCAGTCTATGGGGCGAAAGCGCGCGGCTCGTCGGCCTTTGAGCGATATAGACCCTCCAATGACTTGCTCAAGGCGCAGATTCCACCGTTGGTCTCTCGCAGGAGCAGCGGTGGCGATGCTTGGAGAATTCAAACTGTCTTCTAAAGCGGAGGCGCAAGCCCCGCTCTCTCCCGAGACGGCGCTGCAGGGGCTGACGGACGGCGACCGCCGCTTTGCCGAGGGCCGCATGACCTCGTTCGACGAGGATCTCGAGATGCTGAAAGCGAAGACGGTGGCGAACCAGCAGCCGTTCGCCGCTGTGCTCTCCTGCGCGGATTCGCGCGTGCCTGTCGAACTGATTTTCGATCAGAGCATCGGGCGCCTCTTCGTGACTCGCGTTGCCGGCAATATCGCCAGTTCGCCGATGATCGCCAGTCTCGAATACGCGGTCGCGGTGCTCGGCACTAAAGCCATCATGGTTCTGGGCCACACCAATTGCGGCGCGGTCAAGGCTACGATCGAAGGAAAGGCGGTTCCCGGTCAGATCAGCACGCTCTTCCCTTATATTCGTCCCGCCGCCGACCAGGGCGGGTCCGATCTGGAGGCGGCGATCAAGGCCAACGCCAAGATCCAGGCCAGGCTGCTGCGCCAGTCATCTCCTGTCCTCGCCGAGCAGGTCAAACTGAACCGGCTCACAATCGCCGCCGCTTACTACGATTTGGCGAGCGGCAAAGCGACCCTGCTGGATTGACTGTTCCAGGGCCTCTTTGTGCTGTTCCCGGGCTTGTGGGAGCGGGTCAAGAAGCTGCATGGTTTTGGGAGATCCTTGGCACCTGAGCATAGCGTTCCCGGCCAGGCCGTCAAATGATGCGGAGTTACCGTTGAGGTCCGATGATTACCCGTTTACGCACCTTTCTGGCAGGGTTTCTCGTCCTATTGCCGCTCGCCCTGACGATCACGGTTATTGTATGGGTCGGCGCCTTCATCTACGCCTATGTCGGCCCCGAGGGCCCGATCGGGCGCATTCTGATCTCGATCGGCTTCCGTTTGTCGGACTCGCCGGTCGCCGCCTATGTCCTGGGCACCGTCATTGTCGTCGGGCTGATCTATCTGCTGGGCCTCGCCGTCGAATCCCGGCTCGAAACCCGCGTGCGGCATCTGATCGACTCGCTGATGCAGCGCATCCCATTCGTCCGCAATCTCTACGATGTCACCAAACGGTTTGTCGCGATCATGGACAGACGGGAGGAGGACGGCCTGAAGAGCATGAGCCCAGTATGGTGCTTCTTTGGCGGCGAGGGTGGCGCCGGGGTGCTGGGACTATTGCCGATGCCGAAGCCGATCATGATTGGCGGCGAGCGCTACTATGCCGTGCTCGTGCCGTCCGCGCCGGTGCCGGTTGGCGGCGCCCTCGTCTATGTCCCGGCAGCCTGGGTCAAGCCCGCCAATATCGGCGTCGAAACCTTGATGAGCATCTATGTGTCGATGGGCGTTGTCTCGCCGCAGATCGTCGAGAGCGCGCCGGAGCGCGCCGAGCCGCGCGAAGCTGCACCAGCCACACTCAATCAACGCAGTGACAGACCCTAATAGTTCTTCCGGTTCCGTCCGGCAGGTTGTAACAAATTTCCCGAACACAGGTGATAGGTGCCGCTCACCCGGCCCAACGATGCTTGTGCGGTGAAGCCTGGCATAGTCATCAGATTGGCACTCCTTTTGCTGATCTCGTTTCTCGCCCCCCCTGGAGCAAGATTCTAACAGGCTGAATCAAAAAGAGGATTCCCATATTTAGAGTTTTGTGATTCAAGATGCTGGCTGGGGCTGGGGGCCAGCATCAGATGGCAAGACCCTATTCGCAGGACCCGCGGGATCGTGTGATTGGTTCGGTTGCGAGCGGCCGCACGTGCCGGGCGACGGCGGCGCTGTTTGGGGTGAGCGTGGCCAGCGTTGTGAAGTGGTCGCAGCGCTGGCGGGCGAGCGGCAGCGCGGCGGCCAAGCCGATGGGCGGCTGGAAACAACTGCTGCTGACAAGCGAACGGGAGTGGCTGCTGGCGCGGATCGCCGAGAAGCCGGATCTGACCTTGCGCGCCGTGGTGGGCGAACTGGCTGAGCGCGGCACGCCGGCGAGCTACGGCGCAGTGTGGCGGTTCTTCAAGCGCGAAGGGATCAGTTTTAAAAAAAAGCCTATACGCCAGTGAGCAGGACCGCGCCGACATCGCCCGCCGGCGGGTCCGATGGCAGCAATACCAGGGCCGGCTTGACCCCAAGCGCCTGGTGTTCATCGACGAAACCTGGGCTAAGACCAATATGACCCGCCGCCACGGGCGTTCACCACGTGGCACCCGCCTGATCGCCAAGGTGCCGCATGGCCGCTGGCGGACATTGACCTTTCTGGCGGCGTTGCGCTGCGACCGGATCGCCGCCCCCTGCGTCATCGACGGGCCGATCAACGGCACCAGCTTCCGCGCTTACGTCGAACGCAATTTCGAGCAGTTCAACGGAAAGACGCCGCGCCGGCCAAGCCGCCTTCCCAACTATCCCAGCGTCGGCGTGACGGCGATTCTCGGAGGACTGTAGGAACGACCGCCATCGGCGCGACTTGGTCATTCCTGAGAGCCGCGCGGAACGGCTGCTCAGTCCCAAAGCGGCTACTCGCTGGCGAAAGAGATCGGGCGCCAGCAAGATTCCCACGCGCTGTGTTGCGCTGCTCACAGAGGGCGGCCGAAGACCAATGCGGCGCCCTTCTGGCTGTGCCGTCATTGCAAGGGGCGGAGCGACGAAGCAATCTCTTGTCCGGCGGCCGCGTTGCCCAGCGGCGCGAGATTGCTTCGCTTCGCTCGCAATGACAAGGTTGCGGCGATCAATGCAATCGGGGAGGACAACGATGGTCGCGATCAAATCCGTTATGCCCACAACTTTCAGCCTTAGCATGTTGGATGCGATGACCTAGCTTAATGATCAATATTTTATCTGATTTCGGCTAGCAGCAGGCTAGCGGTGCTTGCATCTTCGGCGCCATTCTGATACGTCAACATCGCTGACCTATAGGATATGTGTCATCATTGTTGACCTATCGGAGAAATCGCTTGCCGCTCGACACCTCTACCCGGCCGGAGCTCGCTTCGCTGAACCAGCGGATTGCCGATATCGCTGCCGAACGCGAGCCGCTGCAGCGCACCTACGATGAATTGGCGCCGCCGGTCATGCGGTTGCAGCAGCTGATCATACAGCACCGCAGCGGGATGCATCAGCTGCGAGGCGATGAAGACGACGACGCCTACACCGGGCGATTGTTGGAGCTGCGCCAGATCGAGCAGGAGATCGACGAGCTGCGCAACGTGGCCGATCTGCCGGAGTTCCGGGCCGCAGCCGACGCGCTTAAGCTGACGTGCCGGAGAGCTTGGCGGCGGAGATTGTGGCGCTGGTGCCGTCTTGCGAGCCCCTGCCGGACCCGGTGAAATGGGTCTGAGAGGTCCAAAGCCAAGGCCGCCCAAACCCCCGGGGCCCGGCAGCGGGCGCTGGGGCAGCGGGCCGATCCAGTGCACCACGTGCAATCACGAGGAGCGGGCGAGGATAGACTATCTGCCCG
>Ga0318515_10000207_pt1 | contig 15218 bp, 15 predicted proteins | sample GRESIP176b2f19_FD_202499 | JGI IMG/M metagenome (GOLD analysis project Ga0318515, IMG submission 202499) | Tropical soil microbial communities from Luquillo Experimental Forest, Puerto Rico - GRE.SIPMG.176b2f19 | ecosystem: Environmental > Terrestrial > Soil > Tropical forest > Bulk soil...
GGCCGCGGTGATCGCGCGCACCACCACGATTCGTCGTGCACCGGCATCGAGCACGTCGGGCAGCCGCCGGGCGTCGATGCCGCCGATCGCGAACCACGGTTTGGCGCCACCGAGTTCGGCGACGGCTCGCACCAGCTGTAGGCCCGGCGCCTGGCGACCCGGTTTGGTCGGGGTGGGCCAGCAGGGGCCGACGCAGAAATAGTCGGCGTCGGGGTCACCGGCCGCCGCGGCGGCCTGGTCGCGGTCATGCGTGGACAGGCCGATCAGCGTGTCCGGCCGGACGATCTCGCGGGCCACGCCCGTCGGCAGGTCGCCCTGGCCCAGGTGCAGCACATCGGCGCCGGTCGCGCGGGCAATATCGGCGCGGTCGTTGACCGCGAACAGGGCACCGTGCCGGCGGGCCGCGTCGGCAAGGGTCTCGCAGGCGGCCAGCTCGTCGCGTGCCTCGAGCGGGCCGAACCGCCGCTCACCGGGCGACCCCTTGTCGCGCAGCTGGACGATGTCGACCCCGCCGGCCAGGGCGGCATCGACGAACTGGGCCAAGTCGCCGCGCTCACGGCGCGCGTCGGTGCACAGGTACAGCCTGGCCGTGGCGAGGCGGGAAGCCGGTTGGTGCACAGCGCGACGTTATCGCGCTAGCGTGGACCCCGAAGAGCACGGGAGCCCCGGGTTACCGGCGGGGCTGAGAGTGGGCACAGCCAGAGCAACTGGACCTGCCCTTACCGTCACACCTGATCCGGGTCATGCCGGCGAAGGGAGCAGAAGATGCCATCCAGCACCCCGACGGGGTCCGTGGCCGTCATCGGTGGCGGCGTCATCGGGCTGTCGGTCGCGCGCCGGGCGGCGCAGGCCGGGTGGTCGGTGCGGGTGCATCGCACCGGCGATCATGGTGCGTCCTGGGTGGCCGGGGGCATGCTGGCGCCGCACAGCGAAGGTTGGCCCGGTGAGGAGCGGTTGTTGCGGCTGGGTCTGGAGTCGCTGCGGCTGTGGCGCGACGGCGGCTTTTTGGATGGTCTGCCGGCGCGGGTGATCACCGCCCGAGAGTCGCTGGTGGTGGCCGTCGACCGGGCCGACGTCGCGGACCTGCGCACCGTTGCGGATTGGTTGTCGGCGCAAGGCCATCCGGTGGTCTGGGAGTCGGCCGCCCGCGACGTCGAACCCCTGCTGGCACAAGGCATCCGGCACGGCTTCCGGGCGCCGACCGAACTGGCGGTGGACAATCGCGCGGTGCTCGAGGCGCTGGGTGTGGACTGCGAACGCCAGGGCGTTCGGTGGGCGGCGCCGGTGCACGACCTGTGTCGCGTCGATGCCGACGCGGTGGTGATTGCCAACGGCATCGACGCACCCGCGCTGTGGCCCGGCCTGCCGGTGCGCCCGGTGAAGGGCGAGGTGCTGCGCCTGCGTTGGCGGAAGGGGTGTATGCCATTGCTGCAGAGGGTAATTCGCGCACGCGTGCACGGGCGCCAGGTGTACCTGGTGCCGCGAGCGGACGGGGTGGTCGTCGGCGCCACCCAATACGAACACGGACGCGACACGGCCCCGGTGGTGTCGGGGGTGCGCGACCTGCTGGACGACGCGTGTGCGGTCCTGCCGGCGCTGGGAGAGTACGAGCTGGCCGAGTGCGCCGCCGGGCTGCGCCCGATGACACCCGATAATCTGCCACTCGTGCGCCGCTTGGACGCCCGAACCCTGGTCGCCGCCGGCCACGGCCGGTCGGGATTTCTGCTGGCACCCTGGACCGCCGAACAGATTGTGTCCGAGCTCGCCCCGGTCGGAGCCCGCCGATGATCGTCGTCGTCAACGAACAAAAGGTCGAGGTCGACGAGCAGACCACCGTCAGCTCGTTGCTGGAGTCGCTGGGCTTCCCGGACCGGGGCATCGCGGTGGCGGTGGATTTCGCGGTGCTGCCGCGTTCGGACTGGGCCACAAAGCTTTCCGAGCTTTCCGAGCTTTCCGGGCCGGTGCGGCTGGAGGTTGTGACGGCGGTGCAGGGTGGTTGATACGAAGCTGACGATTGCGGACCGCAGCTTTGCCTCGCGCCTCATCATGGGCACCGGGGGAGCGACCAACCTGGCGGTGCTGGAAGAGGCGCTGATCGCGTCGGGCACCGAGTTGACCACCGTCGCCATGCGCCGGGTCGACGCCGAGGGCGGGACCGGATTGCTGGACCTGCTCAACCGGCTCGGCATCACGCCGCTGCCCAATACCGCGGGGTGCCGCAGCGCCGCCGAGGCCGTGCTCACTGCGCAGCTGGCCCGAGAGGCGCTGGACACTAACTGGGTCAAGCTCGAGGTGATCGCCGACGAACGCACGCTGCTGCCCGATGCGATCGAATTAGTCCGGGCGGCAGAACAATTGGTCGACGACGGGTTTGTCGTTCTGCCCTACACAAACGACGATCCGGTGCTGGCGCGGCGGCTGGAGGACACCGGTTGCGCGGCGGTGATGCCGCTGGGCTCGCCGATCGGTACCGGCCTTGGCATCACCAACCCGCACAACATCGAGATGATCGTCGCTCGGGCCGGCGTTCCGGTGGTGCTCGATGCGGGCATCGGTACCGCCAGCGACGCCGCGCTGGCGATGGAGTTGGGTTGCGACGCCGTGCTCTTGGCCAGCGCGGTGACCCGGGCCGCCGACCCGCCGGCCATGGCCGCTGCGATGGCCGCCGCCATCACCGCGGGTTATCTGGCTCGGGGGGCCGGGCGGATCCCGAAGCGGTTCTGGGCGCAGGCGTCCTCGCCGGCGCAATGAAACGTTATGTCGCACTCGGCAGTTCGATGGCCGCCGGTCCCGGCATCCGGCCGCTCGCCGCGGGCGCTCCCCGATGGTCGGGCCGGTCGGCCCGCAACTACGCGCATCTGGTCGCCCAACGTCTGAAACTCGACCTCGTCGACGTGACCTTCTCCGGCGCCACCACCGCCCATGTGCTCGCCGATCGCCAGCACGGCAAGCCACCCCAAATCGACGCACTGGACGGCTCGGAGAGCCTGGTCACGGTGACCATCGGCGGCAACGACGTCGGCTACGTCCCGTCGTTGATGGCCGCCTCGCTGCCGCACGCCGCGCGGCGCCTGCCGCTGCTGGGTGGGCGCATATCCGAACTGCTGGACCGTGATACCCGCGATGAGGCGCTGGCCGCGGTGTTCGATTCGTTGTGCGCGGTCGGGAACGCGCTGCGCGGGCGCGCCGCGGGCGCCCGGATCTTGTTCGTCGACTACTTGACCATCCTGCCGCCGGCCGGTGCGCCGGCGCCGCCGCTGTCCCACGCGGACGCCGATCTGGGCCGGCATATGGCCGCGACACTCGAACGAGTCACGGCCGAGGCGGCGGTCGCGACCGGATGCGAGGTCGTCCGCGCCGCCGCGGCCAGCCGGGACCATCACGCTTGGTCGACTACCCCGTGGACGACGAGACCCGGTGTGCCGCTACCGGGTCGGCCGGCCCCACTGCACCCCAACGCTGCCGGGATGCGCGCGGTCGCCGAACTGGTTCTGGCGCAGTGACGGTCAGGTGTTGCTCTGCCACCATTTGTAGAGCGGGCCGATGTCGGTGCTGGACCCGCGGAGGTGGCCCAACACGTTCTTGCTGTCGGTCGTCCACAGTATTACCGCGGCACCTTGGTAGGTTCCGCACGCCAGCTGCCCGCCAGTCTGCCCGTTTTGCGACCACGTCCCGGGTGATTGAACGTTGCCTCCGCACGCGTTCTGGGTCATGTCTTTGAGGTTGCTACTGAACGCGGCGGCCAAATCGGTGCCGTTGCTGAACAGCATGTAGACGGCGGCGGCGGGTCCGTTGGAGTCGGGGTTTTGCCCGCAATCGAACTCGGCCAGTTCCTTGGTGCCGCTCACGTCTCCCGATTTGCAATTGTTGGGGCCGTAGCCTTTCGCCAGCAATCCGGCGAGTGTGTTGATATCTGCTGAGCTGCCGGTGTTGGGGTCTGCGGTCGCCGGGCCGGTGCCCGCGAACGCGAAGCCGCCTATGAGTGCTGCGGCCGACGCGGCTCGCTGTGCCTTGCTGAGATGAGACATCCTACGACTCCCTATGGTTGTCGGACCGGAACATGGTCGCCCTGACGTTCAGGAGTGTATTTGCGCCGTTCGCTGAAAAACAGTGCTTTCCCTAAAAAAAGGCTTACGGCAATCACGTTCCGTCGTCGCGCCGTCCATGATTAATTGCGTTAGTAGACGACCGAACTCGTTGCGGCCCAACCGTGAACCTCAGCCCTTGGTCAGCCACCAGTTGTATAGCGCCGGGACGTCACTGTTGGATGCGCGGATAAAGCTCATCACGTTCTTGGCGTCCGTGGTCCACATGATCTGGGCGACACCCCCCTGCGGCTGCACGGTTGCGCACGCCACCTGCCCCGCCGCAGCGCCTTGCTGCGACCAGGAAGCCGGCGACTGGGAGTTACCGCAATTGGTCAGGTTTATGCCGTCTTGGTGGTTGCTCTTTTTGAAGGTGCTGGCCAGAGCGTCGGCGTTGGGGAACAGGAAGTACTGCGCGCCGGCCGGTCCGTTTGGGTCCGGGTTTTGGTTGCACGCGATCTGGGCCAGCACATCGCTTGTCGGCGGCTGGGGTTCGCAATTGCTGAGGGTATAGCCCTTCGACATTGTGCCGGCGAGGGTGTTGACGTCCGGCGAGTTGGGATCGGCGGACGACGTGGCGGTGCCGGCGAGGGCGAAACCGCCCATGAGCGCCATGAGCGCTACGGCCGACGCGGCTCGGCGCGCGGTGGTGAGATGGGACATCGTGAACTCCTTAAAGTTGTTGCGGCCCAGCCCGTAAACGCTAGCCGTTGGTGCGCCACCACTGGTAGAGCGCGTTGACGTCGGTGTTAGACGCGCGGATGTGGCTCAACACGTTCTTGCTGTCGGTCGTCCACGTTATTACCGCGGCGTTCTTGTAGGTTCCGCACGCCACCTGCCCCGCCGTCTGGCCGCCTTGGCTCCATGTCGTCGGTGATTTACCACTGTCGCCGCAAGCGACCTGGGTTACGCCGCCGAGGTTATCCGAGAACGCACTGGCTAAATCGGTCGTGTTCTTGAAGAGCTCGTAAACGCCGGCGGCCGGCCCGTTGGGGTCCGGGCTTTGCCCGCAATCGAGCTCGGCCACTATGGAACCGGTCAATGGACTTGATTGGCAGTTGTTGAGGCCGTAGCCCTTCGACAGCACGCTGGCCAGCGTGTTGACGTCTGCCGAGCTGCCGGTGTTGGGGTCCGCGCTCGCCACGGCGGTACCGACGATCGCCGAACCACCCATGAGCGCCACGGCCGTCGCGGTCCGCAGGGCATTCGTGAAATGGGACATCATGAACTCCTTAAAGTTGTTGCGGCTCAAGCTTGAAGGTCAGCCGTTGGCCCGCCACCACTGGTAGAGCGCCGGGACGTCGTTGTTGGATGCGCGGATGTAGCTCAATATGTTCTTGGCGTCAGTGGTCCAGATGATCTCGGCGGCATTCTGGTAAGTCCCGCACGCCACCGATCCCGCGTTGGCGGTGGAATTGCCCTGGTGCCAGGTGGTAGGTGACTGGCCGGCGTCCCCGCAAGACGTCAGAACGTCGTCTTTGATGCTGGCTTTGAAGGAGCCGGCTAAGTTGTCGCCATTGTTGAACAGGATGTACTTCGCCTGGGCGGGGCCGCTGGGGTCGGGGCTTTGGCCGCAATTGAGTGCGGCCAGTTCGCCGCTGGTTAGGTTCTGCGCGGTGCAGTTGTTGAGGCCGTAGCCCTTCGACAACGAGCCGGCCAGCGTGTTGATGTCCGCCGAGCTACCGGTCGTGTTCGGGTCCGCGACCGCGTTGGCGGCACCCGCAATGGCGAAACCGCCCATGAGCACGGTGGCCGTCGCGGCCCGCAGCGCGTTGCTGAGATGGGTCATTCTCGACTCCTTACGGTTTGCCTCGCTCACCGGAAAACAGTTGCTTCTGCTAAAAGGGATCGTAGGGCTATGTCCTGACGATGCAACACATTCCGCAGGAAATTGTCTGTGTGGGCATCATTTCGGCCTTGCTTGCGTATTGTTGCTGCATTACGGCGAGGTAATGCCCAACCCGCAAAGCGGTTAATTGCCAAGAATTTTGATGCCGATGCCGCACCTGCCACCCCGGCGAAACAAGGCTGGCCGAAAAGAGAGAATTTTGCGGAGATAATGCCGTCGCGGCGGCGCTCGGGTAGGGTAGGCACCGCTTAAGGCCCGCTGACGCCTCGCGACCGGAGAATCCATGACCCAGCCACCGCCTCCCCCCGGTTACCCGCCGCAGCAGCCCGCGGGGCAAGCCCCGAATAGCTATTTGGTGTGGTCGATTTTGGCGACCTTGTTCTGCTTCCCCATCACCGGGATCGTCGCGATCGTGAAAGCTGCGTCGGTCAACGGATTGTGGGCGCAGGGTTTGCGCGCCGAGTCGCAGGCGGCCTCCGCCAGTGCCCGGAAATGGGTGATCTGGTCGGTCGTCATCTGGGCCGTCTGGGTGGTCATCGTCATCATCTTCTCGGTGGCGGGTGGTCTCAATGCCGAGCATTCCAACGCGATGCTTTCCGCGATGTTCTAAGGGGGATCCTCTCGTGGTCACGCTCCACCGGCCCGTGCCGTTTGCTCTCGGCGCGCCGCTGATGGTGGCCGCGTCCACGACATTGGTGTGCGCCGCCACCTGGGTGAGCGATCCCACCACCCCGGGCGGCCCGCTGCCGGTATGCCCGACCAAGGCCCTGTTGGGCATCGACTGTCCGGGGTGCGGCAGCGCCCGGATGCTGTATTCGCTCATGCACGGCAACCTGGCGGCGGCCGCAAGGTTTAACGCACTGGGCCTGGTGGCGCTGGTGCTGTTGGTGTGGGCGTATGTCGGGTGGACCTACGGCCGCGTGACGGGCCGACGGGTCAGGGGATGGCAGCACCAGCGGTGGGCCGCGATGGTGGCACTGCTGCTGGTGGCGGCTTGGTTTGTGGTGCGCAACATCCCGTTTGCGCCATTCAATGTGCTGCATGTCTGATTCCAGGACGATCCACACGGTCCTCGCCGCGGTCGCCCTGACCGCATGGCTGGCCGGCTGCTCCCATCGATCCGCCACCATGCAACAGGCGACCGGCAACCCGGCCGCGGCCGAGTTTGCCAACGCGATACACAACAAGGTCACGGCCGACGCGATGATGGCGCACCTGGCGAAACTCCAGGAGATCGCCAACGCCAATAACGGCACCCGTGCGGTGGGCACCCCCGGCTATGAAGCGAGCGTCGACTATGTGGTGAATACGTTGCGCAACAGCGGTTTCGACGTTCAGACGCCCGAGTTCTCGGCGCGGGTGTCGCACACCGACAAGCCCGCGCTGACGGTCGCCGGCAAGACCGTGGAGGCGCGTGCACTCGAGTTCACCATCGGCACCCCGCCGGACGGGGTGAGTGCTCCGCTGGTGCCCGGACCCGTCGGGGAGGGCGCGGGCTGTCAGGCCTCCGACTTTGACGGGCTGCCGGTGCAAGGCGCGGTGGTGCTGGTGGATCGCGGCACTTGCCCGTTCGCCCAGAAGGAGGCTGCAGCTGCGCAGCGCGGTGCGGTGGCGATGATCGTCGCCGACAACGTCGACGAGAAGGAGATGGGCGGCACCCTCGGGGCAAACACCGATGTGAAGATTCCGGTGGTGAGCGTGTCCAGGTCCGTCGGAGGGCAGCTGCGCGCGCAGCCGGGACCGACCACCATCAAGCTCAACGCGAGCGTCCAGAGTTTCAGGGCCCGCAACGTCATCGCGCAGACCAAGACCGGGTCGCCCACCGACGTGGTAATGGCAGGGGCGCACTTGGACAGCGTGCCCGAGGGTCCGGGCATCAACGACAACGGCTCGGGGGTGGCCGCGGTCCTGGAAACCGCAGTCCAGCTAGGGAATTCGCCGGCTGTGCACAACGCGGTACGGTTCGGCTTCTGGGGCGCGGAGGAACTCGGACTGATCGGGTCGCGCAACTATGTGGAGTCGCTCGACCTGAACGGGCTCAAAGACATTGCGCTGTATTTGAACTTCGACATGCTGGCATCGCCGAACCCCGGTTACTTCACCTATGACGGAGACCAATCGCTGCCAATGGACGCCCGCGGCCACCCGGTGGTACCCGAGGGCTCGGCCGGCATCGAGCGCACGCTGGTCGCCTACCTGAAGTCGGCCGGCAAGACCGCACAGGACACCTCGTTCGACGGTCGTTCCGACTACGACGGATTCACCCTCGCCGGCGTCCCGGCGGGCGGGCTGTTCTCCGGCGCCGAGGACAAGAAGTCCGCCGAACAGGCAAAACTGTGGGGCGGGACCGCTGACGAGCCGTTCGATCCCAACTATCACAAGAAGACCGACACCCTCGACCACATCGATCGCACCTCGCTGGGCATCAGCGGCGGCGGCGTCGCGTACGCGGTGGCGCTGTATGCGCAGGACATCGGCGGCCGAAATGGGGTCCCGGACATGGCCGACCGCGTCCGCCATATGCTCTCCAAGCCATGATCGGGGCCGTGATCCGTCGGCTGGGTTCAGCGTTGGTGCTGACCGGGCTGGTGGCGGGGTGCTCGGCGCCGCGCCCGGCGCCGCCGGCTGCGGCGCCGGACCTGGGTCGGGGATTGGCCGGGAAGGTCACCGCGGACCGCATGTTCACCCACCTGCGCGCGCTGCAGGATATCGCCAACGCCAACCACGGGAACCGTGCGGAGGGCACGCCGGGCTACGATGCCAGCGTCGAGTACGTCGCGAAGACCTTGCGGGACAAGGGTTTTAAGGTCTCTACGCCGCAGTTCGACCGGCTGAATATCGTTTCGCCGGGTAAGCCGGCTCTGACGGTAGCCGGCCGGACCTATCAGGTCGACCAGGCGTCGCTGCTGGTCCGCACACCGCCCGGCGGCCTGACCGGGCAGCCGGTCCGGCCGACGCAGCCGTCGGGCTGCGCAGTCACCGATTACCCGGCCGCGATGCCCAAGGGCGCGATCGCCGTCGTCGACGACACTCGCTGCTCGGTGGTCGACAAGCAGAACAGCGCCGTGGCCAAGGGCGCGGCGGCGCTGATCGTGCTCAGCTCGCCCGGCGGCCAGGGGGCTCCGCCCACGTTGTTCAGTCCCGGTTACTTCAAGCAGCTGACCGTGCCGGTGGGGGTCGTGGGTGGTTACGGCGCGAGCGCGCTCGCGGGCAGCACCGCGCCGATCCGTCTGGTGCTGGACGCCGAGAACGTCAACATCACATCGCGAAACGTGCTGGCGCAGACCGCAACCGGCTCGCCGAACGAGGTGATCATCCTCGGCGCGCACCTCGACAGCCCACGTGGCGGTCCGGGCATAAACGAGAACGGGACCGGCGTGGCCGCCGTGCTGGAAACGGCGCTACAACTGGGCCCGTTGGCTCCGGTGAACAATGCGGTGCGGTTCGTGTTCTGGGGAGCCGACGAGGACGGGTTCAACGGCGCCATGGATTACGTCTTCGGCTTGGATCGCGATCAACTCAACGACATCGCCATGTACGTGGACCTCACCGTGTTGGGTTCGCCGAACGCCGGGTTCTTCACCCACGACGGCGACCAGTCCGGTCCGCCGTCCCCCGGAATCGCATTCGGAGATGTGCCCGACGGTTCGGCCGGCATCGAGCGCACACTGGCCGGGTATTTGTACATGGCCGGGAAGCGGCCCGCCGATATGCCGCTGAGCACCAGGAGCGACTACCACCCGTTCATGGTCGCGGGCGTGCCGATCGGGGGTGTGACCACCGGTGCTTCGCAAACGAAAACCGCGGTGCAGGCGCGACTTTGGGGCGGTCAGGCGGGTGTCCCGTTCGACCCCAACTACCAGGGCCCCCGCGACACGATCGACAACGTCAACCGGGAAGCGTTGGCGGTCATGGGTTCTGCGGCGGCGTTCGCGGTGGGCACCTATGCGGAGTCGATCGGCGGCGTCAACGGCGTCCCGCCCCACGACAAGCGGCATCGCACGCGGATGCCGTAGGGTGGACCGGTCGGAGGGCAGTATCTCGGCGTGGTCAGTATTTAATCGCCGGGGCCGGTCGCGGGCCGCCTGCTCATCATGAGAGTTGTTGCACGCGTGTCGAAAAGCGCGCAGCCCCTCCGGTTTCGGTGCCCTGAGCGGCCCGGCCGGCCGTTTCGGCGGCCACTAGTGTCGACGGTGGCCAGCAACTCGGTGGGTGGCGGCGCGCTGTTCGCAGCACGAGTTGTTGGACGCGTGTCGAAAAGCGTTCGGGGCCAATGCTTCGCGAAGGCTGGAAGTTTTTCGAAAACGTGGAATATCGGGTCGGAATCTGCACTAGACTGATGAGGCTTATGAGGTTCGTCTAATTCGCTGACGTATGTTGGCGACTCGGGGGGAAGGGCAGCGATGTCATATCTGGCGGCGGCTCCGGAGTTTCTGACTTCGGCGGCAACGGATTTGTCCAATATCGGTTCAGCGGTGATCGATGCGAATGCGGTGGCCGCGGCCCCGACAACTTCGGTGCTGGCCGCCGGCGCCGATGAAGTGTCGGCAGTGGTGGCGGCGCTGTTTGCCGAGCACGGACAGGCCTTTCAGGCGCTCAGCGCTCAGGCGGCAACGTTTCATGCTCAGTTCGTGCAGGCCTTGACCGGGGCGGGGGCCGCCTATACGGCCGCCGAGGTGGCTAACGTCTCGCCGTTGCAGGAGTTGCAGAGCTTGCCCCGGCTTGGGGGTCAGCTGGCCGGTGCGGCTAACGCTGTGCCGGCTCTGGGACTGCCGGGCCTGACCTTGCCGGGCACCGGAGGCCTACCGGGTCTGGGTACGCCCAGCGTGGGTCTGCCGGGCCTCCCGGGTCTGCCGGGCCTGGGCACGGGTCTGCCGGGCCTGAGCCTGCTGCCGGGCCTGGGCACGGGTCTGCCGGGCCTGACCCTGCCGGGCACCGGAGGTCTACCGGGTCTGGGTACGCCCAGCGTGGGTCTGCCGGGTCTGCCGGGCCTGGGCACGGGTCTGCCGGGTCTGAGCCTGCTGCCGGGCCTGAGCGTGCTGCCGGGCCTGAGCCTGCTGTCGGGCCTGGGCACGGGTCTGCCGGGCCTGAGCCTGCTGCCGGGCCTGAGCGTGCTGCCGGGCCTGAGCCTGCTGTCGGGCCTGGGCACGGGTCTGCCGGGCCTGAGCCTGCTGCCGGGTCTGCCGGGCCTGACCCTGCCGGGCCTGCCGGGCTTGACCCTGCCTGGCCTGAACCTGAACCTGGGCGGGCTTCTGCCGGGCTTAGGCCTGACTTTGCCGGGCTTGAACCTGCTGCCGGGCGGCCTGACTTTGGGGGGCCTGCTGAATCTGCCGGCTACCGCGCTTTTGACCCCGTTCAATTCGGGCCTGCTCAACAACCTGCCCAATTTCGGCTTCGGTAACCGCGGCTTCGGCAACTTTGGCAACGGAAACACCGGCTTCTTTAACTTCGGGTTCGGAAATATCGGCATCAACAACGTCGGCTTCGGCAACAGCGGCCTTCTTCCCCTCGGGCTTCCGTTGGGTGGCGGTAACTGGGGCGGCGGTAACTTCGGCGCCACCAACTACGGCTTCGGAAACCTGGGCGATTTGAACTGGGGCCTGGGGAACACCGGCGTCGGCAACTACGGTGGCGGCAATACCGGTATCGGCAACATCGGCTTCGGCAACACCGGGACCGCCAACTTTGGGGTCGGGCTGACCGGGACAGGTCAGTTCGGCATCAACTTCGCCAACCTGCTCAACTCGGGCACCAACAACTTCGGGTTGTTCAACTCGGGTACGGGCAACATCGGGTTCTTCAACTCGGGTGTGGGCAACCTTGGCATCGGCAACGCCGGCATCAACACGGTGTTTCCGGGCACCCTGAACAATGTTGGGCTGGGCAACGCCGGCATCGCCGACGCGGGCGTGTTCAACTCGGGCGCGTTCGATACCGGCTTTGGCAACTCGGGTTTGCCCGTGGCCTCGTTATTGGCCACCCCGGGCGCGAACACACCGTTGGGCCCGTTGGGCGGGTTTAACACCGGCTTCGGGAACTCGGGCAGCTTCAACACCGGCGGTGGAAACGGGGGCAACTTCAACACCGGCTTCTGGAACGCGGGCAACGTCAATACGGGCCTGGGGAACACGGGCAGTGTCAATACGGGGTTCTTTAACTTCTCCGACCTAAACACCGGGTTCTTTGGCGGTGGGCTGCCTGGCCTTGGCAACCCCGGCGTCTTGAACTCCGGCTTTGGCAACACCGGTGTCGGGAACTCCGGCTTCTTTAACGTCGGCAATACGGTGTCGGGCTTCGACAACAGGTTCTTCGACGGGGTATTCAACGGCTTTAGCTCGGGCATCCTCAACTCGGCTGGCGGCGGATCTCTTGTTGACGGCTTGATCTCGGGCTTCGGCAACCAAGGCGTCACCGGCCCCGCTCCGATACAAAATCTCCTGCTGAGCAACCCCCTGGTGTCGACCGTCCTCTTCCCGGCCCCGCTGTTAACTCTCCTGTCGCTCTTCGGCGGCACCTTCCCGCCGGGCGTCGTCAGCGGCCTCCTCTCGGGCGCTGGGAACTCGGGCACCCTAATCGCCGGCTTGTTTAACCTCGGCCCCCGATAACCAACCCGCTCACGGGTGCTGGTTGGACACCGAGATCACCTCGCCCGTGAGGTAGCTGGAGTAGTCGCTCGCCAGGAACGCGATGGTGGCCGCGACCTCCCAGGGCTCGGCGGCGCGGCCGAACGCCTCCCCGGCGGACAGCCGGTCGAGGAGTTCGGCCGACGTTGTCTTGTCCAGGAACTTGTGGCGCGCGATGCTGGGCGAGACCGCGTTGATCCGCACCCCGTACTCGACGGCTTCGATTGCGCTGCAACGGGTTAACGCCATCACCCCGGCCTTGGCCGCGGCGTAATGCGACTGCGAGTGCTGCGCCCGCCAGCCCAGGACGCTGGCGTTGTTGACGATCACCCCGCCGTGCTTTGCGTCGCGGAAGTAGCGCAGCGCCGCGCGGGTGGCTCGGAACACCGACGTCAGCGTCACGTCGAGGACGCGGTCCCACTCGTCGTCGGTCATGTCGGCCACCGGCGTCTGCCCGCCCAGTCCGGCGTTGTTGACCAGCACGTCGAGGCGGCCCATCCGTGCGGTGGCCGAATCGATCAGGGCGTCGACCTGAGCGGTGGAGGTCACGTCGCACAACACCTTCTCGACCCGGCCCAGCCCCAGCGCGGTCAGCTCGTCGGCGGTCTCGCCCAGCCGCCGTTCGTGGTGGTCGGAGATCACCACGTCGGCGCCCTCGGCCAGGGCCCGCCGCACGGTGGCCGACCCGATGCCGGTGCCGGCGGCCGCGGTCACGATAACCACCTTGCCGTCCAGAAGCCCGTGTCCGGCAACCTCTTTCGGCACTTCGGACAGGCTCATCCCTTGACCTCCCGGGGCAGGCCGAGCACCCGCTCGGCGATGATGTTGCGCTGGATCTCGTTGGATCCGCCGTAGATGGTGTCCGCGCGGGTGAACAGGAACAGCCGCTGCCATTCGTCGAGTTCCCCGTCGGTCAGGGCCATCCCGGGCTTGCCGATGACGTCCATCGCCAGCTCCCCCAGGGCACGATGCCAGTTGGCCCACAACAACTTCGACACGTTGTCCTGACCGGGTTGCTCGACGTCCATGGTGGCCAGGGCGTAGCTGCGCATGGCGCGCAGCCCGGTCCAGGCCCGGGTCAGCCGCTCCCGGATGGACGGGTCGTCGGCGGCGCCGTTGCGTTGCGCGAGCGCGGCCAGGTTGGAAAGCTCACGCGCATAGACGATTTGCTGCCCCAGCGTGGAGACGCCGCGCTCGAACGTCAGCGTCCCCATCGCCACCCGCCACCCGTCGCCCGGCTGGCCGACCACCATCGAAGCGTCGGTGCGGGCGTCGTCGAAGAACACCTCGTTGAACTCCGCGGTGCCGGTGATCTGCACGATGGGCCGGACCTGGACGCCGGGCTGGTCCAACGGCACCAATAGGTACGACAACCCGGCGTGCCGCTTGGAGCCCTTCTCGGTGCGCGCCACCACGAAGCACCACTGCGACAGATGCGCCAGCGAGGTCCACACCTTCTGGCCGTTGATCACCCATTGGTCGCCGTCGAGTTCGGCGGTGGTCGAGACGTTGGCCAGGTCGCTGCCGGCGCCGGGCTCCGAGTATCCCTGGCACCACAGCTCGGTCACGTCGAGGATGCGCGGCAGGAAGCGCTGCTGCTGCTCGGGCGTTCCGAACGCGATCAGCGTCGGACCGAGCAGCTCCTCGCCGAAGTGGTTGACCTTGTCCGGCGCGTCGGCGCGGGCGTACTCCTCGTAGAAGGCCACCCGGTGCGCGGTCGAAAGCCCGCGGCCGCCGTGCTCGACGGGCCACCCCAGGCACGTCAGCCCGGCCGCGGCGAGGTGCTTGTTCCACGCCCGGCGTTCCTCGAACGCCTCGTGTTCGCGCCCGGGCCCGCCGCGACCCTTGAGCGCTGCGAATTCGCCGACCAGATTGTCGGCGAGCCACTGGCGGACCTGAGCCCGGAACTCCTCGACGTCCTGCATGCCCTGTAGGCTAACCTACCAAGCACTTGCTTTGTTAGGAGCGTCGCCGATGTCCCCCGATCCCCGCACCGTGCCCGCGGCGCTGGATCGTTTGGCGCGTCAGCTTCCCGACCACGATGCGCTGATCACCGACGAGCGGTCCTTCACGGCCGCAGGCCTGCGCGACGAGGTGCATCGCGCGGCGGCCGCGCTCATCGCGCTGGGAGTGCAGCCCAAAGACCGGGTGGCCATCTGGTCACCCAACACCTGGCACTGGGTGGTCGCCTGCCTGGCGATCCACCACGCCGGCGCCGCCATGGTGCCGCTGAACACCCGCTACACCGCTGAGGAGGCCGGTGACATCCTCGCCCGCACCGGTGCGCCGGTGCTGTTCGCGATGGGTCGATTCCTCGGCACCGACCGGGTGGCCGGCCTGGACCGCCTGGACTCCCAAGCCCTGCCGGCCCTGCGGCACGTCGTGCGAATTCCGATCGACGCCGACGACGGAACCTGGGACGATTTCATCGCCGAAGGCGCTGAACCGGCGGCCCTCGCTGCCCGCGCCGCCGCCGTCACGCCCGACGACGTCAGCGACATCCTGTTCACCTCCGGTACCACCGGCCGCAGCAAAGGCGTGCTGTGCGCGCACCGACAATCCCTGTCGGCCTCGGCGTCCTGGGCGGCCAACGGCAAGATCACCAGCGACGACCGCTACCTGTGCATCAACCCGTTCTTCCACAACTTCGGCTACAAGGCC
>Ga0318515_10000222_pt1 | contig 14913 bp, 9 predicted proteins | sample GRESIP176b2f19_FD_202499 | JGI IMG/M metagenome (GOLD analysis project Ga0318515, IMG submission 202499) | Tropical soil microbial communities from Luquillo Experimental Forest, Puerto Rico - GRE.SIPMG.176b2f19 | ecosystem: Environmental > Terrestrial > Soil > Tropical forest > Bulk soil...
ATGCAGCTGATTGGGTATTAGTCGGTAGCGGGATTCTAGCGGCTCGACTGTAGAACGACGGCAACGCGCCGCCGAGCAATCTTTATATATATAAGAGTGCGAAGCCCATGGTCGTGCTCGAGTGCGAATCATGTCTCGCCGACCTCTCGGACCTGCCAGGGTCCTGCCGCACTGCGGTTGCACGGCACTCCTCACCGCAGAGGCGGATAGCGGCAAGACTGCGTGACTGCAGGAGTTCGCGCAGCGTCAGAGCGGGCTGCGGGTGCTCCGGGGAGCCTGCAATGCCCTGTCTGCCTCACGGCCGCTCGTCCCCTGCACGATGTCGCACGGCAGACGCACGGCCGACCGTCGGCCACGCTGGATTCCGCGGCGTTAGCCGGGCTGATATTCGGTCCGCGAGATCACCCTCCACCTCCCGACGCAAGCGGTGACCCCCGTTTCATTGAGCGGTGTCTGCGGCCCGTCCGGAAAGGCTCGTCCGACCGGGTAACGGGCATGGGCGCACCCGATGGCCGCCAGTCTCGAACCAAAGCCAGACCGCGACGCTCGGCCGGGACGCCGCTGAGCACGGCTGCCGCGCTGAAGATACTCCAACATGACATAACCAACGTGACATAACTGAGAGCAGCCGGGACGTTAGCGATGCTGCGTGGCGCGAACGTCGGCTGAGCGGATCGGAACGCCCCGGCGCCGGTGGAGGTAGCACCAAAGTCTCATTGTCAGTCCCACTAGGGTCTAAAATAGTGATCGCAACACTCCGGCAACCGGAGCGCCGCACGCCGCAGAGCGTGCATAAGGGGATCCATGAAAAACATAACAGTTCCCGTCGCGACTCCACGTCATCGCGAAGCCCGCGCCGCCTTGTCGCGTCTGCCATTCGTTCTGGCGTGCGCCGCGGTGTATGGCGCTGCGGCCGCGCCCGAGGTCCATGCCGCGACGCCGAATGCAGCCGGATACACTCCGACTCTCTATGTTTATCAGAACAACGAGCTCGTCGATGTCAAGACATTCAAGATCGCGGACCTGGAAGGGTGTCAGCGCCGCGCTTCGGCGCTGCTGCAGCTGTACCTGAATCACTCGGACATCGAGGACGATATGCGGCTCGTCGTCACGTGCGTGCGGGTTCCGCCCCCGTCCGCAGGTCATCGCAAGGGTGAGCAAACGCCCGATGGCGAGCGGCCCGATCGGCGGGTCGAGGTGCCCGAGGTGACGCTGTAGAGGTCCGCCGGCGGGAGCTCACGCCCGCGACGATTGCGACATACTTACGGCAGGTCGCCGCGTGGCGCGGTGCCGAGGCGCAATCGGAGCACGACCATGCCGCAGGGCAACGTGAGCTTCATCTTCGATCTGGACGGCACGCTGGTCGACAGCGTCTACCAGCACGTGGCCGCCTGGCAGCAGGCGTTGCACGCAGTCGCCATCGAGCTGTCCGTGTGGCGCATCCATCGCCGCATCGGCATGAGCGGCGGACTCTTTACCGACATGCTGCTGCGGGAGATCCACCGCGAGGTCACACCGGCGCTGCTCGAAGAGCTCAACCAGCATCATGCCGCGGCGTACCTCAGCATGATCAAGTGGGTCCGCCCGCTGCCCGGTGCGCGCCGCCTGCTCGAGCACCTGACACGGGTCGGAATACCCTGGGCCATTGCCACGAGCGGCAGGATGGCGACCGCGAAATACAATCTCGAGCTGCTGGGACGCGACGCCGCCAGCACGGTGATCGTGACCCGGGATGACGTGAGACGTGCCAAACCCGAACCGGACCTGTTCATCGCAGCAGCGCAACGGCTGAATGCGGACATCGAGTCGGCGGTGGTCGTCGGCGACAGTATCTGGGACATGCTCGCCGCCCGGCGCGCCCGTGGCCTGGGGGTCGGAGTACTGTCCGGCGGCTACGGCGAGGATGAGCTCGAGCGGGCCGGCGCCATTCGCGTGTACGAGGATCCGGCAGACCTGCTGGAGCACATCGGTGAGATCGGCGGACGTCCCTGAGTCCTCGTGCCATCACCGACGAAAACCCGGGCGTCGCGCGGAAGGCCGGCCTGGTGCATGCCGAGCTGCTCGACCGCGCGGATTGCGCGAAGCGCGCTGCCGCGCCGGCCCCCGGGGGTGTGTCAGGTTGTGGGCGGTGTTGATGAGCGCGATGTGCGAGAAGGACTGGGGGAAATTGCCCAGCAGCCGCGCAGCGCGCGGGTCATATTCCTCGGCGAGCAGCCCCACGTCGTTGCGAAGTGCCAGCAGCCGCTCGAAGAGACGCCGCGCCTCCTCGCGCCGGTTGAGCAGGACCAGGTTGTCGGCGAGCCAGAAGCTGCAGGCGAGAAATGCACCCTCCCCCGGCGGCAGCCCGTCACGGACAACCCGGGTGTCGTAACGCTTTACGAATCCATCCTGCGTGAGCTGACGCTCGATCGCCTCGATGGTGGCGCGCATCCGCGGCTCCCCGGCCCGTAGAAACCCGACGAGCGGCAGCAACAGCAGGCTGGCATCGAGGTTTTTTGAGCCGTAAGAGCTCACGAAAGTGCCGACGGTGCGGTTGAAGCCGCGACGGCATACCTCCTGGTGGATGCGTCGCCGCAGTGTCCGCCAGCGGCGCAACGGCGCCGGAAGACCGAATTGCTCGGCGCTGCGGATCGCCCGGTCGAACGCCACCCACGCCATGACCTTGGAATAGGTGAAGTGCTGCGCCCTGCCCCGCACTTCCCACATGCCGCGATCGGGCCGGTTCCACGCGCGCTCGAGATGCGCCATGAGGGCGAGCTGCAGCTGCCAGCCCGCATCGTTGGCGGCCAACTTGCCCTGTCGACCCTGGTGCAGCACGTCCATGATCTCGCCGTAGACATCCAGCTGAAACTGCCCGGACGCGGCGTTGCCGATCCGTACTGGAGCTGAGTGCTCGTAGCCGCGCAGCCACGGAATCTGCCATTCGGGCAGCAGCCGCTCGCCGGCAATTCCGTACATGATCTGCATTCGGTCCGCATCTCCGGCCACCGCGCGCAGCAGCCACTCGCGCCACTCCCGGGCGGCATCGAAGTGGCCGCTGTTCATCATGGCCTGCAGCGTGAAGGTCGCATCCCGAAGCCAGCAGTAACGATAATCCCAGTTGCGCTCACCCCCGATCTTCTCGGGCAACGAGGTCGTGGGGGCAGCGACAATTCCTCCAGTGGGACGGTAGTTGAGGGCCTTGAGCGTGATGAGCGAGCGGCGCACCGCCTCGCCGTACTCGCCCGCGACGGAAGACTGCCCGATCCAGCGTCGCCAGAAGCGCGCGGTCGCACTCAGCGCGGCGTCCGCATCCACGCGCGCAGGCAGGGACAGATACGAGGAACAATAGCTGAGGACGAAGCGGATGGTTTGTCCCGCACGCACCTGAAATTCCCCGACCGTCTTCAGATCCTCGCCGCGCAGCCGCGCCTCGCTGCTCAGGATCACCCGGTCGGGACCTGCGACGAAGCTTCGTCGTCCGTCCCCGAGACGCTTTACCCACGGCACCAGCAGGCCGTAGTCGAAGCGCAGCACCAACTCGGTGCGCATGGCGACCCGGCCGCTGCGCCCTACTACCAGGCGGATGACATGCGAGTCGCGGCCCCGGACGGGCATGAAGTCGATCAGCGTCACCGCACCCCCGTCCGTCGTGAATTCGGTCTCGAGAATGAGGGTGTCGGGCCGGTAGCGGCGTGTAATCGCGGCCGCCGCGGCGGGCGCAATCAGCCAGCGGCCGTTCTCCGGCCCTCCGAGCAGTGCGGCACAGCACGCGCCACTGTCGAACCGCGGCCAGCACAGCCAATCGATCGAGCCGCCGCGCGAGATGAGGGCGGCGGTCTCGCGATCGCCAACCAAAGCGTAGTCCTCGATTCTCGCTGCGATGCGGTCCACGCCAGAGCGCCTTTCGCCTGAGCTCGCCCTTCATTGTTGTCGGTGCGCCGCGGGATCTGCAAAACCATACTCGATAGCGACTGGCTACTAACCTGCTGACCCTACCGCCAAGCTCTGCTCACGGTCTCGAGCAGGCCGGGCGCCCCAGCCGTCTTTCCTGCCGGACTCCGCTATCAGGAACGAGTTGGCGGCTCGGGTCGAATCGATTCTCGGCTTGCGCTAATGCGTCGTCCTCGCGCGACCGGTCACCAGGCCAATTGCCAGCATGCCCAGCGCCACGACCCCCACTGAGGTGAAGGGGCGCCGCCGCACATATTGCTGGCCCTGCACCGCCAGCTGCCGCGCTTGTTCCCCGAGCTGCGCCCCACCCTCTCCAATCGCGGCTTTGGCTCGGCCCAGTGCCGCTTCCGCCTGCTCCCGCAGCCGCTTGAGCTCCGGATCCGCGGCGGTTTCAAGTCGGTCGACGAGATCCTGCACGGTCGATATGAGGATGCGCAGCTCCTCGTTTGCGACGCGCAGCGGGCGTTCGTTGAGAATTCGCGCCGCCTTGCGCTCCTGTCTGCGACTCGTGACGTTATCGAACATGGGTCCCTCCGTTCAGTTCAGTTGCAATCGAGGAATGTGCGCCGACGATGTTGCCAGTGCGGTCGGCCTGACTCCGGAAGGAGTGTAAGCGCCACCCTACGCGCGGGGCTTCGCGCTGAACTGGGAGTAAAGTCACAGCAAACGTCTACCCAGGTGCACGGTCGGACTGGAGTGATCACGCCGCTGCATTCAGACCAACCGCCGCGCCGGCGGCGCGGCCTTCGGCTGCACAGCCTGGTCGACCCTCTGAAGCAGACAACGATGAGCTGGCTCGATCATGAGGGTCCGCGACTCGCGGCTGCAGCGCCCAGGAAGGAGCGGCGCCATCGGAAGGCCGTCGTGACGCGCGCGATGCGAGGTGATGTCCTTCAGCAAAATACGAAAGCTCGTGAGGACCGGACTTGGCATACCAACTCCATTCTGACAAAGGTTGGCAGAACAGCGCGCCGCTGCTTCAACACTCGGGGCTTGACGTGGGGGCCGCTGCGCTTACCTTATACCGTGTGACATTCCGCAACTCAGAGGTCGGAGAGTCGGTCGGCGCGAAGTTTCCAGGAGTGGGGTCCGCACAAGATGAAGGCTCGTCGTCTTACTGGCAAGGTTACGCCCGCGGTGCCGGTGGGGAGGAGGGACCACCCGGACGACATCGATCAGCGGGCGCTGCTCGCCGCCATTGTCGACTCATCGGACGATGCGATCGTCAGCAAGACGCTCGAAGGCCGCATCCTCTCGTGGAACCGCGGCGCCACACGCATCTTCGGCTATGAGCCGGGCGAGGTGATTGGCAAACCGATCACGGTCATCATACCGCCCGAGCTCCACGCCGAAGAGCAGCAGATCCTGGACAAGCTGCGGCGCGGCGAGCGCATCGATCACTTTGACACCGTTCGCGTCGCCAAGGACGGCCGGCGCATCGCCATCTCGCTCACGGTATCGCCAGTGCGGGCCGCCGATGGAACGGTCATCGCTGCCTCGAAGGTCGCACGCGATGTCTCGGAGCGCAAGCTGGCAGAGCAGCGGCTGCAACAGAGCGAGGAGGCGTTGCGACTCGCAGACCGGCGTAAGGATGAGTTCCTCGCGCTGCTGGCGCACGAATTGCGCAATCCGCTCGCACCCATCCGCTATGCGCTGGCGGCCAATAGCAAACCGGGGCGAACGCCCGAGCAGCTGAGGCAAGCCGAAGAGATCATCGAACGGCAGGTCACTCACATGAGCCGCTTGCTGGATGACCTGCTCGATATCTCGCGCATTACGCGCGGCACACTCGAGTTGAAGAAGACGCGTACCGAGCTCACGTCCATCATCGGTGCAGCGATCGAGACTGCCCGTCCGATGCTGGAAGCGAAGCACCACAACCTGATGCTCGACCTGCCGACTCAGCCCGTGCAGCTCGAGGCCGACGTCGTGCGCCTCGCACAGGTGTTTTCCAACCTGCTGATCAATGCCGCCAAGTACACGGACCCCGGCGGACAGATCCAGCTGCGAGCTCATCAGCAGCCGGGCGCGATAGTAGTCTCGGTGATTGACAACGGCATCGGCGTCTCTGCGGAGCTGCTGCCGCGTGTGTTCACCATGTTCTTCCAGTCACACGAGGCGCTCGGGCGCGCCGAAGGCGGACTGGGTGTAGGTCTGTCGCTGGTGAGGGGCCTCGTCGTGCTCCACGGCGGAAGCGTACAGGCCCGGAGCGAGGGCATCGGCCGGGGAAGCGAGTTCACCGTGATGCTCCCGACAGGAGCGCCGCTGCCGATGTGCCTCGATGTTGAGTTGGACGCTGAGTCTCCTGCAGCGGACGTCGGCCTCAAGATCCTGGTGGTGGATGACAACCGCGATGCCGCAGACACTTGCGCCATGTTGCTCGAAGCGTCCGGGCATCACGTCCAGACGGCATACACCGGACGGCAAGCGCTCGAGCTGGCGAGAACCTTCCGTCCGCACGCCCTGCTGCTGGACATCGGGCTTCCGGACATCAACGGCTACAAGCTCGCCGGGCAGGTCCGCGCCACTCCCTGGGGACGTAGCGCGATACTGGTAGCCGTCACCGGTTGGGGGCAGGAGCAGGATCGGCTGCGCGCCGTCGCGGCCGGCTTCGACCAACACCTGGTGAAGCCGATCTCCGCGGAGACGTTGGAGTCGCTGCTGCAATCCTTTGTTCAAGGAACCGCAGCTCCGCAACCACCGCCGGGAGGGCTCTGACCGCCCCCGTAGCTCACGGTGCGCGCCCGAACAGCCGGCGCAGCTCCACTTTGGCACGCTCGAGGATCCGACGCCGCTCCGCCCCCAGGCTGCGCCCGGAACGGTTGATGTGGAAATTGAGCATCGACATCGCAGACTGGAACGGCACGGCCTTTCGGCGGCGACTCGCGAGCGCGGACCTCTTCAGCGAGGCAGCAATCGCTTGTGGGGAGCGTTGGGTGAAAACGCCCGGCTTGAGATCGAGGGCGTTGCTGGTCTTCATGACCCGCGCGGACCAGCGTCGCGGGTTGCCTTGACCCTGCCCGGTGGCAGAGGGCCGGATGCGTATGCCCTTGGCCTTCATGTGCTCTGAGCCTGCGCTCGATACGGGGCGGGAAACCACTGTTGCTCGCGCCGATGCTGCGGCCGTGGTGCAGGGGGGATTGCCGGAGCGTGTAGGCGCTTTCCTACACTCGAACCGTGGCGAGAAGCGCTCCGACGCGTTGAAATAGCGTCCACTTATGTTGGATTCCGCGAAACCTGGGGCCGAAAGCGGCAGCACGCTGCTGCGCCAGCTCGCCCATGAGCTGCGCGATGCACTGAGCCCCCTCGCCTCCTCTGCCGACGTGGCGCGCCTGCGCAACTTCGATCCGGAGGCCAGCCGGCTGTTGGCGGAAAAAGTCGAGCGGGGCCTGCGTCGGGCGCTCGTGATCCTCGACACGTTCGTGCTCGGCGAGCAGTGCGAGAACGGAACCCTGCAGCTGGCAATGAGCCGCATCCCGCTCGGGCAGGTGGTGGAGACGGCTCGGGAAGCGCTGGGAGAACCGGCAGTTGCGCGATACCGCTTCGTGGCGGGTGGACCGGTGATAGCGGTGCAGGCCGATGTTGTGAGGTCGGCTCAGGCGCTCAACGCCGTACTGCAGCACGCAGCCGCCCTCGGACCGGCTGACCGTCCCGTGGAGGTGCGAATCGGCGGCACCGGGACGCAGCCGCAGATCCGTGTGCGCGGCGGCGTCGAGCCCGGTAGCGCGCCCGGAAACGAATGGTTCGAGAGCTGGCGCGCGGGCGAGGCCGGCATGCCATTGCGCACGGCGCGATGCCTCATGAGACTGCAGCGCGGCGATCTGGAGCTGGTCACCGGCGATCGCGGTGAATGGGAGCTCGTCCTGAGCTTCGCCCGCGACGGCGTGCAGCCTGAAGAGCCGGGCCGTGAGCCGCTGCTGCCACCGCGGGTTGAAGCGGCGCGACCGGCACCGCTCGGCGCGACGGCGGGCAAGACCATCCTGATCGTGGACGACAGCCGTGACGTGCGGCGCGCGTATCGCGAGGCGCTCGTTGCGCTCGGCTATCGCGTCATGGAAGCCGACGATGGGGAGCAGGCACTGCGCGCGCTCGATGAGGACACTCCCGATGTGGCGCTCATCGACATTCATCTGCCGCGCATCAATGGCTACCGACTCGCGCAGGCCATCCGGGCGCGTGAAGGAGCGGCAATTTACCTGGTGATGCTGAGTGGGATGGCGCTCGATGCCATCACACGCCAGCTCGCGCGCGAAGCCGGCTTCGACGACTGCCTGGACAAGATGGCGGGGTCGATTGCGCTGCGCGATCTGCTGGCCGCCGCTGGCGGCAAAAAGAACAGTCTCGGAAACGGTGAGGTTTGAATCCGCGGGCCGCTCAGTACCGTCCGTAGCCCGTCACGCCTCATCCGTGAGGTCAGTGAACATCCCAGGAAAAAAATCCGGGGTCCGTGGAGACAACGTTCACCGCCCCGAGACTGTTAGAACGCGTCGGGCCGGGTAGGGGCAGCTTCCCGGTGACGCCTGATGTGTTTCACTCCCCCAAATCCCGTTGCGACAAGTTACACGCTGGCTCCGGTGGGTGCTGTAGTACGGAGCCTCTAGACGCGTCGGCCCACTCCGACACGCCCGTCAGCCATCTCCTACACAACCTCTACGCTCCCGCTGGCGAATTGTTCCGACACGGGATGACGCGCCGCGCTGACGGAGTTGGCCGCGGGCGATCCACATGATGGCGCAGCCGTTCATCAGGGAGCGCGTGTTGAGACCATCCTTGAACGCCGTGCCGCAGGCCACTCCGGAAGTGCCCGTCGATCCAGCGGAAAGAGTGGTCCAGGCGGACGTACGGCCCTCTCGTGAGCTGACACAGAGACTCTCTGCGCGCCGGTATGCCGGTCGCTCCGTCACCCGCGCGCTGTGGATCCTGACGATATGCTTCGCGGTGGCGGCGCTGCGGATCGGACGGGAGCTGCTGGTTCCGGTAGTGCTGGCGTTGCTGATCACACTGGTGCTGTCGGGCATCGTCGAGTTCCTGCGGCGCTACGGGATTCCGCGTGGACTGAGCGCCGTAGTGTTGCTGGTGCTGATCGGCGCCGCCCTCGGTGGCATGCTGCACGCAGTATGGCCACCCGCGCAGCAATGGATAGCAAGCGCGCCGCGCGTGCTGCGCACGATCGACCACAAGACGCGCCCGGCACAGTCAATGGTGCGTCGGATCGATGCCATTGCCAGGCGCGCCAGCGCGCTGACCGTCTCCGGCGATCCGCCAGCCGCGGGCACTGCGGTCGTTACGCCACCCCCTGCAACTGCCGTGTCGGCGATGGATGTCGTGCAGGGGACGAGCGGTGTAGTGGCCGCTTTTCTCATGGGTGGGGCGCTCACTCTGTTATTGCTTGCGGCGGGGCCGCCGACGCTTGCACGTATGACGGCGCCGGTCGCCGGCGACGGGCGCGCCATCCACGTGCTGCGCGTCATCGAGGCCATCCGCCTGGAGGTCGGCCGTTACTACGGCACGCTGGCCGTGATCAATCTGGCATTCGGCGCGATTACGGCACTGGTAATGTGGCTGCTCGGCATGCCGAATCCGATGTTGTGGGGCGCCCTCGCCGGTGTGCTGAACTTCATCCCGTATCTGGGATGTGCCAGCACGCTTGCGATCCTGACCATCGTGGCCTTCGTGTCTTTCGATCGCATCAGCCAGACGGTGCTGGTCGCGGCGAGCTTCCTGATGCTCGCCGCCGTGGAAGGTCACCTCGTCGAGCCGATATTCCTCGGGCGCCGCCTCGATCTGAACCCCATCGTGGTACTGGTCGCCCTGTGGGTCGGCGCATGGGTCTGGGGTATTGCCGGCGTGGTGGTGGCGCTTCCCATACTCGTCGCCACGAAGGTGGCGGCCGCACACAACGACAACGGGGGTGCGGTCGTGCGCTTCCTGAGCCCGCCGCGTGGCTCGCCGGAACGCCCCTGGCGAGGGCGGTTCACGCGGCGTCACTCATGACCCTCTGCCAGCCTCCGAATCTCTACACGCCGGGGTTTGCGGAAGGCCTCTGCGCCTCGGCTCCCGGGACGGGTTCCGGACAGACAAAGAGCAGCGAGGTGCCCACCCTTGCCAGCATCTCGGCCGCGATCTCGCCGAGAAACAGCTGAGCGCCTGGCCGGGGACTGACTCCCATCACCAGCAGGTTGTACGGCCCGCGCGTCAGCTCGCGCAGCACCGCGCTGCGTACACTACCCGACGGGCGGATCCTGGCTCGAACCTCGATGCCGTAGTGCTCGCCCATCTCGATGACTTCGCGGACGACGGCGTCGGCGTAGCCGCGCGGGGCCAGTGCCTCGCCGAACTGGAGCCGCCACAGCGAGCCGGCGCGGGGAGCGCCGACATACAAGGCGGTCACCGAGCCGCGCGAGGCATGCGCCAGCGCAATGGCGACCTCGGCGCCCTGGCGCGAAACACGGGTACCGCTCACCGTCACGAGGACGCGGAGTGGAGCTGCCGCGGATGTGCGCTGCTGACCGCGGGCGATCGCGATGGCGAAGGGTCCGGGAAACCCCTGGGCGGTCTGCGTGATCTGCGGAGCGAAGCCGTTGCCGACTGCCGCCGGCTCACTGCCGATCAGCAAGAGCCCGTAACCCTTCTGGGCCTCGGCGGCAACCGCGCTCTGTGCGCTATCGACCGTGCCCGTGCGCGTCGTGACGTCGATCGGATTCGAGGTGGCGGGGGGCGAAGGTACCCGGCTGGCTGCGCTCGCCTCGGCACCCGCCGTGGCGGCGGCTTCGACGAGCGCGCCTGAACGTTCTGCATGCCTGGCCTGGCGCTCGGCGTCCGTTCGCATCGTGTCCAGGTGCAGCACCGTCGTCGGGGTGCGCCGTGCGGCCGCCAGCAACCCCGCAAGATGCGAGGCCAGACTTCCGCTCGCGCTGTCGTCCACCGCGACCAGCAGGCGCTCGACCCGAGGCAGGAATGCGCGCGCCTCGAACTCCTCGCGCTCGAGGCGCGTCCGCTCCTCCTCGCTCATCGGCAGCCTGCCGAAGGCCCAGCGCAACATCGGGGGCATCGCCATGGTCGTCACAACCGCCATGGCGACGATTGCAGTGAACCAGCGTACATCGAGTGCCCCGAGCTGCAACCCGATTGAGGCAACGATCACTTCGGTCGAGCCGCGGGCGTTCATCCCACAGCCGACTGCGAAGGACTCTGCCGGGCTCAAGCCGCCGAAGCGGCCGCCGATGAAGGCGCCGAGAAACTTGCCGACACTCGCGAGCGCGATGAGCCCGAGGGTGAGCCACAGGAACTGCGGCTGGCCGAGCGCGGAGACATCGATGGTGAGGCCGACGAGCGTGAAGAACACCGGCATGAACAACCCGACGATGAGTCCGCGCAGCTGGGCGCCGAGTTGCCGGGTGAGCATCGGCGACTGACCGAGCAGCAGGCCGGCGACGAACGCACCGAGCACGAAATGAACCCCGAGCGCGTTGGTGAGCAGTGCCAGCAGACCCATGATCACGAGGATCGTGGTGATGTTGGCCATCTCGCTCTCGAGCGTGTCGTTCGACCAGCGCAGGATTCTGAACACCAGCCGGCGACCGAAGGTGAGGCTCAACGCGAGAAACAGCGCGACACCCAGCACGCTGTGGGCGACGGCAGCGAAGTCGAGGGCACCACGCAAAGCCAGACCGAAGATGACCGACAGGACGATCCAGCCGATGGTGTCATCGAGGATCGCAGCGGCGACGATCACCTGCCCGACCGTGCGGCGCAGGAATCCGAGCTCGCGCACCACCAGCGCCACGATCTTTACCGAGGAAACCGATAACGCGGTGCCGAGGAAGAGCGTCGTGATCAGGCGCCGCTGCGGCTGGGGCAGCATGGCACCCGGCAGCAGCGCCCCGAGCAGGCATCCGCACAGGAACGGCACGATGATTCCGCTCACCGAGACCGCGACGGCCGGGCGACGCGCATCCCTGAACACCGACAGATCGGTCTCCATGCCCGTAATGAGCAGTAACAACAGAATCCCCAGCTGCGCGACCGCATCCAGCATGGCCTGTTGCTGCGCGACCGCAGGAAACAACCCGTGCCACCACTGCGGCGCGAGCGCTCCCAGAACCGACGGCCCGAGCAGCACGCCGGCGATGATCTGTCCGGTAACGGCCGGCTGACCCACGCGCTGCATCAACTCGCCCGCGAGCCGCCCGCAGCTGAGCAACACCACCAGCTGGGCGATGAATACCGCGACCGACGCTCCATGCGCCATGGACACCGTGCTCCGTGCGAGTCACACCCGCCGCCAATTTAACATCGAGCGTGAGCGTGGGTGGGGCGCTGCAAACCGCTGAGTTGGTGTCAGTGGCTGCCGTCAGACGGACGGCTCACGCGCCCGACACCGCTTGCAATGGCACGCCGACAGCCGCTGCGCCGCCTGCGTGTCAGGCTCCTGCTCAGGTACGGGACGGAATCCCCCGGTAAAACCAACAGGTCACCACCATGGCACGCAGGTACAGCCGCGCGAGCGGCATCAAGGTTCGACGGGCGCTGCACGAAATGAAGCGCGGCAAGCTCCGCAGCGGAGGCTCCGGCCGGCGGGTCAGGAGCCGCCGGCAGGCGATCGCGATCGGCTTGTCGGAAGCACGACGCGCCGGCAACAAAGTCCCGCGCAAACGAGGCCGGTAAGGGAAGAGAATCGGGCGCCCAGGCGCTTTCCTGGGTGTTTCGTGATGGCACGATAGCCTGTAGTCTTATTCCTACAGAGGTCGCCATCCCCCGCCGACACTGCTCCTAGGACTCCGGCGCTAGTCTCTCCTTCTCAGGGCAGTGGCGCTCTCGATTGCGTTTGCGCCCCCGCTCGTACCGGGGCGATCGTAGTCACAATGAAGAAGAACCGGGGCCACTCAGCCGCGAGCGCCGATCCGCCGCGAGCGACACTCAGCTCCGCGCCCGGGACTCCGCTTGCACATCTTTTTTGTCATCTCGTGGCGCCCACCGGCCGCGCGCGGGCTCACCGCATCCGCGCCTACACACTCACGGAGACCGGCTGATGCAACATCAGGCATCTCAGCGCCCCATCCGCGCCCCGAATGGCCGCGCAGCAGCGCAGGAGACGAGACTCGATCAGCGCAAGCTGTTGCGCGCCCTGCAGGCCGTGCGCGACGGCGATTTCTCCGTGCGCCTGCCGAGTGATCACACCGGCCTCGCCGGCAAGATCGCCGACACCTTCAACGAGATCGTCACCTCCAATCAGCAGCTGGCACGCGAGCTCGAGCGCGCCGGTCAGATCGTCGGCAAGGACGGACAGACGCGCCATCGCATGTCGAGTGAACGGCGCTCGGGCGCCTGGGGCGCGATGGAGAGCTCCGTCAACACGCTCATCGATGACCTGCTCTGGCCGACCACGGAGGTGACACGCACCATCTCGGCGGTGGCCAAGGGCGATCTGCAGCAGACCATGAGCCTGCAGGTCGACGGACGGCCCCTCAAGGGCGAATTCCTGCGCTCGGCGACCGTAGTCAACGCCGTCATCGAACAGATGAGCGCCTTCACTTCCGAGGTGACACGCGTCGCGCGCGAGGTCGGCACCGAGGGCAAGCTCGGCGGCCAGGCGGCGGTACCCGGCGTGGCGGGCACGTGGAAGGATCTGACCGACAGTGTCAACTCGATGGCGAGCAATCTCACCGCCCAGGTCCGCAATATTTCCGAAGTGACCATCGCGGTCGCGAACGGCGACCTCTCCCGCAAGATCACGGTGGACGTGCGCGGTGAGATCCTGCAGCTCAAGGAGGCCATCAATCGCATGGTGGACCAGCTGCGCTCGTTCGCTTCGGAGGTGACGCGCGTCGCGCGCGAGGTCGGCACCGAGGGCAAGCTCGGCGGTCAAGCCATCGTCTCCGGGGTCGCGGGTACGTGGAAGGATCTCACCGATTCGGTCAACGCCATGGCCACCAACCTCACCGGCCAGGTGCGCAACATCGCCGAAGTGACTACCGCGGTCGCGCGCGGCGACCTCTCCCGCAAGATCACGGTCGACGTCAAGGGTGAAATCCTCGAGCTCAAGAACACCATCAATACCATGGTCGACCAGCTCAACGGCTTCGCCGCGGAAGTGACGCGGGTTGCGCGCGAGGTCGGCACCGAGGGCAAGCTCGGTGGCCAGGCGCTCGTGCCCGGGGTGGCGGGCACCTGGAAAGACCTGACCGACAGCGTGAACTCCATGGCCGGCAACCTCACCGGCCAGGTGCGCAACATCGCCGAGGTCTCGACCGCCATCGCCAGCGGCGACCTGTCACGCAAGATCACGGTGGACGTGCGCGGCGAGATCCTGCAGCTCAAGGAGACCATCAACACCATGGTGGACCAGCTCAATGCCTTTGCCGCGGAAGTGACGCGCGTCGCGCGCGAGGTCGGCACCGAGGGCAGGCTCGGTGGTCAGGCGGACGTCAAGGACGTGAGCGGTGTGTGGAAAGATCTCACCGACAAGGTCAACTCGATGGCGAGCAACCTCACCGGCCAGGTGCGCAACATCGCCGAGGTCGCGACCGCCATCGCGCGCGGCGACCTGTCGCGCAAGATCACGGTCGACGTGCGCGGCGAGATCCTGCAGCTGAAAGAAACCGTCAACACCATGGTCGACCAGCTCAACAGCTTCGCCGCCGAGGTGACGCGCGTGGCGCGCGAGGTCGGCACCGAGGGCAAGCTCGGCGGCCAGGCCATCGTGCCCGGCGTCGCCGGCACCTGGAAGGACCTCACCGACAACGTCAACTCCATGGCGCGCAACCTGACCGGCCAGGTGCGCAACATCGCGGAAGTCTCGACGGCCATCGCGCGCGGCGACCTCTCCCGCAAGATCACCGTCGACGTCAAGGGTGAGATCCTGCAGCTGAAGGAGACCATCAACACCATGGTCGATCAGCTCAACGGCTTCGCCGCCGAGGTGACGCGGCTCGCGCGCGAGGTCGGTACCGAGGGCAAGCTCGGCGGCCAGGCGGTCGT
>Ga0318515_10000232_pt1 | contig 14807 bp, 13 predicted proteins | sample GRESIP176b2f19_FD_202499 | JGI IMG/M metagenome (GOLD analysis project Ga0318515, IMG submission 202499) | Tropical soil microbial communities from Luquillo Experimental Forest, Puerto Rico - GRE.SIPMG.176b2f19 | ecosystem: Environmental > Terrestrial > Soil > Tropical forest > Bulk soil...
CATCCTCCCGCAGATTGCGGGCGGATGATCGCGTCGGGCCCCCTTCGATGCTCTAGCTCTTCCGCTGGACGAGACGGACTGGGCCGACGTCTCCGCGCTGTGCGAGCGGTTCGGCCTCGCCGTACCGAGCGACTACGCGCGCTTTCGCTAGTCGCGCTCGGACACGAGATCAGCGCGAGCCGACCTGGCCGCCGCATCAACATGTAAGGTCTCGCCTTTCGCGGCGGTTCGGATCATCGGGCTGGCCGACGCCAAAGCGCGTATAGTTGGTGACGTCAATGAAGACTGATCGGGTGTTCTACGGCTGGTGGGTGGTCGCCGGCTTCTCGTTCATGACGTTCATCTCCACCGGGATTCGCCACGCGGTGGGCCCGTTCCTCAAGCCGATCGTTGCCGATCTCGATCTCGACCGCGCGAGCTTCTCGCTCGTGATCGCGGTGAGCCTCTTCCTCTACGGCGTCTTCGGCCCGCTCGTCGGCCTGGCCCTCGACCGGTTCGGGGCGCGGCTCACGGCAACGGTCGGAACACTCCTGCTGGTCGGCTCGCTGGTGCTGACGGCGCAGGTCCACACGTTCTGGCAGTTCGCCGTCGTCTACGGCGTGATCTTGCCGCTCGGTCTCGCCGTCACCGGACCGGTGATGGCCTCCGGCGTCGTCGCGCGCTGGTTCAACAAGCGGCGCGGCACCGCGCTCTCGCTGCTCGGCAGCGCGTCGATGACAGGGATGAGTCTGCTCGTGCCGGTCGTGACCTGGCTCATCCTCACCAACGGCTGGCGCGTCGCCTACGTGGCGGTCGCGGGATTGGTCCTCTGGGTGATCCGTGAGTCGCCGGAACAGATGGGGCTCACGCCGGACGGCGCGCCGGTCGACGCGAAGGCCGCCGGCGCCGCGTCGCGCGAGCGGGTGACCGCCACGACGGCGATGCAGACGCTCGCGTTCTGGCAGCTCGCGGGCTCGTTCTTCACCTGCGGCTTCTCGATGAGCCTGCTCTCCGCGCACGGCATCCCGATGCTGACCGACCACGGCTACACGCCGATGTTCGCCTCGTGGGTATTCGGCGTGCTCGGCGGCTCTGCCATCGGCTGCACCGTCCTGCTCGGCACGCTCTCGGACCGATTCGGACGGCGCCCGGTGCTGGCCGCGATCTACGCGGGGCGCGTGCTGATCTTCTCCGGCTTCTTCCTGATCCGCGACAATCCGGCCGCGATCATCATGGTCGCCGTCCTGGGCGGCATCACGATGGCGGGGACGGGCTCGATGACGTCCGCGCTGACGGCGGACATCTGGGGGCGCTTCTCGGTGAGCCCGGTGCTCGGCGTGATCTTCCTCGTGCACCAGACCGGCGCCGCGATCGGCTCGTCGCTGGCCGGCGCGCTGTTCGAGGCGACCGGCGGCTACGGCGCGGCCTTCGCGGTCGCGTGCGTCTTCCTCTTGTGCGCCTCGATGGTCGCGCTCCGGATCGACACCGGCGCGCGTCGCATCTGGCGCGTCGCCCCCGCCTCGGCGACCGAGTAGCCTGCTAGCGCTTTCGCGCCGCGCGCTCGGCCTCGAGCTGGCCCTGGCGCACGTGGTCGATGACCTCGCCCAGGATCCGCGCCATCTCCTGCGGCGCGTGAAAGCCCATCGAGTTCTCCGCGGCCACGAGTTTATTTCTTCTCGGCCGGCGTCGAGGTCGCGGGGCCCATGCCCCAGACCTGGATGATCGTCTCCTCGGTCTTGGCGCCGTCGTAGTGGACCTTGCCGCCGTAGTGGATGACGTAGCTCCCGGCCGGCGCCGGCACCGTGCTCTCCGGATCGAATTTCTCGCCCGTGCCCATCCACCACGTGCCCGACAGCACCGCGAAGAAGCGATCGTTGGGATGGAAGTGCGGCCGGCTCATGTTGCCAGGAAACCACTTCACGCGGACGACGTATGGACCGGGCTGGCTCGGATCGCCGAAGAGCACGGCGGACTCGTTCGTGCCGGCAGCGTTTCGGACCCACTTGATCTCCGACGGGGTCTTGAAGTCGACCGCCGCGCGGTCGATGTCGGGGGCGCTGTAGCCCGACGGCACGCCGAGGGACAGCGCGAGCAGCGCGACGGTGAGGGCGATCGAGCGGGTCATGCGATCTCCTTGTTCGGGGGACTAGGATGCGCCGCGCAGGCGAGACGCAAGCGGCTTGAGCACGCGCACGCCCGGCGCCCCGACGAACCGATGCGCGGCCGCGTCCGGCACGACCGCGAGACCGCGCTGGGCCACGCTGCGGTCGAGCCCGACGGCGGTCATCCAGCTGACGCGCACGCCGCCTGGCAGCGCCGTGCGGCCCTCGGCCTCGACGACCAGCAGGCGCGAGTCCATCGAGACCTCGGGGGTGTGCTCGACTCCGTCGAACACGTTGCGGTGCCAGTTGTTCATCTTCGCCTGCCACTCGCCGGTGTTGCTCGGGCCGGCCTTGGCGCGGTAGGCCGGGCTCGCGAAGATTTCCGGCGAGTCGACCTCGTGAAGCGCCACGAATGGCGACGCGGTCTTGTGGATCGTCTCGAAGCGCTGGCTGGCGTGGATCCCCGGAATCGAGAGGAGCGTGTGCTGATGGGCCACGTACCACGCCTCCCACTGCGCGCGGCGCGCGATGTCGATCAGTGCCATCTCGACCATGTAGATCATCGCGCGCCTGGGCTCTACGTGCGCTCGAGCAGCTCGATCCGCACGTGGTCCGGCGCCTCGATGAAGGCGATCTTGACGCCGGGGCGAATGGTGCGCGGCTCCAGCGTGAAATGAGCGCCGCGACGCTTGAGCTCGGCGACGGCCTCGTCCATGTTGTCCACGCGCAGCCCGAAGTGATCCAGGCCGATGTAGGGCTCCTTCGGCGCGGACGGGATCGTGGCCTCGGCCGGGACCGGCGCGATGAAGATCGTGAGCCCGTCCAGGTCGAGGTCGGTCCGCGGCTTGCCGTCGGACTGGATCGACTCGAGGATCTTGGCGCCGAATACGCGCTGGTAGTACTCGGCGGTCTTCTTGACGTCCCGCGTGCGCAGATGCATGTGGTCGTAGCGATACGGCATCTTGGTCTCCTTCGCGTCCGGGCCTAGCTGAGGTCGGCCACGCGCGGGGCCACGTCCTCCATCAGGAGGTGCAGGCTCTCGTGGTCCCACCCGGCATCGTCCGAGTCCGTCGTGATCGTGAGGAGCGCGCCGAAGCCGCCGCTCTCCGCGTGGAGCTGCCGGATCTTGTCGGCGCACTCCGAGGGATCGCCGACGATCCAGACGTTGTCCATCAGGTAGTCGACCGTCACCGCCTCGTCGGCCATCGAGGGCTCGAGCTTGGTCGATGCCATCTGGACCGTGCCGATGCGATTGGGGTACTGGTGCTGCTCGTAGTTCCGTCCGAGCACCGCCCGCGCGCGCTCGCGCGCCAGCGCCGGCGTGGGCGCGACGAGGATGTCGCGCGCGACGCGCCACTCGCTTCGCCGCGCCGGTCGCCCCGCGGCCGCAGCGCCAGCCTCGACCAGCCGCCAGTGGTCGGCGAGGAACGACCGCGACAGGAGCGAGCTCGACATCGGGATCCAGCCGCGCTCGCCGGCCATGCGCATCGAGCTCGAGCTGGGCGTGCTGGCGGCCACCGCGATCGGCGGGTGCGGCTGCTGGTAGGGCTTCATGTAGTAGCCGCGACCCTTGACCGGATCGAGCACGGGCGTGTCGATGTCGAAGAACTTGCCCCGGTGCGTGAACCGCCCGTCCGACGCCCAGAGCTTGAGCACGATGTCGAGCACCTCCGCCGAGCGTGCCCGCACCGTCGAAGGCTCGAGCCCGAACAGCGACAGATCGGTCGGGATGCCGCCGCCGCCGATGCCCCACTGAAAGCGGCCGCGCGCCATGTGATCGAGCATGGCCAGGCGGTGCGCGAGGTAGACGGGATTGTGGAGCGCCAGCAACGTCACGCCCGTCCCGAGCCGCACCGTCTTCGTGAGCGCCAGCGCCTGGGCGAGCAGGAGATCGGGCGCCGGCGCGTTCTCCCAGCGCTCGGTCAGGTGCTCGCCCACCCAGACCTCGCGGAACCCGAGCCGGTCGGCCAGCACGATCTGCGCGACGTCGCGGTCGTAGCCGTCGGCGAACGCGCGGTGCGGCGGGTGGAGCGGCATCATGAAGAGACCGAATTGCATCAGGGCTCCTTTATCGCCTGCACCATGCGCTGCGCCGCGCCGGCGATCAGCCCGGCGTCGCTGCCGAGGACCACGAAGCGATAGCCGCGCGCGATCATCGCGCGCGCGTCGTCGGCCGAGAAGGCGATGCCGCCGAGGGCGACTTCGCCGTGGGCGCGAATCTTCGCCTCCGCCTTCGCGACGATCTCGCGCAGGTGAGGATGCTCGAACTGGCCGGCCACGCCGAGATTCTGCGAGAGATCGCCCCGCGCGATGGCGACGACGTCGAGGCCACCGACCGTGAGGATGTCGTCCAGCGCGTCCACGCCGGCCTGCGACTCGATCAGCACGACGTTCAGCACGGCCGTGTTGGCGGCCTTCAAGTAGTCGAGGTTCGGCAGCCCCCAGCGAAGCGCCGCGTAGGTCGGGCCGTAGCCGCGCCGCCCCTCGGGCGCGTAGCGTACGGCCTGCACCGTCGCTTCGGCTTCCTGTCGGGTCGCGGTCTGCGGGAACACGACGCCGAGCGCGCCGCAGTCGAGCACCGGCTTGACCAGCTCGGCGCGCGCCGCGGGGACGCGCACGATCGGCGTCACCGGGGTGCCGCCGGTCGCCGCCACCATCGCCGCCACCGACTCGATGCCGATGGGCGCGTGCTCCATGTCGATCATCAGCCAGTCGACGCCCGTGCGCGCGAGCGCCTGCACGATCTGGACGCTCGGCGTCGTGACGAGATATCCCAGGGTGGCCCGGCCCTCGGCCAGGCGCCGTCTCAGCGCGCCGAGCGGACTCGAGGGCGCACTCACGGCAGGTCGAGGATCTCCACCCAGTTCGGATTCTTGCCCATCGGGTATTCCTTGAGCTTCGTCAGCTGACCGCTCGACTGATCGATCGAGTAGCTCGACAGGCCGTGCGAGAGCTGGCCGACCGCCAGCAGATAGCTGCCCGCGGGATCGATGCCGAAGCCGCGCGGCTGCTTCTCGGTCGGCACACTACCGATCGGCGTGAGGGTGCCACTGGCCCCGTCGACCTGGAAGCCCGCGAGCGTGCTGCTGGTGCGCTCTGAAACGTAGAGGAACTTGCCATCGGGCGTGATGTGCATATCGGCGGTCGAGGGCTTGCCGGTGAAGCCGGCCGGTAGTGCGCTGACGACCTGCTTCTGCTTGAGGTCGCCGGTGGCCGTGTTGTAGTCGAAGACGTAGACGTTGCCGTCGGTCTCCCCGTTCACGTACACGAGCTTGCCGCCGGGATGATAGACGAGATGGCGCGGGCCGGCCTTGGGCCGCGTTTCGGCCGCCGGCGACGCGGTCGGCGTCAGCTTGCCGGTCGAGGCGTCGAACGCGAACTGGTTGACGCGATCGTTGCCCAGGGTCGGGACCAGCACGAAGCGGTTCGCCGCGTCGGCCAGGATCGAGTGCGCGTTGGGGTGGTTCTCGAGGACCTGCTGGGGCCGGCCCACCCTGCCGGGCGCTTCGATCGGATTGACGGTGACCCGGTGACCCGGATACGACGCGCCGAGCAGGTAGCGGCCAGTCCGATCGACCGCGATGTAAGCCAGGCTGTCGGCGAGCGGGCCGGCCGAGACGAACGTCAGCTTGCCGGTCGCCTGATCGATCGTGAAGCCGGCTGCGATCTTGGGCTCGCCGCGCGTGCCAACGTAGAGGATGCGGCGATCGGGGCTCACCGACATCGGCGTCGAGATCCCGGGCTTCTCGATGCCCGGGATCGGCGTCTTGTCGACGACCGTGAGGTCGCCGTTCTGCGGGCTCAGCTGGAGCACGTAGATCTCGTTGCTCTCGGCGTTGCCGACGTAGACGAAGGTGGCGGCCGCGGCCGGCGAGGCCATCAGCGCCGCCGCGGCGAGCGCGATGACGACGCCCATCCAGATCGCGACACGATGTGCTCCACGCATGGTGTCCTCCTGTTCATGGCTTTCGTGCCGGATCGGCCGGGTGCAGCGCCGGAGTCCAGCGAAGACCGAGCTTCGTGACGTCGCCCAGCACGTCGTCGCCCGCCGGCACCACTCCACGCTCGATCCACGCGACCAGATCGTCGAACGCCTGCTCGCGCATCCACTTCCCGGGAATGCTGATGACGTAGCTGGCGCCTTCGTGCTCGCCTTCGCGCACGCTCGGCGACCCCGTGGCCTGCGCACCCCACACGAGCGGCGCGAGCACCGCGAGGACGAGCGTGTTCGCGACTGCTCCGACACAAGCAACCGCGCGCATGCGCACGACTGCCCGCACGGGCGAAGCTGTCACGCCGGCAGCCAGGCCGCGGCGCGGATCTCGCCGAACTCGCGCGTGATCTTGCACCAGGAGTCGCCGGCGTCCTCGGTTACGTACACCTCGCCGAACAGGCTGAACGCGACGAGCCGCGCGGGCTCCGCCGGGTGCGTGGCGAGGCCCCACATGGTGGCGTTGGGGCGCTCGGGCAGGGGAAGGCTCCGCCAGCTCTGGCCTGCGTCGTTCGAGCGGAGCACGCCGCCCGTCTCGCCGGTGGTCGTCTGGCCGCAGCCGGCGAACAGCACGCGGGGCTCGTCGCTCTTCACCGCGATGCCCCGCGCGTACGGGAGCGGCCACAGCGTCTTCACGCCGATGGACGTCCACGTCTGGCCCCGGTCGTCGCTCCAGAACAACTCAGCGTTCGTGCTCGTATAGACGCGCGGCGGCGTGGCGGTGGATGCCAGGGCCATGTCGTGGACGTCGAGATCGTAGAGGCCGTTGACGACCTTCGTCCACGTGTCGCCGCCGTCGCGGCTCCTGAAGACGCCGTCGATCTCGACGCCGGCCCACACCGTGCGGTCGACGGGATCGACCAGGACGCGTGTCACGAACGCCTGGCCGATGGAGCACTCGGTCGCCATGGGCGCGTCGAGCCGCTTCCACGTTGCCCCGCCGTCGCGCGAACGATAGACCGCGGCCGGACGGGTGCCCGCGAAGAGCGTCTGGGGGTCGGCCGGATCGACGGCGAGCGACCAGACCGTCGGCAAGTCGCCGGCCGCGCCGAGCCGCGACCAGGACGCGCCGCCGTCACGGCTCCGGAACACGCCGGTGTCCCCGGCGGCCACGACCCCGCGAGGCTCGCCCGGGAGCACGGCGAGCGCCTGGATCCGGCTGTTCAGTGGGAAGGGCTTGCGATGCCGGAGCCACGACTTGCCCGCGTCCGGACTGTGCCACACGCCCCATCCGGCGGTGCCGAGAACAATGTTGTAGGTCATGCCAGACACCAGTACACGAACGTACCCGCGTGGGCAATCCCGTTGCGCTTGACCTCGACGACGCCCCCGGCGATCCTACCGCCCGCATGATCGGCGCAGCGTGAACGCCGGCGGCAGGCCCGCGGCCTGCCGTCGCTGTTCTCAGCTCACGACGCCGCGGCCTTGCAGTAGCGCGCCACTTCCTCGTGCGTGGCGAACCACACGCCGGGCACACCCTTCATGTAACGGATCAGCACGTCGAGCATTGCGATCCGTGAGCGGTGCCCGATGATGTGCGGATGCATCGTGAGCAGGAAGAGCCCGCCCTCGGCCAGCGCGCCCTCGAACTCGGCGCGAAAGATCTCGTGGACCGCCGACGGCGCGGTATACGGCCGGATGGCGGTGGCGCGGTTCATGTTGAGATAGGGCGCGTCGTCCTTGATCCATTCGACCGGCAGCTCCACGATCCCGGTCGGCGTGCCGTCGTCGACGAGCTCGTAAGGCTCGTCGTCGGCCATCAAGGATGAGTCGTAGAGCAATCCGAGCTCGCGGATCAGGGGCAGGGTGGTCGCGCTGAAATCCCAGGACGGCACGCGGATGCCCACGGGCGTCCGGCCGGTGACCTTGCTCAGGGTGTCGAACGCCCGCCGCATGAGGTCACGCTCCGACGATTCGGTCAGCTCGCTGGTGCCCTCGTGGATCCAGCCGTGCATGCCGATCTCGTGGCCTTCGGCCACCACCCGGCGCTGCTCGTCCGGGTGGAGCTTGGCGATCACCCCGGGCACGAAGAACGTGGCGCGAAGTTCGTGGCGACGCAGCAGGTCCAGGATGCGCGGGACGCCGACGCGCGCGCCGTACTCGCCCTGGGCCAGCCGGCCGGGCGAGGTGGAGCCTTCGCGCAAGGTGCTCGTCTCGTGATCGGAATCGAACGACAGGGCCACGCACACGCGCGCCCCGTTCTTCCAGTCCGCCGGTTTCAGCGAGCGCCCAGCCCGCACCTTGTTGACCGCGGCCCGCCAGCGCGGCTCGTCCCAGGTCCAGGCGGGCTCGCCGGCGCCGTTCCCGGCCGCGTGGTGCGCTGCGGGGCGCGCCGGGGCGCGCCTGACGACGGAGGCTCCGGACCGACGACGCATGTGCTCCTCCTCTCGGGCTGGCTCGCCGGACGATAGCGCCGTCGGGCGCCCGACGCAACGTTAACCGTCCCCGAAATCTCGACTGAGCGTTTGGGCCTCCGAGCGGCTATCATGGCCGGTCGTGGCCGACTTCTTGAGCCTTCGCGATCGGGTCATCGTCGTGACCGGTGCTGCCTCCGGCATGGGCCGTGCCATCGCGAACGCCGCCAGCCGAGAGGGCGCGCGGATGGTGCTGGCGGATTTCGACGGCGATCGGCTGGCGACCACGGCCGGCGAGCTCAAGAACGAGGTCCGGTACCGGCGCACCGACGTGACGTCGCTGCCGGACATCGAGGCGGTGTTCGACCTGGCCGAGCAGGAGCTCGGCCGGGTCGACGGCCTCGTCACGTGCGCCGGGATCATCACCACCTTGCCGCTGCTCGAGATCACCTCCCAGGAGTGGGACCGCGTCTTCGCGGTGAACGCCAAGGGCACCTTCTTCACGGTGCAGGCTGCGCTCAAGCGCATGCTGCCGCGCGGCCAGGGCCGGATCGTCACGATCGGCTCGGACAGCTACAAGCTCGGCGGCGGCCGCATCGCCAACATTCCCTACGCGTCGAGCAAGGGCGCGGTCGTCACGATGACGAAGGGCTTCGCCCGCGCGGTCGCCGGCACCGGGATCCGCGTCAACTGCGTCAACCCCGGACCCTGCGACACCCGATGCACGCGCCGCTCACTCCCGAGCAGCGGGCGCTGGTCGCGGGCCGCGTGCCGATGGGCCGCTTCGGCAAGCCGGAAGAGATCGCGAACGCCGTCCTGTTCCTGCTCTCCAACGCTGCCAGCTTCGTCCACGGCGAGAGCTTTAACGTCGACGGTGGCGTGCTGATGGAATGATCGATAGATGGTCGTGCGCGCTGCAGGCGGCCGGGGGGCTGGGGCCCCGCCGGCCGAGGCGCGCTCATAAAGAGGAGCTGTCATGAAGCTCGGATTGAGCATCGGCTACTCGGGAGCGGAGCTGCGTCTGCCGGTCGAGAAGATCCTGCTCGCCGAGCGCCTGGGCTTCGACTCAGTCTGGACCGCGGAGGCATACGGCTCGGACGCGATCACGCCGCTCGCCTACCTGGCGGCCTTGACGAAACGCATCCGGCTCGGCACCGGCATCATGCAGCTCGCGGCCCGCACCCCGGCGGCGGCCGCTATGGCCGCGGCCACGGTCGACGCGCTCGCCGGCGGCGGCCGCGTCATCGCCGGGCTCGGTGTCTCGGGCCCGCAGATCGTCGAGGGCTGGTACGGCCAGCCCTGGGGTAAGCCGTACTGGCGCATCCGCGACTACGTCGCGATCATGCGCAAGGTCTTCGAGCGCAAGGACCCGGTCGCCCACGCCGGCCGCGAGATCTCGCTTCCTTATAGTGGGCCCGGCGCGCTCGGCGTCGGCAAGCCGCTCACGTCGATCCTGCACATGAATCCGCGGCTGCCGATCTGGCTCGGTACCGGCACCGAGGCCAACGTGAAGCTGACGGCCGAGATCGCCGACGGCTGGCTGCCGCTGGGCTTCGTGCCGCGGCTGATGCCGATCCTCAGGCCCTGGCTGGAGGAAGGCTTCCGCCGCGCCGGCGGCGGCAAGGGCTTCGCCGATTTCGAGATCCAGCCCCGGGCCGAGGTGGCCATCACCGATGACGTCCGCGGGGCGCTGGCGCGCATGAAGCCGCACGTGGCGCTCTACGTCGGCGGCATGGGCCATCGCGACAAGAACTTTCACAAGGACATGATGATCCGCCGCGGCTTCGGCGACGCCGCGCAGAAGATCCAGGAGCTCTTCCTGGCCAAGCGGAAGGACGAAGCCGTCGCGGCCGTGCCCGACGAGTTCTGCGACGAGATGGCGCTGGTGGGACCGGCCGCGCGGATCCGCGAGCGCTATCGTGCGTGGGCCGATTCGGGCATCACCGGGCTGACCATCTCGACTGAACAGACCGAGGCGATGGAGCTGATGGCGAGCCTCGCGGGCGCGGCGCGGTAACGGGTCGCGTGAGCGCGGAAAGCGACCTTCAAGCCCAGGTCGAAGCTCTACGGCAATCTCTCCAAGAGGAGAGAGCCAAGAGCGCGCGCCTCGCGCAGGCGTTGACGAAGACGCGAGGGCAGCAGGCAGCGGCGAGCGAGATTCTCCAGGTCATCTCCAGCTCACCGTCCGACGTCCAGCCTACGTTCGAGTCGATCGCGCGGAGCGCTAGACGTCTTTGCGACGGGCAATTCTGCTTCGTCCTGCGCTTCGCGGACGATCGCCTCCATTTCGGCGCCTGCGATGGGCTGTCGCCCGAGGGCCTGGCCGCGCTTCGACAGGCGCTTCCGCGGCCGGCCGGCGAGGATACCGCGGCCGGTCGCGCCATCATTCATCGCGCCCTCTCGCACATCAGGGACGTGCAGGCGGATCGAGTCTACGGGGTTCACGACGTCGCTGAGGTGGCGACCTATCGAAGCCTCATTGCGGTTCCCATGGTGCGCGATCGGGAACCGATCGGCGCGATCGTGGTCGCCCGGGCCGATGCGGGAGGGTTCTCCGACGGCGAGATCGAGCTGCTCAAGACCTTCGCCGACCAGGCGGTCATCGCCGTCGAGAACGCGCGGCTGTTCACCGAGCTCGAGGGGCGCAACCGCGACCTACGGGTCGCGCTCGAGCAGCAGACGGCGACCAGCGAGCTCCTCAAGGTGATCGGGCGGTCGACCTTCGATCTGCAGTCGGTCTTCGACACGCTGGCCGAGAACGCGGTCCGTCTGTGCGAGGCCGAACGGGCCAACATCTTCCGCTTCGACGGTGAGCTGCTCCGGGTGGTCGCGGCGCACAACGTACCGGCCGAGAACGTGGCATTTCTCGAGCGCAATCCCATCGCACCCGGACGCCACAGCGGGACGGCGCGCGCCGCGCTCGAGCGCCGCACCATCCACATCGACGACGTCCGCGCCGACCCCGAGTACTCCTACGGGATTGCCCAGATCGACGCCGTCCGGACGGTGCTGGCGATCCCGATGCTCAAGGCAGACGAGCTGCTGGGAGTGATCCTGATTTACCGAGAGGTGGTCAGGCCCTTCAACGACGGGCAGATCGCCTTGATGGAGACCTTCGCCGATCAGGCGGCCATCGCCATCGACAACGCCCGGCTGCTGAGCGCGCTGCAGGCCAAGAACGCCGACCTCACCGAGGCCCTCGAGCAGCAGACGGCGACGGCCAACATCCTGCGAGTCATCAGCAGCTCGCCGACCGACGTGCAGCCGGTGTTCGACACAATCGTGCGGAGCGCGGTGCAACTCTGCGGTGCGCGCTTCGGCGTCATGCATCGGTTCGACGGCGAGCAGCTGCATCTGGCGGCGTGCGACGTCACTCCCGAGGTGCTCGAGGTCTTGCAGCGCACGTATCCGATGCGCCCGAGCCGGTCGCAGGTCTCCGGGCGCGCGATCCTTACTCGTGCCGTCGCCGAGATTCCCGATGTGCTGGAGGATCCCGAGTATCAGCAAGGCATGGCCGTCGCGGGCTCGTGGCGGAGTCTACTCGGCGTGCCGATGCTCCGGGCCGACGGCAGCCCAATCGGCACGATCGTGGTCCAGCGAAGCGAGCCGGGGTCGTTCGCCGCTAGCCACATCGAGATGCTCAAGACCTTCGCCGACCAGGCGGTGATTGCCGTCGAGAACGTGCGCCTGTTCAAGGAGCTCGAGGCGCGCAACAGCGAGCTCCGTACCGCCCTCGACCAGCAGACGGCCACCAGCGAGCTACTCAAGGTGATCGGGCGTTCTACCTTCGATCTCCAGCCGGTCTTCGAGACGCTCGCCGAGAACGCGGTGCGGCTCTGCGAAGCCGAGCAAGCCGTGGTCTTCCGCTTCGATGGGCAGCTGCTTCGACCCGTGGTCATCCGGGGCTTCGCCGACACGGACGCCGATCTCCTAGAGCAGAATCCCATCACGCTCGACCGCGGGAGTGCCTCGGGACGCGCGGCCCTCGAGCGGCACGCCGTTCATATTCACGATATCCGGGACGACCCCGAGTTCACGTTCCTGGCGGGGCAGATCCCGTTCCGGACCCTGCTGGCCGTCCCGATGCTCAGAACGGACGAGCTGCTGGGGGTCATCCTCATCCGCCGGGACGAGGTGCTTCCGTTCACCGACAGCCAGGTCGCCTTGATGGAGACCTTCGCCGACCAGGCGGCCATCGCCATCGAGAACGCGCGCCTGCTCACCGAGCTCCAGTCCAAGAACGCCGACCTCACCGAGGCGCTGGAGCAGCAGACCGCCACCGGAGACATCCTCCGCGTGATTGGTAGCTCACCGACGGACGTCCAGCCCGTCTTCGAGACGATCGCGGCGCGCGCGAAGCGACTGTGCGACGCGCGGGAGTGCGCGGTGTTCACGTTCGACGGCGAGCTCATCCACCTCGTCGCCCACGGCGAAACCGGAGCGGACTGGGCGGATGCGCTCCGGACCGCGTATCCGCGTCGGCCCGGCCGGGGCATGGTCACGGCGCGGGCGATCCAGACGGGTACTCTCGTGCACGTCCCGGACGTTCAGGCCGATCCAGAGTTCGAGCTGACAGAGGCCGCGCGGGCCTCGGGCGTGCGGACCACCCTGTCCGTTCCGATGATCCGTGAAGGCGAGGTCATCGGCGCGATCACCGTGGATCGACGCGAGCCCAAGCCGTTCCTCGACAAGCAGATTGGTCTCGTGCAGATCTTCGCTGACCAGGCCGTCATCGCCATCGAGAACGTCCGCCTCTTCAAGGAGCTGGAGGCGCGCAACAGCGAGCTGCGGGTCGCACTCGAGCAGCAGACGGCGACCAGCGAGCTTCTCAAGGTGATTGGGCGGTCGACTTTCGACCTGCAACCGGTGTTCGAGACCCTGGCCGAGAATGCGGTTCGCCTGTGCGAAGCCGAGCGTGCATTCGTTCACCGCTTCGACGGTCAATTCCTGCGCATCATCGCGACGCACAACGTGTCTCCCGAGCTCAAGGCGTTCGTCGAGCGGAACCCCATCGCTCCCGGGCGCCACAGCGTCGGGGCGCGGGTCGCGCTCGAGCGCCGAACCGTCCACATTCACGACGTCCGTGCCGACACCGAGATCACCTACGGCGCGAAGGACGTCGACACGATTCGGACCATTCTCGCCATTCCGATGCTCAGGGCAGGTGAGCTCCTCGGCGTGATCATGATCTATCGTCCCGAGGTCCAGCCGTTCACCGACGGCCAGGTTGCCCTGATGGAGACCTTCGCGGATCAGGCAGCCATCGCCATCGAGAACGCGCGGCTGCTCACCGAGCTGCAGGCGCGCACGGACCAGCTCACACGCTCGGTCCAGGAGCTCCGAGCACTCGGCGAGGTCAGCCAGGCTCTGAGCTCCACCCTCAATCTCGAGACGGTACTGAATACGATCGTCTCCCGCGCCAAAGAGCTCGCAGGCACGGAGTCGTGCACCGCCTACGAGTACGACGAGCAGGCAGAGGCCTTCGTCTTCCGCGCCACGCACGGTCTCGATGACCAGGTCGTCGACGTCGCTCGCCAGATGCCGATCCGTCGGGGCGAGGGCATCGCCGGGCGCATGGCCGTGACGCGCGAGCCGGTGCAGATCTCGGATATCTCCGAGTCTGGCGCCTACACCGGCCCACTGCGCGACGTGCTCTTGCGGACCGGAACGCGGGCCCTGCTGAGCGTGCCTCTCCTGAGCGAGGGCCACCTCATCGGCGGGCTCACGGTGAACCGCAAGACGCCCGGAGAGTTCTCGCCAGAGGTGATCGATCTGCTCAAGACCTTCGCGGGCCAATCGGCCGTCGCGATCCAGAACGCGCGCCTCTTCCGCGAGATCGAGGACAAGAGCCGCCAGCTCGAGGTCGCCGACCGCCACAAGTCGGAGTTTTTGGCCAACATGTCGCATGAGCTACGGACGCCGCTCAACGCCATCATCGGGTACAGCGAGATGCTCCAGGAGGACGCCGCCGATCTCGGCGCCGAGCAATTCACCGACGACCTCAAGAAGATCAATGCAGCGGGCAAGCATTTGCTGGAGCTGATCAACGCCGTGCTCGATCTCTCCAAGATCGAGGCGGGCAAGATGGATCTCTATCTCGAGAGCTTCGACGTCGCGACCTTGGTCCGCGATATCGCCGCGGTGATCCAGCCGCTCGCCGCGAAGAACGCGAATCGCCTGGAGGTGATGTGCCCGGAGACGACCGGCACCATGCGGGCGGATCTGACCAAGGTGCGCCAGGCGCTCTTCAATCTCCTGAGCAACGCCTGCAAGTTCACCGACCACGGCACGGTGAGCCTGGCGGTGCGCCGCGAGGCGCACGAGGATCAGCACTGGTTGCGCTTCGGCGTCAGCGACACCGGCATCGGCATGACCCAAGAG
>Ga0318515_10000233_pt1 | contig 14770 bp, 14 predicted proteins | sample GRESIP176b2f19_FD_202499 | JGI IMG/M metagenome (GOLD analysis project Ga0318515, IMG submission 202499) | Tropical soil microbial communities from Luquillo Experimental Forest, Puerto Rico - GRE.SIPMG.176b2f19 | ecosystem: Environmental > Terrestrial > Soil > Tropical forest > Bulk soil...
CACCGCGGCCACGGGCGGCGAGCCCAACCACTGGGCCGAGCACATGGCCAGCGCGGATCTCAGCGTGGGCACGTACTCGATCCCGTCGGGCGGGCTTGACGACCAGGGGCCGCACCGCGAGGACGAGATCTACGTGGTGCAGTCCGGCGCCGCCACGCTGGTGACCGATTCGGGCACCGCGGAGGTCCGGCCGGGTTCGGTGATCTTCGTCCCGGCCGGTGAGAACCACAGGTTCACCGAGGTTCGCGGTGACCTGGCGCTGCTCGTCATTTTCGCCCCGCCGTACGGGTCGCGGCCCGATGTCGAGAAGTAGCCGCCAGCTCCGTCATCCTCATGAGCGGCGGCACCGGCCGCTGAATCGGAGAGGATGGAGCGATGCGGTACATGCTTTTGCAGAACTACGGCCCCACCGAGTCGGACTGCCCGCCAATGAGCCAGTGGTCACCGGCGGACATCAAGGCGCACATCGAGTTTCAGCAGGCGCTGAACGCCGAACTCCTTGATCGCGGCGAACTTGTGGACGCACAGGGGCTGGCCGGGCCCGAGCAGGCAAGGTTCGTGGTCTCGGACGGGACCAGCGCCCCGGTGATCACCGACGGCCCGTTCCCCGAGTCGAAGGAACTGCTCGCCGGGTACCGGATCGTGGACGTGGACTCTGACGAGCGGGCCGTCGAAATCGCGGCCAGGATTTCCGCCGCGCCCGGGCTGGACGGCGCGCCTATCCGCCAGCCCATCGAGGTGCGCGTGGTGATGAGCGCCCCGGATCCCGAGGTGTGACCGAGCAGCAATCCGCCACGGACCTGCTGCGCGATCTGGCGCCACGGGCTCTCGGCGCGATCGTCCGGCGTTACGGACACTTCGCCGACGCGGAGGACGCCGTGCAGGAGGCGCTGCTGGCCGCCGCCACGACATGGCCGGCCGACGGCACGCCGGACAACCCGCTCGCCTGGCTGATCCGGGTGGCCGCGCGCAAGATGACCGACCACTACCGCAGCGACGAGGCGCGCCGGCGGCGCGAGGAACTCGCCGCCTCGTGGTCCCTGGTCCCGGCCGAACCGGTCCCGGCGCACGACGACACGCTGACGCTCATGCTCATGTGCTGCCATCCTGCCCTGTCCCCTGGCGCCGCCATACCGCTCGCGCTGCGCGCCGTCGGCGGCCTGACCACCCGCGAGATCGCCGCCGCGTTCCTCGTCCCCGAGGCGACCATGGCGCAGCGGATCAGCCGGGCCAAGGCGAGGCTCAAGGGCTTCGGCGAACCGTTCACGCTGCCGCAAGGTGCGGGAGGCGAGCGGCTACGCCCTGTGCTGCACGTGCTGTACCTGATCTTCAACGAGGGTTACGCGGCCAGCGACGGCCCCGACTTGGCGCGCACCGACCTGTCTGGCGAGGCGGTCCGGCTGGCCCGCGGCGTGCACGCAGCCCTGCCCAAGGATGCCGAGGTCACCGGCCTGCTGGCGCTGATGCTGCTGACCGATGCCCGGCGCCCGGCGCGGACCGGGCCCGGCGGCGACCTCGTGCCGCTCGAAGCACAGGACCGTGCCCGCTGGGACCGCCAGCTCATCACCGAGGGCCTGACGCTGCTCACCGGCGCCCTTCGCCAGGGCGAGCCGGGCGAGTACCAGCTGCTTGCGGCGATCGCGGCACTGCACGACCAGGCCGCCAGCTATGCGGGCACCGACTGGCCGCGGATCCTGGCCCTGTACAACCGGCTGGAGGCGATGACCGGCAACCCGATGGTCGCGCTCAACCGGGCCGTGGCCATGGCCATGACACAGGGCCCCGACGCCGGACTGGCCCTGCTCGACGGCCTGGCCGGCCAGCTCGGCGACCACCACCGGCTGCATTCGGTGCGAGCCCATCTGCTGGAGCAGGCCGGCGACACCGGCGGGGCGATCGCCGAGTTCGGCGCGGCGGCCACCCGCACCACGAACCTGCGCGAGCGCGACTACCTGGTGACGAAGGCGGCCCGGCTCGCCGCCGGGCCACCTTAGCGACCCGCCTGAGGTCGAACGCTGTCAGGAGCCCTAGTTCAGCCGGGGGGTAACGGTCGCGGTGGCGGCCCGGCGGCCGGGGTGGTTGGGGCCGTGGCGGCACCGGGACCAGCCAGCCCGGTCTCGTAGGCCAGCACGACCGCTTGGACCCGGTCACGGAGCTGGAGCTTGGTAAGTATCCGTCCGACGTGGGTCTTGATCGTTGCCTCGCTGAGGGTCAGCTCGGTGGCGAGTTCGGCATTGCTCAGGCCCCGGGCAAGCAGCCGCAGCACCTCAAGCTCGCGCGGGGTCAGCTCGGACAGGTCGGCATGCACGGCCGGGCGGGTGGAAGCGCGCGGCGCGAACCGCTCGACGAGCCGGCGGGTGATCGAAGGCGCGAGCAGGGCGTCACCGGAACGCACCATCCGCACCGCGGCGACAAGCTGCTCCGGGGTGACGTCCTTGAGCAGGAACCCACTGGCGCCCACGGTGAGCGCGGCGTAGACGTACTGGTCGAGATCGAACGTGGTGAGGATGATGATCCGGCAGTCGCGCCCGGCCGGGGCGGCCAGGATCCGGCGAGTGGCTTCCAGCCCGTCCATCTCCGGCATCCGGATGTCCATCAGCACGACATCCGGCCGGTGCTTGAGCACGGCGGCCACGGCCTGCCCGCCGTCGGCCGCCTCGGCGACCACCGGGATGCCCGCCGCGCCGAGGATCATCCGGAACCCGCCGCGGACCAGGGTCTGATCGTCGGCGATCACCACGCGTGGCACGTCGGCCTCTCCGGGCGCCGGTGCCCCGGCTTCCCCGCTCATCGCGGCCCCACCGACCGCGGCGCCAGGACCGCAGCGGGCTGCTCCCCCGGGGCGGCCACGGCGGCCGGGTCGATCGGCAACCGGGCGTGGACGAGCCAGCCGCCGCCCGGCTGGGGCCCGGCGTCCAGTTCGCCGCCGTACAGCGCGATCCGCTCGCGCAGGCCCAGCAGGCCGCGCCCCGAGCCGGGAACTTCGCTGGGCCCCGGCCCGACGGCAGGTATCAGCCGCCCGGCGTCGGCGACCTCGACCACCAGGTCGGCTTCGCCGTAGTCGAGCTGGACGGTGGTCCTCGGCTTTCCCGCATGCTTGAGCACGTTGGTCAGTGCCTCCTGGACGACGCGGTACGCGGCCAGGTCCAAGCCGGGCGGCAGCGCCCGCGGCGCACCGCCGACCTGCAACTCGACCGGCAGCCCGGCCGTGGCTAGCCGGTCGATGAGCGGCTGAAGCTGCCCGAGGCCCGGCTGTGGGCTCAGATCCTGGCCAGCCCCGGCCCCATCCTGCGCGAGCCCGGCTGGCCCCACACCGGTGCCCGAAGGGCTGAGCAGGCCGAGCAGATGGCGCAGTTCGGTCATGGCCGCCCGGCCGCTGGCTTCCACCGCGAGCAACGCCGCCGTGGCCTCGGCCGGGTCGGCGGCGAGCACCTGCCGGGCGGCACCGGCCTGCACGATCATCACGCTGACGTTGTGCGTCACCACGTCGTGCAGTTCGCTGGCGATGAGCGCCCGCTCCTCGTCGAGCGCCCGCCGGGTGGCGGCCGCATGCTCGGCCTGCATGCGGCGTATCCGGTCCTGTGCCTGCATCGCATTGCCGATGACCGCGATCAGGATCAGCGAGAACGCGGCCACGAGCCCGGGCACCCGCCATTGGGCACCTGTCTGGAACGCTACCCCGGCGTACTTGAGGGATGCCAGACCCCCCGGCTGCACCGGCCCAGCGCTCACCTGCAAGTTTGACGGGGTGGCATTCCAGTAGTGGGTGGCCACGATCAGGCTCGCGGGGATCATGCTGAGCAGCGCCGCACCACGGAACCTGCTGTAGGCGACCGCCGAGTATCCGGCGAACACGATGGCCAGGAAGGTGACGAGGGTCGCGTAATTCTGCGTCGCCAGCGTGCCGGCCAACAGCACCACGAAGGCGCCCAGCGGGAACCGGCGGCGCGCGGCCAGCGGCAGCGAGGTGAAGAGTATGGCCAGGAGAGCGTGCCCCCAGACCTGCTGAACCTGTGTCACTCCCACGACGACCACAGCGCTCGTGCGCGGGTCGATGGCGAACTGCGCGGGCTGGCCGACGTAGGTGGCCCCGACCGCGAGCAGCGATGCCACCAGGGCTACCGCGGCGATGGCGATGTCGGTGAGGATGGCGCGGCGCGAGAGCGGGGCCCGCGGCTCGGCCGACCGGGCAAACGCCCAGGCCTGGCTGAACCAGGCCCGCACCGGTACCGCGAAGCGCTCCCTCACCAGGCCAGTATCGCCCCCATGGCGGCGGCAGGGCGTCCGCCGCGTTATGTACCCGGGTCCGCCATCAGGATGACCAGGTAGCCCAGCCGGGCCTGCTGGGCAGCGCATTTGCATCCGGCGGCGGACGCCGTCGCGGCATCGCCCTGCCTACCGTGCCGCTCATGGATGCTCTCGTGCGGATCGACAACGTGACCAAACGCTATGACAACGACGGCCAGCCCGCCGTCGACGGCGTGAGCCTGGAAATCGCACCGGGTGAGGCCGTGGCGGTGATGGGCCCGTCGGGCAGCGGCAAGTCCACGCTGCTAAACCTCATCGCGGGCCTGGACAAGCCGACCAGCGGCGCGGTGACCGTAGCCGGGGAGAGGGTGGACCAGCTCAGCGAAACCGGGGTAGCCAGATTCCGGCGGCGCCGTATTGGAATGATCTTCCAGTTCTTCAATCTGCTCGACGACCTGACCGTCGCGGACAACGTGCTGTTGCCCGCGCAACTCGCCGGAATGCGCCGCGGCCAGGCCAGGGCACGGGCCGGCGAACTGCTGGCCGCGCTGCACATCGAGCGGCACCGCAACGCCTACCCGGGCCGGCTCTCCGGCGGGGAGCGGCAGCGGGTGGCGATCGCCCGGGCCCTGGTCAACCGGCCCGAGCTGCTGCTGGCCGACGAGCCGACCGGGGCGCTGGACACCGCCACCGGCGAGGAGATCGGCGCGCTGCTGCTGGACCTGAACGCCTCCGGGCAGAGCATGGTGCTGGTCACCCACAACCCGGACCTGGCGGCCCGTTACGCGGGGCGCACGCTGCACATCGTGGACGGCCGGCTCAGCGGGGGCCCGGCCGCCCATGCCGCTGGCGTGGCCGGGCCAGCACAGGCGCAGGTGCGGCCATGAGGCTGGGCCCGGTCACCCGCGCCGCCGCGGGCGGGCTGACCAGACGGCGGGTGCAGACGATCGTGATCGGGCTGGTGCTGCTGGTGTCCACCAGCGCCTGCGTGCTGGCCCTCGCGCTCGTCGCGGACTCCAGCACCCCGTTCGACCACGCCTTCGCGACCCAGCGCGGGGCGCATGTGATCGCGGTGGTGAACCCGGCCCGTGCCACCGCTGCCGACCTGGCCGCCACCCGGCAGCTGCCGGAGGTGACCGCGGCGGCGGGGCCGTTCGCCGAGGTAACCGTCACGCCGAAGTTCACCGGGCCCGGCGGCGCCCAGGTAGGCATGTCGCCGATGCTCGTGGCCGGCCGTGCCTCGCCGGGCGGTCCGGTCGACGACGTGACCTTGCAGTCCGGTCACTGGGTGGCCGGGCCCGGGCAGCTGGTGCTGGCCAGCGATCCCAGTCCGGGCGACAACGTCTCCATGCCGCTGGGCACGCGGCTCACCATGCCCGGTGCGGCGGGCAACGTCACGCTGACCGTCGTCGGCATCGCCGATTCGGTGGACAGTTCGGCGGCCGGCTGGGTGCTGCCCAGCGAGATCGCCAAGCTGCGGGTGCCCGGTACCCCGCTCGCCGCGCAGATGCAGTACCGGTTCCGCGACGCAGGCAACGCGGCGGCCGTCCGCACCGATGTCGCCGCGGTCACCGCTGCGCTGCCCCGGGGGGCGGTCACCGGCACGCAGTCCTACCTGGCCATCAGGGCACAGGAAAAGTCGAACATCGCGCCGTGGGTGCCGTTCGTGGTCGCCTTCGCCGTCCTCGGCCTGGCACTGTCCGCGCTGATCGTGGCCAACGTGGTCAGCGGGGCGGTGGTGGCTGGCTACTGGAGGATCGGGGTGCTCAAGAGCATCGGGTTCTCCCCGGGTCAGGTCGTGGCCGCCTATACCGGCCAGGCCATGGTCCCTGCGGTCGCCGGTTGTGTGGCCGGCGTAGCGCTGGGAAACCTGCTCGCGGCACCGGTGCTCCGCCAGACCGCGAACGTGTACGGGGTCGGCGCGCTGCACGTGCCCACCTGGGTGGACCTGGCCGTTCCGCTGGCCATGTGCTGCCTGACCGCGATCTCCGCGCTGCTGCCCGCGCTGCGGGCCGGCCGGTTCAGCGCGGTGCAGGCGATCGCCGCCGGGCGCGCGCCGCGCACCGGTCATGGCTATGCCGCGCACCGGGTCCTGGGCAGGCTCGCGCTGCCCCGGCCGGTGACGATCGGGCTCGCCGCCCCGTTCGCCCGCCCGGCCCGCACGGTTATCACGTTGACCGCCGTGCTGCTCGGCGCGACCGCGGTGACGTTCGCGGTGGGCCTGAGCTCGTCGCTGAACCGGGTCGCGAACGGCCTCAGCCACGCCAGCGCCGAACCGGTACAGGTGCTCGTGCCGACGGCCGGCCCCGGCGGCGCCCGTATCGTCAAGGGGGGCGGGGGGCATGTCAAGGCCAGCCCCGCTCCCGGCGGGTCGTCCGGCCAGGCGAGGCTGCCCACTCCGGCCGAGATGGAGCGGACCGTCACCGCGGCGCTGCGGGCGCAGCCGGGCACCTTGCACTACGTCGCCCAGGCCGATCAGACGGTCGGTGTGGCCGGGCTGTCCCAGCAGGTCGCGCTGACCGCCTTCCGGGGCGACGCGACGTGGACCGGCTACGGCATGATCAGCGGGCACTGGTACACCGGGCCCGGCCAGGCGGTCGTGGGCACCGGCTTCCTCAACGACACCGGCAAGTCGGTCGGCGACACCGTCACGATCTTCTCCGGCGGGAGGCTGGTCCCGGTGAAGATCGTCGGGCAGGTCTTCGACACCGACAACAACGGGGTGGTCATGATCACCGACTGGCAGACGCTAACCCGGGCAGACCCCGGGGCAACGCCTGACCAGTACGACGTGGGGCTGCGCCCCGGTGTCTCCGCCACGTCGTATGTGCGCGCACTGCACCTGCGTGCCCCGTACGGGGTGAACCTGACCGGCCGGGGGAGCGACTTCGCGATCGTCATCGGCCTGATCGGCACGCTGACGCTGCTGCTGGCGATCGCGGCCGGGCTCGGCGTGCTCAACACCGTGGTGCTGCAGACCAGGGAACGGGTACACGATCTAGGGGTGTTCAAGGCGATCGGGATGACGCCACGGCAGGCCATCACCATGGTGGTCTGCTGGGTCGCCGGCATCGGCCTGCTGGCGGGCCTGATCGCGGTCCCGGCCGGAATCATGCTGCACCACTACGTGCTGCCCGTCATGGCCGCGGCCGCCAACACCGGCCTGCCCGCCAGCATCCTGCGCGTATACGGCGGCGGGCAGATCGCGGTGCTGGCCCTGGCCGGCCTGGTGATCGCGGTGGCCGGGGCGCTGCTCCCGGCAAGCTGGGCCGCCGGCACCAGGACCGCCACCGCATTGCGCGCCGAATAACCAGCCGGGGCCCGGGCGGGCGGCGCCGCCCGGGCCCGGCTGGCGCGTGGCCTGGCCGGCTCCGCACCTGCTGCAACGCACCGCGGATTGACGTTTAGCTGGAACCGCCGTTGCCCGGTTGCGTGGGGCCGCCGCGGAACGGGCGCCCGGCCTGTGCCCGCCGTTCGTTGTCGCGGACCCTTGGCTCGTAGTGCGCGAAGAACATCTTGCCGACCAGTTCCCTCCGGCTCCGGACCCCGGTCTTGTCGAAGATGCTCTTCAGATGCTGCTGCACGGTCTGCGGTGAGATGAACAGCGCCGCCGCAGCGGACGACGTGGTCTCCCCCTGCAGCACCAGACGGGTGACGTCCTTCTCGCGCTCGGTCAGTTCGTAGGCCGCCATCAGCAGCGGCGCGAGGCGGTCGGGATCGGCGCGTTCTACGATGACGGCCACGCGGCGGGACCCGTCTCGCACCAGCGGCGCTCCGTGCAGGATCATCCACTGGCCGGTTTCCGAGCGCACCCGCGCCACCGCGACCTCCCCCGCGGTGTCGGCCGTCTCCAGGCTCCGCAGCGCCCGCCCGGCCACCGTGAGCACGCTGGGCGGCAGAGTGCCGATGGCCATACTGGTGTCCCCACCGGGAAGCTCCGCAAGCAGCGCCTCCGCACCGGGGGTCAGCGACTGCACCCGCCAGTCCTCGTCGAGGACGATCAAGCTGGGCGCGAGCGGGCCGTCCGGATCGGTGGCCTCGCCGAGCAGCAGCCCGCGGCGGGCACCCTCGGCCAGCGGGCCGGCCACCGAGGCCAGGAAGGCGACCTCGTCCCGGTCGAACTCCGGCTGGCCGACCGCCCGGTAGAGGGCCAGCAGGCCCCACGCCTCGCCCGGCTTGCCGCGCAGCGCCAGCATGAGCTGCTGGTCGCCGCCGTAGGGCTGGACGAAGGAGCGCCAGCCGGGGCTGCGGCCGGGATCGCCGCCGGTGGCCTCGTGAATGGTGGCGACGCCGCTGGCGGAGCGGGCGACCGAGGACATCTTCAGCACGTCGTCGTCGCGGTATTCGTGGCCGAGGAACTCGGCGGAGATCTCCGGGATGACCGGGTCATAGTGGCTGGTGATCAGCAGCGAGACCGGGTCGAAGGTGTACCAGCACGGCGCCAGGTAATGCGGCACGGCCGTGCCCAGGACGTCGTTGCATTGGCGCCAGAACTCCGCCACGTCCAGCCCGCGGCGGGCTAGTTGCCCTATGCGGTCGGCGGCCCGCTGCCGGTCAGTTGACATGTCCCTCATCGTAGGCACGGCCGGGACCTGCGGATATACCACATTTCTGGTATGGCGGCGGTGCCGGGCCTGCCGCAAGCTGGCGTCCGGGACCAAAGCGGGCACCGCCGCGGCGCGCTCGGCAAAAGGGAGAGTCATCCATGGCAACGCTGCACATCGAACATCCGATCAGCGACTTCGAGACCTGGAACGCGGCGTTCGCACGCTTCGCCGGCGCCCGCCGCCGGGCCGGGGTCAGGGACCAGCGCATCCTGCGGCCGGTCGGCGACCCCGCCTACGTGGTCGTGGACCTCGACTTCGACACCGTCGGCGAGGCGGAGAAGTTCCTCGGCTTCCTGCGCGCGAACGTCTGGAGTACTTCGGGGAACTCCCCCGCGCTCGCCGGGGAACCGCAGACCAGGATCCTCGAGGCCGCTTCGGCTCAGTAGCCGGCGGCGATCGGTGAATCACCTGCACCTGGTAGGACCAGCCATGACCGGCAGGCGTACAGCCGCGGCCCGGCTGCCTGGTGCGTTCGCGATCCTTCGCACAAAACCGCTACCAGGCGCCGAACGCCGTTATGTGGCAGTCAGCCAGGGCCAGTTCTTCGCAGCAGGCCAGGCACCAGGGGCGGCGGACGACCCTGGCGCCGGTGCGGCTGACCCAGAACCCGGCCGGGCGCAGCCTGCAATGGACGCAGAGCTGAACCGTTAGAACGGCCCGCATCGCAGTCCCTCCGAGGTCCGGGACGATCACGCCGAGAGTGCACCCGGGACGCGCCAGCGGGCATGGCGCGCCCCGGGTCGCTTGAACCGGTACCGGGGTACCGGGGGCAGGTTGCGGCCGGCGGCGATCGCGGCCACCGCCGCCACGGCGTGGTCGACCTCGTCAGGGGTGTTGTAGAGGTAGAAGCTCAGCCGGCAGCTCGCCGGCGGCGTCAGCCCGAGTGCGTGATGGGCCAGCGTGGCGCAGTGACAGCCGGCCCGCGACTCCACCCCGGCCCGGTTCAGGGCCTGTGCCACGCTGACCGGGTCCCGGCCGGGCAGGTTGAACGCGACCAGCGACGTGCGCCGCGCCGGATCCCGGGGGCCGTAGATGGTGATCCCGCCGACTGCGCCGAGCCCGTCCAGCGCCCGGCCGGTGAGCTGCTGATTCCAGCGGGAGACGCGGTCCATCGCGGCGTGCACGGCTGCCCGCCCGATGGGCAGATCGGTGCCGAAGTACGCCGGCCGGCCGGGCGTCAGCGCCAGGTCAAGCAGGATGCGCAGCGCCTGCGCGGAGATGATCGCGCCGAGGATGTTGGGCGTCCCCGCGGTGTACTTCCACGGCAGCGCGTTGTACTCGACCTGCCACGGGAACACGCGCCCCTCGGCGATCATGTCGCCGCCGTACAGGAACGGCAGCGTGGACCGGAGCAGGTGTTCCCTGGCGTACAGCACGCCGACCCCGAACGGCGCCATGATCTTGTGGAAGGAGAACGCGAGGTAGTCCACGCCGAGGGCCTGCACGTCAACGAACGACCCCGGTACCAGCTGTGCCCCGTCGACCAGCAGGTACGATCGCCGCTCGCCGCCGGGCTGCGGGTACCCGCTGGCATCGGCCAGCGCGCGGATGGCGGCGAGCGGGTTGCGGGTGCCGAGGAAATTCGACGCACCGGTGCAGCAGACCAGCTTGGTGCGGGAATCGATCAGCGACGCCAGGTGATCAAGGTCCAGCTCGCCGGTGTCCGGATCGAACCGGGCCAGCCGGTATTCCACCCGCCGCCCCAGCCGCGGCAGGATCTCCCGGCACAGCGCATACCACGGGACGTAGTTGGAGTTGTGCTCCATCATCGTCGTGACGACGTTGTCGCCGTCGCGGAACTCGGTGAGCAGCGAGTACATGACCGCGTTGATGGCCTCGGTGGTGTTCCGGTACAGCGCGATGCTGGCCCGGCCGGGGGCGCCGATGAATTGCGCGATCGTGTCGTAGGACGCCTCGAACAGCGCGGTCATCCGCTGCGATGCGGTGGACTGCCCGCGATGCACGTTCTCGTACCCGGGCGCGAGCGACTGGTAGAGCGCGAGCAGTTCCCGCGGCGGCTGGGTGCTTGCCGCGTTGTTGGTCGCGATCCGGCCGTGCTCGGGGAACGTGAAGTGCCTGCGGACGGCCTGGACGTCGATGGTGCCCGGGGTCATCGCGATCGCTCCCAGCCGCGCGGGGGGAGTCTGCCTGGCCCTGGCCACGGCGATCATGACTGCTCCTTGCGCTTCCAGGCGCCGATCAGCAGCGGCCATCCCATCGGGCAGTCGGCGAAGCGGACGGTGTCGCGGTCGAGTATGGCCAGCAACTCGGTGGCGCCGGCCGACGAGATGATGCCATACGCCAGGGCTACCGGCAGCACGCTGCGGAACGTGCGCTCCAGGAAGGCGCGGCCCTTGGCGAGCGGCTCCAGGCGGCCCGCGACGTGGGTGCCGTCCGGATACCCGATGCCCGCCTGCGTGAACAACTGTGGCAGCCGGGCACCGGTATGCACATCGGCGCCCACCGCCTGGAACACGGCGGTGATGACCCGCCCCAGTTCGGCGACGCTGGCCAGTTCCGGGAGCACGGTGATGCCGCGGATGTCGTAGTCCTGCACGAGCAGGTGACCGCCGGGGGCGACGGCGTCCCACAGCCGCGCCAGCACGGCGGCGCGCTGCGGCAGGTGGAACAGCAGCAGCCGCGCGTAGACGAGGTCGAACGGCTCGCCGGGGATCGGCTCGCCACCGGTGAGGTCCTGCGCGTGGAAGGAGCACTGGCGGAGGCCCGCGTCGTGCAGCGTCGCCACCGCCATGGCGCCGAGCGAGGCGTCGGTGTCGATGCCGAGGACCCGGCCCGAGGGCCCGGCCCGCTCGGCCATGAGGCGCATAGTCTCGCCCGGCCCGCAGCCGGCGTCCAGGCAGCTCGCGCCCGGCCCGAGGCCGACCCCGTCGAGCAGCCGCCCGGTCGCGTCCTCCCATACGCGCGCCTGCGTGCGGAGCCGGTCGTATTCCTCCGGTGAGTGCCCCAGTGCGTAGCGCGCCTTCGGCCGTTCGGTTTCTAGGGTGCTCATCGCTCATGCCCCCTGTCGGATTGCTGTACTGCTCTCTTGTCGGATTGCAGTACGGCCAGCATCCGCGAGAGGGTTCAACGTGTCGTTGGGTCAGCGCGCAGGGACCTTCACAACGCGCGCAGACTTGCGGTACTCCGCTGGGGGCAAGCCGTGCACGGCCCGGAAGGCGCGGCTGAAGTCTCCTGCGCTGGAAAAGCCCCACTTGGCCGCGATGGCCGCGACCGGGCGGGGAGCCAGCGCCGGATCGGAAAGATCACGGCGGCAGTACTCCAGCCGGCGCTGCCGGATCCAGCCCGCCACGGTCAGGCCCTCGTCGTGGAAGAGCTGGTGCAGGGAGCGCAGCGAGATGTGATGCGCCGCGGCGATCAATGCCGGGGACAGCCCGGGGTCACCCAGGTGCTGCTGGATGAAGGCCTGAATCGTGGTAAGCAGGGCATGCCTGCGGGCCTCCGGGGTGCCCCAGTCTTGGAGATCCATCTCACGGGCCAGCCGCGTTGCCAGCACCTCTAGCGCGGCGGTCGACAGCCGCGCCGCCTCGGCCGGGCTGTAGTGATCGACGTTGCGGGCCAACTGGAGGAGGAACTGCGAGGTCAGGTCCCCCAGGCCGGCGCTGGCCTGGAAGCGCACGGCGCACAGTTGCTTGATCCGGTTCCGGGACAGCGGCAGCAGGGACGGCGGGAACATGAACGTCATCGCCTGCATCCGCCAGTCCCCGCTGGCCCCGCACACCACCTCGTAGGGCCGCTGGGTGTCGTAGATGGCGAACTCGCCCGCCGACACGGAGGCCTGCCGGCCGTCCTGGGCAATCACGAACGAATTGCCGCCGCGCACCAGCGCCAGCTTCAGCATGTCCGGATCTTCTTGCGAGATCAGCTCGGGGGTGCGGTGCACACGCAGGGGCCCGACGTCCATCACGACCACCTGCATCGGGCCCAGGCCGGTGGCGCGGAACTCTCCCAGGTAGTCGGGATTGGGGGTGATGGCGCGGCATTCCATCGGCACCCACGTAGTGGCCACCATGTCCCGGAGGAAGTCGAGCCGGTCGGCCGCGGATACTTGGCCCGTTCGGATTAATGTGCTCATAGCTCTCACACCCAAGCGGTGGGCGTCCTTCGCGCCCGGCGCTCCCCCCGAAGTAAATCTCAGCCTACCGAAGTGCAAAGCAGCCGTAAAGCATCCCTAGAGTAATACTCTAGACTGATGTTCGTCCCACTGGCCCGTCGTGCCACCGGAAGAACAGGGAGCAGTCCTGCGCATGCCCATGACAGACCCGGCAGCACGAGTCGCCGCGCCAGCGTTGCGGCGCCGCGGGCCGGCCAGCACCGAGGACGGGCGGCACAGCCGCGACCGGGTACTCAAGGCGGCCCTGGACCTGATCATCGAGGCCGGCATCGACCAGGTCCGGCTCGCCGAGATAGCCCGCCGGGCCGGGATGAGCTCCGGCCAGGTGATGTACTACTTCACCTCCAAGGAGCACATCCTGCTGGAGACCCTGGCCTTCCAGGAGTACCAGGACACCGTGCGGCGTCAGGCCGCCCTGGCCAAGGTGACCGGCGCCTGGCGCCAGCTCAAACGGTTCATCGAGCTCTACCTGCCCGGCACGCCCCCGGACCCGAGCTGGATCCTCTGGATGGAGGCATGGGCGCGCGCCCCGCACAACAGTCAGGTGAGCCGGTTCCTGGAAGAACTGCTGAACCCATGGCAAGACGACCTCGCCGCGCTGGTAGCCCGTGGTGTCGCCGAGGGAGCGTTCGCTCCCCCGGACCCGGCTGGTGACTTCACCCGCCGCTTCATCGCCGTGCTCGACGGCCTTGCGCTCCAGCGCCTGCAGCACATGCAGGGCTCGTCCCGCAAGCACCTCACAGAACTTGCCCTGTACGCGGCCCGCCTCGAACTGGCTCCTGGGCCGCAGAGTTCACCCCCGGCCGGCGAACAAGCCTGACCCTGGCCCCCGAACCCACCAGTAGGTTCGGGGCCATTCTTATGTATTGTGGAATTAAATTGTGGGGCCGGTGGGACTCGAACCCACACTGTCAAGCTCCTAAGGCTTGCGCCTCCTGCCGTTGGGCTACGGCCCCTTCCTGTTCTTAAATCTACCTGCGAACGTCGGTGTTTGCGAGTGGCAGTTCGGACAGAGAAAGCGAAGGTTATCCTTTCTGTTGTCCAACCAGTCTCCGCTGATATGATCCACATGCAAGACTATCGGCTTGCCGTTCCACTCGGCCCCGATGCCGCATGCCTCGCAGGTGTAGGGTACGCCACTCTCGCGCAGAACCCGGCGTAGCAGGTGAGGCTTCGGCCGCCGTGAGCCTGGGACTCGGGCGACTAGAGCCTGCTCGGGGGCGAGTCGTCGGGCAGAAGGCTGCTTCCGCATGTGTGCTTGGCCCAGGAAATGCGATGTGTCGATGCCGAACTGCTTGATCTTGCGGCTGATATGAGCGTGCGTGCCTCCGGCCATGGGGACCTCTAAGTATCGCAGCACGCCCGCTATGCTGAAAGAATTCGCTACCGCTTCTGTCAGCAGTTCGCGGGTGTATTTCTCCCTGTGTTTGCTGTTCGCCATGGGCCGACAGTATCGCGGGGGTCGGACAATTCGCCGTTTCTGGGCGGGCCGGGAAAGGGAAAGGCATCTACAGGCCGAGGTCCTGGCGGAGCCTGGCTACGTGGCCGGTGGCCTTGACGTTGTAGTAGGGCCGGGAGATCTTCCCGTCCTTGTCGACCACGAAGGTGGACCTGATGACGCCCACCATGGTCTTCCCGTACAGCTTCTTCTCACCCCAGGCGCCGTAGGCCTCGTGCACCTTGTGGTCCGGGTCGGACAGCAGCGGGAAGTTCAGCCCGTCGCGGTCGCGGAACCTGGCGAGCTTGGCGGGAGCGTCCGGGGAGATGCCGAGCACCGTCACCC
>Ga0318515_10000234_pt1 | contig 14761 bp, 12 predicted proteins | sample GRESIP176b2f19_FD_202499 | JGI IMG/M metagenome (GOLD analysis project Ga0318515, IMG submission 202499) | Tropical soil microbial communities from Luquillo Experimental Forest, Puerto Rico - GRE.SIPMG.176b2f19 | ecosystem: Environmental > Terrestrial > Soil > Tropical forest > Bulk soil...
GCCGCGGCCTGACCGGAGAGGTCCTCGCCAGGATCGAACGCAAGGGGCTGGGCATCGTGGCCATGGACCTGCGCACCGTCGGCAAGGACCTGGCCGAGACTCACTACGCGGAGCACGTCGACAAGCCGTTCTACGGCTCGCTGGTGGAGTTCATCACGTCCGGCCCGCTGGTCGCCCTGGTGGCCGAGGGGCCGCGGGCGATCGAGGCATTCCGCGCGCTGGCCGGCGCGACCGATCCGGTGAAGGCGGGACCGGGCACCATTCGCGGGGACTATGCGTTGGAAGTGCAAGACAACATAGTGCACGGATCGGATTCGCCTGACTCGGCCGAGCGGGAGATCAAGATCTTCTTCCCGGACCTTGTTTAGGCCGCCCGGCCCTGGTCGATGAAGGACTCGTAGGCCGCGCCGCAAGTCACAGAGGGGGGACCCAGGCGCGGAGCACAAGCACAGCTCACCGGCAGCATCCTGGTTGGGAAGGTCTCGTTCCACATGAGCAACGCGCTGGCGTTTCTGGGCCGTGACATGGCGGTCGACCTCGGTACCGCGAACACCCTGGTCTACGTGCGGGGACGCGGGATCGTGCTCAACGAACCGTCCGTGGTCGCCCTGAACACGAACAATGGCCAGATCGTCGCGGTGGGCGTGGAAGCCAAACGGATGATCGGCCGGACGCCGGGCAACATCGTGGCCGTCCGGCCGCTGAAGGACGGCGTCATCGCCGACTTCGACGTGACCGAGCGGATGCTGCGCTACTTCATCCAGAAGGTGCACAGGCGCAGCCACCTGGCCAAGCCCCGCGTCGTGGTCGCGGTGCCGAGCGGCATCACCGGCGTGGAGCAGAGCGCGGTGAAGGAGGCGGGCCACCAGGCCGGTGCCCGGCGGGTGTACATCATCGAGGAGCCGATGGCCGCGGCCATCGGGGCCGGGCTTCCGGTGAACGAGCCGACCGGCAACATGGTGGTGGACATCGGCGGCGGCACCACCGAGGTAGCGGTCATCTCCCTCGGCGGGATCGTGACCTCGCAGTCCATCCGGATCGGTGGCGACGAGCTTGACCAGGCGATCATCACCTTCGGCAAGAAGGAGTACTCCCTGATGCTGGGGGAGCGGACCGCCGAGGAGATCAAGATGGCGCTCGGGTCCGCGTATCCGTCCGCGGACGAGCCGAACGCCGAGATCCGGGGCAGGGACCTGGTCAGCGGCCTGCCCAAGACCATCGTGATCTCCGCCGAGGAGATCCGCCGCGCGATCGAGGAGCCGCTGGCGCTCATCGTGGACGCGGTAAAGACCACCCTGGACAAGTGCCCGCCCGAACTGGCCGGCGACGTGATGGACCGTGGCATCGCGCTCACCGGCGGCGGCGCGCTCCTGCGCGGGCTCGACGAGCGCCTGCGCGAGGAGACGGGCATGCCCATTCACCTCGCCGACAACCCGCTCGATTCTGTGGTGCTCGGCACCGGCAAGTGCGTGGAGGACTTCGACACGCTGCGCCAGGTGCTTGTGCCAGAGTCCAGGCGCTGACCCGCACCCGCGCGGGCAGCCGCGATAAGACGCGAGCGGCACAAATGAGGAGAACCGGTGCACGACACTCGGCGGACCCGGCTGGTTCTCGTCGTGCTTGTCATCACTGCCCTCGCGCTGATCACGGTCGACGCGCGTAACTCCGCGGCCGGTCCCGTTCGTGGCCTGCGCGCGTTCGGCGGGCTGATCTTCGGGTCCGCGGAGAGCGTGGCCAGCGGCGTCACCCAGCCGGTGGCCGCCTTCCTCGGCAACGTCGGCTCCGCGGCGCACTCCCAGGCCACCATCAGCGCGCTGCAGCGCCAGGTGGTCCAGCTTCGTGGCGAGCTGAGCCAGGCGCGGCTCAGCAAGGCCGAGTCGGCCCAGTTGCAGAAGCTGCTGCAGCTCGCCGGGCGCGGCAGGTACCGGATCGTGGCGGCGAACGTGATCGCGTCGGGTCCCGCCTACGAGAACACGGTCACGATCGACGCTGGCAGCGCGGACGGCATCAAGACCGATGAGACCGTGCTGAACGGGGCGGGCCTGGTGGGCACCGTGACCTCGGTGAGCGGGCACACCGCCGCCGTGCTGCTGGACACCGACGCGGCCGCCACGGTCGGCGTGCGGATCGCCGGGACCGGGGAGATCGGGGCGGTGACCGGGCTGGGCCACAGCCAGTCCGGCCCGGCAGCGCTCCGCTTGCAGATCTTCGATGCCAACGCCGTGCTGGCCCCCGGGCAGCAGCTGGTCACGTTCGGCTCGGTCGGCGGCCGGCCGTATGTGCCCGGGGTGCCGGTGGGTGTGATCACCCGGGTGGTGGCCAGCGCCAGTGCGCTGGCGAAGATCGCCTACGTCCGGCCGTTCGCCGCCGACGGCGCGCTGGGCGTCGTCGGCGTGGTGATCGTGCCGCCGCGGCACAACCCGCGGGACTCGGTGCTCCCGCCAAGGCCGCCGAGCCCGGCCCCGTCCCCGGCCAGCACCGGCACGGGCGCCTCGCCGGGCCCGTCCGCCACGCCGACGGCCACCGCGGCGGGCGGCGGAGCGGGAGGCTAGGTGCGCCGGATCCTGCTCGCCACCGTGGCCATCCTGGCGGCGGTGCTGATCCAGGTCACGGTGCTGAACAACGTGGCGTTCCCCGGCGGCGCCGGGCCCAACCTGGTCCTCGTGACCGTCGTGGCACTGGCGCTGGCCACCAGCCCGCGCGATGGGGCGATCATCGGGTTTGCCGCCGGGCTCGCCCTTGACATCGCCCCGCCGGCCAGCGGCCTCCTCGGGCAGAGCGCGCTGGTGTTCTGCCTGGTCGGCTACGGGTGCGGGCGATTGCGCATGGCCCTGGAGCGGTCCGCCTTGCTGCCGCTGGCCGGTGTCGCGTTTGGCGTCGCGGCCGGTGAGGCGCTGTACGCGCTGACCGGAGTGATCTTCGGCGATCTCGACGTCTCCTGGCAGGCGGTGCGCCAGGTGCTCCCCGCGGCGGTGTTCTACGACCTGCTGATCAGCCCGTTCGTGCTGTACGCGGTGGCCCTGGCCGGCGGGTACGCACGGTGGGGGACAGGCAGCGCCCCGGCGGGCCTGCTCACCGGCCGGGAACTGGCCGCGACGGACCCGGCCTGGGGCGCGGTGCGCGACACCGGGGCAGGCCGGTCCCCGCGGCTGCGGGCCGCCGCCGGGCATCGCACCGACGGCTGGATCGGGACCGGCCGGGACCAGCAGGGCCAGCGAACCGGCCCGTGGGTGGACCGGCCCCGGCCGCTGCGGCTGCGGCTGCGCGGCGGCACGGCCGGTTCCGCGGTGGCCGGCCCGCTGGCCAACGGCAAGCCGGCCCGGCCGACGGCGACCGTCAACCTGCGGCTGGGCACCCCGCGGCGGCGCGACGGAACCGTCGTGGCCAGGCGCTATCTGGCCGGGGCCGCTCTAGGCGCGGCGTTCGACGGCCGGGCCCCAAGCTCGGGCGGCCGGCCTGCCCGGCTGCGAAGCGGCGCCCTCACCGGCGGCCCGTCCGCACTCGGCCAGGCACCCGGCCGCAAGCAGCGGCAGCCCCGGCTGAAGCTGGGCAGCAAGCGCCGCAAGGACGGGGCCGCCGCCGGCGGCAAGTTCGGCATCGCGTTCTGGCCGGGCGGCTCGTCGCGGCTGCGGCGGATGGGCAGGGGCTCGTTCGCGAGCGGCTCCCTGGCGCGCGGTGGGGGCGCCGCGGGCCGGGCAGCCGCCGCACCGAAGTTCCGGGCCAGGAACCGCAAGCCGGCCGCGGCGCCGCGCACCGCGGCCCCGCGGTTCCGGGCCAGAAGCAGCAAGCCGGCCGCGGCGCTGCGCACCGCGAACCCGCGGTTCCGGCGCCCCGCACGATGGAGGCGGGCCGGGCGCGCGCTCGCCTCCCGCGGGGCCGGCTCGGGGCTGCGGGCACCCAGGTGGCGGAGAAGGTTCTCCAGGCTCGGCAGGGGGGGATGGCGATGATTCCGGCGGCACGCCGGCGTCTGTTCGTGCTGTACGCCGTGGTCGCCGCGCTGCTGCTCTCGCTCGGCGGGAGGCTGTGGTACCTGCAGGTGATGACCGTCGGGAGCTACGCGAGCGCGGCCACCCAGGACCAGGTCAGAAAGGTGATCGTGCCCCCGGTGCGCGGTCAGATCCTGGACGACACCGGCCAGCCGCTGGTGAACAACCACACCTCCCTGGTCGTCTCGGTGAACCGGGCGCTGGTCTCGCAGCAGACCGGCGGCGGCATACCGGAACTGACCCGGCTGGCACACCTGCTCGGCATGAAGCTTGCCCTGCTACAGCAGAAGATCCGGCTGTGCACCGCCGGGGTGTCCCAGCCGTGCTGGCAGGGCTCGCCGTACCAGCCGATCCCGGTGGCGCAGCAGGTGCCCGCCGCGGTGGCATTGCAGATCATGGAGAACCAGAGCGACTACCCGGGGGTGACCGCCCAGGCCCAGCCGGTCACCCACTACGTGCAGCCGTACGCCACCGCCGCGGCCCAGATGCTCGGCTACCTGCAGCCGATCACCCCGCAGGAGGTGGCGCAGCGGCACCTGCCGGTGACCGGCTTTTCCGGTGTCGACCTGGTCGGCCAGGCCGGCCTTGAGCAGCAGTACGACCGGCAGCTTCGCGGCACCCCGGGCACGCAGACGCTCACCGTCAACGCGGCGGGCACGGTCACCGGGATCCGCCGCCAGGCCAGCCCCACGGCCGGCAACACCCTGGTGACCAGCCTCAACGCCCAGCTCCAGGTGGACGCCTACAAGGACCTGGCGGATGCCCTCCACAGCGCACAGAGCCAAGGCAACCCCGGCGCCACCAGCGGCGCGGCCGTGGTGATGACGACCACGGGGCGGGTGCTGGCCATGGCGAGCTACCCCACCTACGACCCCAGCATCTGGAACGGCGGCATCTCCAACCGGGAGTTCAAGGGCCTGTTCGGCACCGCCCACGGCGAGCCGATCCTCGATCGCGCCACCCAGGGCGAGTACGGCCCGGGCTCGACGTTCAAGGTCACCTCGGCCTCGGCCGCGGTCGCGAACGGAATGTCCGCCGCGGGCCCCTACAGCTGCCCCGGCTCGGTGACGATCGCGCACCACCCATTCCACAACTGGACCACCGCCAACCTTGGTCCGATGTCGCTGCACACGGCGCTGGTCTGGTCGTGCGACACCGTGTTCTACCAGATCGCCTACCAGATGTACCTGCACGACAAGTACCGCGCCAACTTCCAGGTCAACCCGCACGCGCCGATCCAGAAGATGCAGAAGATGGAGCTGAGGTTCGGGTTCGGCCGCAACCCCGGCGTCGACCTGCCGGAGCAGTCGCCCGGCACGATCCCCACCCGGCAGTGGCTGTACAACTACTGGGCGCAGTACAAGCACTACTGGTGCAAGCACGGCAACGCCAACGGCAGCTACGTCCAGCAGATCGCCTATGACGACTGCCGGACCGGGTACCAGTGGACCCCGGGCCAGGCCGCGATCGCCGCGATCGGCCAAGGGTACGTCACGGTCACGCCGCTGCAACTGGCCCGGGCCTACGCCGCGATAGCCAACGGCGGCACGCTGTACAGCCCGCGGGTCGGCCAGGCATTGATCTCCTCGACCGGGACGGTGGTCCAGCGGATCACGCCGCCGGTGGTGGGGCACCTGCGGCTGCCGCAGTGGTGGCTCAGCTACCTTACGAACGCGCTGCAAGGCGTCGTCACCGGCGGCACCGCGGCCGTGGCCTTCCACGGGTTCCCGCTCAACAAGGTGCCGATCGCGGCCAAGACCGGTACTGCCGAGATCTTCGGCGGCCAGGCCACGTCGGTGTTCGCGTCGTACGCGCCCGCCAACCACCCCAAGTACGTGGTCGTGGTGATGGTGCCGAAGTCTGGCGAGGGCGCGGACGTCTCCGCCCCGTGCGCCAGGCAGATCTGGGACTCGATCTACGGGCTAGAGGGCCACCAGGCGGTCTTCCCCAACGGGGAGGCGCCGCGCAAGCTGCCCGGGATCTCCGCGAGCGGCGCGATCACCGCACCGCCGGGCTACCAGGGAGCACCGTGATGAGCTTCGGCCGCGACCGCGGCGCCGGGGGCCTGCGCGGGCTTGAGCCGGTGCGCCCCGGCCCCGGGCTCGGCTTCCGCGGAGGCAAGACCGCGGTGCCCACGTTGCGGCAGGACGGCCTGTGGCGGCGGGCCCTGGCCAAGGACTCGATGCTGCGGCACGTGGACTGGATTCTGATCCTCGCCGTGCTCTCGCTGTCGCTGATAGGTACCCTGCTGGTCTGGTCGGCGACCGCTCCCGGCCTGTCCCAGGCGGGCGCCAACCCGCGCGCGTACCTGGAGAAGCAGTTGCTCGTCGTGGTGATCGGCCTGATCATGATGACCGGGGTGACCCTGATCGACTACCGGGTCCTGCGGATGATCGCGCCGTTCGCCTACGCGGCGGGCCTCTTCGGGCTGCTCGCGGTGCTTAGCCCCCTGGGCACCACGATCAACGGCTCCCACTCCTGGATCCCGCTGCCCGGCGGATTCCAGATCGAGCCCTCCGAGTACGCCAAGATCGGCTTGATCATGATGATCGCGCTGATCTTCGGCGCGGCGGGCGAACGGTCGACGCGGCCCGGAGCCCAGCCGCTTGCCCTCGCGGTGGCCTGCACCGTCCCGGTAATCGGCCTGGTCCTGGCCGAGCCGGACCTCGGCGTCGCGGTCGTCATCGTGGCCATCAGCGCCGGCATGATCGCCTTGTCCGGCGTTGGCCTGCGCTGGCTGGCGCTGCTCACCGGCGCCGGGGCGCTCGGCCTGCTCGCGGTGCTGAAACTGCACCTGCTCGCGGCCTACCAGGTGGGCCGGCTGACCTCGTTCCTGCACCCGTCCGCGGACCCGGCGGGCACCGGGTACCAGGCGTTCCAGGCCAAGATCGCGATCGGCTCGGGCGGAATGTTCGGCCAGGGCCTGTTCCACGGCCAGCTCACCGCGGGCAGCTTCCTCGGCTCCTACAGCTTCCAGGGCACCGACTTCATCTTCGCCGTGGCGGGCGAGGAACTCGGCTTCGCCGGCTGCGCCACCATCGTCGTGCTGCTCGGCCTGGTCATCTTCCGTGCGGTGCGCATCGCGGCCCGCGCCGACGACGCGTTCGGGCTGCTGGTCGCCGGGGGGGTCGCGATCTGGTTCGCCGCGCAGGCGTTCATCAACATCGGCATGACGATCGGGATCGCCCCGGTCACCGGGCTGCCGCTGCCGTTCGTGTCCTACGGCGGGTCAGCCCTGTTCGCCGACATGATCGCGATCGGGGTACTGCAGTCCATCCACCGCCGCCACCGGGTGTTCAGCTAGCCCCCGGCGGCGCGGGTTAGGGCACCCCGCGCGGCGGCGCGCGTTCGCCACGGGCTGACCGCGGCCGGCCGTACCGCACCAAGTCAGGGCGCATACTGAAAAACATGAAGCCTTGGCGCAACCTGGGCAGGGCGCTGGCTACCGGCACGGTGACAGTGCTGATCGTCGTGCTCGCGCCGGCCGTCCTGCTGTTCGGCGAACTGGTGAACCGGCATTACCTGCGCGGCCTGCCGCCGGGCCGGGACCGGATCCCGGTGCGGCGCTTCGGGCTGCGCGGCCGCAGCCGGGTGGTGTACCGGTCCGCCGGCCCGGGGCGCGCCGCCTACGCGCTGGCCGTCAGTGACCACAAGGTGGCCAGGCGGGTGCTGGCCAATCCGCTGTGGATCGCGCTGACCGCGCCGGCCAGGTGGCTGCTCGACCGCGTCCGGCCCCGGGCGGGTGGCCGCCGGGGCCGGGGCGGTAACGGGCCGCCTGGCGCCGGGGTGCGTGAGCCGCGGCGGCCACTGCCCGACCTGCCCGCCGGGGCCATGGCGCTCCCGGAGCCTGGCCCGTTCGACTGATCACCGGCGCGGTCCGGCCGTCCTGAGCACGGTCCTGGCCAGGGCCACGGCCGGCACCAGGCCGATCCCGGCCAGCAGCGCCAGCAGCGTGGCGGTGTCGGCCAGGGCCTTTCCCGAGGCCACGGCGTGCGGGCCGGCCTGCTGCGCCAGGGACAGGTACACAGTGCCGAACGCGGCGACCCCGATGACCTGGCTGAGCTGCGCGGCCGTGGCGACCAGGCCGCTGGCGTCCGCGGCCTGGGACAGCGGCACCCCGACCAGCGACTGGGTAAGCACCGGCGAAATCGTGAGGCCAAGGCCCACCCCGGCCAGGGCGAGCGCCAGCCACAGCAGCGGGCCGCCGGCGCCGCCGCCGCGCACCGCCACCGCGAGCCCCAGGTAGGCGACCGCGACCAGCGCGAGACCCGTGGGCACCAGCGCCGGGTGCACTCGTGCGGGTAGCCGCCGCCAGAAGTAGCCGACCAGGCCGAACATGCCCGCTAGCGGGATGTACGACAGGCCCGCTCGCAGCGCGCTTTGTCCCAGCCCCGCCTGCAGGTGCAGGGTGAACACGAACAGCAGCCCGCCATAGCCGGCCATCACCGCCAGCAGCGTGCCGAGCCCGGCGGCCAGGCCCGGGGCGCGCAGCACGCCCAGGTTCAGCAGCGGGTCACCGCCCCGGGCCGCGACCGCCCGCTCGTAGCGGGCAAAGGCACCGGCGAGCAGCAGGCCCGCCGCGACGCAGCCGAATGTCCAGGCCGGCCAGCCCCGTTCGCGGCCAACCACCAGGGGCAGCACGATCAGGCACACGGCCGGTGCCGCGATCGCGAGGCCGAGCAGGTCCAGCCGGCGCGCGCCGGGGCCGGTGTGCTGTGCCCGGGGCGGGTCGGCCGGGACCACCCGCGGCACCAGCGCCGCGACCAGGATGCCCAGCGGGACGTTGACGAGGAAGACCGGCCGCCAGCCGGCGCCCAGCAGGTCCGCGCTGACCAGGAGGCCGCCGACGACGACGCCGGCCACCGCGCCGGTCGCCAGCACCAGCCCCCAGGCGGACAGCGCGGTGGCCCGCGCCGCGCCGGTGAACCGCATCTGGATGACGCTGAGGATCTGCGGCACCAGCACCGCCGCGGCCGCGCCCTGCACGCACCGGGCGAATATCAGCAGCCCGGTGTCCGGGGCGAGGCCGCAGGTCAGCGACGCCGCGGTGAACACCGCGACGCCGAGCAGGTACATGCGGCGACGGCCGTACAGGTCGCCCAGCCGGGCCCCGGTGATCAGCAGCATCGCGTAGGCGGCGGAGTACCCGCCGACCACCAGTTGCAGCGCGGCGGCGGATGCGTGCAGGTCCGCCCCGATCGAGGGCATCGCCACGTTCACGACGAACGCGTCGAGCAGGGCCATGAACTGACCGCCGAGCAGGACGGCCAGCATCAGCCAGCGGTGGCCGGGCGGTGTGCCGGCGGCCCGGGCGCGGGCCCTGGCGACGTCGAGCGTGGTCATGGAGGTCTCCGTTTCGGCGTTCCGGTGGGATCGCCGGTACATACCTGGCTCACGGGCCGGATTCATCGCGCCCGGCTGCGAAACGATGAATCCGCGCGCCGTGGCAGGTAGGTATGGGCAGTACCGGTCTTTGACGAGGAGGCGCAGTGACGGTTTCCATCAGCGAGGATTTCGCCCGCCGGGCGGATCCGTTCCGGCGTGAGTTGCTGGCTCACTGCTACCGCATGCTTGGCTCCGTGCACGACGCCGAGGACCTGGTCCAGGAGACCTTGCTGCGGGCCTGGCGCGCGTCCGGCCGGTTCGACGCCGAGCGGGCCTCGCTGCGCACCTGGCTGTACCGGATCGCCACCAACGCCTGCCTGACCGCGCTGGCCGGCCGCAGCCGCAGGCCGCTGCCGTCCGCGATCGCCGGGCCGACCGAGGACATCGAGCATCCGCTGGTCCGCACCGAGGTGCCGTGGCTCGAGCCGCTGCCCGACGCGATGGTGTGGTCCGAGCGGGCCGATCCCGCCGCGGTCGCGATGTCCCGGTCAAGCCTGCGGCTGGCGTTCGTCGCCGCGCTGCAACTGCTGCCGCCGCGACAGCGGGCGATCCTGATCCTGCGGGAGGTGCTCGAACTGCCGGCCGCGGAGGTCGCGGACATGCTGGGCACCACACCCGCCGCGGTGAACAGCGGGCTGCAGCGGGCCCGGGCCAGGCTCGCCGGGGTGGCCGAGGACCAGATCGACGAGCCCGCCGAGCCGGACCTGCGGGCCACCGTGGATGCCTATGTCACGGCGTTCGAGAAAGCCGACATCACCGCGCTGACCCGGCTGCTGACAAAGGACGCGATCCTGGAGATGCCGCCCATGGCCCTCTGGTACGCGGGCCGGGAGAACTATGGCCGGTTCATCGCGGCCCGGGTCTGGGGCATGCGCGGCACGGACTGGCGCATGGTCCCGGTCGCGGCCAACGGGCAGCCCGCGGTCGCCGCGTACGTGGCCACCGGCTCCGGTGACTATCAGCTGAACACGCTGCAGGTGTTCACGGTCACCCGTGCGGGTATCTGCCGCAACACGGCGTGGTCCGAACCTGGCGTGTTCGCTACGTTCGGCCTGGCCCCCCGGCTGGACGCGGCTACTCGGTAATGCCTCCGGCTAGACGCGGCTACCCGGCTGGGCTGGCTTACCCGGCTGGGCCTGGCTTACCCGGCCTACCCGGCAGGGCCGGGCTGACCTGGCTGGGCCGGGCTTACCTGGCTGGGCCGGGCTTACCTGGCTGGGCCGGGCTTACCTGGCTGGGCCCCGGCTTAGGTGGCTGGGCCCCGGCTTAGGTGGCTGGGCCCCGGCTTAGGTGGCTGGGCCCGGCGCCCGGTGCCCGGCGAAGAACTCGCGCGGCTGGCGGTCCTCGGTGGTCTCCTCGGTGACCGCGGCAGCCCGGAACCCGGCCTCGCGCAGTAGCCGCAGCCAGGCCGCGCGGCCGAACAGGCCGAGCCGGTGTGTCTCATGCACCACCCGGACCTGCCCGCCGGCGTCCCGGAGCAGGAACGCGTACTGCGTGAGGGTCCAGGTATCGCCCGGGTCCGGGTCGTAGGCCCAGTCCAGGTACCGCGCCCCCCGGCCGTCCGGGCCGTCGATGCCGCCGTACCCGGTGCCTGCCTCGAAGTTCTCGGTGATGTGGTCGGGCACGAACACCGCGATGCCGCCGGGACGGCAGTGCACGAACGCGGTCTCGACGACCAGCCGCAGGTCGGCCTCGGTGGTCATGTAGTCCACGGCATCGTGGACGAACACCGCGTCGAAGTCCCGGCCGAGCCGGACCGTGCGCATGTCCGCCCGGACGTGCTCGCAGCCGGGATTCAGCCGCCGCGACACCGCCAGCATGGCGTCCGAGGCGTCCACCAGGGTCATGGTGAACCCCGTCGTCAGGTGGCTGGCGCAGTGCCCGCCGCCGCTGCCCAGCTCAAGCACCTCGCGGACCGGCCGGGTGGCCCGGCGGAGCACCTCGCCCGCGAACGCGGCCTCCTCGGCGTACTCCTCCGGCGGCGAAATGAGCGGCCACCATTCCGCCAGATCCTGGTAGAGCCGGTAACTGTCCTCCTCGCCAGTCATCCCCCCATCCTCCACCTGCCCCCGCACCAGTCTGGGGCAGTGCCCAACCTCACCCGGCCTACAGTGCGCAATCCCACCTACCCCACCCACCGCACCAGCCGCAGCGAGCCCGCCGCACCCAGCCATCGTGGCAAGGCCATCCATGATCATGGGGGATATGGCCCACCCAGGGGCGCCACCGCCATGATCTTGGTCTCGTATGTGGTCGTTGGCGCCAACGCCTACATTCTTTTGTGGTCGTTGGCGTGATCGCCCACAAACGTCGCGGAGGGAAGCCGCTTCAGACTTGGCCTCACATCCCCCACCGACAGCACTCCCATGATCACGGGCGATCTTCCGCGCATGGAGCGGGATATCGCCCGTGATCAAGGAAGCCAGCCCGCTGCGGCCGGTTTGGGATTGTTCTGCCATGCCCAGATATGTCACCTCCATGATCAAGTGATTCTGTACATACATGCTGTGAACAGAATCCCGTGATCATGAAGCTCAGAGCCGTTTCGGACTTGCTACGCCACGTCCCATGGGCCACCATCCTCATGATCATGAGCGGCGAGCCGCGCGGGAGCGGACGTGATCATGGCGGATCCGTGTAGGCGCTATACCTCCGCGTGGAGGGCCTGGGCTACGGCGGCGAGTTCCTCGGTGGCCCGATGGTGCAGCGAGCTGCCAAAGGTGATCCTGGCCACCCCGGTCGCGGTCAGTTCGGCCAGCGACGGGCCGCCGGGCCAGCACATGGCGTTCACCGGGCCATCGATGTCCGCCACCAGCGCGGTCAGCGCCTCAAGCGGAGCCAGGATCGGGTAGCAGCAGTCGGCTCCGGCCTCCAGGTAGCGCCGGGCCCGCTCGACGGCCTCTTCGACCGCGTCGCCGCCCCCTTCCGGCCGGGGGCGGACGAACACATCCACCCTGGCGTTGATCACCAATGCCTCCCCGGCGGCGGTGTGGACGGCGGTCAGGTAGTCGGCCTGGCGGCCTGGGTCGGCCAGTTCCCTGGTGGCAGGGTCGGAATCCTCCAGGTTGCAGCCGACGACCCCGGCGTCGGCCAGCCGCCCGGCCAGCTCACCCGGGGCCAGCCCGTACCCGGCCTCGACGTCCGCGGTCACCGGGACGTCCACGCTGCGGGTTATCCGGGCGATCGCCGCGAACATCTCGGCCGCCGGTGTCCGCTGGCCATCGGCATAACCGAGGGCCTCGGCGACGGCGCCGCTCGAGGTGGCCAGCGCGCCGAACCCCGCCTCGGCGAACACCCTGGCGCTCACGGCATCCCAGACGTTCGGCAGCACCAGCGGCCGCGGGCCATGATGGGCCGCGCGGAACCGCCGGGCTGCCGCGGTGAGCGGGCTCACAGCTCGTACGTCCCTGGCACCCAGGTGCGGGTACTGACCCCGACAGCGTTCCAGGCGTTGATCGCGACCAGGAGGCTGACCAGCGCGGCGATCTCGTCCGGTGAGTACTCCGCGGCCACCGCGGCGTACGCCGTGGCCGGCACGTGGTCCTGGGCCAGAAGGGTCACCGCCTCGGTGAAGCCCAGCGCGGCACGCTCCCTGGCGGTGAAGAAGGGCGTCTCCCGCCAGGCGGGCAGCGCGTAGATCCGCTGCTCGGTCTCGCCGGCCGCGCGGGCGTCCTTGGTGTGCATGTCGATGCAGTAGGCGCACCCGTTGAGCTGCGACGCCCGGATCCGGACCAGCTCGCGCAGCCGGTGGTCGAAGTTCACCTGGTCGAGCTGCTTGGTCGCGGCGTTGTCAAGGTGCGCCAGCGCCTTGGCGAAGCCCGGGGCGTGGGCGTCGAAGTCCAGCCGGACGGGGACCTGCACGGCGGTGACGGTCATGATGAGCTCCCTCGCTCTTGCTGTCCTGTCTTCTGGGCTCCACACTATGGAGAAATCAGCCCACAGGTGAGGTCCACTTTCGTGTCAGATTCATGGGCCATTTCCAGCGTCGACTTGCACCTGGACTTGGCCGGGGCCCAGGTACGGGCGGGGCTGGAGTCCGCGCTGCGCGAGGCCGTGCGGGGCGGCCGGCTGCTGCCGGGCACCCGGCTGCCGTCCTCCCGTGCGCTGGCCACGGACCTGCGTATCGCCAGGAACACGGTCGCCGACTGCTACGCCCAGCTTGTCGCGGAGGGCTGGCTGGCCGCCCGGCAGGGCTCTGGCACCTGGGTTGCCGAACGGATGGCGGCACCGCCCGCCTCGGCCGGGCCGGCGCCCGCGGCCTTGCCCCGGCGGGCACGCTATGACCTGCGCACGGGGGTTCCCGACGTGGCCGCGTTCCCCCGGCAGGCGTGGCTGGCCGCGGGCCGCAAGGCACTGGCCGCGGCGCCGGCCCGCGCGCTGAGCTACACCGACCCGCGTGGCCTGCCGGAACTGCGCACCGCGCTGGCCGGGTACCTGGCGCGCGCCCGCGGCGTCGCCGTCACCCCGGAGCGCGTGGTGGTCTGCGCGGGCTTCGCCCAGGGCCTGGAACTGCTGTGCGAAGCGCTGCGCGCCCGGGGGGCGAGGACGCTGGCCGCCGAGGCGCTCGGCCACCAGTTGCACAGGCGCATTGCGGAAAGGGGCGGGCTCGCCGTGACCGCGCTGCCGGTGGATCAGGGCGGCGCCGCGATCGGCGACCTCGACGGGGTGGACGCACTGCTGCTCACCCCTACCCATCAGTTCCCGCTGGGCGTGCCGCTGGCACCGGCCAGGCGCCGCCGGGCCGCCGACTGGGCATCGGCCACGGGCGCGGTGATCATCGAGGACGACTACGACGGCGAACTGCGTTACGACCGGCCCGCCGTGGGTGCCCTGCAGGCGCTGGCGCCCGAGCATGTCGTGTACGCGGGCACGGCCAGCAAGAGCCTCGCGCCCGGCCTGCGCCTGGGCTGGCTGGTGCTCCCGGCCGGCCTGGTGGACGAGGTCGTGGCGGTCAAGGCGGCGACGGGCCGGCTGAGCAGCAGCCTGGACCAGCTCACGCTGGCCGAGTTCATCGCCTCGGGGGCCTACGACCGGCAGGTGCGCCGGGTCAGGCTGTCCTACCGCCGGCGCCGGGACCGGCTGGTGGCCGCGCTGCGCGCGAGCGCACCGCAGGTCCGGGTCACCGGCATCGCGGCCGGCCTGCACGCGGTGCTCGGGCTGCCACCGGGCTCGCGCGAGGACGCCCTGGTCGCCCGGGCCGCGCGGCATGGCCTGGCCGTCGAGGGACTCAGCTCCTACGCCATGCCCGGCCACGGCGGCGGCGGCCCGGCGCTGGTGGTCGGCTATGCCACGCCGCCCGGCCACGCCTACAGCACCGCGGTGGCCCGGCTCTGCGCGGTGCTCGCCCCCGGCTAGCGGTATAGCCCGGCCGGGCCCGAGCCGTGGGGGGG
>Ga0318515_10000236_pt1 | contig 14741 bp, 10 predicted proteins | sample GRESIP176b2f19_FD_202499 | JGI IMG/M metagenome (GOLD analysis project Ga0318515, IMG submission 202499) | Tropical soil microbial communities from Luquillo Experimental Forest, Puerto Rico - GRE.SIPMG.176b2f19 | ecosystem: Environmental > Terrestrial > Soil > Tropical forest > Bulk soil...
AACGGGAACCGTCCAGCCAACGGGCCGTGTACCTATAGATGCGCCCGCCGCCATTTAAAGGTATAGACTGTTTGCCGCGGGGGCTGGGATACTTTCTTTGAGGTTCCTTTACGCTGCCTTTAAAGTAAGGCAAGCCTTTCCTAATGGCATCTTGACAACCGGCCCGCGGTTATTCGGGCTTACTGAACGTGGCGATCGCCACGCCCATCATGCCCAGGCCCATCGCCGCCACGATTCCCAGCGACAGCATGATCGGGACCGGCCAGCCAAGCCAGGTGATGCCGGGCGAGAGCGCGCCCATCGCGGCCGGGTCCAGGTTGAGGTGGGTGAACACCGCATGCCGCATCGGCCCGACCGCGTAGGTGAGCGGGTCGATCCTGGTGAGCACGCTCAGCCAGGTCGGCAGCCCGTGCAGCGGGTACAGCGCGCCGGACAGGAAGAACAGCGGCATCACGAGCATCTGGGTCAGCGCCATGAACGCCTGGAACTGGGTGATCCGGGCCGCCATCATCACGCCGAACGCGGTGAGCGTGAACGCGAGCAGCAGCATCTCGCCCACCAGGGTGAGCATCAGCACCGGGTTGTAGGGCACGCCGGCCAGGCCGGCCAGGGCCAGGATGATGATGCCCTGCATCGTGGCGATGGTCGCGCCGCCCAGGCACTTGCCGATCACGATCGAGGCCCGGCTGACCGGTGCGACCAGCATCTCGCGGAGGAACCCGAACTCCCGGTCCCAGACGATCGAGGCGGCCGAGAAGATCGCGGTGAACAGCACCGTCATGGCCAGCACGCCGGGGTAGATGAACGTCTTGAAGTCGATCCCGGGGGGCATGCTCGCCTGCGCCAGCGATGACAGGCCGGTGCCCAGCACCAGCAGGAACAGCAGCGGCTGGATCAGCGAGGTGATCGTGCGCAGCCGGTCGCGCTGGAAGCGGATCAGTTCCCGGCGCCAGACGATGCTCGCCGCGCGGATGTCGGTCCGCAGGCTGTGCTCGGGGACCGCGACCCTGATCGTGCCGGCCAGTTCGGCCTGCTCGGTGGCCTGTGCCGTCTGGGTGGTCTGCGCGGTGGCCATGTTTACCGCCTCCCCCGGAACGCCGCGGCCATCTGCCGCATCTGGTCGGTCCCCGACGCCTCCGCGTCCCTGATCGTGGTGCCGGTGTAGGACATGAACACGTCGTCCAGGGTTGGCCGGGACACGCTGACCGACTTGATCGGCACCGATAGGCCGGCGAACAGCCGCGGCACGAACTGCTCACCCGAGGACACCGAGAACGTCACCGCGCCCTCGTGCATCGCGGCCTCGAGGCCGAACTCACGGCCCAGTTCCGCGATGGCCGCCTGGTCATCGGCGGTGTGGATCTGCACCCGGTCCTTGCCCACGCTGGCCTTCAGCGCCTCCGGGGTATCGATCGCCACGATCTTCCCGTGGTCGATGATCGCGATCCGGTCGCAGTGCTCGGCCTCGTCCATGTAGTGCGTGGTGAGGAAGATCGTGATGTCCTCACGGCTCTTCAAGTCGTTGATGTACTCCCAGATCGACGCGCGGGTCTGCGGGTCCAGGCCGACTGTCGGCTCGTCCAGGAACAGCACGTGCGGCGCATGCAGCAGGCCGCGGGCTATCTCCAGGCGCCGCTTCATCCCGCCCGAGTACGTCATCACCACGCTGTCCCGGCGCTCCCACAGGCCGACCATCTCCAGCACCTGCCGCATCCGCGGTTCCACCGCCGATGCGGGCACCCCGTACAGGGCCGCATGGAAACGCAGGTTCTGCGCACCGGTCAGGTAGTTGTCCAGCGTGGTGTCCTGGAAGACAAGCCCGATGTTGCGGCGCACCGCGTCCCGTTCGGCGGTTACCTCATGCCCCGCGACCTGGGCCGATCCGGACGTGGGCCGCGCCAGCGTGCACAGCACCTTGATCGTGGTCGACTTGCCCGCGCCGTTGGGGCCCAGGAACCCGAAGGTCTCCCCCACCGGCACCTCGAAGTCGATCCCTCGTACCGCTTCGATTTCGCCGTAGCTCTTGGTGAGCCCCGCGACCTTGATCGCCGGCTCGCGATGCCCGTTGGCGGCCTGCTGGGCCGCCGGGCCGCCAGATCCCTGCCCTGCCACCATGCCTCCTTGAGATCCTCTGTCGAGCCTAGCCGCTATAGAACGCCGGACCCGGCGGCCAGCCGTGGGGCTCAACGGCCCCACAAGCCGCCCGCCGGGTCCGGTGCGGGCTCACTCGGCGGCGTCGTCATCGGCCGCGAGGATCGCGTAGAGCTTCCGCCGGGCATCGGTGAGGATCTGCTGCGCCTGCGCCACCTGCGCGGGCGTGCCGACCTGCACGACCTGCATGCCGGCCATCGCGACCGCGCCGAACAGCTTGCGCAGTTCGATCGCGTCCGTGCCCACGCTGCTGGCCACGTCGTCCCAGGGCGCGCGGACCTCGTCGGCGTGCGCGGTCACATACTCGCGCCCCTCGGTGGTCAGCGCGTAGCGCTTGCGGCCGCCCTCCGGCGTCTCAGCCTGGATCAGGCCCTCATCCTCCAGTTGCTGGAGGGCGGGGTAGACCGACCCCGGGCTGGGCTGCCAGACGCCGCCACTGCGCTCGGCGATCTCCTGGATCAGCTGGTAGCCGTTCCGCGGCTCCTCAGCAAGCAGCGCCAGCGCCGCGGCCCTGACGTCACCGCGCCGCACCCGCGGCCCACGGTGCATCCTGCCCTCGGGCCCCCAGGGGCCGACACCGAAGCCCATCGGGCCCCAGGGACCCCAGGGGCCGCCACGGCGCCCCGGGCCGCCGGGCCCGCGACCGCGTGCGCGGCCACGCCCCCTGCCACGGCCCCAGTCTTCCTCGCCGGGTGCCCAGTCTTCGGCTCCGTGCCCGCGTTCGTGATGTTCATGCATCTTCGTACTCCCGTACTCTTCGTAGTAATTCGACAGTCCAAGAAGACTTATTTCTTCTCCGACACGTCAACGATATATCGATAACATTCGGATAGCAACCCTCATTCCCCGCGCATGTCCCGGTCCAGCCCTCAGAGGCCGCACCGGCTTGGCTCGCCGCCCACGACTGGGCATGCACGCACCCCTGCGGCATCCAACGATTTGGCAGCGAGCGGGCAGTGCTAGGCGCGCGCCTCCGTGAGGGCCGACGCGAGCGCTTCCACCAGGGCGTGCGTGGGGCGCAGGCGGGCGTAGCGCTGCCGAGCCCGGCTCACTCCTAACGCGCCTCGGGCTAACGGCGGCCAGCCGTCAGCTACCCATGCCAGCCCGCCGGAGCCCCGCGGACGCCCCCCGCTGACGCCCGCGCAATAACCCCTGAGAGAGAGCCTCAGCCGCCGATGGCCGACATCGGCCGCGCAGGCTGGAGGAACCCGGGCTCGTTGATGCCGTGGCCAGGGAGTTTGGTGGCGACCGCCCGGGTCCACATCGCGGCCAGTTCCTCATCCCCGGCCCCGGCCCGCATCGGATCGCGCAGGTTGCTCTCGTCCTGCGCGAACAGGCAGTTGCGGATCTGGCCGTCGGCGGTGAGCCGGACCCGGTCACACGCCCCGCAGAACGGCCTGGTCACCGAGCCGATCACACCGACACGCGCGGGCCCGCCGTCGACCAGGAAGATCTCCGCGGGCGCCGAACCGCGCTCTACCGAGTCGTCCGGCTTGAGAGTGAACTCCTCCGACAGCGCGTCGAGGATCTCCTCGGCGGTCACCATGTTCTCCCGGCGCCAGCCGTGCTGCGCGTCCAGCGGCATCTGCTCGATGAACCGGAGCTGGTAGGAGTGCTCCAGGCAGTACCTGAGCAGCGCGGCCGCCTCGCCGTCGTTGACATCGCGCATGAGCACCGCGTTGACCTTGACCGGCGTGAGCCCGGCGGCCGCCGCCGCGGTCAGCCCGCGCAGCACGTCGTGCAGACGGTCCCGCCGGGCCAATTGCCTGAACACCGCCGGGTCCAGAGTGTCGAGTGACACGTTCACCCGGTCCAGCCCGGCGTCGGCAAGCGGGCCCGCGAGCCGGTCCAGCCCGATCCCGTTCGTGGTGACGGAGATCTCCGCCCGGGGCCGCAGCGTCGCGGTGCGCGCGACGATGTCCGGCAGCCCGCGCCGCAGCAGCGGCTCCCCGCCGGTGAACCGCACTTCGGTGATGCCGAGCCGCTCCACGCCGATCCGCACCAGCCGGACGACCTCATCGTCGGTGAGCAGCGTGGGGCGCGGCAGCCAGTCCAGGCCCTCGGCGGGCATGCAGTAGTCGCAGCGCAGGTTGCAGCGGTCGGTGAGGGACACCCGGAGATCGGTGGCGATCCGGCCGTAGGAGTCAGCCAGCACGGGGGCATCACCTCCTGGTACTAGTCAAGGCGCAATGTGACTACAGACGTACCAGCCTACGTCTGATCATCGGCCTAGCCCATTGTGGTGCCAGGTGGTGACCAACTAGAGAGACAATTGGGTCATGGTCGCTGAGACTCCAATCTGGCGGGACCGGCTCACCACGGAGGAACGGGCGCAGCTCGGCCGGGGCGTGGGCAGCATCTCGCCGACGCGTCCCGACATCCTGGTGATCGGCGGGGGGATAGCCGGCGTCGCCACCGCGGCCGCCTGCCATGAGGCCGGGCTCGGCTCGGTCCTGCTCATCGAGGCGGGCCGGCTCGGCTCCGGCGCCACCGGCGGGGCGGCCGGGCTGCTCACGCCGGAGATCCACGAGTGGAGCGACCCCGAACCGTTCGTCGACCTGGCCCGGGCCAGCCTGGAACTGTGGGGCGAGCTTGAGCAGACCTGGCCGGGCGGCGTCGGGCTGATCGAGCTGGACTGGATCGGGCTGGCGCCGGACCCGGACGGGTTCGCCCCGCACCAGCGCCCGGCGGTGGAATGGCTCGACCATGACCGGGTTGCCGCCTTGGTCCCCGGCCTGGCCCGCCCCATGGCGGGGGCGCTGATCCGGCGGCAGGCGCGGGTGAACCCGCTGCGTTCGCTGGTGCGGCTCGCCGCGGTGCTGCCCGCGGTGGCGACCGGGACCGCGGCCACGTCCATCATCACCGCGGGTGGCCGGGTGACCAAGGTCACCACCACGGCCGGGGACATCTACCCGGGCGCGGTGGTCTTCGCCACCGGGCTGCCACCCTCGCTCGACGGCCTCGCGATCGACCTGCCATCCAGCCGGGTCAAGGGGCACCTGCTGGTCACCGAGCCGTCACCGGTGCGCCTGCCCGGCACCGTCGCGCCGGTCGCCACCCAGCTCGACGACGGCAGGCTGCTGGTCGGCGGCACGTTCGACATGGGCGACGAGACTCCCGCGGTCCGCCAGGACGTCATCGACTCCATCCTGGAGGCGCTGTACGCCACGCTGCCCGCGGTGCGCGGGCTGCCCGCCGCCTACCAGTGGTACTGCTTCCGGCCCAGGCACCCCGATGGCCGCCCCGTCATCGACAAGGTGCCCGGGCTCGACAACGCGTGGCTCACCTCCGGGCACTTCCGCACCGGCATTCTGATGGCGCCGATCACCGCGGCCACGATCACCCGGTGGATCTCGGCGGGCGAGCCACCGGCCGAGGCGGCCGCCTGGAGCATCGACCGGTTCACCGAACGGCGGCATATCCGGCGCTAGTGGTGCTGGCCCGGGGGGACGACCCCCCGGAACCCCCGCTGGCCTCAAGGCCCGTTCCTTCGTCACGTGCCTTGGGCCCTGTCAGCTCAGGCAGCCGACGCCAGGCCCCGCCGCGCCGCGCAAGCGGGCGGTCCAGCGTGTGGCCGAGTGCTGCTGCAGCACGGCGCGCGCGGCGCAGCGAATCTGCACGCGGATCCGCGCATGGAGGCCGTAACCGCGGGTAGTTGCGAACGCGATATCGACTGGAATGTGCAGGGAGTGATTCCTCATGACAGCGATGATGCGAGTGCCGCGCACCCGCGGCGTGGGCAGCGGTGTCCTGCTGATCCTGCTTGGTGCGTGGGGCGCGCTGATCCCGTTCGTCGGCCCCTACTTCCATTTCGCCTACACCCCTGACACCGCGTGGACCTGGACCTGGGGCCGGTTCTTCCTGGAGATCGTGCCCGGTGTGGCCACTGCCCTCGGCGGCCTGATCCTGATGATCAGCGCATTCCGGCCGGTCGCAATCTTCGGCGCGGCGCTGGCCGCCGCCGGCGGCGCCTGGTTCGCGGTGGGCAGCCTGCTCGGGCCGGTGTGGGCAAGCAGCACCACGCTGGGCGTAGCGGGTGGCGTCCCCTCCGCGTTCAACCCGGGCCTGCCGATCGGGGGCCCACTGCACATGGTGGCCGAGCACCTGAGCTTCTTCATCGGCCTGGGTGTGGTCATCGTGTTCCTCGCCGCCCTGGCTTTGGGCCGCCTGACGGTGGTCGGCGTCCGGGACGCCGCGACCGACGAGGTGACCTGGACCAAGCCTGGTCACGGCGACGGGGAGGAGAAGCCCGCGGAGCCGGACGGCGAGCGGCCGAACATGTGGCGCCGGCTCACCGCGGCGCGGTAACCAGCCGCACCCGGCATGACGAAGGGCGGGCCCCAGCACTGGGGCCCGCCCTTTCGCCTCACCGGCTCAGGTCGGGGGCATGTTCTTGTAACTGAAGCTGTCGAACAAGCCCACCTGGTCGCAGAGGTGCGGGCTTGGCGTGCCCGCCGCGGAGATGAACGCACTCTGCCCTGGCGGCAGCTCGTCCTGGCCGGTGAGCGTGGGGCCGACGTCCACGGCCATCATGAACGTGCTGCGGTTCTGGCTGGCGCTGGTGCCGCAATGGGTGGTGATGCCCACGGCGAGTGGGTCGAGGCTGTCCCAGTTCTGGTCCTTGGCCGGCTGGTAGCCCCACTGCGAGATGTCTGTGGTGCCGAAGCCGGGAACGTTCTGGCCAAGCTGGGTGCCGGTGCCGGACAGGATCGCGATCGCGTCGTTGAGGCTCTCCACCAGCAACCGGTTGCCGTGGCCGGCGAGGTAGCCGCCCTGGTAGCACAGGGTCCCGCACGGCACCATTCCCGGTGTCTTGTGCAGGATGTGGTACAGCAGGTTGTAGGTGGCCATCCCGCCCAGCCCGCCGTAGGTCCCCAGGCCCAGGCTCGCGTCGCTGAAGTTGACCTTGCCGGTGTACTGCTCACCGGCGTTGAGGCCGCCCTCGAACACGTTGCGCTCGTAGGCCTCGAGGAAGTTCATGAAGATCGACATGGCCGGGCTGCCCAGCGTGGTGACGCCATCCCAGTGCTTCAGCGCGCTGATCGCGGGTGCCAGGTCCGGGTGGGTGGCCGGATCGACGATCGGGTCACCGGCCCTCACCAGGGCATAGTAGGCGCCGACCAGGTACGGGATGAAGTAGGGGGCCGCGGGCCTGGTGTTGTCCCCGTTGTCGATCGTGCCGATGGCGTGCTCGATGCCCTCCAGGTACTTGATGTCAATGGACGTGCTGGCCCCGGCGAGCTTGCTGATGAGCTGCGACCGGAAGATCGTGCCCCAGTACTCGTCGCCTCCATTCTGCTGGTAGAAGGCCTGCTGGGAGGGCTTGGTGTTCCAGTTGTCCAGGAAGCCCTGGCTCGGGTTGACGCTGTGCGGCATCTGCGCGAACGGCACGAACCCGGTCCACTGCTGGGTGCCGTCTCCCGCGGCCGGCACCCGCGGGTCCACGCCGGCCGGCTCGATCGGGACCAGCCCGTCGCCGAAGTAGGCGATGTTGCCCTGCTGGTCCGCGTACAGGAAGTTGTGCAGGGTCGTGATCAGGCTCATCGAGTGCCGGAACTGGCTTAGGTTCGCATCGCCGCCGAGCTGGGCGAACCCGGTCAGGGTGCCGGTCTCGCGGCCGAACGAGGCGAACCGTAGCGATACCGCGACGTGGTCGGCCGGGTCGGCCTGGACCACCGGCCCGTCGATGGTCCGCAGCACGGTGAATTGCACCGGCGGTCCGCCCGCCACGTTGATCGTCTCGGGGATGGCCTGCATCGGGACTTGCTTGCCGTTGAACTCGTACGTCGGCGGGGTGGCCGCGAAGTTCACGTTGTGCTCGATGTAGACCCGCTGGTCGACGAGTTCCTCGCTGGTGCTGGTCCAGGCGAGGTTGGCGTTCCGGCCGATCAGGATGAACGGCTCGCCAGTGACGTACATGCCGCCCGCGTCGTAGCCGGGGGCGTGCAGGTACTCCTCGCCGTCCACGCTCGGGGTGCCGAAACCCTCTTGCGGCGCGCCCCACAGCAGCGCGTGGTGGTCGGCGGAACGCCATGGAGCCACCGCGATCGCGTTCGAGCCACCGTGCGACAGCACCCGCATGGTGATACCGGTATCGAGGATCGTCTTCCGGTCGGCCGACAGCTTCGCCGCCGCCTTGGCCAGCTCGGCGTGGCTGATCGCCGGCAGGCGCGCGGCCGCCTGCAGCAGCGCGCTATCCGCGCGCGCCGCCCCGGCCCCGGCCGCCGCGTGCCGTGTCGGCCCGGGCACCGTGGTGGGCGCGGTGGGGTCATTGATCCAGCGGGCGTCGTTAAAGATCGCCGCTGCCGTGGTGAACGGGTGCTTGCCACCGGTCTTGATCAGCTCGTTTTCCAGGTACTGCAGGAACTGCAGGTTGGCCGCCTCGCTGCCGCCACCGCCGCCGAACTGCCGGGCTAGGAAGTTGCCGACGGCCACGGTGTCCTCTGGCTGCCACGGGGCCGGCTGATAGGGGCCGGACAGCCCGAGGGCCTGGCCGAGCACGAAGAACTCGTAGGGCACCTTCTGAGCCTCGCTGGTGGGGCTGGCGTACGCGCTCGCCTCGTAGGCGTTGATCCCGTCGGAGAACTCGGTGAGCGCCGTTCTCATGGCGGCGGGCAACGACTGGAACTGGGCGGTCAGCTCGTCCGGGGTGTAGAAGAACGTGCGGACGGTCTCGTCCTGGCTCACCTCGGTCTGGCCAAAGATCTCCGACAGCGTCCCCTCGACGGCACGCCTGGTCAGCTCGAGCTGGACCATCCGGTCCTGGGCCTGCGCCCAGCCGGCCCCGAACCACATCCGGGCCTGCGACGCCGCGGTGATCGTGGGCACACCGTACGAGCTGCGCGCGATCGTGAAGCCTTGCGTGGCCGGCGCGGTCCCGGCCGCGGCGGCCGCGGCGAGCGCTCCGGGCACCACCCCGGTGACGGCCAGTGCTACCGCACCGCCCACCGCCGCCAGCCGCATCTTGATGTCACCACGCCATGCCACCAACCGATTCACCGCCCCACCTCGCCGCGCCCCGGAGCCGAAGTTAAAAAACGCCACATCCAGCGCATCAAACCCTCGGAACGTAATGCGGCCCGCTGGCCAGTGTCAACAGCCCGCGCGCACCGGCAACCGAGCACCTTTGCCGCGCAGGCTTGCCCTTTCTTGAAGGTAAAAACACGGATCCGGTAGGCGATCTAGGGCAAGGTGGAATCTCGGCCAGGTGAGGAGAAGGGCTTGCACGTGCGGTTCCGCCTACGATTCGCGATGTACCCCGCCCTGGCACTGTGCGCCGTCGTTGCCGTGAGCGCCGTCCAGCCGACCGCGAGATCGCAGGGCGTCACAGCGCCCGCGCCCGCGCTGGCGGGCATCCACAAGATCCAGCACGTGATCATCATCATGCAGGAGAACCGGTCGTTCGACTCCTACTTCGGCACCTACCCGGGCGCCGACGGGATCCCGATGAAGGGCGGCAAGCCCACCGTCTGCTCCCCCGACCCCCTGACGGGCCAGTGCGTCGCCCCGTTCGTGGACCACTTGGATAAGAACCCCGGCGCGCCGCACAAGGCCGCCGACAGCGTCGCCGACGTCGACGGCGGGAAGATGGACGGCTTCGTGGCGAACGCCGCGCAGCGGTGCAAGAGCGCCAGGAATTGCGCCGCCGACCAGGTCATGGGGTACCACGTGCGGTCCGACATTCCCAACTACTGGGCGTACGCCAAGAATTACGCCCTGGACGACCACATGTTCGAGTCGGTGGCCTCCTGGAGCTTCACCTCCCATCTTTCGCTGGTCTCTGCCTGGGCCGCCACGTGCCCCACCCCGAGCAACCCGATGAGCTGCAAGAGCGACGCGCTGCCGCGGAACCGGACCGACAACGACCCAGAGCCGTTCGCCTGGACCGACCTGACCTACCTGCTGCACAAGAACCACATCAGCTGGGGGTACTACCTCGACCACGGCGAACAGTCCACGACCAACCCCAACGGCGTGCCCAAGATATGGAACGTGATGCCCGGCTTCACCGACGTGAGCTCGGACAATCAGGCCGGCAACGTCAAGCCGCTGAATAACTTCATGAACCAGGCCCAGAAGGGCACCCTGCCCGCGGTGTCCTGGATCGTGCCCGACCAGCAGGACAGCGAGCACCCCAGCGCGCTGGTCAGCACCGGTCAGGCCTATGTGACCAACATCATCAACACCGTCATGCAAAGCAGCGCCTGGAGTTCGAGCGCGATCTTCGTCGCCTGGGATGACTGGGGCGGCTTCTACGACAATGTGGTCCCGCCGGTCGCCGACTCGCTCGGTTACGGGATCCGGGTGCCCGCCCTGGTGATCAGCCCGTACGCCAAGACGGGGTACATCGACCCGCAGACGCTGTCGTTCGACGCCTACCTCAAGTTCATCGAGGACGACTTCCTCGGCGGCCAGCGGCTCGACCCGGCCACCGACGGCCGGCCGGACTCACGGCCCAGCGTCAGGGAGAGCCTGTCCATGCTGGGCAGCCTGCAGAAGGACTTCAACTTCAGCCAGTCCCCGCGGGCGCCGATGGTCCTCGCCCCGTGCCCGTCGAACACCACGCTGACGCCCAAGCCACCGCCCACCTGCAATGGGCAGGTGCGGCTGCCCAAACACGCACCGGCCTCCTGACAAACATCGGCTAGCTACGGCCTGGTGGCCCGCGCCCGCCGATCGGTCAGCGCCGCGCCGTCGCGGGCGCCAGGTTGTACAGGCCGCCGGACTCGGTGGCGACGAACAGGGTGCCCTGGGCGAAGACCGGCTGCGCGAATATCTTGCTCGTGCCGACCGGCAGTGTGGCAAGGATGGTGCCAGTCGCGGCGTTGACCAGGTACGCCGCCGGGGCGCCCGGCTTTGTGCAGCTGTAGGTGGCCACCGCGAGCACGCCGGCGCTGTCCAGAGAGGGCGTGCCCATCACCGCGCAGGGCAGCCCTGTCTGCCAGAGGAAAGCACCGGTGGACGGGTTCACCTGGCCCACCGAGCCGCCGACGCTCGTGCCGCCGATCGTGGTGGGGTTGCCGCTCAGGTACAGCGTGCCGGCCAGTCCGTTCCAGACGGCGCTGGACAGGCAGATCCCGTGCGGCCCACCTGGCGTGCCCAGCGGGACGGTCCACAGCGGCGAGCTGCCAAGGGGGTTGTCGGCCAGGGCGTAGTACTTCCCGTTCTTGTTGCAGGCACCTACGTCGGGCGGGATGCCCCGGCTGCCAAACAGGGTCGGCGAGGAACCGAAGTCAAAGTCGAGCCCGTGGCCGGCGGTGCCAGGTGCCCGCCAGGCCTGCAGCAGGCCCAGCGAGCCGGACAGATGCACGATGGACAGCGCGTTCCCGATCTTGTTGCCGGCCGGGCAGGTGTTCACCGTGGGATCGCACTCGTTCCCGGTCGACACCCAGACGTCGCTGCCCGTGGACGAGACCGCGACGCTGGTCCAAATGCTGCCGCCGATCGACCCCTTCGGCACGGTGTACCAGGTGTGCAGCACCTTGCCGGCGTGCTGGTCGAGTTCAACGACCCCGCCGCGGATGAGCGGGAAGTCGCACTCAGACGACAGGCCCGCGTAGATGTGCCCCCCCACCACGGTGGGGGACGACCAGTTGTAATACCCGTTCGGCTGGGCTTTGTCCGGCGGGCCGATCTCGGTCTTCCAGGCCACAGCGCCGGTCGCCGCGTTCAGTGCGTAGAGGAAGCGGGCGCCGGACACGTAGACGGTGGAGGTGCTGGTGACCGGGTCGGGCAGCACCGCGGCGGTCGAGGTGATCCCGCGGGCGTTGCAAGTCGCCTTGGGCACGGTATCGAGCTGGCGGCTCCAGACCACCTTTCCGGTGGACTCGTTCAGCGCGTAGAAGCCGCCACTTTGCGCGCCGATGTATACGACTCCGGCAACAACGGTGGGGCTGGCGTCAAGCGCGGGCGCGGGCTTGCCGCTGATCACCGGCGGCTGCCAATGCCACACCTGCGTGACCGAGCCGGAGTTTGACGTGGTGAACGCCGTCGCGTTGCTCACCGAGCTGTGCTGGGGGCCGTGCAGGTACTGGGGCCAGTCCAGGTTCGGCGCCGCCCTCTGGCCAGCAGACCCGGCTGCGCGCGGGCCGGCGGCCTCTGAGGTCGGCGCGCCAGCCGCCCCGGCTGCGGGCGCCAATACGACACCGGCCAGTGCAAATGCCGCGGCCAGCGGCAGGCCCCGCCATCGCGGGCCACGCTGGAACATCATGAACTCCTCCCCGTCAGCCCGTTCGGTGACGCACACCAAATGTCCCCCACGGGCACCCCATAATAAGTAAAATCCGGCCTTGGCAGGCCGGCCGGAACCCGCCACGAACGACCACACCGACCCGATCACGTTTTGGGCGGTGCGGCTAGGGGATCCCGCCGCGAATGCGTGAATTGCCACACGGTGACGGCCGGGCAGCCACTCAGGGTTGCGCCGGGACAGGCTGGCGGAGGCGGACGGGAATCGAACCCGCCAGCCGCGCGGCGCGCGGCTCACCGGTTTTGAAGACCGGGGGGGCCACCAGGCACCCGGACGCCTCCGGTCCCGACCCTACTGTCCCGCCACGGCAGCGCCGTCCGCACACAGCGAGATCCGTGGCGCGTGCGGAGGTTAGCCAAGGGTAGCGCCCGTGCTGCACGGCCGAAGTAAACCCGCAGGCGTCCTGCTGCGTCTTTTGTCCGGGAATGAGCCGCGGCGAGCGGAGGATGCCCAGATGATCACGACGGTGCTCGCACTGCGTAGCAACACCTTGTACCGGCACACCGCAGCTTGCGCGTGTGCCGCGCTGGCCGTCGCCGCGGTGGCCGCCGCCGCGCCCGCCCACGCCGCTGCGCGCGCGGCGGGCCGCGGCCACGCCGCCCCGGCCCGGGCCGCTGCCGCTCCCCCGCGGGGCCGCGAGTGGGCGGCATTCGCCTACTACCCGCCCAAGAACCAACTGGTCCTGTTCGGCGGCAGGCGCCCGGGCACGATCTTCAGCGACACCTGGACCCGCACCGGGACCACGTGGACGCTCCATCACCCCACCCGCAGCCCCTCGGCCCGCACCGGGGCCTCGATGGCCTTCGACCCTGCCACCCACCAACTCCTGCTGTTCGGTGGAAGCGCGACCACCGGTACCGGCTTCTCCAACCAGACCTGGACCTGGAACGGCAGCACCTGGACCCAGTTGCACCCGGCCACCTCGCCTCCCGGCCGGGAGGACCAGCAAATGGCCTACGACGCCGCGACCAAGACGGTGATCTTGTTCTCCGGTTTCCATGGGACGGGGTACTGGGACGACACCTGGTCCTGGAACGGCACCATGTGGACCCCGCTCAGCCCGGCCACCTTGCCCACCGGGCGGGATAGCGCCGCGTTCGTCTACGACCCCGCGACGAGTCAGATGATCCTCTTCGGTGGCTTCCGCGGCTCGGGCTTCGCTCCTGGTGACACCTGGACCTGGACCGGTACCACGTGGACCCCGCTCAGCCCGGCGCACTCACCGGGCATCGAGGTCTTTGCCCGGCAGGCCGCCTACGACACGGCCAGCAACCAGTTGCTTTTCTTCGGCGGTGACGCGGGGCACAACACGTTCCTGAACACGATCTGGACGTGGACCGGCACGGACTGGATGCGGCTCAGCCCGGCCACGTCGCCGCCCCCGCGCGCCTACGGGGCGATGACCTTCGACAGTGCCACCGGCCAGGTGGTGCTGTTCTCGGGCAGCGAGAACGCGCTGGTGTCGTTCCCGACGACTACCTGGGCCTGGAACGGCTCCACCTGGAGCCAGATCTGATCCCTGGCATGCGGGCGCGATGCTAGTCCGCGGGAGCGCCCGCGGGTCGCTAGCCGTCGTACAGCGTGTCGAGCACGTCGGCGTACTTGGCGTGGACGATACGCCGCCGCAGCTTCAGCGTGGGAGTGAGCTCCTCGGTCTCCGCCGTCCACTCCACCGGCAGCAGCCGCCAGTGCTTGACCTGCTGGACCCGGGCCAGCCGCTCGTTCGCGGCCGAGACCGCGGCGCCCACCTCGGCGAGCACCACCGGATCGGCGGCCAGCTCGGCCAGTGATCCGGAGCCGATGCCACGGGCCTTTGCCCAGGCCGGCGCCACCTCGCCGTCCAGGGTGAGCAGCGCCACCACGTACTTGCGCTGGTCACCGTAGGCGAGCGCCTGGCCGATCAGCGAATGCGCGACGAGCAGGCTCTCGATCGCGGCCGGCGCGATGTTCTCGCCGCCCGCGGTGATGATCAGCTCCTTCTTGCGGTCCACCACCGACAGGAACCCGTCCTCGTCCAGCCTGCCGATGTCGCCGGTGCGCAGCCAGCCGTCGGCGTCGATCAGGTCCGCGGTGAGGTCGGGCCGGTTCAGGTACCCGGGCGTGGTCAGCGGGCCGCGGACCAGGATTTCCCCGTCACCGGCGATGCGGACCTCCATGCCCGGGTAGGGCCGGCCCACCGTGCCCAGCTTGAACGCTTCCGGGGTGTTCGTGGTGAAGGCCCCGGTGGTCTCGGTCATCCCGTAGATGTCGAGGATCTTCATGCCCAGGCCGGAGAAGAACGCGGCGACCTCGGGCGGCAGCGGCGCCGCGGCGCTGGACACCACCTCCGCCTCGCCCAAGC
>Ga0318515_10000256_pt1 | contig 14290 bp, 10 predicted proteins | sample GRESIP176b2f19_FD_202499 | JGI IMG/M metagenome (GOLD analysis project Ga0318515, IMG submission 202499) | Tropical soil microbial communities from Luquillo Experimental Forest, Puerto Rico - GRE.SIPMG.176b2f19 | ecosystem: Environmental > Terrestrial > Soil > Tropical forest > Bulk soil...
ACGGGCCGGGCGGGGGGACGGGCCCGGCGAAGGACAGCGGACGGCCGCGCGGGAAGATACGTGGCTCCCGTTACCATGAGCCCGATCAGAAGGCCGATGAGAAGTTGCTAGTGTTTATTTCACTCCCGGCGTATTCTTGATCCACTGATAGGGGGAGTGGGCAGATGGCGGGGGCTTGTCCGGTGCTTACCAATGTGCCGGACTTCTGCGTGCCAGGCGCGTCCCGGCCAGATATTAGATCCGCGCGATTGATCTAACTTACCGCCCCACATCCGACGGGACCGCAGGAGGCACCAATGGCACCAACCGTTGTCCGGATTCCCATTAACAATGTGAAAGGTGGCGGGGACTACACGGGGGAGATCAGGATCGGCAGCCAGGGCGTCGTTGCCAACGTGATCCTGGACACGGGCAGCAGCACGCTGGCCGTAGTACCGCGCGTGTACAACGTCGCGGATGACCATAACGTCGGTTTCACCTCCTTCGCCCAGGTGGTTACTTACGGGACCGGCGGGTGGAGCGGCCCGGTCCTCAAGACAACCCTCAGCATGGGCTCCGGAGGCAACCAGGCGTTCGTGGACACCTTTATCGCCATCGCCGACGAACAGCTACCGCATAACCTCGCGCCGGCCGACGGCATTCTCGGTCTCGCTTTCAATTCGCTCAACGCGGCATACGACCTGACGGCGTACCTGACCAGCAACCAGGTAAACCCGCCTTACACCTATCCTTGGCTCTTCCCCGTGCGGACGTCGATGGCAGCTCTGCGCCAGGTGGAGCAGTTCCTGGCCCGGATGACCGTGGTCGACCTGACACCGTACTTCACCGCGCTCGAAGAGGCCCGGGTCACCAGGAACATCTTCGCCTTCTACACGCTGCGCTCGACACCCAGCATGGCGTCCGCCAACCCAGAGGCCGACCCGCTCAACAACGGAATATTCGTCCTCGGCGGAGGACTTGACCAGCAGGACCTTTACACCGGCCAGCCGATCAATGTCGCGGTACTCGACGACCTGTACTACAACACGAACCTCAAGGCGGTGCAGATCGGTGATGCAGCCCCGGTCGCGGTGAGTCAGCTTCCTCCATCGCAAGCGAAGACTCAGGTTTCAAACTCCATCGTGGACAGTGGCACCAATTCGCTCTGGCTGACACAGGAGGTCTACCGGGACGTGGTTTCCGGCCTCGCGAACCTGAGCGCAGAGTTCGCCGCATTGCTGCGGGAAGCTACCTCGGGAAGAGCCGTCCCTCAATCCAGCCTTAACCTCGGCAGCTGGCCCGACATAAAGTTCGTGATGCAGGGCGCGGATGGCAGCGACGTAACCCTCACCTGCGCGCCAAGCACGTACTGGCAGACCGACGCCCCCCAGGCCGGTTACGCCGTGTTCCAGATCAACAACGGCGGCAATCTCCAGATGTCGATCCTCGGCCTGCCGCTGTTCAACAACTACTACACCGTGTTCGACAGAACCCAGAACCCTTATGGGACGATCAGCTTCGCCCCGATCGCAACTTCGCCGGGAATATAGCCACCGAAGCCGCGGCGCCAGGAACGAGCCCAGCCGCGGTTGCCCATCGCAAGCGCAGAACGCCTCCATCTGGTCTCCACATGGCTGGACTGTGCTGGCTGGACCAGCCGGAGAGGGGCCGGCCGGAGAGGGGCCGGCCGGTTACGCGAGGGGGATCGATGGGCGCACGGGCGATCGAGTACATAGGGGCTGCACCCAGCTCGCTGGCAGCGGTGGACGAGCAGGACGAGGCGGCCGCCGTCGCCGACCGGCTGTTGTCCGCCGCAGTCGGCGCCCTCGACGTTCTTGCCATCGCCCTTGGCGACCGGCTGGGCTACTACCGGCTGCTGGCCCACCGCGAGGCGCTGACCGCGCCCGCCCTGGCCGCCGCGAGCGGCACCGCGCCGCGGTACGCGCGGGAGTGGCTTGAGCAGCAGGCCGTCAGCGGCCTGCTCGAGGTACTCGACCCCAGCCAGGAGCCCGACGCGCGCAGCTACCGGCTGCGGCCCGGCGTGGCCGAGGTGCTCGCCGACCCGGACGAGCTCACCTACCTGGCTCCGCTGGCCCGCCAGCTCGCCGCCGCGGCCCGCCAGTTGCCCGCGCTCGCGCAGGCCAGCCGAACCGGCCGTGGCGTGCCCTGGGACGCCTATGGCGCGGACATGCGCGAGTCCCAGGCGGACCTCAACCGGCCTGGCTATCTGCGGCTGCTGGCCGAGGATTGGCTCGCTACGCTGCCCGGGGTCCAGCAACGGCTGCGCACCGGCCCACCTGCCCGCGTGGCCGATGTCGGCTGCGGCGCAGGGTGGTCGTGCATCGCTCTTGCCCGCGGCTACCCGATGGTCCGCGTGGACGGCTACGACCTTGACATGGCCTCGGTCGATCTGGCCCGGCGCAACGTCGCGGCGGCAGGCCTGGCCGGCCGGGTCCACGTGTACCACCTCGACATCACCAAGGGGGCCGACCGCGGTCCCTATGACCTGGTCACCGCGTTCGAGTGCCTGCACGACCTGCCGCGTCCGGTCGCTGCCCTGGCCGCCATGCGCCGCCTGGCCGGCGCTCTGGGCACCGTGCTGATCGCGGACATGAAGGCAGCCGACCGGTTCACTGCCCCTGGCGGCGATCTCGAACGGCTGCTTTACGGGTTCAGCCTGTTCATCTGCCTTCCCGACAGCATGAGCACCCCCGGATCCACCGCCACCGGCACCGTGCTGCGCCCCGCCACCGTGCAGGAGTACGCCAGCCAGGCTGGCTACGCCCGCGTCGACATCCTGCCCATCGATCACGACCTGTGGCGCTTCTACCACCTGCACCCGTAGCCTCTATCCGGCCCAGTTGAGAGAGACCGGCAATGCCTGTGCAACCGCTTGAGCCCCCAGCTAAGACGATCATGTCCGAGGAGCGGCAGGTGTCCGCGCAGTTCCAGGCGCCGGCCGGGGACTACGACCGCTTCATGGGCCGCTACGCCCCTGCCCTGGCCAGGGCGCTGGCCGACGCCGCCGGAATCCAGCCCGGCATGCGGGTCCTCGACGTCGGTTGCGGGCCGGGCGGCCTCACCAGGGAACTGGCCACCCGCCTCGGCGCGGGCAACGTCGCGGCGATTGACCCCGCGGCGCAGTTCGCCGCCGCCTGCCGCGACCGCAACCCCGGTGCCGACGTGCGCACCGGAGTGGCCGAACAGCTGCCCTGGCCGGCCGCGCACTTTGACGCGGCGCTGTCCTCGCTGGTCATCGGGTTCCTGCGCGACCCCGGCCAGGGGGTGAAGGAGATGGCCCGGGTCACTCGGCCCGACGGCATCGTCGCCGCCTGCATGTGGGACATCGCCAACGGCGGCATGACCATGCTGCGGATCTTCTGGACCGCTGCCCGGCAGGTGGTGCCCGCCGCGCCCGGCGAGTCCGCCATGGTCGGCACCACCGACGGCGACATCGCCCGCCACCTGCGCCAGGCCGGCCTGCAGCACGTCACCAGCGGCGCCTTGGCCAGCCACGCCGACTACGCCGGCTTCGATGACTTCTGGCAGCCCTTTACCCTGGCCGTCGGCCCGGCCGGCCACTACCTGCGCAGCCTCAGCGCCAGCCAGCAGGCCGAGATCCGCGACGCCTGCCGCGCGCAACTCCCGGATGGGCCCTTCACACTCCCCGCCCGTGCCTGGTACGCCCGCGGCCTCGTCCCGCCGTCCCGAGGCTCCCACGTCCGTGACTCCCCCGGCCATGGGTCTCCCGGCTGACCAGAACAGTAGTTCTCCGAGATCCCCGCACGGCTGCGGGCCGCACTATCGTCTGTACTGGGTGCGGGGAGAAGCATGCGCGCTGTCGTCCGGGCCGCGATTCTCGTTGCGGCGGTGGCAGGTCTTGCCATCGAGGTATGGGCCGTCCATGCCGGATGGCCCTGGGCCGCCGCGGCTGTTGATCTGACCGCCGGCTGGTCGCTGCTGGCGGCAGCGGGCTGGGCGATGCATGTGACGGGCGGTTGCCGGGCGCTGCTCGGGCTGTCCGGGATGTTGTGGTTTCTGGCAACGCCCCAGGTTGCCGGAGGAGCGGCCGGACATGCCGCTGCACTGCTGGGCGGTGCGTGGCTGGGGCCGCTGGCCACCGCCATGCTCGGGTCACCCCGAGCGGCACCGGCCCGGCCGGCCCAGCGTGCCGTGGCAGCCGCGTGCTGGATTCGAGCGCTGCCGGCCCTCACGGGTATTGGCTGGCTGACGGCCGTCACGGGCGGGTGCCTGGCCACCGCCGCGATCATGGATTCCCGCCGCACCACGGTTGCGCTGCAGCGATGGGCTCTTGCTCTTACCGGCGGCCTGCTAGGCATTTCCGGGTTGGCCGAGGCAGTGGCTGCCCGCGGCTCGGCGCTCGAACCGCTGGTCGCTGTCAGCGTGGCGGCGTGTGGCATCGCCGTTCTGGCAATTCGCCCTGCCCAAGCCGCGACGGGCAGCGGCCTCGCGGGCATCGTCGTCGAGCTGGGCCGGACAACGGACGCGCGCTCGCTGGAACGGCAACTCGCCCGCGCGGTCGGCGATCCCGGGCTTCGCCTGCTCTACCAGTTGGCGCCCGGCCTGCCCTACGTGAGTGCGTCCGGGGCAGCCGCCCCGAGCCCAGAGGCGGGCCGGGTTGTCACCGTGATGGGCCAGTCTGGCCCGGTTGTCGCGGCTCTTGAGCACGACGGGCAAGCCCTTTCCGATCCCGGGCTGCGGCAGGCTGTGCTGGCGGTGGGCAGGCTGGCGGTGCGGCGGCTGATGCGCGCGGCCGAGGCGGCACAGCAGGCCGTCGAACTCGCCGAGTCCCGCCGCCGCCTCGTCGAGGCCGAGGACGCGGCGCGCGATCAGTTCGCACGCGACGTGGCCGCCGGCCCGGACAGCGCTCTGGGCGAATGCCTTGCCGCGCTCGATGACCTGATCGCGACCGCACCGGACGGTTTGCGGCAGGACGTCGCGGAGGCGCTGGCGGCGGGTCAGGCGGCACGCGACGAGTTGGCCCGTACCGCGTCCGGCGACGTCGGGCGGATGCTGGCCCGGCGGGGCCTTGCGGCGGCGCTGCTCGATCTTGCCGCCGCGGCCGGCGCAGAGGCAGACGTGCGCATTGACGGCGACGTCGAGGCTGGCCCGGCGGCCACGGCCTGGTTCGCGGCGTCCGAGGCGCTGACGAACGCACTCAAGCACGCGGGCCCGGCCCGGATCTGGCTCACGGCGGCGACCGGGCCCGGTGGGCTTGTCGTGGAGGTGGCCGACGACGGTGTCGGCGGGGCCGACCAAGCAGGTCACGGGCTGACCGGCCTGCGCGAGCGCCTGGCCGGGCACGGTGGTGAGCTGCGGGTGCTCGCCGGGCCGGCGGCCGGGACGCGTGTGGTGGCGGAGATACCCCTCGACGGCGACGACGCGGCCGCCGACGGCGCGGGCGGCGGCGCTTCGCCAAGCTGACGGTGCGCGGGCGGAAGGCCTGAGCTGCGGGCGGGCGGAAGGCCGGACGTGCGGGGCGGCCCTGAGCCGCCCCGCACGCCGGGGGCCGGGCGTGATCAGTGCTGGCCGGCGAACACGGTGAGGGCACCGGTCTGGTAGATGTTGGTGACGTAGACGGTGTTGCTGTGCTGGTCGACGGCGACGGCGTTGGGGCTGGAGCTGACGGGCAGCCGGCGGCCCGGCGTCTTGCACCCCGCGGTGTCGGTGGCGCTGCAGTGCGCCGTGCGCAACGCGGTCACTTCGGCGCTGGTGCCGTCGGTGACGTAGAGGATTCCGGTGCTCGTGTCGAGGGCCGTGAGGATGGGCGTGGCGCCCGCCGGCATGTGCGGGAACGGCCCGTGGCAGCCGGCGGTGTGGGTGCCGTTGCAGGTGGCGGTGTTGACGACCGCGACGGAGGCCGGGAAGCCGCCGCTGGTGTTGATGGCCGCGTACAAGGTGTGGGTGTGGTCGTCCACCGACATCCCGAACGGGGCGCGCCCGGCCCTGATCGTGGCGGCGAGGTGCCCGCACCCGGAATGGTGGCTGCCGTTGCAGGTGGCGCCGTTGATCACCGCGATTGTCCGGCCCTCGAAGCCCTTCCCCGGGATGAACAGCCCGGTGGCGGACGCGTAGACGGTGTTGGCGGCCGGGCTGACCGCCACGTTGAATGTGCCCTTCGGGACGCTGACCTGCGCCGGCGTCTGGCCGCAGCCGGAGATGCCGGTGGCGTTGCAGGTCGCGGCGTTGATCACGGCGACCTTGTTGAACGCCGGGCCGTCCGGCACGTACACGGTCTTGGTCAGCGGGTTCAGCCCGGGTGGCCCTGGGTTCGGGCCGACGGTAATAAGCGGTGGGGCCGCGGCGCAGCCGCTGGTGTGGGCGGCGTTGCACGCGGCGGTGTCGATGACCGCGACCTTGTCGCTGAACGGGTCGGCGGCGTACAGCGTGTGCGTCGCCTGATCGATGCCGCCCACGTTGGCCTGCGGGTCCGGCATCGGGATGGCCGCGACCGGGGCGCATCCGGACAGGTGCCCAGGGAGGCACGCCGCGGCGCTGATCACGTCGATCCGCGGCAGGCTCGCGTTGCTCGCGTAGATCGTGCGGGTGGCGGGGTCTTCCGCCAGGAACGCATCGTGACCGGGAACACTGGGCGCCTCGCGCCGGCAGCCGGACTGGGTAACAGCGTTGCACCGGGCGATGCTCACGGCGACCATTCTGGGCTCGCCGCCGGTGTCCATGACGTAGGCCGTGCTGGCCTTGGCCAGGAGCGTAAACGAAGTGGGGAACTGCACGTACCCCGGGCCCCGATCCGGCTCGGCCTGCTCGTTCGGCGGCCGGAGCCCGCAGCCGGAGGTCACCGTCCCGCCGCAGGTCCTGGTGTCGATCGCGGACATCGTGTCGTCGAACTCGTTGACGGCGAACACGGTGTGCAGCGCGTCATCCGCGGCGACATAGCTGGTATTGGCCCCGGCCGGGACCGTGGCCGGAGCCTGGCGGCAGCCGGAGGTGATCCGCGCGTTGCACCGGGCGCCGTCGATCACCGACGCCGAGCCATGGGCGCCGAACGCCGCCGCCTGGCCGCCGATCACGCCGTCGTGGTTAGCGGTGTAAACGGTGTTGGTGGCCCGGTCGACCGCCACCGTGAAGGGGTTCGCTCCCACCGTGGCGGTCGCCAGGACCCGGCAGCCGGTTCCGGCGTGCCCGTTGCAGGTGGCTCCGTTGATCACCGACACCGTGTCACCGCCCACGCCCGAGGTCCCGCTGTCGGCCACATATACCGTGCCGGTTCCCTGGTCGATGTCGATCCAGGCCGGGCCGCGCTTGTCCGGGATCGACCTGACCGGGTGACCGCAGCCGCTGGTTGTCGTGGCGTTGCAGGTGGCGGCGTCGATGACCGAGATGCTCCCGGCCAGGTTGGCGACGTAGACCGTCTCGGTGGCCGGGTTGAAGGCGTCCGCGACGGGGAACGTCCCCACGTTGACCGTGGCGACGACCGCGGTGGCGCAGCCGCTGAGATCTTTCGCGTTGCACCGGGCGCCGTTGATCACCGACACCGTGTTGTCGTTGCCGTTGGTCACGTAGATCGTGTCCGTCCGCGGGTCCACGGCCACGCCGAGCGGGCCGGTCCCGACGCGGATCGTGCCGGCCACCCGGCAACCGGAATGGTCCGTCCCGTTGCATGTCGCGGCGTTGACGATGTCGACGACGTGCGCCACCGGTCCCGGTACGCAGTCGGTGTGCGCGCACTGGATGGCGACGTAGAGCGTGTCCGTTTGCGGGTTCACCGCGCTGAAACCCGGGCTGCCGGTGAGCACGACCGTCCCGGCCGCCGCCGGCCCGCCTCTGGGTGCCTGGCGGTTCAGGCTGCCCGACGGGGCCAGCTCGCCGGGACCAGCCTGGCCCGCCCGGTGGGCGGCGGTCAAGTCACGGAGCGCGCCGTACCTGGCCGCCAGGACCCGATGCGGTACCACCGGTGCCGAGGCCCGGGCCGAGGCGGGCGCTGCGGTGCCCGCTGAGGCTGGGGCCGCTACTCCGGCCAGCATCAGGCACGCGGCCAGGCAGCCCGGCACGGCCGACAGGCCCAGCGTCCGTCGCCTGGCCCGATGCCGTTTGGCGAATCGTGGGTGTTTCATAACTCCTCCTCCGTGGTTCGGATGCGGGACGTGGGTCCGGGTGCAGGGCGTTGTCGAGCGCGACACGGCAGGGCCGCGAGATGCGCAGCGTGATGAGAAGCGATGGCGGGCGATGCGGATGTGCTGGCGAGCCTCAGGCGCGCGGCGGGCTCGCGGGCGCCGGGCTCAGCTCAGCCGTTTCCAGGGGCGGTGCGAATCCCAGTCCATACCCGACACCACGTGCCAGGTGAGCAGGCCGCGGAACAGTTCGAACGTGTAGGTCGCTGGTGCCGACCCGTTCTGCTGGTTGACCTCGGGCACCAGCGTTGCCCGGTTGCCCTTGACGAAGACGGCGCCCACTTCGGGGGGGTCGCTGGGGCGCCAGGCACGGAAGAACTGCACGGCCTGCTCCGCGGGGTCGTTGTGAAGCTGCACCGGGTGGTAGAGCGCGTACCGCCCGTCGTGAATCGTCACCGTGAAGGTGCCGGCATTGCCGCAGTTCGGGCAGTCGCCGGACGCGACGACTTCGGCCTGGGTGAACGTGAACCCGTACCTGCCGTCGAGGGCCTTGGTGGGCGAGCCGGCGACGCCCACGCCGTGACAGGTGGCCCAGGGATCCATCCGGGGCTCGGCGGTGGCCAGCCCCCCGATCCGGTCGATGGCCAGCATGGTCGTGGAGTCAGCGGCCACATCGGCATAGGTGGCGGCTTCGGCGGCGTGCAGGGCCTGGAACTGGCTCGGGGTTGCCGCCAAGGGCTTGGCGCCCTGCCCGCAGATCGATGCCCAGTCGACCCGGTCCGAGTTACTGGCCGCCTGGCTGGCCACGGCCGCCGCGGCGGCCTCCCGCAGCCAGCCGGCATCGGCGGCGGGCAGCCTGGCCAGAGCGGCGGAGGAGACCGCAAGCGTCGTGGTCTTCGCGTACAGTGGCGCGTTGACCAGCACGTACGGCGCGACCCGCAGGTAACCGTTCATCATTGCGCTGACCGGGCCCGCTTCGATCGCGGTCAGCTTCCCGTCCCGCAGCGCCTGCACCGCCGGGGGCCCGCTGGCAATGTTGGTCACGGGGGTGGCGCCCAGCGCGGAGATCACCTCGCTGCTGGTTGCCGAGTCGTTGATCCGGATCTTCGCGCCGTAGAACTGCGCCGGGTCGGTCAGCGGGCGCGTCGAAAACAGGTACCTGATTCCGGTCGGCACGACGGCCAGCCCGGTCACCTTCGCGGGCTTGAGCGCGGCGAGCATCCCGGCGGCCGCCGGTCCGGTGACGGCCCGGTCCAGCAGGCTGCGGCTGGTCACCAGGAACGGGACCTGGTAGGCGCGGAACGCCCCGACCCCCTGGCTCTCCCAGGCCCGTGAGGCGACGTCGCCGACGTCGAGCTTGCCCGCGGCCAGGGCGGCGGCGATCGTCACGTCGACGCTGGTGGAGCGCGCGTTGTAGTAGATGGTGTGCAGCCTGAGATGCCCGCCGGAGACCTTGGCAACCAGGGCCGCGAACGCTCTGTCGACGGGCAACGGCTCACCGCTGGCAAAGGTCAGCGTGATGGTGCCTGCCGGTGCGGCCTCCGGCGCGCCGCCGGACTTGCCCGCGCCCTGGCCGCTGCAGCCCGCCGCCGCGAGCACCGCTGTGAGCGCCAGCGCTGGCCAGCGCCACGCCGCGCGGCCGCGGCGGCCGGTGCTTCCTCGCATGCTCCCCATGGATCAGGCCCCCTGTGTCATCATGAACCCTCACTGTGACTGTGGGCCAGCCCGTGGGGCCGTCACTAGCGGGCTAGCACTCTTTCCGGCCCGCGATATCCCTGCGATCGTGATTGCGTGACGCGCCTGCTGCCGTGGGCTCTCGTCGCGGCGGTACTCGCCGGCGTGACGGCCAACGTGCTGCGCCTGCGCGGCGAGGTGTCGCTGGCGGGCCCGTCGGTAGCCGCGCAAGTGCTCGACGTCACGGCCGGGGCTGCGCTCATCCTTGCCGCGGCCGCCAGCGGCCGCGGCAAATGGCTTCTTGCCGCCGCGGGCGCGGCCTGGCTTGCCGCCGAGTGGGCGAACCCGGCCGCCCCCGGTGCGGTCCTGTTCACCGTGGGGCTCATCGCGTTCCTGGCACCGCTCCCGCTGGTGCTGGCCAGCCGATGGCGGCAGCCGATCCCGGACGGCAGCCCTGCCGGGTCCCCCAGCCGAGGGCGGCGGCCGCTTGCAGGCAGCAATCCGGCCGGCCCGGCCAGCCGTAGGCGCCTGCTCAATGCAAGTGGCCCGGCCGTGCTGCTCGCCGCGACCGTGCTGCTTGCCACGGCGGTGCTGCTCGGCGCGGCAGCGGCCGCGCTCACCGGCCCGCTGGCGTCGGCCGCGGCCAGTCCGCGCGACGCCGGGTGCACCGACTGCCCGCGCGACTTGATCGCGGTGGCTCACGATATGGCGCTCAGCACCGGGCTGACCCGGCTCGGCGGCCTTATCGCCATCGGAGCCGCGCTGTCCGCGGCCGCCTGGCTCGCCGTCACTCTGGCAGGCAACCGTGCGGAGCCGCGCCGGTGGCTGGCCTCCCCGGAGGGTGTGGCCGCCGTTGCGGCAACTGCGTTCGCGGTCGCGGTCGCCGCCGCGCAGGCGGCGACGCTCGGCGGGCCGGCCGGCTCGCCGGCCCCTGGCTGGCATGCGGCGGCCGGTGTCATGCTGCTCGTGCTCGCGGCGGCCGTGACCGTGCCAGCGTTGCGCGCGGCGCATGCCAGGCGCGTGGTCGCCCGGGTGGCGGTGGCCGTTGCGGACGATCCGCGCCGCAGTGCCGCCGACGCGCTGAGATCCGCACTCGGCGATGCCGCCCTGCGCGTTGCCTATCCCACGCCGGATGGAACCTGGCGGGACCGCCGGGGCCAGGTGGTCGTCCTGGCCGGCCGGGAGGTGACCCGCATCACGGACTCGGGGGAAGACGTGGCCGCGCTCATCCACGGAGGCGCGGCCCGGATCGACCCGGTCGCGGTGACGGAGGCGGCCGCGGCGGCCCGGCTGCTCCTGGACACCGAGCGTCTCGAGGCAGGCGCGCTGGCCCGGGTCAACGACCTGAGCACCGCGCGGCGGCTGACGGTGGAAGCGGCCGATGCCGCGCGGGCCGACCTGGAGCGCGACCTGCACGACGGTGCGCAGCAGCGCCTGGTGGCCCTGCGCTATGCGCTCGGCCTCGCCGGTGCCCACGCCGAACGCCTGCCGGAGCCCGGCCACGCCGCCAGGCTGGCCGCTGCCGACCAGGCCGCCGAACTGGCCCTCGCCAGCCTGCGCGACCTGGCTCACGGCATCAGCCCAGGCATGCTGGCCTCCGGCGGGCTGGCCGATACGGTACGCACCATGGCGGAGAACGCGCAGGGCGTGGTCACCATCGCTGAACTGCCCGCCGAGCGGCTCCCTGAGAACGTCGAGCGGACCGTGTGCCGGCTGATCGCGGACTTCCTGGCAAAGGCCGGCCGGATGCCGCCGCCGGGGGCGTCCATCGCGGTCCGGCGCTCCGGCGAGGACGTCCTTGTCGAGATTGACTACGAGCGCGCGGGCGCCGCCGCCGGGAACTCCGTACACCTGGCCGACCGGGTGGCTGCCGCGGGCGGGCGACTCCACCACACCGACCTCGGCGGCCGTCAGCGCCTGGTAGCGAGCCTGCCATGCGGGTAGCGGTCGTGGATGACCATGTGCTGCTGCGTGAGGGCCTCACCCGGCTGCTCGCCGAGGCGGGCATGCAGGTCGTCGCGTCCGAAGGTGACATCGACGGCTTCCTGTCCGCGGTCAGCGCGTCCCGTCCCGATGTCGCGGTCATCGACATCCGGCTTCCGCCGACCTTCACCGATGAGGGCCTGCGCGCGGCCGACCTGGTACGAGAGCGCCAGCCAGACACGGCGGTCCTGGTGCTGTCGCAGTATCTCGACGCGGGGTATGCGTTCCGGCTACTCCAGTCCTTCCCGAGCGGCATCGGCTACCTGCTCAAGGACCGGGTCTCGCAGGTCGCGGTGCTCGTGGATGCGGTGCAGCGGGTCGTCGCGGGCGAATGTGTGGTGGACCCCAGCATCGTGAGCCGTCTGGTCAGCCGCACGGGGCTCACCGAACCGCTCAGCGTGCTCACCCTCCGCGAGCGTGAGGTCCTCGGCTTGATGGCCGAGGGGCGCACGAACACGGCCATCGGCGAGCGGCTCTTCCTCAGCGAGCGAACCGTCGAGGGCAACGTCCGCCGCATCTTCGACAAACTCGGGCTGGCCGACACCCCGCAGGACAACCGGCGTGTGCTTGCCGTGCTGGCCTTCCTGCGTGCTTAGCCACCGGCACGGCACCTCGGCCGTTCCCGGTGACTGCGGTGTGTGTTAGTAGTGGTTGATGGCGCGCGAGCAGGGTGATGAGCGCGCACCGGCGCCGTTCCCGGATGACAAGGCCGGACGCGGGTCCCATGACCTGCTCGGGCGGGTGGCGTTGCCGCAGGGCTCAGGCGGGTCGGAGAGCCTCACGACCGTGCTGGTGGCCTTCGGCGCCAACGTGCTGATCGCGCTGGCGAAGTCGGCCGCCGCCGTGGTGACCGGGTCGGCGTCGCTGGTGGCCGAGGCGGCGCATTCATGGGCGGACGCCGGTAACGAGATCTTCCTGCTGGTCGCCGACCGGCGGTCGCACCGCCCGCCGGATCCCGCGCACCCGCTCGGCCACGGCCGGGAGGCCTACGTATGGTCGCTGTTCGCCGCGCTCGGGCTGTTCGTGGCAGGCGCGGCGGTGTCGGTGACGCACGGCGTCCAGGAACTCATCCATCCCCAGCCGGCCGAGCGGTTCGCCGTGGGATACGTGGTACTGGCGATTTCGTTCGTGCTGGAAGGGGTCTCGTTCCTGCAGTCGGTCCGGCAGGCCAAGCCCGAGGCGGAGTCGATGCAGCGGGACCTGATCGAGCACGTGGTTGCCACGTCCGACCCCACTCTGCGGGCGGTGTTCGCGGAGGACTCCGCCGCGCTGATCGGCCTGGTCATCGCGGCCGCGGGGCTGGCCGCGCACGAGCTGACCGGCTCAGCAACCCCGGACGCGATCGGATCGATCCTGGTCGGCGTGCTGCTCGCCGTGGTCGCCGTGGTGCTGATCAACCTCAACCGGCGGTACCTGGTCGGCCAGGAGGCCGACCCCCGGGTGCGGGTGGCCGCGATCCAGGCGCTGCTGGACCTGCCGGAGGTGGCCAGGGTGACCTATCTGCGGCTGGAGGTCGTCGGGCCGCGGATGGTCTTCGTGGTCGGCGACGTCGATCTCACCGGTGACGACATCGAGTCCCACGTGGCCGTCCGGCTGCGGGCGCTCGAAGCGAAGATCAGTGCCTCGCCCGCGGTGGTCGGCGCCGTGCTCAGCCTGTCCGCCCCGGACGAGCCGTCGCTCGAGGCTTAGGCCCGTCTGGCGGGGGCCGGGGTGGCGGGGTCGCCGTACCCGTCGGCCTGCGTGACCTCGTCGGCGACACGGACCCCGTACCGGTAGGTGAGCTTGCCGCCCAGGTACCCGGAGACGGCCAGCACGGCAAGGCTCACCACCGACAGGGCGATCTGCGCCCGGGGAACCGGCGCGGGATGCACGGCCTTGTAGCGCCAGGCGAACCCGGACGCGTATGCGGCCGTGATGATCAGGTTCAGGCTCGCGTGGATCAGGGCGGTCCGCCGGGCCCTGGTCTGTTCGGGCAGGGCGAAGAGGTCCAGCACGCCGAGGCAGGCGGCCAGGATCGCGCCGATCACGCCCACGCCGATCAGCCACAGCGACCCCTGGGCCAGGAACCCGGCGGGGTGGACGGCGTGGGAGGCGATGTCGAACACCAGGCTGGTGACCCAGGCGCCGATCGGAACGGTCACCAGGATCGGATGCAGTGGATGCCCGTACGTCCCCGCGAGCACGGTCACCGGCTGCTTGGCCTGATACTGCTGGGGAAGCATACGGGACCTCCTAATTAGCTAAAGAGTGTTAGTCAATCTTCAGGGGTATGTCAACTACCAGGCTCCTCTTGGATTGCGAACGGTTTGTTCCCTGGTTGTGGGCGTAAGGTGAGATCGTGAGCCTCGACGCCGACATGGCAGCGGCAGCCGTTTTGACCGATGATCTCCGGCGCCGGATGTATGCCTTCATCCGGCGCGCGGACGGCCCGGTCACCCGCGACGAGGTGGCGGCCGAGATCGGGATCTCCCGCAAGCTGGCCGCGTTCCACCTGGACAAGCTGGCCGCCGCGGGGCTGCTGCGGACCAGCTTCGCCCGGCCGGGTGGGCTTCGGCGGGCGA
>Ga0318515_10000257_pt1 | contig 14280 bp, 12 predicted proteins | sample GRESIP176b2f19_FD_202499 | JGI IMG/M metagenome (GOLD analysis project Ga0318515, IMG submission 202499) | Tropical soil microbial communities from Luquillo Experimental Forest, Puerto Rico - GRE.SIPMG.176b2f19 | ecosystem: Environmental > Terrestrial > Soil > Tropical forest > Bulk soil...
CGGCAGAGCGCGTCGTCGCCCTCTCGCGTGCCACGATGCGCCCACCAGTGCAGCGCAGCGTAGTAGCCGAGGCACGCGCAGCACAGAGCAAGGATAGCGGGCCGTCCGTGGCGCGTCGTCTGGAGACTGCGGACTATCCCATAGACGATGTAGGCGCACACAATTGGCAGGATCGGCACAAGGTAACGCGGCTCTTGTGCAAACGGGAGAACCACGAGTGCAGCCAGGTACAACCCTGAATACCAAAGGTCAACCGGAATCCGTTGGAACAGTATCCATGGACGCGAGATCGCGAGTTGGCGCGAGGCGGCCGACGGGATCTGGTCTTTGGTGGCCCGCAGCCGGTAACTGATGCCCAGCGACGTCAATGCGGCGAGTGCGAGGGGTGAGAGCAGCGATAGCTTACCTTTGAGAGGGAAGAGGTCTGCGGTGGCCTTCCAGTAGCCGATTATGTTTCCTGTCAACTCAGTCATCGCCGGAACATGCAGCTGCGATGAATAATCGGCCAGCACCAGAAAATGTCTCTGCAGCGCAATGCCCGCTATTGGAATTCCTGCCATGCAGAGAAATCTCCAACTGAAGAACCCGCGCTGTGCAAGTTCGTGTATCAGAACGGCCGTGATGAGAACAATGCCGATAGGCCGTGTCGCGAAAGCCGCATAGGCAAACAGCCCGCAGAATGCCGCAGTGACGACGCCGCGGTTGTGCACGCGCCGCGAGGCAAAATAGAGAGCAACGAGAGTCCAGAGAATGTAGGGCGGCTCGGACATTATGTCTTCGCGCAGCCACCAGGAGAAGAAGTGGAGGCCGAAGAGGAATGCCGCCGCGGACGCTACCCCGGCGCCCAGCGCCTGCCGGAACAGCATGAAGGTCATTAGAATCGCTGCCGTCATGCAGATGAGTGGGACACACTTCAGGGCAATGATATCGAGCCCGTAAACCCTGACGATCGGTGCGAGGAGCAGCGGCAATCCCGGAGGGAAGCTGGGAGGCCCGACGACCGGGATATCGGGGTTGAAGATGTACCCGGTGTCCGAGTACGCGCGACCGGCAGCGAGGTTGCGTGCGTGGCCCACGTACTGAGCCCAGTCATCCCCCCAAGCGTGCCCGGGAGAAAGCGTCAAGTAGCCGACCAGCAGGTAGCCGATCGCCAACAGCAAAACGGCTCCCGTGGCGCCGGCCTCTGATGACAGGAGATCCGTCGCCTTTGCCACTGTAGAGCCACTATTCACGTCAGCGGCAGTCGATGGACATGGTCACCAGGGACTTGGCACGCGCCCGAACGCTCGGCATGCAATCTCATAAGCCTCCAGGAACGGCGGAGTCTGGTGGTGCCAGCCGTGGCTCGTTTCGAAGAGGCTGCGTCTGAGCGCCCCGACCGCTGCGCGCGCTCCAGGTCATCGAGCAATTGCCTCAAAAACGACGTTAGCTCTCAACTGATAATCCGAATAGGCCGATTTCTAGCGCCGCTGCTACCGCTCCGACGAGAAAGTAGCGAACGATCCTCATCGGAACAAGTTGTATTTGATGATGCAATGGATCGCGCGGCACCCGTCGCACACCGCCGGAACAATGGCAAGATGGCTGCCGCCGCAATTTGCTCATTCCGTGATGAGCTCTAGTGTTCGCTGCTCGTCACCTTGGCCGTCGCCTGTGCAGGCCCGATCGCGGCGGCGGTACACAGGGAAGAGGCACCCGCTGCAGCTCCACCGCGGTGAAGCGGCGCTCGCGGTGTTCGCTGCCGCCTCGCTCGCCGCTGGCGACCGGCGCTAACACCGCTTTCCTCCGCGGCAACAGCGCGAATTCGATCTTCGTGCCTAGAGGGGTTCGCCCGCCGCCGCGGGCTCAGAACCTCCCGCGCTGGAAATCCTCGAACGCCTGCTGCAACTCTTCGCGCGTATTCATCACGAAGGGGCCGTACTTCGCGACCGGCTCACGCAGCGGGCGCCCCGCGACCAGGATGGCTCGCGCGACCTTACCGCCCGTCCCGGCAGTGAGACCCTTGAGCCGGATCTGCGCGCCTTCCCCGAGCACTCCGAGCTCGTGCGTACGGAGCACGCTCGCCTCGGCCGAGTCGCCGACCTGCAGCGTCCCCTCGAACACATAGAGGAATGCCGCGTAGTCGGTCGGCAGCGACTGCGTGAACTCCACACCGGGCTCGAGAGCGATGTCGAGGTAGGTCGGGTCGGTCGCCGGCTGGGAGATCGGACCTGCCACCCCGTCCACCCGTCCAGCGATCACTTTCACCGTGACCCCGGGTGCCGGTGTCGCGACCGGTATGCGCTCGGGCCCAAACTCCTGGTACTTCGGCGAGGTCATTTTTTCGCGCGCGGGCAGGTTGAGCCACAGCTGGAAGCCGCGCATGCGACCTTCCTGCTGCTCGGGCATTTCCGAGTGCACGAGACCGCGTCCGGCGGTCATCCACTGCACGCTTCCGGGTACGAGCACGCCCTCGTTGCCGTGGTTGTCGCGGTGGCGCATGCGGCCATCCAGCATGTAGGTCACCGTCTCGAAGCCGCGATGCGGATGGTCGGGAAATCCCGCGATGTAGTCCTCGGCACGGTCCGTGCCGAATTCATCGAGCATGAGGAAAGGATCGAGATCGGGCAGCTGCGGCTGGCCGATCACGCGGCGCAACTTCACGCCCGCACCGTCCGAGGTGGGCATTCCCTTGACGACACGCCGCACGACGCGGCTCGCAGTGCTGGTGGTCATGGAGGCCTCCGCTTTTGTCATGACTGCCTGAGATGGGGTCGGCGCACGCGTTGTCAACCGTCGGCGCTCGCTAGGCCGCGAGCGCGGCCGGCACCGGGATCGTCTCGTGCGCGGCGCTGAGCGCGGACTCGCGATGCTGCGGCGAGAACGCGAGCCCCTCGGCACGCACGAAGGTCACATCGCGGATGCCGAGAAAACCCAGCACGAACTTGAGATACGACTCGCCGAACTCGGCGGGCGAGCCTGCTTCGTACACACCGCCCCGCGCCACCGCGACGATGACCTGCTTGCCGCCCGCGAGCCCCTCGGGACCGCGCTCGGTGTAGCGGAACGTGCGGCCCGCGATGACGATGCGGTCGACCCATGCCTTCAGCTGCGTGGGAATACTGAAGTTGTAGAGCGGAGCTCCGATGACGAGCACGTCGGCGGCGAGGAATTCCTCGAGCACGGCGGTGTTACGTGCCGCCTCGAGCTCATCCGAGCGCTTGAACGCCGCCTGCGAGAAGTGCGACAGCTCCTCCGCCACGAGATCCCGATAGATGATCTGCGCGTCCGGCCGCGTGGCCTTCAGGCGCGCAACGATCTCGCGCGTCAGCTCGCGCGTGGCAGAGCCGGCTCCCTGAATACTCGAGTCGATGTGCAGGATCTTCACGGCCTTGTCCTCCGGATCGGTTAATTTCTGGATGAAAAGGTTAATCCATGGGACAATTACTGAGTATCTAGCGGACCTGGAACATATTGTCCTGATTTTTGATCTAATAAACGTCCATTCGACAGGCCATGCAGCCGCTCGAAGGCTTCTACTACTTCACCCAGGTGGTCGATCACGGGGGCTTTGCCCGCGCGGCCCGCGCGCTCGGTATTCCGAAGTCCCGGCTGTCACGCCACGTCATGGCGCTCGAAGCGCAGCTCAACGTGCGACTGCTGAACCGCTCGACGCGGCGGTTCGCGGTGACGGAGGTCGGACACGAGGTCTATCGACACGCCACCGCGATGCTCGCCGAGGCGGACGCGGCACTCGAGGCGGTGGAGTTCGCGCGCGCGGAACCGCGCGGCACGATCCGCGCCAGCTGCCCGGTGGCGCTCGCCCAGTCCGCGCTCGCGCCGATGCTGCCGGACTTTCTCGCCAAGTACCCCGCGGTCCGCCTGCACATGCACGTCAGCAACCGTCGCGTCGATGTCGTGCGTGAGGCGCTCGACGTGGCGCTGCGCGTGCGCACGGAGCCTTCGGGAGAAGACGGTCTGGTGATGCGCGCCTTCGGCCGATCCAACCAGTTCCTCGTCGCGAGTCCCGGGTACCTCGCGCGCAGCGGAGCGCCCGGCTCGCCGCAGGAGCTGCGCGAGCGCGCGACGCTCGACTACGGCGGCGAGCCCGACCCGGGACCGTGGGAGCTCGTCGGAGCGAATGGCGAGAGCGTGCGTGCCGAGCACACCCCGCGCGTGTTGTGTCACGACTTCACCGTGCTGCGTGCCGCGGCGCTCGCGGGGCTCGGCATTGCGCAGCTGCCCGAGAGCGTCGTACGCGAGGATCTCCAGAGCGGCGCGCTGGCGCGCGTACTGCCCGAGTGGAAGACGCCGGAGGGCATCGTGCATGTCGTGTTTCCGAGCCGCCGCGGGCTGCTGCCGGCGGTGCGCGTGTTCATCGACTTCCTCGCCGAACGACTGCCGGCGGCGCTATGACTTCAGCCGACGCGCCGTGCGTCGAGTGCGGTGAGCGCGCGCCCGGCACAGCTCGCATCCCCGAATAACACGCACTTGGTGAGTGCGTCCGCGACGGCAGCGCTCACCGCCTCCACCGCGGCGTAGCGACTCCGCGGGGAGGCCGGAGCAAAGCGCCGGTAGTAGCCCTGGTGCTCGGCCGGGCGCTGCCGGGCATCGACATCGAGATCGGTGACGGCGAGCGCGGCATCAGTGAGTGTCAGCGGCGCGCAAGTGCCATCGGCGCGTCGCAGCAGGACAGCCTCGCTCTGCCCATAAACCCGCAGGTCGCCACCCGCATTCACGAGGCCGCTCACGCAACCGGCCGCGAGCAGCGCCTCGATGGCACGGTCGATGGCGTAGCCCTTGGCGATCCCGCCGAGGTCGAGCGCCAGCGACACCCGGCACACTGCCGAGCGCGATTTTCTCTCAGGCGCCGAAAGCGCGAGATCGGAGAGCCGCCCCGGGTGTGAGGGCAGGCAAGGATCGAACGCACCATCGCTGAGGGCATGCACGCGCTGCGCGAGATCGAGCACCCGCCACGTCGAGTCAGCGATAGGAATACGGGTTTGCGGCGCCGCGGAGTTGATTTCCGCGAGCTCACTTCCGGCGCGGCGCGGATGCATGTGGTGCTCCACGTCCGCGATCGTTCGGTAGGCCGCCTCGATTCCGGCCGCAGCGAGCGGCTCCGCCGGGGCAGCGGCCTCGATCGTGACCCACGTGCCCATCGCCACCCGAAGCCGCTGCACGCGGACCAAGGCCCGTGACGGCGCACGGCGTGAGCTGGCGCGCCGGTCGACCGATGAGGACAGCGAGCAAAACGCAGGCATGGTTCTGGACCTGGGACGTTCCGCAGGGCTATTCTATAGCAATTAAGAATCATTCGCATTTACGTGGAGGACGGACATTGGCCGATGTGGGTCGGATGGCAGGGTGGGCGGGGGTCCTCGGGACGCTCGCCGGCATGGCACCCGTTCAGGTCGTCGTCGCGACCGAATACCTCTCGATCGAGGCCGCGCAGAAGGCGCTCTTTCCGCAGGCCGACCGGTTCAACGAGGTCGTGCTTTCGCTCAGCCCCGCGCAGCGTGAGCGGGTGGCGGCACTCGCTGGTCCGCAGCCACCGCACCGGAGCCTGCGGGCCTTCCGCGCGCTGCAGGGTGATCGGCCGCTCGGATTCGTGTTCGTCGACGAGGTGATCGGCAAGGAGGATTTCATCACCTACGCCGTGGCCATCGATGCGGGCGGGCACGTGAGTGCGCCGGAAGTGCTCGCCTACCGCGAAAGTCACGGGGGCGAGATCCGCAACGCGGCCTGGCGGCAGCAGTTCGCGGGCCGTCAGGGACTCGATCAGCTGCGGGTCCAGACCGACATCAAGAACATCGCGGGTGCAACGCTCTCGTGCCAGCACGTGACCGAAGGGGTGCGGTGGCTCGTGGCGTTGTGGCAGGTGGCACTGCAGCCGGCGGCGGCGGGGTGAGGACTCACGTGGCGCGTGCGGCGTTGCATCGACCCGAGATGAACGGCCCCGGACCCGGCACGGGAGAGGTCCGCCAGCCCCAGCGGGGAGCCGGAGGCGCAACGCTGCCGCCCGGAATTCGCGCGACGCTGTACGGTGTGGCAGCGCTGCTCTGGGTGTCGGGCGCGCTGTGGCTCGTGCTGCATTATGTCTTCCCGCAGTCGACGGCGTTCGGCCCGCTGCCCAACCCCTGGGAAGCACCGCTGATGCGCGTGCATGGACTCATCGCCGTGTGCGCCGTGTTCCTCCTCGGCTGGATGATGGCCGCACACGTGAGCTCACGGTGGGCGAGCGAGCGCAACCGGCGCTCGGGGCTCGTGCTCGGGGGTGCGGCGCTGCTGCTCATCCTGAGCGGCTACGCGCTCTACTACACAACGGGCGCGCCGCACGATGCGGCCGCGATCGCGCACCAGGCGGTCGGCGTGTTGTCTCCGGCCGCGGCCCTGGCGCACTGGTGGCGCAACCGCCCGCGAGGCTGAATTCGCGTTCCCCGCGGACGCGCCGCGACGCCTCCCGTCCAAGCCACTACACTGTGAACCATCGGCGGGGTCATCCCCTCCGGGCGCTGGAGCGTTTGGGTTCACGGGTGAACGGATGCTCGCGATGAGACCCTCGGTGAGTGTACGGTGCACGTGGAGTCTGCTCGTGCTGTGCGGCGCGCTCGGTGTCGCACGGGCCGATGATGCGGACCCGCCGGGTCGCGCCGCGCGGCTCGCTGATGCGGAAGGCGCCGTCTCGCTGCAAGCGGCCGGGGTGCAGGAGTGGACGGCGGCAACCCTCAATCGCCCGCTCACGACCGGCGATCGGCTGTGGAGCGATCAGGGCTCGCGCGCCGAGCTCGATCTCGGCACCGCCGGCTTACGGCTCGGCAGCAACACCGGCTTCGCCATTCTCAATCTCGATGACCGCAGCGCGCAGCTGGGCTTGAGCGCCGGCACGCTCATCGTGAGCGTGCGCGATCTCCAGGCCGGCGAGAGCTACGAGGTCGATACCCCCAACATCGCACTCTCGCTGCAGCAGCCCGGCGTCTACCGCGTCGAAGTCGACGACCAGGGGACCGCGACCGCGGTCGCGGTGAGCGAAGGTGCGGCCCAGGCGGCGGGGGGCGGACAGACGGTCGCGATCGGGCCGCAGCAGGTGGTGACCTTCAACGGCACCGACATGCTGGCGATAAACAGCACCACGCTCGGCGCGCCGGATGACTTCGACAACTGGTCGGCCGAGCGCGAGCGCGAGCTCGCAGAGTCGGCCTCCGCCGGGTACGTCGCGAACGATGTCCCCGGAACGCAGGATCTCGACAACTACGGTCAGTGGGAGCAGGCGCCCGAATACGGCCCCGTGTGGGTGCCGGCGGCCGTGGCCATCGGCTGGGTGCCGTACCGCTACGGACACTGGCTGTGGGTCACGCCGTGGGGGTGGACGTGGATCGATGATGCGCCCTGGGGCTACGCGCCCTTTCACTACGGTCGCTGGGTCGTTTGGAACAACAGCTGGTCCTGGGTGCCTGCGCCACGGCTGGCCCGCCCGGGCCGCACCGTGTACGCGCCGGCACTGGTCGCCTGGGTCGGCGGCCCGGCGGTGGTTGCGTCCGGCAACAGTGTCGCTTGGTTTCCGCTCGGGCCGCGGGAGGTCTTCGTCCCCGCCTACCCCGCGAGCCTCGCCTACGTGCGCAACGTCAACACCACCAACACCAGGACCCTCAGCAACACCTCCGTCACGAACGCCTACCAGACCGCGAGCGGTGCGCAGCATTACATGAACGGCACTCCGGCCGCGGTGACTGCGGTGCCGCGCAGTACCTTCACCTCCGGACAGCGTGTCAGCGGGCAGGTAACGCCGCTTTCCTCGTCGGTGCTGGCCGCGGCGGTAATCGTGACCGCGGCGCCCGCGATCGTGCCCACCCGCCAGAGTGTGCTCGGGGCAGGCGAAGCCCAGCGTGTGGCACGACCGCCGTCCGCGCTGCTGCAGCGGCCGGTGGTCGCGCGCTCGCCGCCGCCAGCCGCGCCGCCGCCCTTCGAGCGGCAACTCGTCGCGCTCCAGGAGAACGGCGGCCGACCGCTCACGCGCCCCGAGCTTGCGGCGCTGCAGCCCGCGACGCCGCTCGCGCCGGTCAGAGTCGTTGCGCGCCGGCCCCCGGCGACGCTGCCAGCCGGTGCAGCCGCACGCGGCCCCGGAGCGACGCCCCCGGCACCGGCCGCGACCAGCCTCGCAGAGCGCGAGCGGTCGCTTCAGCAAAGCATCCTGCCACCCGCTCCGCCGCGGGCGATCCCGCCGCCGAGAGCCGCACCCAACACGAGCGTCTACGCGCCAGCTGCGGCCGAGCCGAGCGCGTCCACGCCCGCCCTGCGCACCGATCGGCCGCCCACGGCGCAGCAACACCCGGCGCCGCAGCCCGCGGTCGCTGCCGACGATCCGACGCCGGTCGATCCAACGCCGCCCGCCGTCCCGGTCTATCACTTTCCGTCAGCCGCAGATGCACCGGCACACCCGGCGTCGACGGCGCACGCTGGAGAAACCCATCGCGTCCCGCCGCCACCGCCCGCACCCAACGCAGCAACACCGGTGCCGCATTCGCCCGCGGGGCATCCGCCGCCACCACCGCCGGCGCACCCGCAGCCGGGCAAGGAGGAGCCGCGGGATTCCGCCGCGCATGGGGACCGGGATTCGCGGGAGAGGGCGGTGCGGTAGAAGCGCTCGCACAGACCTCGGCACTGCCACCTGACGGCGAGTTTCAGCGGCGGGCGTGACGGGTTCTCTCCCGCACCCGCCGCCCGCCCTTGCGAGACGGGTCGAACCAGATGTCACGGACGACCCGCCGGTGTCCCTCCAGGCCGCACTGGATGATCACATCGACGAGCAGGTCGAGCAGGCTGATGATGTCGCGTCGGGCAAGCGCCCGGCCCGCGGAGCTCTGCTTGACCAGCAATACGAGCTGCTCGAATGCCAGCTCGGCGCTCGTGGCGTGAACACTGGTAATCGATCCGGGGTGCCCTGAATTGACATTCCGCAGGTAGTCGAACGCCTCCTCCGCCCGTAGTTCCGCGAGCAGGATCCGGTCGGGTCGCATCCTGAGGCAGCATTCGAGCAGCTGCTTCGGCGTCACGCGCGCCAGTCCCTGATCGTCCTTGCTGTAGAAGAGACGCACGTGATTCGGATGTCCCTCGAGCACCAATTCGCTCGCATCCTCGATGCTCACGAGGCGCTCGCAACCGGGAATTTCCCGGATCAGCGCCTTGGTCCAGGTGGTCTTGCCAGAGCCTGTGGCGCCGGAGACGATGATGTTCTTCCGCGCCTGGACCGCGAGTCGCAAAAACGCCGGGTAGTGCCTCGCGGCATGCAGCGAGCGGAGCTCAGCCTCGATGTCGTGCGCGGTCGCTGTGCCGCCGTCGGAGTTGCCGAACACACCGCCGTGCGCGAGCTCCTCGATCGGCCACACGCTCGCCGACGGACGACGGATGGTAATGGCGACGCATCCGAGCGTGGTGGCCGGCGGCAACACGACCTGCACACGCTCGCCGGATGGCAGCGACGCCGACAGCAATGGCGAGGACTCGTCGACACGCTGACGGCTGACATTGGCGATGAGCTTCGCGAGGCGCCGGCACCAATCGAAGTCGGCGAACGGCAGGTCCTCGCGGCGCCAACCCGCCGGTGTCTCGATGAAAATCTCCCGCGGCCGGTTGATGCACAGCTCGGTGACGTCCGGAATGGCGAGCAGGGGTCGCAAGGCGCGCAACGTGAGATCGAGCGCGGACAGCTCGCTCCCTGCCGCTGCAGTACCGGCCGGCAGCGCACGGGAGAAACCCTCAGTGGCCGGTGGCGGGCGCACGCAGCTCATACACCGACCTGAAATCGAGATCGCGCGCCACCAGCACCTGGATACGATCGCCATTGTGCTTGATGACTGTTGGCGCGATGTTGACCGTGCTCCGGAGCACCTCCGTCATGACGTCCTGGGAAGTGGTTGGCGCATAGACGACAGCGCCGCCGGAGTGATTGGCGGCCTGGACACCCGCCTGCACCGCTCCGTTGACAACGGAGATGAGCATGGCCGCACCGAAGCGCTCCCAGAAGTGGCGCTCGACTTCCCCCGGCAGGCCCGCTCGCCCGAGCTCATCAGTCCCGGGGGAGTCCAATGGCACGATGACCCCCGTGGGCGTACGCGCCTCGGTCCAGACGACGAACACGCGCGCCTGACCCTGTTGTACCTGGCCGCGTGTTTCGCCGACGAGCTTGCTGCCGCGCTCGAGCAGCACCACCGTGCCGTCGGCACCGAAGATATCTGCCGCCGTGACACAGGTCGTCATGCCCGGCAGCGTCGAATCGATCGCTGTCTCGAGCGTGCAGTCTATGAACGCTCCCTTCGGGAGCAGGAAACGCGTGGTCGGCAGCAGTCGCGCCTGCACCGTGGCCGGGGTGCTCGACTTCAGCAGCGCTTGCAGAGCGCCCTCGCCGTGGTCGCCAGCCGCGCGTGAGGCGGAAACGGAGCCATCGGACTCTGCCCCTGCCATGTCGGGAGTGCCGGCAGGCGGTGCCGGTCCCGCGACCGGCGAGGACACGCGCGCGAATACTCCGCCGGCGAGGCGTCGTTCGCGCGCCAGTTCGGCCGGGGACTTCGCCGCAGCGCCGCCCGGGCGTCCAGCCTCCACGGAGTCGGCTGCCGCGGCAGAGCTCCACGGGCTTAGCCGTAAGTGCGCCTCCGGCAGCGGCGGCTCCTGGGGCTCGACGGACTGGCGGGGCACTTCCTGCAGGGGCGGCGGGTCGGCCGCGGCTGCCGGCGGTGTGATCCGCCCCAGCGATGGCAAAGCCATCTCACCCTGGGCGCGCGTCGTCGCGGCCGATTGAGCGAGCGCACGCGCCTGCGCCGGCCGCGTCAGCGCGTGCGCGTAATACCATGCGAGCGCCGCGATCCCGAGCGCGATCATCAGCACGGCGGCGAGCGCGCTGCTCACACGTGACTGCACGCTGCGGGCCGCGTTGACGAGCGCAACCGAGCGCTCGCCGCGCACACTCTGACTGTCACCTTCATCAGGCGCAGGCGTCATGGCGGTAACTCCCGCGTCGCCCGCTGCACTGCGGGCGCGACCGTCCCGGACTCGAGCCGCTCACCGCTGCCGGTGAAACCGTGGTTCAGGATGCAACCGTGCAGCTGCCCACGACGCACCGTGAGCTGCCGGGCGATGCGATGCACGACGAGCTCGCCCGCATCGAGGGTGAAGTTCACCAGGGACTCACTGCCATCGTCGTTGCGGATGAAGACCGCCGGCAGCTCGGCGTGTGAGTCGAAGCGCAGGCGCGTCTGCACTCCATCGTCCCTGGCCGAGACGGGTTTCAGTTCCGGGCTGCCTCGATAGCCGTAGTCCAGGTTGTGCCAGCGGGTCTCGGGAGCCGTGACCAGCTCGTGCTCGACTGCTGCGGCGGCCCGGTCCGAGCGTTGCGCGGGATAGACGAAGCGCAGTACGTAGATCACATCGCCGAATGCCGGGTCCGGGCGCCGCTCCGTGCTCGTATAGTCGAAGTGGTAGGTGCGGCGAGTGGTGAGTACCGTAAGGTTGGTGTCGACGCCTGCTGCGCGCGGTTTCAGAAACAGGTGATTGTCCTGTGCGGCGAAGGTCAGACTGTCGAGATCGCCGGTGCCGAGACCCACGAAGGCTTCGCCGCTCTCGAACTCCAGATCGATCTGGTAACCGACGTAGCCTTTCAGCCGGTACACATCGTCGGTGGCGTAAACCACCACCCGGATACGCGCATCGACGGCTCCGGACTCCTGCGCAGAGAGTGTGCCGCCCGGCGCCAGGGTGAGTGCGGCGCACGCCAGACAAATGCCGGGCGCAGAGTCCCGCGCGTGCGCCAGCGGACCCGTGCGGACTTTGCGCATGCGACCGTCTCCTGCGGCTTTCAGTGACCGGAGAGCGCAGGCTTCGCGCCCGCCGGCTCGGGGAGCGCCTCGGGTTCGGTGCTGAGGTCCAGGACCTTGAACCCGAGCGGATTCCAGCGGCGCACGCGTGGGTCCCTGGAGGGCGCCCCGTACGCGTACTGAATGGTGGCGATCCAGTGCGACAGGCGCTCAGCGGCGCCGCTACCCTGCCGCTCGGCTTTGAGATAGCGCACCTGGGCGAGATCGGTCACACCGCTCGCGCGCTCGAAGAAGCTCACCGCCTCGACCTGCACTCTCACGCTGCTGCCGTCCTTGTGGACGTTGAGCGGTGAAGCGGGATTGGTCGGATTCCACAGCGCATACCACGCCTGGTTGCGCTGTGCCGAGTGAAATGCGCCGCACTCCTCGTAGTCGCTTTCAGCAGTGGAAAAATTGAAGCGTTCACAGACGCTGAGGTAGTGAGAAAGGAAATAGCGCGTCACGGACTGCTCGAGTCCCGCCTTGCCCGCGTACACCGGAACGATGTCGACGATGCCCGTCGTACTGTCGACGCGCACCAGGAAGGGATCGACCCGCTTCAGCGGCATCAGCACGATGAGGCAGGCGGCGAGCGCGAGCGCGCAGACCCAGCCTGCCCCGGCTGCCTGCCAGGCACGACGCGCCGTGCGCTGCGCCTGCTGCAGACGATCCGCATCCCAGCCGGCCGCCTCGCGAAAATACTCAATCAGCGACTCGGCGCTCACGGCACCGACGCGCCCGGATCCGCCGTCGGGGTCGCCGCTTTCGACTGCGCCCTGGACTGCGGGGGATTTATCGGCTGCAACGGACCCTGGCAGCGCCCCGCAGAGGTTGCGCAGCCGCCGCTCGCGAGGCACAGGAGCAGACACAGCAGGCCAATTCGCATCGCGATCCCTCCTCAGGACTGATGCCAGACAGTGCGTCGGAGCCGCAGCGGCTGCGCGGCCAGCGCTTGGGTGGCAGCGCGCGAGCCACTGGCGAGCGCTGCGACGGCACTGGCACCGGCGAGTCCACGGCGCATGCCCCAACCGACGAATCGACTCAACGTTCCGAAGCTGCTCAAGGCAATGCCACCGGCAAGGCCCGACGCGATCGGCATGACCTGCCGCAGCAGCAGAAACACCAGGACGGCAACCAGAACCATGTCGAGTGCATCGACTGTGGCAATGGCCGTGCCGCGGGACGCCGTCTGCACCGCGTAGGACTCCACGACCTGCAGCAGCAATGCCGCCACCAGCACCGTGAGGATCGTTATCAGCGCGTAGTTCGCCAGCTGAGCCAGCCAGGCCTCGAAGAAGCGCCGCGTGGCGTCAAAGAGCAGAAGCGTGATGAAGAGCGGCCCGAGTGCGAGCAGCACCGCGAGCGCAATGCCCGACAACGCGATCAGGAACATGGTGTAGAGGCATAACAGCCCCATGAGCGTCCAGACCACGGCCCCCGCCACGTAGTAACCAAAATCGCCGTTCAGGAATCCGCCGTTGTTCCACAGATACCCGGCCACGGCACCGCCGCGCTCCCAGATCGTGTCGATGGTCGCGACCGGGTCCTGCGCGCCGACGATCGCTCCGGCCAACTGCGCAGGTGCCCGATAGAAGGTATCCACCAGAATGGTGTTGTACAGCCACAGCCGCACGGCGCAGCCCAGCACCACGGCGAGGGTGATCAACCGCCGCAGCCCCGCCACGAAAGGCTCGTCAATCCGGCCGATCAGCTGCAGGTAGCCCCACACCATGACGTAGAGCGTCGCCAGGGTCACGATCACCGGCTCGAGTGCCTGCGCGACCAGCGCCGTGTTGGTGCCGATGTACGCCGCCAGCTGAGTGTTGAGCCACGCCCAGAAGGTTGCGAAGAAGCCCATGGCTGCCCGGCCGGTCTCAGGGCCGCGGCTGGAAGCGATTGGCGAACTGGCCGTGCCCGGCGATGGTCAGCTCGCGCACGCGCTGCGCGTTCGCCCAATCCTGGGCCTGAACTCCCTGGTACAGGACCTGCAACTTGGTGTGCTCGTTCTGCAGCATGTTCTCTTCGCCCGTGATGCGCGCCTGGAGCTCGAGAATCGCCTTCTGATCGCCGGCCTGCGCGATGGCGTCGATCAGCTGCTGAAGTGCGGCAAAGCGGCCGCTCGAGTTGGCCAGCGACTCGTGCGACAGACTCTGGAGGAGAGCGACCGTCTGGCGCGACGCCTGCAGCTGCACGCTCGCGGCCGGCGACAGCGCGGCGAGCTGCTGTCCGGAGAGCACGGCTGTTGCGTTCATGGCGTTCTGCAGATCCGCGGCAAAGCGCGGATAGCGGGCGGAGCCTTGCAGGGCGCCCTGCACGGTGGCCCAGTCCTGCGGCAGGTAGTCGCGCACCGTGCCCGCGAGGAGTCTCCCCATGCCGCGGGCTCCGGTGATCGACTGGTATTCCGTCTGCGCCTGAGTGAGCTCGCTGCGCGCGGTAGCGAGCTGCTGCTCGAGCA
>Ga0318515_10000270_pt1 | contig 14088 bp, 10 predicted proteins | sample GRESIP176b2f19_FD_202499 | JGI IMG/M metagenome (GOLD analysis project Ga0318515, IMG submission 202499) | Tropical soil microbial communities from Luquillo Experimental Forest, Puerto Rico - GRE.SIPMG.176b2f19 | ecosystem: Environmental > Terrestrial > Soil > Tropical forest > Bulk soil...
GCGGGGTGATGGATTAGCAGAGCCGTCACGGGCGGGCCGCCGTGGTGCGGTGTCGTAATCCCGGTCGCGCGGCGCCCGGTCCTTCGCCGGTCCGCGGGGACTGTAACCCGGGTAGTCGCCGCGCCCCCCGCGGCTTCCGGGCACCCGCCGGGTATCCCGGTCCTGCCAGCGCTCATCCTGGTCGCGCCGCCGGTCGCGGCCGCTGGACACTAGGTCCGGCTCGTCATGCTCATCACCGCGCCCGAGCCGAATGCTCAGAAAGACGGCAATGAGGACCACCACGATAACGGCCACCAGGCCGACCACAAGCAGGATCATCGCACCACCCAACTAGCCATGGCCATCTGGGCAGCGCTAGCGAGGCGCACGCGGCCACGGCGCGGGCCTTCCCCAGTGTCGCTAGCGGCTTGGGAACAGTCTTGGAGCGAACTCCTTGAGCAGTGATTCTGACGGACCGGTATGGCCGCTGTCACGCGTTTAGAGAACTTTTACGAGTGTCGTTTACTCAACGCAACCGGTCAATTACGGGTTGATGACAGCAGTGAGCCTGCCACGGGCTATAGCGGCTCCTGCTATGGCCATCCAGGCCGTTTTTGCGCTCGTCCCGCCGAGCAGGGAGAGCTTCTTGTCAAGGGCGTAAACGGTAAACCTGTATTCGTGGCCGGGATTCGCCGGGCACGGCGCATCATAGCCTATGGTGCCTTTGCTGTTGTCCGCTCGACGCGCCCCTGGCGGAAGTTGCCCCGCGGGAATATCTGAGGATTGCGGGCCTATGTCGAAGACGATCCAGTAGATATACGGCTTGATCGGCGCCGCGGAGTCATCCATGACCAGCGCTAGTGACTTTGTTCCGGCCGGCGCGCCGGACCAGTGAATCGCGGGGGATTTGCCCGGGCCCCGGCAGCTGAAGGCCGAGCTCATCTGCTTCCCGTTGAAGTCCGGGCTGGTCACCGTGATGGTGTCGGGAACGGCCACCAGGACGGTGCTGGGACCGCCGATCAGACCGCAACCGCTGACAAAAAGGAGAGCCACTGCGGCGGCGAACGCCGGAATCCACCGGCCGGACATGCCCGCCAACCGTCGCACCCGCCAATCCTGTCTCGCACTCACAAGCCCCACCCGCAGCGATCGTATGCGGCGACGGCACCTCGCGTGGCCAGCCTGGCCCAAAGCGTGGGTGAGTCGGTGGAGGGCGCGGGTTCCACTGGGCCGGTCGGGTTGTCCAGCGGTGCAGTACTTGGAGGGTGCACGCGAGAGGGGTTCCGGGATTGCGGCGATGCTAGCCGCACCCATGAGCGACGTCGCCACGCGGGAGTTCGGGTGTATACACCGCAGGCCACAACCGGGCCACCGGAGGCGACGGGCTGCGGCGATGCAACGCGTGTCCAGGAAGACGCCGCCACGCGGGGGTTCGGGGGTCGTCCCCCCGGTAAGCACGAGCCGACCGAGCCACGGCGAAAGCGGCCGAAGGCCGATGAGCAGGGCTTACTCGGTCGGGCGGCTATTCCCGAACATGATCTCGTCCCAGGACGGGACCGAGGAGCGCCGGGACCGGCCGCCCGCGGCCTTGCGGGCCGGGCGCTCGCGCGGCGCGGACGCGGCCGGGGCGCTTTCTTCCTTCTCCGGGGCTTGGCGGGCGCGGCCCGGCGCGGGCATCCGTGTCCGCTCGGCAGGACGGCTGCTCTGGTCAACCTCGGCGGCCGGGCCGAGCCTGCTGCCGATCGGCGTGACCGTGGCGCGAGCCGGGGCCCGTGGGCCCGGCGCCGGCGGCGGCAGTTCGGCGTCGGGAAGGCACAGGCGCATCGCGGTGTCATCGGCCGGCGCAACGTGCTTGCGGTGCGGGTCGAAGATCCATTCCGCCAGGTGGGGACGGCTGCCCGAATTGAACGAGAGGAGGACCTGCCATCCGCCGTCGTTGCGCTTGCGCGAGTCCCACTCGGCATCCGCCGGGTCAATCCCGGATGCCCGCAGGCCCTCCTCTACCAGATCCCCGAGGCTGCGACCAGGCCCGGAATCCCCTGGCTGGCGCACGGTCGCGCTCTGGGCCTCCTGGGCGCGGTAGGCGCGTTCGGCCAGCACAGGGCCCTCGAACCGCCGTACGCGCTCGATCGGCACCCCCGCCGCATCGGCGATCTCCTCGGCGGTCTCCCCGGCGCGAATCCGGTCCTGGATCTCCTTGGGTCGCAAGGGACTCTCCACTTCAATCTCGTACTGCGCAAGCCGCGAGAACTGCCCGCGGGCCACTATCCGCAGCCGGTCATCGATCCGCAGCGTGAAGCGGCCACCGCTCCCCGGCGCGGTGAGAACGGCATAAGTACCGTCCTCACTGACCGCGACGAGGCGCAGCTCTTGCATTGGCGTCCCTTCTGCGCCGCCGGGCGACCCGGTGCACATGGTGCCGCACGGCGGCGTAGCTCGGACCTCCCTCAGGTGAGTCTGACGGCTCAGCGCGCTGGAGGCCAGCACCGTGATCGGTGAGTCCGCGAGATCCACGCCAAGTATCCATGTTCCAGGCTGGCGGGGTGCCCGGTTCCGGATGGCCATCACGCCGGCCTGGCCGGGTATGCACGAATTGCCGTGTCGGGGCCGGGCCGGCTGGGCCATGATGAGGAGCGGGTGACCGGGGAGCAAACCGCGGATGAGATAGAGGGGACCGCACGTAGTGCAGTCGGCTGACGGGGCCTCGCCGCCGCGCGGCGAGGGAGATTCCGGGGGAGCGGAACTCGCCGACGTCATTTCCCGGCTTCGCCGGGCGATGCGCCGGGCGGCCCGCGCCGCGGATCCGGTTGGCAATCTCTCTGTCGCCCAGCTCGAACTGCTGTCCTGCCTGGCGGAGAACCCAGGCGCGCGTCCCGGGCAGCTCGCCAGGATGCTCCGGATCGCGCCCAGCTCGGAAGCGACCCTCGCCAGCGGCCTGCGCCGGGCCGGGCTCATCACCCGGTCCGGCGGCGAGAACGACCGGCGTACCGCGTCGCTGTCGCTGACCATGGACGGGGAGGCCGCCGTCACCCGCTGGCAGCAGGTCAACGAGCGGCTGCTCCGGTCCGCGCTGGCCGAATTGCCGCCCGCCAGCCGCGACGTGGTGGCGTCGGCCCTGCCCGCGCTGCGGGACCTGGCGGGGCTAATCGACGCGCTGGCCGACGCCCCGCCAGCAGGCCCTAGCGGGCCTCGGCCTGCCTGACGCCCAGGTCCGGCTCGGCGGCGCTGCCCGGCGCCGGCTCGGGCGGCAGTGCATCCCGTCTGCTCATCCGGGACGGCCACCAATTCCAGCGGCCGAGCAGGACCACGGTCGACGGCACCAGCAGGGTCCGTACCAGGAAGGTGTCCATGAGGACGCCCAGGGCCAGGCCCAAGCCGATGTCGCGGACCTGATCACCGCCGGAGCCACCGCCGGCGACCACGGTCAGCACGATGAACGTGCCTGCCAGCACCAGCCCGGCCGAGGTGATCGTCGACCCGGTGGCACTCAGCGCTCTGGTCACCGCCTCACGCAGCGGGAAACGCTGAGCCTCCTCCCGGATCCTGGTCATCATCAGGATGTTGTAATCCTCGCCCAAGGCGAGCAGGAAGATGAACATCAGGAACGGCATGAAGAACACCAGGCCGCCGCTGTTACCGATCTGGATGAATATCAGCACGGACAGGCCGAGCGCCGCCAGATAGGAGATCCCGACCGAAGCGATCAGGTACAGCGGTGCCACCAGGCTGCGCAGCACCAGCGCCAGCAGGATCCCGATCGCGAGAATCGCGATGGGGATGATGCGCTTGAGGTCGCTGTTGGAGATGCTGCTGATGTCGTACAGGGCCGGTGCCTCACCGCCGAGCGCCGAGTCCGACGCGCCGATCGACTTGGCGACCGAGGTCGTCGCCGCCCGCAGGGACGGCGTCGCGTTCATCGCCTCTGTGCTGCCCGGGTCACCGGCCTTCAGGCCCGTTTCGTACAGCACGGTCCGGCCGTCGGGGCTGATGAAGTTGGCGGTGGCCCGGTAGGCCTGGTAAGCGCCAGGCGGCACGCCCGAGCCCGGGGGAGGCGCGGGCGGAAGGGCCTTGGCTGGACCGAGCTTGGCGTGCAGCGCGGTGAACTGGGCCGGGGTAATCTGGGCGCCGGTCGGATTCAGCGGCCCGCTGACCTGGGTGAACAGCCCACTCGCCTGGAGCTTGCTGGTCGCCGTGGCCAGCGGGGCCGGGTTCTCCCACACCGGGGTGTCGAACCGGAAGATCACCGTCGTCGGGTTGGCCGCGGACTGCGGGAAGTATTTGGTGAGCAGCGTCTGCCCGGCCGCGGAGTCGGTGCCCGCGGGCGGGGCGGTGTTCCCGCCGAAGCCGGCCGCCGTGTAACCGAACACCGCCAGCGCCAAGCCGCCGAACACGACCACGCCTGCCGTGAGGGTCGGGACCGGGTGCTTCACGATGCGGCCCGCTACCCGGCCCCAGGTACCCGACTTGCCGCTGCCCTGGATGTTCCACGGCAGCAGCTTCGGCCGTTTGAACATCGCGCGGAACAGCGAGCGCTTCTGGGCCAGCAGCGACAGCCGCAGGGACAGCAGCGCGGGCAGCAGCGTCAGGGCCGCAATCAGGGTGACGCCGATGGCGATCGCGAATGGGATGCCGAGGTCGGAGTAGAAGGAGAAGGAGGCGAGCAGGAGCGTCAGCATCGCCGCGATCACCGTGGCCGCGGAGAACGTGATGGACTCGCCCACCTTGGTCACCGAACCGACGATCGCGTCCCGCGCCGGGCCTCTCGGGTGGAGGAAGTCGCCGAGCAGGCTGCCGGCCAGCCCGCGCGAGCCGGGGTAGTACTCGCCCGCGGTGGCGTGCTCCCCGGCCCGCAGCGCCTCACGGACCCGGAACACCAGGAACAGGCCGTAGTCCGTGCCCGCGCCCAGGACCAGCACGATAAGCAGGAACTGAGCGATCGGGGAGACCTGGAGCCCGTGCTGGGCTGCCTCGGCGACCAGCGGCCCGGCAATGGCGAACGACAGCAGCGGCGGGATGACCGTCACCAGGGCAAGCGTGAGCGAGCGGAAGATCAGCACCAGCAGCGCGATGATGAACAGCAGCGACAAGAGTTCGATCTTGTTGCCCGTGTTGCCGGAGGCGTTCTGCTGGTCCACTTGCGCGGCGACGTCGCCCGTCACATGCGCCTGCAGCCCGGCGGGCAGGTTCGCCTGGCTGATCTTGGCGCGCAGACCGTCGATCAGGTCGGTGGCGTAGTTCTGGTTACCACCGCCTTGCTGTGCGAGCACGATCAGTTGCACTGCGTGCCCGTCGGCGGAAACGCCAGCGTCCTGCACCTTGGAAACCCCGCTGACGGTCTTCAGCTGGGCGGGCAGCGCGGCGATTGCGCTGAGGTCGGCCTGCGACAGCGGCGCGCTGGTCTGTGCCGCGATGACCGGGATCGGGACCAGGGCCGCGGTGCCGAACGGCGCGGCGAGTTCGGCCGCGTGCGAGCTGGGAGCGCTGGCCGGAAGGAACTTCTGGTTGTTGTTCTGAGTCACGCTGTTCAGCGAGGGAAGCAATGTAGCTGCGGCAATCGCCCCGGCCACCCACGCGATCAGCACCAGCCAGCGGAGCCGGACGGCTAGAGAGCCAATCGTTCTGAAGATGGTATCGATATGCACGGCTTGAGCCTACGGGGCGAAGCTGACAGGACGCTGTTAAGGGTCTGCCATAGGAGAGGCCATGACTACCCATCGGGACCCAGCGCTCACGAAGAGGCACCGCTTGTGATGGGTGCCGCGCAGGCCGCCTCCCCGGACGACCGTGGCGCCTGACGGCCTACCTGGCCATCTCGCCGAAAATCACGTGCAGGTCACGTTAGTCTTTGCTGCGGTAATGGAGCAGAGCGGGGATGAAGGACTCATGGACGATGCGACACTTCATCGGGCTCATCCTGGGGCTGGCGCTGGCTGCGGCCATATTCTTCGCCGGCGGCTGGGGAGCTGAGCACGTATCCGCGCTGGCAGGCCATAGCATCGGCCTGCCCAGCCGGACCGGCCTGATCGGCCTGGCCGCCATGCTCGGGGTCGGCCTGCTCATGGGCGTCCTGCTCGTGGTCCCTGCGGTGTCACCGCTGGCCACCGGCCTGCCTGGGCTCGTGCTGCTGGGCTGGACGGCGCTGCTTGCGGTCAGCGCGCACCGGGCGCTCGCCTGGATCCCGCTGCAGAGCCACGCGTTCGGCCTGGGCTTCCGTGCCCTGCTGCTGAGCGGGATGCTAGCGCTGATCGGCATCGCGATGATCATCCCGCTGTTCCTGCCCGGGCGCTGGCACGGCACCCGCGGCTACGACGATGACCCGGACGTCCTAGAACTGCCGGCCCCCACCGGGCTGCTCTCCTGACCAGGTGAACGTCGCGGCGCCGCCGCCCCGCGGCGATCGGGGCGGCGGCGCAGCGACGGGCTTGTGCCCGGCTAGTGGGCGGCGGCGAACTGCTCGGCTTCGGTGGACCCGGCCAGCGCCACCGTGGCGGCGTCTGGCGTGATGGCCGAGGTCACCAGGTCGAAGTAACCCGTTCCCACCTCACGCTGATGCCGCGTGGCGGTGTAACCGCTCGCCTCGGCGCCGAACTCGGCATCCTGCAGCCGCACGTAGGCCGGCATGCCCTCTTCGGCGTAGCCGCGGGCCAGCTCGTACATCGAGTAGTTCAGCGCGTGGAATCCGGCCAGCGTGATGAACTGGAACTTGTAGCCCATCTCGCCGAGCTCGCGCTGGAACTTCTCGATGGTGCCGTCGTCCAGGTGCTTGCGCCAGTTGAACGAGGGCGAGCAGTTGTAGGCGAGCATCTGGTCGGGGAACTCGGCCTTGATCGCCTCGGCGAACTCACGCGCCTCCGCGAGGTCCGGCGTGGAGGTCTCCATCCAGAGCAGGTCGGAGTGAGGGGCATAGGCGAGCCCGCGGGCTACCGAGGCGGCCATGCCGTTGCGGACCCGGAAGAAACCCTCGGCGGTCCGGTCGCCGGTGACGAACGGCCGGTCGCGCTCGTCCACGTCGCTGGTGATCAGCGTCGCCGCGTGTGCGTCGGTCCGGGCCACCACCAGGCTCGGCACGCCGCAGACGTCGGCGGCCAGGCGGGCGGCGTTGAGCGTCTTGATGTGCTGCCCGGTCGGGATGAGTACCTTCCCGCCGAGATGGCCGCACTTCTTCTCCGACGCCAGCTGATCTTCCCAGTGCACCGCCGCGGCACCGGCCGCGATCATCGCCTTCATCAGCTCGAACGCGTTGAGCACGCCACCGAAGCCCGCCTCGGCGTCGGCCATGATGGGCGCGAGCCAGTGGATCCCGTTGCCGTTGCCCTCGGCCCAGGCGATCTGGTCGGCGCGCAGCAGGGCGTTGTTGATCCGCCGGACCACCTGCGGCACCGAGTTGACCGGGTACAGGCTCTGGTCCGGGTAGGTCTGCCCGGCCAGGTTGGCGTCCGCGGCTACCTGCCAGCCGGACAGGTAGATCGCCGGGAGCCCGGCACGGACCTGCTGTACCGCCTGGTTGCCGGTTAGCGCGCCCAGCGAGTGCACGTAGTCCTCGGTGTGCAGGAGCGTCCACAGCCGCTCGGCGCCCAGCCGGGCCAGCGTGTGCTCCTCCTGTACCGAGCCGCGCAGCCGGATGACATCCTCCGCGGAGTACGTGCGCTTGATGCCGCGCCAGCGCTGGTTCGTCGCCCATTCCCCGGCCAGGCGGGCCGCCTGACCAGCCGGGCTGGCGTCCTGGTGCCCGTTGCTGCCTGCCGCATATGCGGTGCCCTCGAGGCGACGATCGTGCACTGTCATTCCTCCCGATCCGTGTCGTCCCCTGGGTTGGTAGGCACCAGCTTGGGGCACCAGGAGCACGGAAGGCATGGAGATGCGTAGTGAAGATTTGCGGATTTTCACTTAAGATGAACATATGCCGCAGTTTCTTAAAGAAGAATCTGACTCATTTCGTTCTGGTGGTCTAGACCTTGCCACGTTCGGTCAGCGCCTGCGGCACCTGCGGCGCGCGGCGAACCTGACCCTCGCCGAGCTGGGCGAACGGGTGGGCCGGGCCCCCTCCGCGCTGTCCCTGCTGGAGAACGGCCGCCGCGAGCCGAAGCTGTCGCTGATCGAGGCACTGGCCAAGGCGCTGTCGGTGGCCCCGGAGGAGCTGCTGCGGCCGCAGCCGCCGAGCCGGCGGGCGCAGCTGGAGATCGCCCTGGAGGAGGCGCAGCGCGACCCAGTGTTCCGCGACCTGGGCCTGTCGTACCTGAAGGTCGGGGCCAGGGTGCCCGGCGACGTGCTCGAGCACCTGGTCGCGCTCTACGGCGAGCTGCGCCGCCAGCGCACCCGGCCGACGGCCACGCCCGAGGAGGCCCGGATCGCCAACGCCGAACTGCGGCACGCCATGCGCGCGCGGGGGAACTACTTTCCCGAGATCGAGCGGCAGGCGGCCGAGGCGCTGGACGCCGTGGGCTACCGGGGCGGCGCGCTGTCCCAGAGCACGCTGATGGCGATCGTCGCCCATCACGGTTTCACCGTCTCCTACGCCGACGACCTGCCCAGGTCCGTCCGGTCCGTGACCGACCTGCGGCACCGGCGCATCTACCTCAAGCAGGAGCCGGTCGGCGTGCACTCTCCGCGGACGATCCTGTTGCAGACCCTCGGCCACTTCGTGCTCGACCACGAGCCCCCGCGGGACTTCGCCGACTTCCTCCGCCAGCGGGTCGAGGCCAACTACTTCGCCGCGGCGGTCCTGATGCCCGAGCGGGCCGCGGCGCGGTTCCTCTCCGAGGCGATGCAGGCCCGGCAGATTTCCGTGGAGGACCTGCGGGATGTGTTCTCGGTGTCATACGAGATGGCCGCGCACCGGTTCACCAACCTGGCCACCCACCACCTTGGGCTGACCTGCCATTTCGTGAAGAACGACGAGGCTGGGGTCATCTACAAGGCCTACGAGAACGACGGGCTTGTGCTGCCCGCGGACGCCTCGGGGGCCATCGAGGGGCAGCGTATGTGCCGGCAGTGGTGCGGACGGCAGGTGTTCTCCGCCGCCGACCGGTTCTCGCCGTGCTACCAGTACACCGACACGCCGTCGGGCACCTACTGGTGCGTGTCGCACGTCGACCCCGCCCGCGAGCGCGGGTTCGCGATCACGCTCGGGATCACCTACGAGCATTCCCGGTGGTTCCGCGGCCGGGACACAACCCTCCGCCGGGAGTCCCGGTGCCCGGACGCCGACTGCTGCCAGCGGCCGCCGGGCGAACTGGCCGGGCGCTGGGAGGGAATGGCCTGGCCGTCGGCCCGTGCGCACTCGCACATCTTGTCCGCGCTGCCCACCGGGAGCTTCCCAGGCGTGGACGAGACCGAGGTATATGAGTTCCTGGAGCGTCGCAACCAGGGCTGATGCACCAGGCCCCAGGCAGCCGGCCGCAATCGGTTGGACTGGAAGCTACTCATCGGTAACATAGGGGGGCGACCGGACCCATGAGGAGCACTATGAGCAGCGCCCCCGATACCGACGTGCCATTCAGCCTGGATCCCGGGCCTGGCCTGCGCGAGATGCGGGACTGGGTCCACGGATTCGCCGCAAACGTTATCAGGCCCGCAGCGGCCGAGTGGGACGAGCGCGAAGAGACCCCGTGGCCGATCCTGGAGGAGGCGGCCAAGATCGGGCTGTACTCGCTGGAATTCTTCGGCGAGCAGTGGCTGGGGCCCAGCGGCCTCGGCATCCCGATCGCGTTCGAGGAACTGTTCTGGGGAGACGCGGGCATCGGCCTGTCCATCGTCGGCAGTTCGCTCGCCGCGGTGGCGGTGTCGTCCAGCGGGACCAACGAGCAGATCGGCGAGTGGATCCCACAGATGTTCGGCACCCCCGGCGACGTCAAGCTCGCCGCGTTCTGCTCCTCCGAGCCCAACGCGGGCAGCGACGTCGCCGCGATCCGCACCCGGGCGGTCTACGACGAGGCTGCCGATGAGTGGGAGCTGAACGGCACCAAGACCTGGGCGACCAACGGCGGCATCGCCGACGTGCACGTGGTGGTGGCGGCAGTCGATCCCTCGCTGGGCAGCCGCGGCCAGGCCAGCTTCATCGTGCCGCCGGGCACGCCTGGCCTGTCGCAGGGGCAGAAGTTCCGCAAGCACGGCATCAGGGCCTCGCACACGGCCGAGGTCGTGCTCGACGGCGTGCGGATCCCCGGCCGGTGCCTGGTCGGCGGCAAGGAACGGCTGGACGGGCGGCTGGCCCGGGTCAGGGAGGGCGGCAGCGCCGGCGAGCAGGCGGCGATGAAGACGTTCGAGCGGTCCCGGCCCAGCGTCGCGGCCATGGCCGTGGGCATCGCCAGGGCGGCGGTCGAGTTCGCCGCCGAATACGCACGCGACCGGGTGCAGTTCGGCCGGCCGATCGGGCAGAACCAGGCGATCGCGTTCATGCTGGCCGACATGCAGGCATCGGTGGACGCGGCCCGCCTGCTGACCTGGCGGGCCGCCTGGATGGCGCGCAACGGCGTGCCGTTCGATCACGCCGAGGGCTCGATGTCCAAGCTGGTCGCCGGGGAGACGGCGGTCCGGGTCACCGAGCAGGCCATGCAGATCCTCGGCGGCAACGGCTACACCCGCGAGTTCCCCGTGGAGCGCTGGCACCGCGACGCGAAGATCTTCACGATCTTCGAGGGGACCTCAGAGATCCAGCGCATGATCATCGGAAGGGCCGTCACCGGCCTGGACGTCCGCTAGTCGCCGACCCCGCCTGCGCAACGGGCCGGCAGGCACGGCGAACGAGCGGCCCGGCCTCAGCCGGCGAGGACCTTGCGCAGGGTGGCGGCGAAGGCGTCCGGCTCACCCATGCCGCCGTGTTCGGTGCCGAGGAAGCCGTCGTGACCGGCCGGGAAGACGAGCGGTTCCGTGCCGAGTCGCTCGGCCACGGCGGTGCCCGCGCGGCCGGCGAGGAAATCAGCCGACGTCTCTCCGACACCGACGACGATGCGGGTCGGAGCCGCGCGGAGCACCCCGAAATCATGCTCGTAGGCGACGGTGTCGGGCATGTTCAGCCCGACGAGCGGGTTGTCCCGGGAACCGTCATCCTCCGTCGGCAGCCCGAAGTTGGCCGGATCTGGGCCGGGCTGGTCCGCGAAACCGTCAGGGATCGGGCCTGGATAGCTGACGATCGCAATGAACTTCGCCATCGCCGGGCCGAACCCGTCGCGGTGGTAGGTCTCACGGATACCCTGGCACGCGGCCAGCACCGCCTCACGATCCGGCAGCACCGATGCCGACGGCGGCTCGTGCGCCACGAGGATGTGCACCTGCTCCGGGTGCGTGGCCACCAGGGCAAGGCCGTTGACCGCGCCACCGCTGCTGGCGAAGATGTCCACCGGCCCGGCGTTCAGCGCTGAGATCAGCCGGTGCAGGTCGTCTGCGTGCTCCGCGGTCACCGTCTGCAGGGCACCGTCGGTGCGCTTGCTGCGGTCCGCGCCACGGGGGTCGTAGGTCACCACCGTACGGTCGGTGAAATGCCCCACCAGATCGACGAATCCTCCCGCGCCCATCGGCGACCCGATGAGCAGCAGGACCGGCTCGGTGCTGGCATCGTTGCTGCGGACGTCGTAGTGGAGCACGGCGCCCGGCGCGTCCAGGGTGTGCGTCTTCGGCTCGGTCATCTCTGGCCCCTTTTCCGAGGATCTCTTCTTCACCATTGAAGACTGATCCGGCCGGCGAAACCCATCGGTATGCTGCCCGGTTCGGCCGGGCGGCGGCGCGGCCTGGGACGGCACGGGCCACGGGGAGCGTAATGCGGGAAGATCAGCGCAGCGGCGGGTAGCCGACGTAGTTCTCGGCCAGGGTCACCGACGCCGCGCGGGATGTGGTCACGTACCGCAACTGGGACAACTGCAGCGCCGCCTCCATCGGGTCCGCGCCCGGGGTGCGGTGCAGCATCGTGGTCATCCACCAGGAGAAGTGCGTGGACCGCCAGACCCGGCTCAGGCAGGTGTCCGAGTAGGCGTCGGCGAGCCGCGGGTCGCCGCGCAACAGCAGGTCGGCCAGGGCGTCGGTGAGCACCGTCACGTCGGCGATGGCCAGGTTCAGCCCCTTGGCGCCGGTCGGCGGCACGATGTGGGCGGCGTCGCCGGCCAGGAACAGCCGCCCGTAGCGCATCGGCGCGCTGACGAAGCTGCGCATCGGGGTGACCGCGATGTCCAGCGCGCGGCCCTCGTTCACCTTCCAGCCGGGCAGCGCGAACCGTTCCTGCAGCGCCTCCCAGATCCGGTCCTCCGGCCAGTCCTCGGCCCGCGTGTCATGGTCCACCTGCAGGTACAGCTTGCTGATCTGCAGGTTGCGCATGCTGTGCAGGGCGAAGCCGTCGGGGTGATGGGCGTAGATCAGTTCGTCGGTGGCGGGCGGCGCCTCGGCCAGGATGCCGAGCCAGGCGTAGGGGTAGTCCCGCTCCCAGACGCTGCGCAGCCGGTCGGGGATGGCCGGCCGGCAGATGCCGTGGAACCCGTCGCAGCCCGCGATCACGTCGCAGGTGATCTCGTGCCGCTGGCCGTCGGGCGCGGTGTAGGACAGCATCGGCGTGCCGGTGTCCAGGTCCGCCACCGCGGTGCCGGACACCTCGAACTCCAGCTTCCCGCCGTCGGCCAGGCGCCTGGCGATCAGGTCCTTGACCACCTCGGTCTGGGCGTAGACGGTGACGGCCCGCCCGCCGGCCAGGTCGCGGAAGTCCAGATGGTGCCGTTCTCCGGCGAACTGCAGGTAGATGCCGCCGTGTTCGAGGCCCTCGCGGTCGAGGCGGCCGGCCAGACCGGCCTCGCGGAACAGCCGGACGGTGCCGTCCTCCAGCACCCCGGCACGCTGCCGCGCCTCGCAGTAGGCCCGGCTGCGGATCTCCACGATCACCGAGTCGATGCCGCGCAGCGCGAGTAGATGCGACAGCAGCAGCCCGGCGGGGCCGGCGCCGACGATGCCTACCTGGGTGCGCGTGCCTGCCGTGGCGTTTCTCCTTCGGTGCGCCGCCAGCCCCCCGGCCTGGCTGCTTGTGCGCTGCCTAGAACGGATACGGAGCGATGTCTGCGCGCATCGTGACCCACCGGGTGTCGGTGAACGCGTCCAGATTGGCCGTGCCGCCGAAGCGGGCGCCGGTACCCGAGGCGAAGATCCCGCCGAACGGCGTGTTCGGCGCGTCGTCGACCGTCTGGTCGTTGATGTGCACGATACCGGTGGGGATCCGCCGGGCCAGGTCCAAGCCGCGCATCACGTCGCGGGTAAGGATGCCCAGGGAGAGCCCGTACTCGGTGTCCGCGGCCAGTTTGGCGGCCTCGTCCGCGGTGGCGAACCGGAGCACCGGCGCGACCGGGCCGAATACCTCGCCGGCGTAGGCGGGCATGGCGGGCGCGACGTCGGCCAGCACGGTCGGCTTGTAGAACAGCCCCTCGTAGGTGCCGCCCGCGGCGAGCCGGGCGCCCGCGTCCACGCTGCCCGTGACCAGGCCGTGCACCTTGTCCCGCTGCCTGGCGTCGATGATCGGGCCGAGCGCGACCTGTTCGGTGGCGGGGTCGCCGACCGGGAGGTGCTCGGCCTTGCCGGCCAGCGCCGCCACATAGTCGTCGTAGACCGCCTCATGCACGATATGCCGGCCGGTGGTCATGCAGATCTGGCCCTGGTGCAGGAACGAGCCCCAGGCACCGGCCGAGGCCGCCTTGGCCACGTCGGCGTCGTCCATCACGATCAGGGCCGAGTTGCCGCCGAGTTCCAGGTGGCAGCGCTTGAGGTGGGCGGCGGCAAGCTGGCCCACATGCCGGCCCACCGCGGTGGAGCCGGTGAACGAGATAACCCGGACCAGTGGGTCGGTAATCAGCGCCTCACCGGCGTCGGCGCCGCCGGGCAGCACGTGCAGCAGGCCCTCGGGCAGGCCCGCCTCCTCGAACACCCGGGCCAGCACGACGCCGCCGCAAACCGCGGTGCGCGGGTCCGGCTTGAGCACCACCGCGTTGCCCAGCGCCAGCGCGGGTGCGACCGAGCGGATGGCCAGGATCTGCGGGAAGTTGAACGGAGCGATCACGCCTACCACGCCGGCCGGGACCCGTTCGGCGAAGCTCAGGTGCGGCGATTCGCTGGGCAGCAGCTCACCGTAGGGGCGCGAGGGCA
>Ga0318515_10000308_pt1 | contig 13543 bp, 6 predicted proteins | sample GRESIP176b2f19_FD_202499 | JGI IMG/M metagenome (GOLD analysis project Ga0318515, IMG submission 202499) | Tropical soil microbial communities from Luquillo Experimental Forest, Puerto Rico - GRE.SIPMG.176b2f19 | ecosystem: Environmental > Terrestrial > Soil > Tropical forest > Bulk soil...
GGTAACCGGGACGGTCGAGGTCTCGTCCGGTCGGCTCACACTGGGCGGGCTGCTGGTCTTCCTCGCCTACCTGTCCAGCCTCACCACCCCGGTCAGGTCGCTGGCCCGGCTGAGCACTGTCATCGCTCGCGGCACGGCCAGCCGGGACCGGGTCGCCGAACTGCTCCGGCTCCCGGCGCTTCAGCCGGTCGCGATCGCCCCGAGACCGGGCCAGGCTGGCTCCCGCCACCGGGTGTGCCGGCCTGGCCTGGCGGCACGGCCCGATACGGTTCCCGCCCGGCGCGACCGACGGCTGCCAGGACCAGCGATCCGGCTTGACCGTGTGACGTTCGCGCATCCCGCCCGCCCGCCGGTGCTCGCCGGCGCTCGCCTGGATGTCGCTGCGGGCACTGTGGTGTGCGTGATTGGGCCGTCTGGGGGCGGCAAATCGACGTTGCTGTCGCTGCTGGTACGCCTTGCCGAGCCGCAGTCGGGCCGGATCGAGGTGGACGGCCGTGACATCTCCGGCATCCCGCTGCCGAAGCTACGCGCGCTCATCACCCTCGTCCCGCAGGATCCTTGGCTGCACGCTGGCACGATCGCGGAAAACATCGGCTACGGACGCGCCGGGGCCACGGGTACGCAGATCGCTGCGGCGGCGGAGCATGCCGGCGTAGCAGTGTTCGCACGGGATCTGCCACTGGGGTTGCGGACGCCAGTCGGGGAAGGCGGCACCCAGCTATCCGGCGGCCAGCAGCGGCGGGTAGCGGTGGCCCGTGCCTTGCTGGCCGGCACGCCAGTGCTCCTGCTCGATGAACCGACTACTGGCCTGGACCCGGGCACCGAGTCGCGGCTGATCGACGACCTGCTCGCGGTCACGCGCGGCAAGACGCTGATAATGGTCACACATCAGCCACGGCTCACCGATCACGCCGACCAGGTGGTCCGTATTGACGGCGGCCGCATCACACCGGTATGCGCCCCGACCGCCAGCATGCAGCCGATGGCCGTGCCCGCCTAGTGAGTGATCGCTCAGGTTGTGGGTTGGGGACTGGGCGCCGCGCCCAGGGGGTGAAGCAGGAGCCAACGGGGGGTGAATTGCGCGGGTCATTCGCTTTGGGTGATGGCCACTTCATCACGGCGGCGCATGATGAGGCTCAAGCAGCCCCCGAAATGCCGGCAGGCCACGAACCTGGTCGTGACTGGACCCGGGGATGCGCCGGCCGGCGTGCTGCTCACGGTGTGCACAGATCGCAGGGGAGGTGGGCTGGATGGCTGTGAAAAAGGTCGCACATCCAAGCCTCGACGAACGCAAGGCCGCGGGCAGGCAGGCCCAGGACCGGACGCCTCCCTCCAGCCACGCCGGGTGGCGCCCGGCGGCGGACCGCCCGGATCCGGTGGCCCTGCTGGAGGAGCAGAACATCACCCGGGAGCCGGATCTGGTGCCGGTGCGGCACGGCCGGATGATGGTCTCTCCCTTCACCTTCTACCGGGGCGCGGCCAAGATCATGGCTACGGACCTGGCGGCCACCCCGGTGGCCGGGCTGGGGGCCCAGCTGTGCGGAGATGCCCACCTGTCGAATTTCGGCGCGTTCGCCTCCCCGGAGCGGCGGCTGCTGTTCGATCTGAACGACTTTGACGAGACCCTGCCGGGGCCGTTCGAGTACGACGTGAAGCGGATGGCGGCGAGCTTCACGATCGCCGCCCGCAACAACGGGTTCACCAAGGCCGACGCCCGCGCGGCGACGATGGCGTCGGTGCGGGCCTACCGGGAGGCCATGGCCGACTTCGCGCAGATGAGAACTATGGACATCTGGTACGCGCACATGGATGAGGACACGCTGATGGCCGGGGCCCGCGTTGCCCTCTCCGAGTTGAGGGGAGAGACGGCAGCGGCCAAGAAGCAGGAGAAGGAGGCCAAGCAGGCGAAGCAGGCGAAGGCGGCGAAGAAGGACGCCAAGCAGGAGAAGCATGACAAGCAGCAGGAGAAGCTGGCCAGGGTAGCCGAGAAACGGGCGCAGAAAACCCTGGCGAAGGCGCACACCCGCGACAGCCTGCAGGCGCTGTCCAAGCTGGGCGAACTGGTCGATGGTCAGTACCAGATCGTCAGCCAGCCACCGATCGTTGTCCCCTTGCGCGACATGGCGGCCACCTACGGGCTGTCCGCTGAAGAGGCCGACCAGGTGATCCGTGAGCAGTTCCGCGCCTACCGGGCCACCCTGCAAGCTGACCGTCGGCAGCTGCTGGAGCGGTTCCAGGTCGTGGACGCCGCCCGCAAGGTCGTCGGTGTGGGCAGCGTGGGGACCCGGGCGTTCATCGTCTTGCTCCAGGGCCGCAACGAGCAGGACCCCCTGTTCCTGCAGATCAAAGAGGCGACGTCGTCGGTGCTTGAGGAGTGCCTGCCCAAGAGCCGCTACCGGCAGCACGGGCAGCGGGTCGTGGAGGGGCAGCGGATGATGCAGGCGGCCAGCGACATCTACCTCGGCTGGACCAAGGGACTGGACGTGCGCCGTCACTTCTACTGGCGCCAGCTGCGCGACATGAAAGGCTCCGCGCTGGTCGAAGCGATGATCCCGACCGGGCTCACGTACTACGGCCGCATCTGCGGGTGGACGCTGGCGCGTGCCCACGCCCGGTCCGGGGACCCCGTGGCCGTGGCCGAGTACCTGGGCGAGGACGACGAGTTCGACCGGTCGATCACCGACTTCTCCGAACGCTACGCCGACCAGAACGAGAAGGACTACCAGCAGTTCGTCAAGGCGGTCCAGTCCGGCCGCCTGCTAGCTGTCGAAGGCGTCTAAGGCGCGGTCCGCGGCTCGTGATGCCCACAGCTACATGGGCGGTACACGGCTTGGGAGGCGAGCGGTGCAGGCTGGCGAGGAACTGGTCTTCCAGAACGGCACCATTTTCGATGGCCGCCGTTTCCTCCCCGCGGGCACTGGCGTCCGTGTGCGTGGCGGGACCATCACGGCGGTCGGGCCGGCCGGCCCGCCCCGCGGGGCGGCTCCGGTTGACCTGGACGGCGGAACTCTGCTGCCTGGGTTCATAGACGCCCATGTGCATCCGGTGTTCGCTGGGAACCAGCTGCGCCAGTGCGATCTACAGGCGGCCAGCACACCGTCCGGTTACGCGGCGCTCGTGGCCGCATACGCCAGGGATCACCCCGAGGAGGAGTGGATCACCGGTGGCGGCTGGTCGATGGACGCCTTCCCCGGCGGTATCCCGACACGTGAGCTGCTGGACGCCGTGGTCGCCGACCGGCCGGTGTTCCTGCCCAATCGGGACGGCCACGGGGCCTGGGTCAACAGCATGGCTCTGACGCTGGCCGGGATCGACCGCACAACCCCCGATCCCGCCGACGGCCGGATCGAGCGGGACGCGGCGGGCCAGCCGAACGGCATGCTGCAGGAGGGAGCCGCCTCGCTGGTGTCACGGCTCCTGCCGCCGGTCAGCGGGGAGGACTGGTACCAGGCGTTGCTGCTGGCGCAGGCGCACCTGTTGTCGCTCGGCATCACCGGCTGGCAGGACGCGATCGTCGGCGGGAACCGCGGCACGCCTGACCCGCTCGGGGCGTACCTGCGGGCGGCCGGGGCGGGCACGCTGGTGGCGAACGTGGTGGGCGCGCTGTGGTGGGACCGGGACCGTGGCCTGGAGCAGCTGCCGGAGCTGCTCGAAAGCCGTCGCACCGGGCAGGAGGGCCGCTTCCGCGCCACGAGCGTGAAGATGATGCTGGACGGCGTCGCCGAGAACCACACGGCCGCGATGCTGGAGCCCTACCAGGACGCGGAGGGATGCCCCACCGCGCACAGCGGCCTGGACTTCATCGACCCCCGCGAGCTTCCATGCTTTGTCACCGCGCTGGACGAAGAGGGATTCCAGGTTCATTTCCATGCCCTCGGCGACCGCGCCGTCCGCAATGCCCTGGATGCGGTGGCGGCCGCTCGGCAGTCCACCAGCGGCCGCAGGCTCAGGCATCACCTGGCGCACCTTCAGGTGGTGCATCCAGACGACATCCCGCGCTTCGCCCGCCTCTCGGCAACGGCCAACATCCAGCCTCTCTGGGCGACCCACGAGCCGCAGATGGACGAGCTGACCATCCCGTTCCTCGGCGAACGCCGGTCGGGATGGCAGTACCCGTTCCGGTCGCTGCTCGACAGCGGGTCGCCGCTGTGCGCGGGCAGTGACTGGCCGGTGAGCAGCCCCAACCCGCTCTGGGGAGCGCACGTCGCGGTGAACAGGAGCCTGCCCGCCATCGCGGAAGGCGTTGGTGGCGATCCGTTCCTCCCCGGCCAGGCTCTCGGACTGACGGAAGTCCTCGCTGCCTACACATCCGGCAGCGCCCAGGTGAATGGCCTCGATGGCTCGGCCGGCTCAATCCGGGACGGGCTCGACGCCGACTTCGCCATCGTCAACGCCGACCTCGCTCACCTGCCCGCCGCGGAGATCTGCCAGGCGGCCGTGGTCCAGACATGGATCCGGGGCGAGCTCGTGCACCAGCAATAGGAACGTGCACCAAGCGGTATCAGCCCATGCCTGTTCGCTAATCGAATCTCTGCGGTGATGGGCGGACCGCGCACGGGATTGCCCGCATGCAGGTCGCGGCAGCGCAATGCGGGCATACTCCTGTCATTGGCAGGAGCGGCAGGGCCGGTCTTGCATGGCGCTGTGGTGGTCCGCTGCTGGCGGCCTGGGGGGTCTGGTGGGTAACGATTCCAGTGGCCGCCGCCGCCGCGCCTTCCGTTCGCTGGCGGGCAATAGCGCGCTGCTGCGGGTGCTGGCGGGGTATGTGCTGTTCACCCTCACCGAGTATTCGGTGTGGATTGCCATGCTCGTCTATGCCTACAGCCGGGGTGGTGCCACGGTTGCCGGGCTGGTGGCGGTGGCGCAGCTAGTACCGGCGGCGATCGTGGCGCCGATGGTGGCGTCCGTCGCTGACCGGCGGTCACCGGTGAGCTTGCTGGCCGGAGGCTACCTCGTGCAGGCGGCGGCGATGGCCGCCACTGCCGCGGCGGTCATGGTGGGCGCGCCGCTGGCGGCGTATGCAGCGGCCGCTGTCGCTGCAACTGCGGTGACCACGACCCGCCCAGCACAGGCGGCACTCATCCCATCTGTCGCTGCTACCCCTGATCAGCTGACCGCGGCCAATGTGGTCGTGGGCTGGCTGGAGGCCGCCGCGACCGCGGGGTCGGGGCTGCTGGCGGGAGTGCTGATCTCGGTCGCCGGAGTGGGCAGCGTGTTCGCGGTGTGCGCCGGCCTGGCCGTGGCGGCCGCGCTGCTGGTCGCCGGGCTCCAGGTGGCGCCGCTGACGTCGGGGCCGCAGCAGCCGCCGCGGGTGCTGGCTGGGATCGGTGAGGGCCTGCGGCTGGCGGTGCGCCGGCCGAGGCTGCGGCTGATGCTGGCGTTGCTGACCGCCGAGGCGGTCGTGCTGGGCGCGCTGGACCTGCTGATCGTCATCGTGGCCATCACCGTGCTTGGCCGTCCGCAATCGTGGGCCGGGTATCTGACCTTCGCTTGCGGGGTGGGTGCGGTGCTGGCCGCCACGGTGAGCGCGGTGCTGGTGGGGCGCCGGCTGGGTGCGCCGATTCTGGGTGCGGCGCTGGTGCTGAGCGGCGCGCTGTCGGCGCTTGCACTCAGCCTTGGCGCTGTCGGCACCGTGGCCCTGCTGGCGGTCGCCGGGGCCAGCTACACCCTGCTGGACATTGCCACGCGCACCCTGCTGCAGCGCTCGGTTCCGCCGCAGCTGATAGGCCGGGTCTTCGGCCTGCTGGAAGGGCTCATGATGGCCGGGTACGCGCTGGGCGCGCTACTGGTGCCCGCGCTGGTCTACCTGGGCGGCAGCCGGCTCGCACTGCTGGGGGTCGCCGCCGTGCTGCCGCTGGCGGCCGCAGTCGGCGGGCGCGCCCTGTTCGGCCTGGATGCCGAGACTCCCGTGCCAGTTGTGGAGATCGCGCTGCTGCGCTCGCTCCCACTGTTCGCCGAACTGCCAGCACCCGCGATCGAGGGCCTCGCGGCAGCCCTCTCACCGATCCACCTGGCACCTGGCACCGTCCTGATCCAGCAAGGCGGCGCTGGAGACGCCTACTACGCCATCGCTGCGGGTGAACTCGACGTCCAGCACGACGGGCAATTCCTGCGCCGCTGCGGACGAGGCGAAGGAGTGGGCGAGATCGCCCTGCTGCGCGACATCCCGCGCACGGCGACCGTCACCGCGCATTCTGCCGCGACCGTGTACGAGCTCCGCAGGGACCTCTTCTTGACCGCCGTTCTCGGCCATGCACCCACCCAGCGCCAGGCAAACCGCATCGCCGACACACGGCTGGCAACCGGCGGCGCCCCGGGCAATAGCGATAACCAAGGGCCGGACGCACCAGAACCGGGCTAAACGGCAGCTGACGGCGACGCTGGGCGGGGACTCAGCGCGCCTCGTGTGCCAGGGCAGCGGGGTCGACCACGATGAACCGTCCCCGCCCGAGTTCCACGATGCCCGCCTCTGCGAGGTCCTGCATGACCCGGTTCACCGTCGGCCGTGTCGTCCCGGCCATCGTGGAGATCTCCTCCTGCGTCACCGACACCGGGCCATTGTCGAACACGAGGTTCAGGTCGAGAAGCCGGCGCAGCACCCGGGTGCGCGCCTCGATGCACAGGGCCTCGGTCAGGCGCTCCGACAAGCGGCGCACCTGCGCGGCGAGGTAGTCCACCAGCAGCCGGTCAACGCTCGGATAGCTGCGGCGCAGCCGCTGGAACTCGGCCCGTTGGAGCACCAGAGTCTCCACCGGTTCGATCGCCTGCACCGTGGCGGTCCGTTCCGTCGCCGGGAGGATCAGTGAAAGCTCACCGAACGCCGTACCCGGCCCGATCACGTTCAAGGTCACGGTGTCCCCACTGGGCGTGGTCACCCATACCGACGCCCGGCCGCGCATCAGGACATGCAGCGAGCCGCCGGCTTCGCCCTCGTGGAACAGCACCACTCCACGGGCAAAGCGTCGCGAAACAGCCACCGCCAGCACCTCGCGCCGTACTGGCTCCTCAAGCCCCAGCAGGTCGAACCTCACCCCTGCCTCGCGCTGTCCGCAGGTGTTTGCAGTAACACCGTTACCCTCTGCCTGAAGGACGTAGCTGATTCCGGTCCGCTGGAAGCAAACTACCTGGTCATGGTGCACTGCGGCCAGTGCCGGCCGGCCGGGCATCCGTCTCCTTCGTACCGCTTGGCCGCAGCGCCGAGCGCCTTCTCCGCACTGCGCCGCGAATTCGCGTTTCCGCGGTGCCCGCCCGGGGCCGAGCCGGACCGCAGTGTCAGCCAGACAACACAAGCCGTGTCAGCACGGCGACAGACACGGTTCACCACGGATCGTACGTTGACCGTGGTCAGCTAATCCTGCCGACCAGCGGGGGCGGGTGGCGCCGCCCGGGACACTACCAGGAGGGGACGGGCGGCGCCGGCCACCATGATCAGGGCAGTTGGCCCGGGCCACTGGAGTGTGCATCAGCCTTCTGCAATGACCGATTCAGCCTGGTAAGGCCTGAACGGCGGGTCGCGCCGAGTCTGGCGCGGCGCCAGTCAGCGCCTTCCGCAGCTCGTCAGCGAGTTCGTCCGCCCTTCGCAACGAGACCACGTTCCCCTTCGCGGCAAAGCGCGCCGAGGCCTGCCCGAGCGCTTCGATGGCGTCGGCGGTACGCCCGCGAAGCCGGTAGATCTCGGCAAGATCCATAAACCCGTTACCCTGCCAGTCAACCCAGTCCGAACCACCGATCAATTCGAGCGCCTCGGCCAGGATCGTCTCCGACCGTTCGTGCTCGCGGTCGCAGGCCAGCAGCTTCGCATCCACGCACCGCCACAGGAACTGAGAAGTCACGTCGTCCGGAGAAGCGAGTTCCCGGCAGACCTCCGTGAGTTCGGACGATTCCTGGTAGCGGCCCTGGCGGTACAGGACCTCTGCCAGCATCCCCGCGGTTGTCGAGATATAGTTCCGCTCCCCCATCTGCTCGAGCGTCTGGTAATCACCGCGCAGCTCGCGTTCCGCCGCTTGGAGATCGCCGGCGAGCATTTCGACGAGTGCCGAGTCGAGGGAGATGAGCGCGGCGAAGAACCGGTATCCGAACTCCTCGAGCAGTGCCCGGCCTCGCCGGTAGCAGACCCGGGCCACCTCGAAGTTGCCCCGCATCGCCTCAAGCTGTGCAAGGGCCACGTCCGTCCTGGCCGAGGCTCTCCGGTCCCCGGCCGCTTGCGAAAGCACCGCCACGCAGTAGGCAATCGCTTCATCGGCGGGGGTCGGCCCGTACAGCACCGAAGTCGCGAGCAGGCCGGCAAACCGTCTGGCCATCACCTCGTCGCCCGCCTGTGCCGCGTGGCGGATGGTCTGCCCGGCCGCCTCGGCTGCCATGCCCCAGCGGATTGCCGTCATGTACGAGTAGGTCAGCAGCCGCCACGCCCGGGCGAGGCCATGGTGGTCGGCGGCTTCCTCCAGGACCGGGATCAGCTCCTGCACGCGCGCAACGATGCCTTCGCCTTCCTGCGCGCTTTTAGCGTCGGTGGTATAGCGGAGATGCAGTCCGGCGAGTTCGGCAGATCTCGCGACCACGTCGTCCCCGAGCAGAGTCGCGTCGATGCGCGCCGCGTTGAGTGTCGCCTCGGCGGCGGCCAACTCGCCGACATCGGTGAGCGCCTCTCCGGCCTGGAGCAGCAGGCGCGGCCGGTCCGCGTGCCCCTCGCCGAGCATATCGGCCGCCCGCTGGAGCAGGCTCGCGGCGGCGGGCATGTCACCGCGGTCGATCGCCCTTGAGCCGGCGGTGCCGAGGTGCCGGGCGGCACGTTCGCCCAGCGACCGGGTCTGCCCGTCGACGGGCCCGAGCTCCGCCCGGTACCGGAACGACTGCTCCAGGTGGTACCCGATGATCTCCTCGAATTCCGGCACCCGAGTTCCGCAGGTCTCCAGAAGCCAGTCGGCGAAACTCTCGTGCAGGCGAGTCCGTGTCCGTTTGAGCAGACGGTCGTAGGCGGCATCCCGCACGAGAATGTGGCTGAACTGGTAGTCGTCGCCGCTGGTGCTCGCGCTGATGGCCCTGATGAGGTGCTTGGCACACAGTGCCGCCAGCGACGGCGCCAGATCGGCCCCGGCGTCCACCTCTGGTGCGAGCGCCGCGACGGCGGCGGCCTGGAACTCCAAGCCGATCACGGCCGCCCGCTCGACGATGTCCCGCTCGATCGGGGGCAGCCGGTCGAGCCGTGACGCCAGGAGTGAGGAGATGTTCGGCGGCACGGTCACATCGTCGTAACCGCCGGCGAACTCCCATCCACGGTCTAGCTCAAGGATCATCCCCGAGTCGATCAGCATGGAGATCATCTGCTCGGCGAAGAGCGGGTTGCCGTCAGCAACGGACAGGATCCGGTCTTCGAGGGCCGCAGGTAGCTGCAGGTCGCCGACGAGGTTCTTGAGAACCCGCGCCGTGTCGGTCCGCGAGAGTTCCTGCAACTCGATCACGTGGGCCCCGTGGCGGCCGGCAAGAAAGCCGGGGGGGTCGTCGAGCACCTCGTGCCGGGCGGCGCAGATGATGAGCAGGGGAACGCCGGCCGAGGTGTCGGCGACGTGCTCGATAAGGTCGAGGAGGATCGGCTCGGCCCAGTGAATGTCGTCGAGGACCAGGACGAGGGGCCAGCGGCGGGCGATCGTCTCAATGACGGCCCGCACACTCCAGAGCAACTCGTCCTTGCCATAAGCACCCGAGCCGAAACCCATGAGGGACCAAATCCGCAGCGCGGCGTCCTCGTGGCCCCCGCCGGTGAGCGACCACAGCTTGGCCCGTGCCGCCTCATCCGTATCATCCGGGAGAATTCCTGCAGCCTGGCGGAAGGCTTCGGCGATTGGCCAGAAGGTGATGCCATCCCCGTAGGACAGGCATCTGCCCCGCAGCACCTGAGCATGCCCGCCCACGTAGCGGACGAACTCCTCGATCAGCCGTGACTTGCCGAGCCCGGCCTGACCGAGCAAAGTCACAACTTCGCACCGTGAACTTCCAATCGCGCGGTTGAACGCCTCGAGCAGGCGCCTGAACTCCTCCTCCCGGCCGACGACGGCAAGATCCACCCGCCGCGCGATTGCTTCGCCGCTGCCCACGCCCATCAGCCGGTAGGCACGAACCCGTTTGGCCTTGCCCCTCAGGTCCAGCGGTTCGATCGGCTCGACGATGACGGCGTCCTTCACCAGGCGCCAGGTCGTCGCTCCGATGAGGACTTCGCCGTCGTGCGCCGCTTGCTCGAGCCGGGCGGCCACGTTGACGGTGTCCCCGGTGGCAAGGCGCTGTCCGGACGTCGGATCGCCCGTGACGACCTCGCCGGTGCTGACTCCGGTTCGGTTCTCCAGGCTCACTCCCCAGGTGGCCTGAAGCCTGAGATTCAGATCCTGGAGAGCGGTTCCCATCTCGAATGCGGCTCTGACCGCCCGCAGGGCGTCGTCCTCGTGGAGCCTCGGCAGGCCGAACACGGCCATGATCGCGTCGCCGATGTACTTCTCGACGGTGCCCCCATGTCGCTCGAGCACCCGCCTCATGGCCGCGAAGTAAACGCTGAGAACCTCACGCAGCGACTCACTGTCGAGCTTCTCGCCGAGGCTCGTGGAGCCCTTCAGGTCACAGAAGACCACGGTGACGGTCTTGCGCACCCCTTCTGCGGCAACCGGCCGCGACAACTGCGCGCCGCAGTAGCCGCAGAGCCGGAATCTTTCCGGATTCTCCTCGCCGCAGTCGGGACAGCGCAGCACCAGCGCAAATCACCCCCAGCCGATGGGGTCACCAGAAGCCAGGAAGGTGACAACGACATCCCCAGCCATGTCCTTGTGGCGAGCCTGCACGCACGGCGCACCCTGGGTTTTCGAGCAGTCAAGCAGCAGGCCGGTGTTATAGGTGACGCCGCCGATCACCGCAGTTCCGGAGGTCCCGGGTCGCGCCTTGAAAGGCGGGTTGGCGGTGGTTGCATAGCAGATCTGCCATTGCGCGGCGCCAGTGCGGCCCGAGGTCAGGACGGCCGTCTTGTCGATCTCCAGCGAGACGGTGAACTGCGCGCTCGACACGACGACACCAGCGGGGTCGAGGGCGTCGAAGCTCACCGGATCCGACACCCGCGTGTAGGTCCCGGCACAGACGTAACCGGCGCCGCCGACCGCGACCTTCAAAAAATCTCCGGGCGGGACACCCGAGGTCACCGTGACCGTCGCGCTCGTCGTGCTCGTGGACGATGAGGCCGTGCACGGTACGGTGCAGGTCTGGCCCGATCCCGAGATGTCGAAAGAAGTCGAAGCCGTCGGGCTGAGTCCCGGGCTCGTCGCGGTGAGGGTGTATTCGTCGCCGACCTGGTCGATCGACAGGTCAGAAAATGAGGCGATGCCCCCGCTGGCGCTGACCGTCAAAGTTCCCGACAACGATCCGGCACCGGGGTTCGACCCGATGGCGACGGTCACGGCCGCGGTCGAGCTCGTGGCGAGCTGGCCGGATCCGTCCAGGATCTCGACCTTGACCGGGCCACCGACGGCAGATGTGATCACCGCGTTGACAGCGGTGTTGGCCGGCTCGCCGTCGCCGGTGAACGCCAACGAGCATGATCCCGCCGGGGAGCCTGAGAGGTTTCCAGCGCTCGCGGGATCGAGCTGAAAGTCGTTGCCGTTGCCGCTGAAATTGTTCGACTGCTTAGCCGCGATCCCCCAGTGATAAGTCCCAGCGCCGCACGGCACGCCTGCGCTCAAGGTCAAGGTGGTGGTGGCCGACGGGGCCAGGGACAGGTTAATGAAGAGCGCGGAACCCGACGTGACGTTTATCGCACCGGGGGCGCTGCTGATCACGAACCCAGCCGGCGCGGAGATCTGGGCCGAGCCGAGCTGCTGGGTCGCTGCCTCGTTGGTGATCGTGAACGCGAAAGAGGTAGTCGCGCCCGCCGCAGGGCTCGCTGGCGACACGGTTACCGCAAAGCACTTGCCCGACGGGGGACAGGTGCTAGCGAAGGCTGGTCCAGCCGCGGGCGCGGCGAGCGTTGCTGCTGCGAGCATGCTCGCGGCCAGCACGCCGAAGGATACTCGCGCGATCGTGAACCCAGCCTGCCGCACAGCGGCCCCCTTACCTGCAGAAATCGAGGGGCATGACCGCGTCGGCTAACTCTCCAGACTTGCTGGTCCGTCGAGTATGGATGGATGGTGCCCCGTGCCGTCGATCTTGTGATCAGGCTGTTCTGCCACAACGCTAAGAGCAGATAGCGACCGGCGCAAGTGCAGGAATGCCCGTTTTAGAAGGCCAGGCGGCACATTGGCCCGGCGTCAAGACGTGGGTGCTGCGTCTATGCGGCCGGGTGGGCAGGTGAAACGATCATCCCGTGACGCAGCCGGATGCGATCCAGGTCACCGATCAGCTGGAGCGCCGGATCCGCAAGCCGATTGACGGGCTGCGCTGCATCGTGTCCTGCATTTGGATACTCGTCCTCGCAGTGGCCGCCGTCGCGGCGGCCGCGACCACGACGGGAGTGGAGACCGACATCGTGGGCGCGAGCCGGCGGCTGCCGCACGCCCTGCTCGTCGTTGCCCCTCCGATTGCGCTGTTCGCGCTGCTGATCCTGCCTGCGGCACTCGCTGTCTCCCAGCTAGTCAGGCGTCAGGTCCGCCATCTCACCGAGGCGGTGGCGACCGGCCTGCTGGCCGGCGCCGCGGCCGAGGTCGCCAATGTCCTGCTCCTGCGCCCCGCTGCCGCCCGGCTCTACGACGCGATCATCATGTCGCGCCCCGGTGTCAGCCACGTCGACATCCTCGACCCCTATCTGGTTGGCCTGGTCGCCTACGCCATCATGATCGGGTTGGCCGGACGGCCGGCCTGGCGGAATGCGCTGGGGCTGGCGATCGGCCTGTATGCGATCGTGCAGCTGGCGGCGTTGCACACCACCGTTATCGCCATCCTGATCACGTTGCTGGCCGGCCGCGCGATAGGCCTCGCCGTCCGGTATGGCGCGGGCTCGACGTCGCAGCGTCCCCCGGCACGGGACATCGCCGTCGCGCTGTCCGCCGGGGACCTGGCGGTGACCGCTATCCGGCGGGTGCGCCAGACCGGCCCCGGGGTGGCCGGATCCCGTCACTACGCGGTGGCGACGCGGGACGGCAGCCAGCTCGACGTGGTCGTATTCGACAGGGACCAGCAGGCGGCCGGCGCGTTCTACCGGCTGTACCGCTGGGTCCGGGTGCAGGGACAGGTGTCACGCAACGCCCCGCTGTCGGTCGACCGCACGGTCGAGCGCAGGGCCCTTCTCTCCTACGCGACCGCACAAGCGGGTGTGCCCACGCCGCGGTTGCGCACCCTGGTGCGAGTAGGGCCCGATGCCGCCGTGCTGGCCTACGACCACTGGGAAGGGACCGCGCTGGCGCAGCGGAATCCCGGGTACACCGATGCCGAGCTCGGGCGCATCTGGGACACGGTGACCCAGCTGCACGCGCACCACGTCACCCACCGCGGCCTCACCGCCGACCGCATCGTGTTCACCGCCGGCGATCGGGTGATGCTGCTCGACCCCGGCGACGGCGATGTGGCCGCGAGCGACCTG
>Ga0318515_10000317_pt1 | contig 13432 bp, 8 predicted proteins | sample GRESIP176b2f19_FD_202499 | JGI IMG/M metagenome (GOLD analysis project Ga0318515, IMG submission 202499) | Tropical soil microbial communities from Luquillo Experimental Forest, Puerto Rico - GRE.SIPMG.176b2f19 | ecosystem: Environmental > Terrestrial > Soil > Tropical forest > Bulk soil...
GAGCTTGAGCACCGCCTCGACCGCGGCCATTGCAGCGAAGGATTTTTGGTGGCAGTGGCCGTGCAGTAGCGCCCGCTTGGCCACCGGCGCGAGCGCGAGGTTGAGCGTGCCGGCCTTCGCCTCGCGCGCCAGAAACTCCTCGAACAGCAGCGCGCTCGCGGCCAAGCGACGCGCATCTTCGCGCTTGAGGAGCAACGGGATTTCGTCGCGGAAGCCGAGCATGCAACTCGGCTCGAGGCCGACGAACGGAATTGCGCGCTCGAGGAAGGGAGCGAACGCGGTCACGCAACGCTCCGCCTCGCGCCGCGCCTCGTCGATGAGCCCGACCGCGAGGAAGGTGCGCCCGCAGCAGAGCGGCCGGCTGTCGCCGGCGGCGGGTTTCGGCAGATGCACCGCATAGCCGCCGGCGGCGAGCACGGCGAGCGCCGCCTCGATGTTCTCCGGCTCGAAGTAGCGGTTGAAGGTGTCGGCAAAGAACACGACCGACCGCGTCTCCGCCGCACTGGGAAAGCGCGTCGGCTCGCGCCATGCATCGGCGCGCCAGCGCGGCAGGCTCCGCCGCGCGCTCAAGCCCGCATATCGCTCCGACCATTGGCGCAGGCGCGGCGCGTCGTTGCGCAGGTTGGCGAGGGTCGGCCATTTGGCCGCGAGCGGCGCGTAACGCGGTAAATATCCGATCAGACGGTCGTGCAGCGAGAGGCCGCGCTTCGCCACCCGCGCCGCCTGCACCTCGATCTTCATGCGCGCCATGTCGACGCCGGTCGGGCATTCGCGCCGGCAGGCCTTGCAGGAGACGCAGAGCTTCAAGGTCTCCGCCATCTCGTCGGAGGCGAGCGCGTCGCCGCCGAGCTGGCCGGTGATGGCGAGGCGCAGCGTATTGGCGCGCCCGCGCGTGACGTCGCGCTCGTCGCGAGTGACGCGATAGCTCGGGCACATGACGCCGCCGGTGAACGCGCGACAGGCGCCGTTGTTGTTGCACATCTCGACCGCGCCCTGGAAACCGCCGCCGGCGCCGGGATAGGCGGACCAGTCGAGCTGGGCGCGGATGTTCTCGCCGCGATAGTCCGGCCCATAGCGGAAGACGCGGCGATCATCGAACTTCGGCGCGCGCACGATCTTGCCGGGATTGTAGAGGCCCTTGGGGTCGAACCACTCCTTGACCTGCTCGAAGGCGCGCACCAACCGTTCGCCGAACATCTTTTCGTGGAATTCCGAGCGCACGATGCCGTCACCGTGCTCGCCCGAATGGGAGCCCTTGTAGGACCGCACCAATTCGAAGGCCTCTTCGGCGATGGCGCGCATCGCCTCGACGTCGTGCTCGAGGCGCAGGTTGAGCACGGGACGCACATGCAGGCAGCCGACCGAGGCATGCGCATACCAGGTGCCACACGTGCCGTGCTTGGCGAAAATGTCGGTGAGCTTCGAGGTATATTCGGCGAGGCGCGATAGCGGCACCGCGCAGTCCTCCACGAACGAGACGGGTTTGCCCTCCTCCTTCATCGACATCATGATGTTGAGCCCGGCGGTGCGCGTCTCCGTGATCGCCGCCTGCAGCTTCGGGTCGAATACCTCGAGTACGCCGCCCCACTTCGCGCCGGTCTTGTTCCAGCCGAGGCCGAGATCGCCAATCAGGTCCCTGAGCTGCATGAGACGGCGGAGGTTGTGGTACTGGTCGTCCTCGGCAAATTCGACGAACAGTACGGCCTCCGGATCGCCGCGCACGACCGCGTCGATCGTTGGGCGGAACATCGCGATCTCGCGCGCCAAGCCCAGCATGGTGCGATCGATCAGCTCGACCGCGGTCGGGCCGAGCTTGACGATGTGCTGCGCGGCGTCCATCGCCTGAAAGAAGCTGCCGAAATGGCAGGCGCCCACCGCGCGCGCGCCGAGCAACGGCGAGAGCTTGAGCTCGATGCGAGTCGAGAACGCGAGCGTGCCTTCGGAGCCGACGAGAAGATGCGCAAAATTGAGATCGTTGCGGCCGGGCACCAGCGCGTCGAGATTGTAGCCGCCGACCCGGCGCTGGAGCTTGGGGAAACGCGCTTCGATCTCGTCCGCTTCCCGCGCCGCGAGCGCCAAGAGATCGCGCGCGAGCGGCAGCAGCGATGAAGCGGGCGGCAGATCGGAAAGGTCGCGCGCAGCGGGACCGAAATGCGCCACCGATCCATCCGCCAGCACCGCGTCGATCGACAGCACGTTCTCGCGGGTATTGCCGTAACGCAGCGAACGCGCGCCGCAGGAATTGTTGCCCACCATGCCGCCGATGGTGGCGCGCGAGGAGGTCGAGATGTCGACTGGAAACCACAGACCGTGCGGCCTGAGCCGGCGATTGAGCTCGTCGAGCACGATCCCGGGCTCGACCACGCAGCGCCGGCCGGGGACGTCGAGCTCGATGAGATGATCGAGATATTTCGAGCAGTCGATGACGAGCGAGGAATTGACGGTCTGGCCGGCCTGCGACGTGCCCGCCCCGCGCGGCAGCACGCTCACGCCCTCCTCGCGCGCAAGCGCGAGCGCGTACTCGGCTTCTTTCACCGAGCGCGGCGCGACGACGCCGAGCGGCATGATCTGGTAGTGCGAGGCATCGGTGGCATAGCGCCCGCGCGTGAACGCGTCGAACTGCACCTCGCCGAGGAGATGCGCCTTGAGCCGCCGCTCGAGCCCCGGTACGACCGTTTGGGCCATTCCACTTCACTCTCTGCCGGTCGGAAGATCAGCTCCCGCGTCGCAAGAGGCTTGACTGACTCTCGCATTCGTCCTTGATGGCGGCAAGCCGCGGCCGGGCCGGGGCCGTTGCTGGTCGACGCTTGAAAAACCGCGCCTGCAAGGAACTTGAGTGATGTCGAAGAATTCCTCGCGCCCCGTGGGCCGCCACTTCTTGCACATTCCGGGGCCCACGCCGCTGCCCGATCGCGTGCTGCGGGCGATGGACACGCCGATCATCGACCACCGCGGGCCGGAATTTGCCAAGCTCGCCAAACGGTGCCTCGACGGCATCAAGACCATCTTCAAGACCGCCAACCCGGTGATCATCTACACCGCCACCGGTACCGGCGCGTGGGAAGCGGCGCTCGTCAACACGCTCTCGCCCGGCGACCGCGTGCTGATGGTGGAGACCGGCCAGTTTGCGACGCTGTGGAAGGTTATGGCCGAAAAACTCGGGCTGCGCCCCGAATTCATCACGACCGATTGGCGCATCGGCGCCGACCCGGCGGCGATCGAGGAGCGTCTGCGCCAGGACAAGAACAAGGAGATCAAGGCGGTCTGCGTCCTGCACAACGAGACCTCGACCGGCTGCCTGTCGCCGATCGCCGAGATTCGCAAGGCGATCGATAATGCCGGCCACCCCGCGCTGTTGTTCGTCGACACCATCTCCTCGCTCGCCTCGACCGACTATCGCCACGACGAATGGAGGGTCGATGTCACCGTCGGCGGCGCGCAGAAGGGGCTGATGCTGCCGCCCGGCATGTCTTTCAACGCGGTGAGCGACAAGGCGTTGGCGGCGGCGAAAAGCTCGCGGCTGACGAAGTCGTTCTGGGCGTGGGACGACATGCTCGCCATGAACAAGATCGGCTTCTTCCCTTACACGCCGGCGACGCAGATGCTGCACGGGCTCGCCGAAAGCATCGCCATGTTGCACGAGGAGGGGCTGGACAACGTGTTCGCGCGCCACCACCACCTCGCCGAGGCGACGCGACGCGCGGTGCGCGCCTGGGGGCTCGAGATCATGTGTCGCGACGCGAAATATTATTCGCCGACGGTCACCGCGGTGCTGCTGCCCGAGGGCCACGACGCCGACGCGTTCCGCAACTTCGCCCTCGACACCTTCAACATTTCTTATGGCTCGAGCTTCGGCCGCTACGCCGGCAAATACTTCCGCATCGGCCATCTCGGCGACCTGAACGAGGGCATGCTCTTGGGCGCGCTGGCCACCACCGAGATGGCGCTGGCGCTTGCCGGCATTCCGCACAAGAAGGGCGGCGTGCAAGCCGCGGTCGATTATCTCATTTCGGCCCATGCGGGCCCGGCGCGAGCAGCGGCGGAGTGACGTGAAGCGACGCCACCGCTGTCGTCGCCATTGCAAAGCGGAACGCGAGCGCGCAAATCGGCCAAGTTGAGGCGCGTAGAGAGGCCCGGCTCGGACGCACGTTCGGGGAGGCTATGCGATGAAACGGCTGTGCCTTGCGATTGCGCTCGCGACCTTCGCGCTTGATGCGGGCGGCGCCGTTGCCCAGACCTATCCGAATAAGCCGATCCGCATCGTCGTCCCGTTCGTCGCCGGCGGCGCCGTCGACATGCTCGCCCGCATGCTCGGCGCCAAGCTCTCCGAATCTCTCGGCCAGGCGGTGATCGTGGAGAATCGTCCCGGGGCCGGCGGCAACGTCGCAGCCGACGCGGTCGCGAAGTCGCCGCCCGACGGTTACACCATCCTGCAGAACACCAACGGCCAGGCGATCAGCCCCGCCATCTACCGCTCGCTGCCCTTCGACGTGGTGCGCGACTTCATCCCGGTGACGCAACTCGTCGCCTCCCAGCTCGTGCTGGGGGCAAGCCCGAAGCTCATGGCCACCTCGGTCCCGGAGCTGATCGCGCTGGCGAAAGCGAAGCCCGGCAGTCTCAACTACGGCATGACCGGCGTCGGCAATCCGCTCCACCTGACCATGGAAATGTTCAAGACCGCGGCCGGCGTCGACATCCAGCCGGTTCCCTACCGGGGCGACGCGGCGATCTTTCCCGCCCTCATCACCGGCGAGATCCAGGTGGCGGTCACGCCGATGGCGACGTCGCTACCCCATGTCACGGCTGGGACGGTGCGCGCGCTCGCGGTCGCCGGCGCCAAACGCTCGGCGGCGCTGCCCGACGTGCCCACGGTCGCGGAGAGCGGGCTCGTCGGCTTCGAATCGTCGAGCTGGCAAGGCTGGTTCGTGCCGGCCAACACGCCGCGCGAGGTCGTCGGCGTTATCCAGCAGGGCGCCAAGGCAGCGTTGGTCGCACCCGACGTGCTCGAGCGTCTGCGCATCACCGGCAACGAAGCCGTCGGCAGCACGCCCGACGAGTTCGAGCAGCGCTTCAAGGCCGACCTCGCGAAATTTGCCAAGATCGTCAAGGAAGCCCATATTCCTGCCCAGGATTGAGCTCTCACGGAGGCCGCCCATGGATATTCAAGGTCTCGGCTATGTCGGCATTCGTGCAAAATCGCTCGAGGACTGGAAGAGCTTCGGCACCCAATTCTTAGGGATGCAGCTCGTTGAGCGCAGCGACAAGAGCCTGGCGCTGCGCATGGACGACCGCAAGCAGCGCGTGCTCGTCAGTGAAGACGGCGGCGAGGGTGTCGCTTTCTTCGGTTGGGAGGTGGCCGACGCCGGCGCGCTGAATGATTTCGCCGCGAGGCTGGAGCGGGCGGGGGTTGAGGTTGCCCGCGGCGCGCGCGCGCTTGCGGACGAACGCCGCGTCAAGGACCTCGTCGTGCTTTCCGATCCGCTCGGCAACCGGCTCGAAATCTTCCACGGCGCCGAGACCGCGAGCGACCCGTTCAAGCCCGGCCGCTCGATCTCGGGCTTCCGCACCGGGCCGCTCGGCATGGGCCACGCCGTGCTGCACGTCAAAGACATCAACGACGCCGTGCCGTTTTACCGCGACGTGCTCGGGTTCCGCCTGTCCGACTATATGGTGCGGCCGTTCAACGCCTATTTCTTCCACGCCAATCCGCGCCATCACTCGATCGCCTTCATCGAAACCGGCCGCAGCGCCACCCACCATTTGATGGTGGAGCTCTACAGCCTCGACGACGTCGGGCAATGCTACGACCTGGCGCTCCGCGACGAAGGCCGCATCGGCGTCACGCTGGGCCGGCACATCAACGACGAGGTCACGTCGTTCTATTCAAATTCGCCGTCGGGATTCATGGTGGAGTACGGCTGGGGCGGACGCATCATCGACGTCGACGGCTGGCAGCCGGAAGAGGTCACCTGGGGCCCCAGCATGTGGGGCCACGACCGTCTGTGGATGACGCCGGAAAAGCGCGCCGAGGCACGCGCGATCCGCGTCGAGGCCGCAGCGAGCGGCCTGCGCAAGCCGGTCAACGTGATCGAGGGCAATTACAAGCTCGCGCCCGGCGTCTGCCCCTGGTGGGATGGCGTGGTGCGGGGCGAGGCCGCGGAGTAGGCAGGCGTCAAGCCGCGAGCTTCACGTATTCGAAATCACCCGGTTTGTTGTCGATGCCGACGCGCGGCGGCGCGATCCAGCTCGCGAACTTGCCGGGCTCGACGACCTGGCGCATCAGGCTCTGGATGAAATCGCCGTCATCCTTCGACGGCAGCCACTTGTCCTTCTCCCGCTCCCACGTTGCCGCGTCGACCAACTCGCCGGTCGGGGACGCCTTGACGTCCTTGAACTCGCCGATCTGCCGGTGGAACGCCACGTGCGGCAGTTGGAATTGGAAGCTCACGCCGACCCGGTCGATGATCTTGTTCCAGCGATCGAGACCGCGCTGGCAGTCCGCGGTGTAGTCGTCGCGCAGCCGCATGTTGATGGCGGTGAGCGCGGGCTCGTCCACGCGCTTGATCTCGCCGTCGACGAGCTTGAGCACCGGATAGGTCGAGTTCTCGAGCTTGTGGTCATCCTCGATCTTGGTCTCCTGGAAACGGCCCTTGAGGCTGGCGTTGAAGGCGTTCGCCGCGTTGGTCGACACCTCCGAGCCGAACAGGTCGAGCGACAACGAATAGTGCAGGTTGAGCTTCTTCTGCATGGTGGGGAGATCGATGACGCCGAGGTCGCGGACCTTGTCGATATCGCTCGGGTCCTCGACGCCGGCGGCCTTCATCGCCTCGCAGGTGCGCTGGATCGTGCGGCCGATCCCGGTCTCGCCGACGAACATATGGTGCGCTTCCTCGGTGAGCATGAAGCGACAGGTGCGCGAGAGCGGGTCGAAGCCGGACTGCGCCAGGCTTTCGAGCTGCATCTTGCCGTCCCGGTCGGTGAAGAAGGTGAACATGTGGAAGGAGAGCCAATCCGGCGTCGCCTCGTTGAAGGCGCCGAGCATGCGCGGCTTGTCGGGGTCGCCGGAGCGGCGCTGCAGCAGCTGCTCGGCTTCCTCACGGCCGTCGCGGCCGAAATATTTCTGCAGGATATAGACCATGGCCCAGAGATGCCGGCCTTCCTCGACATTGACCTGAAAGACGTTGCGCATGTCGTAGAGCGAGGGTGCGGTCTTGCCGAGATGGCGCTGCTGCTCGACCGAGGCCGGCTCGGTGTCGCCCTGGATGACGACGAGACGGCGCAGCATGGCGCGGTATTCGCCCGGCACCTCCTGCCAGGCGGGTTTGCCGTAATGCTGGCCGAACGGAATCGTGCGGCCCTCCTCGTGCGGCGCCAGCAGGATGCCCCAGCGATAGTCCGGCATCTTCACGTAATCGAACTTGGCCCAGCCCTTGGGATCGACCGACACCGCGGTGCGCAGATAGACCAGCGCCTCCTGGAAGCCGTTCGGCCCCATGGTCTTCCACCAGTCGATATAGCCGGGATGCCAACCCTCGAGCGCGCGCAGCACCTGCCGGTCCTCGGTGAGATTGACGTTGTTGGGGATCTTGGTCGAGTAATCGACGTTGACGATATCGCTCATGACGTACTCCTCTAGCGGCGAATGGCGAATAGCGAGTACCGAATAAGGGGAGCGGCCATCGCTCCGCCTTCATGCTCGCGAGTTGCTCCTGCTATTTGCCATTCGCTGTTCGCATCTGCGCTCTCACACCCTGCGCGTATCGAACACCGGCTTTTGGCCGGTGCCGTAGCGCTTGAGCGCGCCCTCCTCGCCGACGGCGTTGGGGCGCTGGAAAATCCAGTTCTGCCACGCGGTGAGGCGCGCGAAGATTTTCGATTCCATGGTCTCGGGACCGCTGAAGCGCAAATTGGCTTCGAGCCCGGTGAGGCCGTCGGCGGAAAAGCTCGCGCGCTCCTCCAGAAACACGCGGATCTCGTCCTCCCAGTCGATGTCGTCGAGCGCGAAGGTGACGAGACCCAGCCGCTGCGCCGCTTCAGCATCGAGCATCTCGCCGGTCGCGGCCTTCGCCCGGTCGAGGTCGGCCGGATCGGCCAGGAAACGGCTCGCAAGCCGCGAAAGCCCATTCGACATCGGATAAGCGCCGAAATTGACCGCCGCGAGCGCCAGCGTCGCCGGCGGCTTGTTGTCGCCGTCGCGCTTCCCGATCAGCATGTAGGAGCGGTCACTCGCGAACACGAGCTCGGCCAGCGTGCCGGCGAAGCACGAGCCGGGCTCGACCAGGGCGACGAGCGAGCGCGAGGTGAGATCGACGCGCTTGAGCGCGCGCTTCCAAAAGCCTCTGATCTCGCGCGCGAGCCAGTGGTCCTTGTTGGCGTCGAGGAATTGATCGTAGGCGAGCACTTGCGCCGGGTCGCCTGACGATTTGAAGACGATCGCGGCGACGTCGAATTCGTTGGCGCGGATGTCGAGGATCGCATCGTCGAGCTCGCGCGCGAGCTTGAGCGACCAGAACTCCGCGCCCTGATCGGCCATGGCCTCGGCGGAGGCGGGTGGCGGCGCGTCCGGACCGCGCAACGCAATGGTCGCAAGCCGGGAGGGCCGCTCAAATTCGACGGAGATCGTGCCGTACTCGACGCCGTCGGCGGAGCGCTCGCGCCTGAGCGGCGTGAGCACGATGCCTTTGCCGGCGGCCGGACGTTGCGACTTCGCGGCGAATTCCCGCGCGCGCTCGGCCACCGCCGCTTCGAGCTTGGAGCCCGGCACCACCTCGTCGACGAGCCGCCAGTCCACGGCGCGCTTGCCTTTGATGCCCTCCTCCGTGGTGCAGAACACGTCGGCGCGATCGCGGCGCACCTTGCGTTTGTCGGTGACGCGGGTGAGCCCGCCGGTGCCGGGGAGCACGGCAAGCAGCGGCAGCTCCGGCAGCGAGACCGCCGAGGAACCGTCGTCGATCAGCATGATGTGATCGGCTGCGAGCGCCAGCTCGTAGCCGCCGCCCGCGGCGGTGCCGTTGATCACGCAAATGGTGAACAGGCCCGAAGCCTCGCTCGCGTCCTCGATGCCGTTGCGCGTCTCGTTGGTGAACTTGCAGAAATTGACCTTGTGGGCGTGCGTGGCACCGGCGAGCATGCGGATATTGGCGCCGGCGCAGAACACCCGCGGCTTGCCCGAGCGCAGCAGAATGACCTTCACCTGCGGATGCTCGAAGCGCAGCCGCTCGATGGCGTCCGCCAGCTCGATGTCGACGCCGAGGTCGTAGGAGTTGAGCTTGAGCTCGTAGCCTTCGAACAGCGTGCCCCTCTCGTCGACGTCCATCAGCAGCGTGGCGACGTCGCCGTCGACCGTGAGCTTCCAGTGGCGATATTTCGACTGATCGGTCTGGAAATCGATGCGGCTCTTGCCGTTGTTCAATTTGCGTTCTGCGTCGGCCATGGATGTCCTCACGACGTCATTCAGCGAGCCGAGGTCGGCTGTTTCCGACGTCTGCCGCCTGTGGCGACTCGGGCAGGCTCGACTTCGGCGTGGGCGGGGATCTCGCCCTCGTGATGCTCGCGCAGCAGCCGGTTCACGAAGCCGGAGATGGCACGCAAGGTCGCCTCGGGCGCCTCGCGGTGCGGCGCGTGCCGCGTATTCGGCAGCAGCGCGACATCGACCGGGCAATAGCACTCCTGCTGCGCCACCTCGATCTGCCGCATGGTGCCATATTGGTCGTTCTCGCCCTGCACGATCAGGATCGGCACGCGGATATGGGCGAGCGCATCGCTGAGATCCCACTTGCGGAACTCGGGATCGAGCCAGGGGCCGCACCAGCTGTGGAACGCGTTGTCCGGATCGGCATGCCATCGCGCGAGCTTGGCGCGCAGCGGTCCCGCCTCGAAAGCCGCCCGGGTGCGCGCGATCTCGGCGATGCCCATGTCCTCGGTGAAGAAATGCGGCGCCATCAGCGCGAGCCCGCGCACGCGGTGGTCCTGGATGCTGCCGGCGTAAATCGCGGCGATCGATGCCCCGTCGCTGTGGCCGACGAGAAGGCCGCGGCGGAAGGCGATCGCGGCGAGCACGCGAGGAAGCACGTCGCGCGCCTCGTCATGCATGAACGAGACCGGACGCGGCAATTTCCCCGGCGACGAGCGGCCGTAGCCGGCGCGCGAGTAGGCGAAAACCCCGGCGCCCGTTGCTGCCGCGAGCTCCTGCGCAAAACTACCCCAGCCTGCAACGCAGCCGAGCCCCTCGTGCAGCAACACGAGGGTCGGCGCCGCATCTGGGCGCGGGCCGATCATGCGGTATTCGAGCCGCATCTCGCCGAGCTCGAGCATGCCTTGATCAGCGAGCGTCACGATCTGCCTCCGTCGGCATAACTCGCGACGATGCGGGCGAGTTTCGCGCAGCTCTGCTCCACGGTGTCGCCCGAGGTATCGAGCTCGGCCTGGGCGCGCGCGTAGTCCGCCCGCCGCGCATCGAGGATGGCAACAAGATCGGCCATGGCCTCGCGGTTCTGCGCCATGGGGCGGAAATCGCCCTGCGCCATCACCCGCCTCATGTGCTCGTCGGGCCGCGCCTTGATCCACACGGTGTGAGTGCGGCGCAGAAGCAGCGCATAGGTTTCGGAGTCCGACACGATGCCGCCGGCGGTGGCGATCACGGCCGTGTCGTGCTCGGCGATGACGCGCTCGAGGCAAGCGCGCTCGTAGCGGCGGAAGGTTGCAAGCCCTGCCATCTCGATCAAGTCGGGAATGCGCGCGCCGTAGTCCTGTTCGACCAGGCGGTCGAGCTCGATGAAGGGGCAGCCGAGCGCGTCCGCGAGCCTGCGACCCAGCGTCGATTTGCCGGCGCCGCGCAGCCCGACCAGCGCGATCCGCCGGCCACGGTCGATCGCCGCACCCCGCGCGGCGCGGCTTTCGATCAGCTCGGCGAGCGCGGGAAGCTCGGCGCGTGGCGTGCGCGCGAGCACATCGAGAATCTGAGCCATCGCCGCGGTACGCCCGTTGCTGCGCGGGAGCAATTCGATGATCGGAACGTCGAGCGCTTGCGCGATCGATGCGAGCATGATCACCGACGGGTTGCCCGCTCCACCCTCGATTTGCGCGAGATAGCGCTCGGAGGCGCCGGAGGCGTGCGCGAGCTGGCGGCGCGTCATGCCGCGCTTGGCGCGTGCGAGCCGGAGGAGCCGGCCGATGGCGGCGACGAACGCGCGGTGATCCTCGCGCTCCGGCGCGGCCGCGGGCCGCTTCGCCTTCGTTTTCGCCTTTATGGGTGGCACGATCGGTCGCCTCGTTGATCGGCACTATAGTTCATGCAATATATTGCATGCTGCCGGTCAGGTCAACGCGTACCAAATCCCATTGGCACTCATGCCGACCGCTAACGCGTCACGCGCTCGGCGCGCAGCTTGAAGCGCTGGATCTTGCCGGTGGCGGTCTTGGGGAGCTCGGCGCGAAACTCGATCCAGCGCGGATATTTGTAAGGCGCCAACGTCGTCTTGACGTGCTCCTGCAGTGCATGCGCCAGCTCCTCGCAGGTCCTGTCGGGCGACTTGAGCACCACGAAGGCCTTGGGCTTGATCAGCGCGTCCTCGTCCGGCCAGGCGACGACCGCGGCCTCCAACACGTCGGGATGGGTGCAGAGCGCGCCTTCGACCTCGAACGGCGAGACATAGATGCCGCCGACCTTGAGCATGTCGTCACGCCGCCCGCAATAGACGTAATGGCCGTCCTCATCTTGCAGGTATTTGTCGCCGGAGCGCGTCCATTCGCCCAGGAAGGTCTCGCGCGTCCTCTCGCGGTCGTTCCAATACATGACCGCGGCGGTCGGCCCGCGCACCTGAAGCTCGCCCATTTCGCCGCTGCGTGTGATCACGTTGCCGTCGTCGTCGACGAGGCGAACGTCGTAGCCCGGTACCGGCTTGCCGGTCGTGCCGTACTTCACCTCGCCCGGATAATTCGAAAGGAAGATGTGCAGCATCTCCGTGGAGCCGATGCCGTCGAGCACGTCGACGCCGTAGCGTTCCTGCCAGCGCCGTCCAACGTCGGGCGGCAAGGCCTCACCCGCGGAGACGCAGTATCTCAGCTTCAATTCGGCGCGCTTGGGTGCGCCGGGGTTGGCGAGGAAGGCGGCATAGAATGTCGGCACGGCATAAAAGACCGTCACCGCATGCCGGCGCAGGATCGCGGCGACCGTCTCGGGCGTCGGGCGGTCGGGCGAGAGAATGGTGGTCGCGCCGACCGCCATCGGGAAGGTCATGGCGTTGCCGAGCCCGTAGGCGAAAAAGAGCTTCGCCACCGAGTAGCAGACGTCGTTTTCGTCGAGACCCAGCACGCCGCCAGCATAGAGGTCGGCGGTGAGCCGCAGATTGGCGTGCACGTGCACCGCGCCCTTGGGCCTGCCGGTCGAGCCAGAGGTATAGAGCCAAAAGCACATGTCGTCGCGCGTGGTGGGCGCGGTGTAGGGCTCCGCCTGCGCGCTCGCGAGCAAATCCTCGAAACGGCGATGCCCGCATGCGTTCTCGCCCGAGACGATCACGTGCATTAAATCCGCGCTCGATCCGATCAGCTTGGCGAATTTCGCAAACAGCGCCTCCGACACCACGAGGGCCTTGGCGCGGCTGTCGGCGAGCATGAAGCGGTAGTCGTCCTCGGTCATTAGCGTATTGACCGGAATGGGCACCACGCCGGCCTTGATGGCCCCGAGGAAGGCGGTGGGCCAGTCGATCGTGTCGAGGAGCGCGAGCAGGATACGCTCCTCGCGCCGGACCCCGAGCGAGCGCAGCACGTGGCCGAAGCGGTCCACCCGCCCGGCGAGCTGGCCATAGGTCCAGCTTCCGCGCGGATCGATAAAAACCGGCTTGTCGGCGCGCCCGGCCTTGAGGTTGCGCTCGATGATGTCGGCGGCGAAGTTGTAGTTGCGCGGGATCGCGTCGATGGCGGCACGCGCATCGACCGTCGGCGCGAGCTTCGCGGCGGCATCGGCCATGGCGCGCTTCCTCAAATCTTATCGTCCGCCGGCGGGCGGCTTCCTCTCGGCGATGAATTATGCAAGCCGACGATGACTGCCGCAATGAAAAGCTTGCTATAATCGCGGCCTGGGCGCCCGCAGGCGCCGCCTCCAAAACAAGAACGCGCAGGAGAGACTCCCATGGACGAGACGGTCCGCAAGATCAGCGCTGACGATATCAACCCGCGTTACAACTGGGGCCGGGCGTTGCCGGCGCTCGGCACCATGGGGGTCGACTTCGAGGAACGGGTCGATTACCGCCGGCTCCACCGCTATCGGCTGAGCCGCGTCAAGCAGGCGCTGGAAAAATCCGAGCTTGGCGCGCTGCTCGTCTTCGACGTCAACAACATCCGCTACATCACCTCGACCAAGATCGGCGAGTGGGAGCGCGACAAGCTCTGCCGCTGGGCGCTGCTCGCCCGCGACCGCGACCCCATCCTGTGG
>Ga0318515_10000324_pt1 | contig 13369 bp, 10 predicted proteins | sample GRESIP176b2f19_FD_202499 | JGI IMG/M metagenome (GOLD analysis project Ga0318515, IMG submission 202499) | Tropical soil microbial communities from Luquillo Experimental Forest, Puerto Rico - GRE.SIPMG.176b2f19 | ecosystem: Environmental > Terrestrial > Soil > Tropical forest > Bulk soil...
CCGGTGAGCTGCGCGCGATCAGGAGCGTGGCGATCACCGCGAACGCGAAGCCAGCGAGCTTGAACGCCAGCACGGCCCCGCCGCCGGCGGCCGCGGTCTGCGCCGAGACGTCGCCCGCGAGCGAGCCCAGGTACACGTAGAGCACCACCCCGGGCAGCATCCCCATACACGCGATTGCGTAGTCGAAGAAGCGCACGCGCGTGAGCCCGAGCGCGTAGTTCAACAGCGTGAACGGGAACACCGGCGAGAGCCGTAGCAGGAACACGATCTTGCGCCCCTCCGCCGCGACCGCGCGGTCGACCGCCGCGAAGCGCGGGTTGCCGGCGATGCGGCGCTCGATCGCGGCGCGCGCGAAGCTCCGCGCCAGCCCGAACGCCGCGCAGGCGCCCAGGCTCGCGCCCACGAACACGTAGGCGGTGCCGCGCGCCAGGCCGAAGATCGCGCCGCCGGCCAGCGTGAGCACCGAGCCCGGCACGAACGCCATCGTCGCTACCGCGTAGCCGGCGATGAACACCACCGGCCCCCACGGGCCGAGCGTCTGCACCCAGTCGGTGAACGCCTTCAGCTCGTCGCCGAGCGTCTGCCGGTAGTAGACCAGCACTCCCACCACCAGCACCAGGATCGCGATGCGCACGACGGACATCGCGGAAGTCTAGCTTGATCGCCGCCATAGATAGCGGCTGCGGGTCGCCGACCAGCCCGCGCCGGCGAACTGGGCGCGCCACCAGGCGTGCGGGCGCAGGATCGTTCGGTGCCGGTCGCCGGGCTCGAAGTCCTCACTGGTGCTCGCGTAGAAATGGAAGAAGCGCGCGACCCGGGCGCTCTGCGCCAGCGCGGGCACGACGTCCCGCTCGCGCAGGTACACCAGGGCGCTCGTGAACAACACGTCGAAGTGTCGGCCCGCGCGCACCAGCGCGGGAAGATGGCGGCGCAGGTCGGCGCGGCGGATGCGGCGGCGAAAGCGCCAAGGGATGCGCGCGTGTGCCCAGGCGGACAGCTCGCAGCCGAACGGGCGCACGCCGAGCGCGGCCTCGAAGTCGGCCAGCACCTCGCCCGTGGCGGCGCCGAGCACCAGGAGCGAGCGCACTGCGATCCGCTCGCGCCGGAGCGTGGCGAGACAGTTTCCGATCCCGCTGTGCTCGCGGTAGATCCGGGCGTAGGGAGCGCGCCCGCAGTAGCGTTCGAAGTACGCCGCATCCACGCGCAGCTGTTTGCCTTTTTCCCCGCGCGCGGGCGAGCCCGAAAAAAGCGCTCAAGGAGTTGGCGACCCTGACGAAACGTGCTCTAGGAGGACGGGGTTGAGCGGGGCTGATCGGTGGTGCCGGTCAAAAGACCCACAGCGACCCGTCGGGCCCAAAGGGCCAAACAACGGGGGGGAAATTCGCAATGGCGGAGAATCTGATCACGGTGCGTGAGGCGGCCAACTTCCTGCGGATCTCGGCGCGGACGGTGTACCGCCTGATCGAGTCGGGCCAGATCGGCGCGGTGCGCATCGGCAAGCAGTGGCGCATTCCGGCGAACGATCTTCCGGGCGTCACGATCGTCGACGGCCCGAACGGTCCGCAGCTCCAGACCCACGCCGCGTCGAACGCCTGATCCCGTTCGACGTCCGAGTCACGAATGGCGCCGGCTCTCTCGAGAGGGCCGGCGCCAGGTCTTTCAGACCGCTTTGAGCGGCCGCCCGGGGAACAGCTGTGACGCCTCGTCCGCCTGCTTCGCCACCTGCTCGAGCTCCTCTCGCAGCTCGAAGCAGATCGCGTGCAGCGCGCGCCGCTCGTCCTCGGGCTCCAGCATGTCCTGCGCGCGCACGCGCGACAGCGACGCGGCGCACTCCAGCATGCCCTGCACCAGCCGGCTGCGCGCGCTGTGGTACAGCGCGCGGCTCTCCATCAGCCCGGGAGGCGGCTCGTTGCGGCGCTCGCCGTGGAGCTGCAGCGCGTCGAGGATGCCGTCCTGGCGCGCCAGCTCGCTGGCGGCGTCGCAGCCGCACAGGAGTGCCGCGGTGAGCTCCGAGCGGGCGCCGTCGGACGCCTCGCCCGCGCACAGCCGCAGCCACAGGTCGCGGCCGATGCGCAGCAGCTCGATCAGCAGCTTGCGGCCCTGGCCGACCTGCAGCCGGGGAATCGCGTCCGAGACCGCGCGCACGAGCGCGGCCGGGGGCGGCACGTCGCTCTTGTGGCCGAGCAGCGTCTCGCGCTGCATCCAGGTGTAGCCCGCGAGGAGTGCCGCGGCAGAGGGAATGGTGCTCGCGAGCAGCAGCAGCGGGAAGCCCGCCCAGGCGCCCACGACGCCGGCGACCAGGGTGGTCGCGGCGAGCGCCAGGCTCCACTGCGGCAGCGCGCTCCAGGCGCGGTCCATGTGCAGCGCGCGCGCCTCGACCCCGCGGCCGCGCAGCCGCTTCACCAGCACCTCCGCGTGTGCCGCGGAGACACGCACCAGCGCGCGCTGTCCGCGCGCGGCGCTGCGCAGCGCGAGCTGCCGCGCGGGAATGCTGGTCAGCTCGGACAACAGCCGCAGCTGGTTCTCGCGCGCCTCGCGTCCGCGTGCCGGCACGACCAGCACGAGGTGCTCGGCCGGGGCGTCGTCGACGTCTTCGCAGTGCGGACAGACCGCGCGGCCGAGCGTTCCCGGCCGGCGACAGAGCACGCACACCCGCAGCGCGCGTCCCTCGCCCGACTCGTCGCCGCGGCTCTCGAGCGAGCGCTGCGACAGCGCGCGCCCCAGCCGCTCGGCGGTCTCGAGGCGATGTCCCGGCTCCGCGCGGGTCGCCCGCGCCACGATCTCGTCGAGCCACTCCGGCACGTCGGGGCGGCGCTCGCGCGGGTGATAGCCTCCGGCCAGCGGCGGCGGCGGCAGGTTCGGGCGCTGCCCCTTGGGCACGCTGCCGACCAGCGCGAAGTAGAGCACGAGCCCGAGCGAGTACACGTCCGAGCGCGGGTCGGCGATCTGGCCCTCGACCACCTCGGGCGGGAGATAGGTCGCGAGCGCTACCGGGTCCTCGGGCAAGGTCAGCAGCGCCTGGCCCTCGAGCCGCGCGCAGCCGAAGTCGGCCAGGCGCGCGCGGCCGCCCGCGTCGAGCAGCACGTTCTCGGGCTTCAGGTCGTGGTGGACGACGCCGCAGCGGTGCGCGGCCGACAGCGCCTCGGCGATCTCGACGCCGAGCCGCGCCACCCCGTCGGGATGCATCGGCCCGTCGGCGGCGACCGCGGCGGCGAGCGAGCGGCCGGCCACCAGCTCCATCGCGATCAGGCTCCACGAGCCGTGGTCCACCAGCTCGAGCGGCCGCACGATGCCGGGGTGCGCGAGCGTGCGCACGATCTCCGACTCGCGGCGCAGGCGCTGGCGCGCGAAGTGTGCCGTGGCCGGCGAGAGCGCCAGCAGCTTCAGCGCAATGTCCACGCCGGTCTGTCGGTCGCGCGCGCTGTAGACGATCGAGCGCTCACCGCGGCCGAGCTCACCCGTGAGCTCGTAGCGGTCGGCCACGATCGAACCCGAGGGCAGGCCGAGCGGCGCTTGCATCCCGAGACACTTCGGCGAGACGCAGGGGGAGCTTGACCGGAGTACGCGCGCGTTTTCCACGCTGCGCAGATCTGGCGCAGCTATCGCGCAGCTAGCCGCCCGAGGTCGGGTCCTCGGCCTCGGGGCCCGGGGGTGTGTCGTCGTCCAGCCGTTCGAGGTAGCCGTCGGGCAGCGCCACCCGCTGGGTGCCGCCGCTCTTGCCGCGCGGCACGCGCATCGCCGACGGCGCGAACGGCTCCTCCCGATCGATCCCGGAGAGGATCTCGGCGAGCTCGGCCAGGTCGCGCACGGTGGCCAGCCGCGTGCGCAACGCCTTGCTGTCGCGGAAGCCCTTCGTGTACCACGCCGCGTGCTTGCGGAACCCCCGCACGCCGAAGCTCGCGCCGAACCAGGCCGCGAGCAGGCGCGCGTGCACGAGCATCAGCTCCGCCACCTCGCCGAAGCGCGGCGGATTGGCGGGCGCGCGGCCTTCGAACACGTCGGCCAGATCGCGGAACAGCCAAGGTCGACCGAGGCAGCCCCGGCCGACGACCACGCCGTCGCAGCCGGTGGCGCGCATCATGCGCAGCGCGTCCTCGGCCTCCCAGACGTCGCCGTTCCCGAGCACCGGGATCGAGCGCACCGCGTCGCGCAGCCGGGCGATCGCCTCCCAGCGCGCCTCGCCGTCGTAGAGCTGCGCGGCGGTGCGCGCGTGCAGCGCCACCGCGGCACAGCCCTCGTCCTCGGCGATGCGACCGCAGTCGAGGAAGGTCTCGTGCGCGTCGTCGACGCCAATGCGGAACTTCAAGGTGATCGGGACGCCGCGCGCGCGGGAGACCGCAGCGCGGACGATGTTGCGCAGCAGCCGCGGGCGCAGCGGCAACGCCGCTCCTCCGCCGCGGCGAGTCACCTTGCGCACCGGGCAGCCGAAGTTCATGTCGACGTGGTCGACGCGGCCTTCGTCGACCAGCCACGCCACGGCCTCGCCCACGTAGTGCGGGTCGACGCCGTAGAGCTGCAGGCTGCGCGGCTTCTCCTCGGGGCTGAAGCCGGCAAGTCGCAGGGTCTTCTCGTTGCCTTCGACCAGCGCGCGCGCGGTGATCATCTCGGAGACGTAGAGCCCGGCGCCGAAGCGCTTGCACAGCGTGCGGAAGGGCGCGTTCGTGACTCCGGCCATCGGCGCGAGCACGACCGGCGGCCACACCTCGAGCGGCCCGACGCGCAGGGCGGCGAACTCGCCGCGCCGGGCGGGCGCGACGGCGCGGTTCACGGCGCTCTGGTAGTGCGGATCCATCGCGCGCCGAAGCGTAGCGATGCCCGATCCACTATGCTGCGCGGCTCCCGGGGGTAGGGAATGGCGCGGCTCGGCATGCTCGGCGCGATCGGCCTCGTCGCCCTGTTCGGTCTGGGGGCGATCGGGCTAGTCGACTACGACGAGGCCGCGTACGGCGAGGTCGCCCGCGCGATGCTGCGCAGCGGCGACTGGCTGGTGCCAAGGCTCTGCGGTGCCGAGTTCTTCGAGAAGCCGCCGCTCCTGTACTGGACTGCAGCGGCGGGCATGGAGCTCCTGGGCGTCGGCGCTGCAGGAGTGCGGCTGGGGACCGCGCTGGCCGGGCTCGCGCTGCCGCTCGCGCTATTCGGCTTCGCGCGCCGGTCGCTGGGCGAGCGCGCCGCGTTCGCGAGCGCGCTGGTGCTGGCGAGCTCGCTCGAGTTCGCGGTGCTGGCGCGGATCGCGTTCACCGACATGCTGCTCTCGCTCTGGCTCGTGCTCTGCCTCGGCGCGCTGCACCGCGCGTTCGAAGAGGACGACGGGCGCGCGACCCGCTGGTTCGCGGCGGCGTGCGTCTTCGCGGCGCTGGCGGTGCTGACCAAGGGGGCGATCGGGCTGCTCTTGCCCGGAGTCGCGGGTCTCGGCGAGCTGGCGTTCCGCGGGCGGCTGCGCCTCGCGTTGCGGCCGAGCTGGCTCGTCCTCGGGCTCGCGATCGTGGTCGGGCTGGGCTTCTCCTGGTATCTCGCGCTGGGAGTCACTCACGGGTTCGCGTTCATGCGCTCGCTCTTCCTCGAGCACCACGTCGGGCGCTTCACGGAGCCCATGCAGGGCCACGGCGGCAGCGTCTTCTACTACCTGCCGGTGCTGGCGCTCGGGATGTTCCCCTGGAGCCCGCTCCTGCCGCTGGCGCTGGCGCGGCTGCGGCTGCGCGATGCGGACGAACGGGCGCGTCTGCTGCGGCTGTTCCTGCTGTTCTCCGCGCTCACCTTCGTCTTCTTCAGCATTGCGGCGACCAAGCTCGCGAACTACGTCGCGCCCGTGCTGCCCGGCCTGGCGCTCGCGCTCGGCGCGCTGGCGTCGGACTCCGAGCCGTCCCCCTCGCGCGGCTTCGAACTCTCGCGCGCCGCCGTGTGGGTCTTCGCGCTGCTCGGCGCTGCAGGGCTGTGCGCGCTGCCGCTCCTGCCCGAGCGGCTGCCGAGCTTGCTCGGCCCCCACGCCGAGCTGCGCCCGCTCGCGGAGCCGCTGGAGCTCGGTCCCGGCGGCTGGTTCGCGGCGGGCGCGCTGGGGCTGGGGGCGCTCGCAGCCGCCCTGGCCTGGCGCCGCGGCCGGGGCGAGCGCGCGACGCTGGCACTCGCCTGCGCGGCGATCGCCGCCTACACCATCCTGTTTCAGACGGTGGGCGTGCGCGCCGACGCGCAGCTGTCCGCGCCGCTGCGGCGGCTCGCCGTGCGCGCGGCTGCGCTCACCGCGCCGGACGAGCGGCTGCTGCTGCTGGGGCTGCGCCACCGCCCGAGCGTCTGCTTCTACGCCGAGCGGCCCACGCGCTTCGCCCTCGCGAACGGCGCGCGCTGGGCCGAGAAGGACATCTTCGGCCCCGCCGCGCCGCGCGTCGGCTTGACCGGCGAGCCGCAGCTCGCGCGCTTCCCCGACCGCGAGCGCCTGGAGCTGCTCGAGCGCGACGGCGGCTACGTGCTGTTCCGCTCGGGCGCGGGCGCCGCCGCAGACTGAGCGGGCGCGCGCAGCCCGCGCCGCGCGATCTCGACCCACACCAGCACCAGCACCAGCGCCCCGCCCCCGCGCACGCCCCAGGTCGGCCCGGCTCGCACCACCGCCTCGGGCCTGGGCAGCGCCGTGCCGTCCCAGCGGATCACCGGGTTCAGGTAGAGCACCGCGTGGTGCGCGGTGACCTCGATCCGCACGTAGGGATCGTCGGGCCGCAGCGTGTAGATGGCCTCGGGCTTGCGGCGCGCCTCGCTGCGCAGCTGGCCGTGCACGCTGAAGAAGCGGATCAGGTCGGCGGGCTCGCCCACGCGCACGCGCAGCACCCCGGCGTCGATCTCGCAGTACTCGAGCGCGATCGGCCCCTCGTTCTGGCGCGTGTAGAGCGAGTGGAAGCGGCCGGCGCGGAGCGCCGCGAGCACCGCGTCGGGTGTGCGCTCGGCGGCATGGATCACGAGTGCGCCGATGCCCACGTGGCTGCCCGGCCCGGTCTCGGTCTGGGCGTGTCCGTCGTCGGCCGCGAAGCCCCAGACCGGGCGGCCGGCGGTGAGCGCCGCGTCCCAGAAGTCGTCCCACACGCCGTACTTGGTGGCGATCTCGATCGCGTCGTAGCCGCTGAGCTTGTCCATGTCGCCGATCAGGTACGAGTTGCCCTTGGTCGGGTGGTTCAGCACCAGGTACGCCGCGCCGGGCCGCAGTGAGTCGAGCACGCTCTGCTTCTGGCGCGTGCTCGAGCCGAACGGGTAGTCGAACCAGTCGACGTGCTTCGCCCCGATCACCGTCTGGTGGTGACGCCCCGGCGTGTAGCCGTGCTCGTAGGCGGAGAGGTACAGGTCGCTCGCGCTCTCCGGCGGCTCGATCGACATGTAGTCGCTGATCCCGATCAGGTCGTAGTGGAGCGCCTGGTAGATGCCGCGGAGCTGGTGCGCGGGCGTGTCGCCGAAGGTGAGGCCGCTCCAGGCCTCCGAGTGCGCGTGGAAGTTCGCCAACAGCCCCCCGCCGCGGTAGCCCGCGTAGGGGTTGTACCAGCGCTCGCCGTGGAACGGCTCGGCCGGTGCGAAGTCGTAGAACGGCGGCCAGGCGAGCTCGAGGTAGACGAGACCCGCGAGGACGATGGCGACGGCGGCGACGAGACGCCGGGTGAGCGTTCCCACGCGGGGAGGATTACAAACCGGGGCGCGCCGGTCGCCTGGCGAAGAACTGCTCGAGCAGCGGCACCGGGTCTTCGCAGCGCACGATCTCGTCGCGCCACCACGCCGGCAGCCGCTCGAAGTACTGCGGTTCGCAGAAGCGCCGGTCGAGCAGCACGATCGCCGCCACGTCGTCCGGACCGCGCAGCACCCGCCCGCCCGCCTGGACCGCGCGCGCCAGGCCCGGCACCAGGTAGGCGAACTCGAAGCCCGCGCCCGACTCTGCGTCGAAGCGCTCGCGCACCAGCTCGCGCTCGAGCTCCACCTTCGGCAGCCCGGGGCCGACCACGAACACGCCGATCGCGAGCTCGCCCGGGTAGTCGACGCCCTCCGCCAACACACCTCCGTGTACGCCACACAGGAGCAGCGTCTCGGCGCGGTTCTGGCGCAGCCGCGCGAGCAGCGGCTCCACCGGCGCCCCGGGCAGCTGCAGCAGCACGCGCAGCTCGCCGGCCGGGAGCTTCTGCACCACCTCGTCGCGGAACGCGAAGCTCGGGAAGAACGCGAGCCAGTTGCCGCGGCGGGTGGCAGCGCAGCGGGCGATCGTGCGCGCGATCTCCGCGGCGTTGTCGCTGCGCACCTTGAAGCGGGTCTCGACCGCGTCGACTGCCACCAGCAGCCGGTTCTCGCGCGGGAACGGGCAGGGCAGGTCGAGCGACACGCAGCGCGGGCCGTCGACGCCGAGCAGGCGCGCGTGGTGCTCGAGCGGCGCCAGCGTGGCGCTCATCAGCACGGCGGCGTGGAAGGCCCGCACGCGGGAGCCGATCCACGGCGCCGGGTCGAGACAGGCGAGCGACGCGCGCTCCGGCGACCACAGCGCGGCGAAGCGCTCCGGGTCGCCGTCGGCGGTCTCCGCGAACTCGCGCACGTCGGCCAGCGCGCTCTGCACCGGATCGCGCAGCCGTGCGTCGCGGCCTTCGCGCCGCGGCAGCAGCCGCGGGTCGCGCGCGCCGTCCCGCGAGGTGAGCGCCTGCGTCTCGGTCTGCGCGAGCGCGGTGCGCAGGGCGATCGGCTCCCAGAAGCCGCGCGCCGGCGGCTCCACCCAGGGCGCGAACGACTCGCGCTCCTCGCCGAGGCGCTGCGCGATCTCCGCGCAGTGTCCGGCCACGTCGCGCAGCAGCTCGCCTGCGCGCGCGTAGGCGGGCTCGGGCAGGGTCTCGAGACAGGCGGCCAGCGCCACGAGCCGCGGGAGCTCGAGCGCAGGCGAGAGCGCTGCGCGCGCGCGCTCCGGCAGGTCGTGGGCCTCGTCGACGACGAGCAGGCTCCGCGCGCTGCCTTCGCCCGCCAGCTGGCGCAGCGCCACGCGCGGATCGAACACGTAGTTGAAGTCGCACACCACCGCGCTCGCGCGCAGCGCCAGCCGCAGCGAGACCTCGAACGGGCACAGCTCGAGCGGCAGCGCGGCATCGGTGAGCTCCACGCCGGACACCACCCCGCGCTCGGCCAGCTCGTCGAGCAGCCCGGAGCCAGCGAGCCGCTCGACGAAGCGGCGGTTGAACGGGCAGCGGCGCTCCACGCAGCCGAGCTGCGCCTGCGGGCAGACCCGCTCCCGGGCGGCGATCTGCAGCGCGAAGGCGGCGCCGCCCGGCGGCAGCATCGGGCGCAGCGTCTCGAGCGCGAGCGCCTGCTGCGAGTTGCGCGAGGTGGCGAACACCACCCGCCGGTCGCTGCGCAGCGCGTCGCACAGGAACGGGTGGAGCGCCGCCGCGGTCTTGCCGACACCCGTGGGCGCGGCGCAGAGCAGCACCAGGCCCGAGGCGGCGGCGCCCGCCACCTCCCGCGCGAGCTCCGCCTGCACCGGCCGCGGCGCACCGAACGGGAAGGGGGGCTCTTGCGCGCGGCGCCGCTGCGCCCGCCCGAGCTCGAGCTCGGCGCGGTGCGCGAGCTCGTCGAGGCGCGCGCGCAACAGCTCGAGCCAGGCGTCGCGGCGGAAGGCGACGTCGCGGCGCAGCGGCCGCGCGCCCTCGAGCGAGAGCTCCACCACGGCGACGCGCGCGATCGGCTCGCCGGCCAGGTCGAAGAGCAGCGCCGCGAAGCCGGCGCGCTCGAGCGCGCGCGCCGCGCCGGCGTCGGGGTCGGCGTCGGGCACCACGCGGATCTGCTCCAGCGCGGCACCGCGCGCGTCGGGGCGCAGCACGTCGGCCGAGACCGCGATGTGGAGCGTCCAGTCGCGCCAGGTGAGCGGAACCTCGCGCTCGAGCTCGGTGCGCGCGCCCTCGGCACGCGCGCGCTCGAGCGCAGCCATGCGCGCGGCACGTGCCGCGGGGAGTGACTCGGGCCCGGCGAGCGGCGCGGGTCCCGCGCCGTGCTCGCCCGCGTCGATCAGGTCCTCGACGCCGAGAGACAGCTCGCGCGCGCTCTCGTCGGCGACGATCACGCGCGCGAGCGGATCACTTCGTGGCGGGGCCGGTCGGGACGTCCCGGAAGGCGGTGTCCTTGTCGAGCCGCGGCTCGGGCGGCAGCCGCAGCACGCGCTCGGCCAGGATGTTGCGCATGATCTCGTCGGTGCCGCCGGCGATGCGCAGGCCCGGCGAGCCGAGATACGCCTCCTGGGCCGCGCCCATCGCGCTGCCGGTCAGGCCCTGCAGCTCGATCGCGAACGCGGCGAGCTCCTGGCCCATCGGCGCGCCGACGAGCTTCCCGATCGAGCTCTCCGGACCGGGCGTCGTGCCCTTCGAGAGCGCCGTCAGCGTGCGGTAGCCGGTGTACTTGAGACCGGACGAGCGGATGTAGAAGTCCGCGATCTTCTGCCGCACCTGGCCGTCCTCGAGCGCGGGCTTCCCGTTCCAGTCGGACTCGCGCGCGAGCCGGATCAGGTCCTCGCTGCGCATGCCGCCCCCGCCGCCGCCGATCGACGCGCGCTCGTTCATCAGCGTCGTCAGCGCAACGCGCCAGCCGTCGCCGACGCGGCCGAGCCGCTGCGAGTCGGGGACCTTCACGTCGGTGAAGAACACCTCGTTGAAGCCGCTGCCGCCGTTGATCTGCTTGATCTGACGGATCTCGATGCCCGGCGCCTCCATGTCCACGATGAAGTAGGTGAGGCCCGCGTGCTTGGGCACGGTCGGATCAGTGCGGGTGACGATCATCCCCCACTTCGAGAAGTGGGCGCCCGTGGTCCAGATCTTCTGGCCGTTGATGATCCAGTCGTCGCCCTTCTTCTGCGCCGAGGTGCGCAGGCCGGCGAGGTCGGAGCCGGCGGCCGGCTCGCTGAACAGCTGGCACCAGATCTCGTCGCCGCGGGCCATCTTGGCGATGAAGCGGTCCTTCTGCTCCTTCGTGCCGTGCGCCATGATGGTCGGGCCCAGCATGCCGAGACCGATGCCGAAGATGTTGGGTGGAACCCGGTACTTCGCCTCTTCCTGGTTCCAGATCACCGACTGGATCGGCGTGGCGTCGCGGCCGCCGAACTCCTTCGGCCAGGTGAGTACCGCCCAGCCGTTGTCCTTCTTGGTGGCTTGCCACGCCTTCGCGCGCTTGATCGTGTCGGGATCGTCGCGCTCGGCGAGCATGTTGTTGCTCTCGCCGGAGCGGAGCGGCTTCATGTGCTGGGACAGGAACGCGCGCGCCTCTGCGCGGAACGCGGCCTCTTCCTTGGTGTCGTTGAAGTCCAATGGAACCTCCTACGCCGCGTGCTTCGCGGCGAGCCGCTGCACCAGCTTCTCGCGCCAGTGGGATGCCGTGCCGATCACCAGACCCTGGTGCTTCGCGCGGCGGTAGAACAGGTGGCAGTCGTACTCCCAGGTGAAGCCGACGCCGCCGTGCATCTGCACCATCTCGACGCTGGTGAGCTCGAACGCCTGCGTCGCGGAGACGCGCGCCGAAGGGGCGGCGAGCGCGAGCTCCGGGTCGTTCTCCGACAGCGCCCAGGCGCCCCAGTAGCAGTTCGACTTGGCGAGCTCGACCGCGACGTACTCGTCGGCCATGCGGTGCTTCAGCGCCTGGAACGACGCGATCGGCCGGCCGAACGCGTAGCGGCCCATGGTGAAGTCGCGCGTGATCTCGAACGCGCGCTCCGCTCCGCCGAGCTGCTCGAATGCCAGCAGCACCGCCGCGCGGTCGAGCACGCGCTCGAGCAGCGCCTGGCCCTGACCTTCGCCGCCCAGCGCCTCGGCGGGCGCGTCCTTGAAGACGAGCTCGGCGCACGGCTGCGTGGGGTCGATCGACTCGGTCGGCGTGCGAGTCACCGCGCCGCTCGAGAGGTCGCACAGCGCGAGCGAGACGCCGCTGCCGGAGCGCGCCACCACCACCGCCACCGTGGCGAGATGTCCCGCCGGCACGCCGACCTTCCTGCCGTTGAGCTTGCCGCCCGAGAAGGTCGTCTTGAGGCTCGCCGGCGCGGGGAAGCCGGGGCCTTCCGCGAGCGCCAGCGTGCCCACGGCGCGGCCCGAAGCGAGCGCGGTGAGCCACTTCTGCTTCTGCGCATCGCTCCCCGCGAGCAGGATCGCCTCCGTCGCCAGGTAGACCGACGGGCCGAACGGGATCGGCGCGAGCGAGCGTCCGATCTCCATCGCCACGAGCGCGAGCTCCAGGTGGCCGAAGCCCGCGCCGCCGTAGGACTCCGGGATCGCGGCGCCCTGCCAGCCCATTTCGGCGGTGGCCTTCCACAGCTCGGGGTTCCAGTCCTTGCGCGACTCGAGCACCTCGCGGTTCACCTGCAGCGGCGAGCGCTCCGCGAGGAAGTCGCGCGCCGTCTTCTGCAGCAGCTTCTGGTCTTCCGAGAAATCGAAGTTCATGCGGAAATGATATCCAGCGGCCCGAACGCGAATCAAACGGCCTCGATTCCTCTATCCTGGCCCGCGTGAGACGTCTCTCGGGGCGGGTCGCCGTGGTCACGGGCGCGGGGAGCGGCATCGGCCGCGCGCTCGCGCTGGAGCTCGCCGGCCGCGGCTGTGCGCTGGCGCTGGTCGACCGCAACGACAGCGCCCTCGGCGAGAGCGCCGACCTGGCGCGCGCACGAGGCGCGAAGGTCTCGACCCACCTCGCCGACGTCGCGGACCGCGCGCGCATGGAGCGGCTGCCCGGCGAGGTGCTCGCCGCGCACGGGCACGTGCACGTGGTGGTCAACAACGCGGGCGTGTCGGTGATCGGCGCGCTGGCCGACCACTCGCTCGACGACTTCGCTTGGCTGATGGGCATCAACTTCTGGGGCGTGGTCTACGGCTCGAAGCTGTTCCTGCCGGCGCTGCTGGCCGAGGACGAAGGCCACATCGTGAACATCTCCTCGATGTTCGGCTTCGTCGGCATCCCCGGCCAGATCTCCTACTGCTCGGCGAAGTACGCGGTGCGCGGCTTCAGCGAGACGCTGCTCTCCGAGCTCTCGGGTACACGGATCGGTGTCAGCTGCGTCCACCCCGGCGGCATCGCTACCAACATCGTGTGCGCCTCGCGCACCTCGAGCGCCGCCGACACCGAGGAGAAGACGCGGACGATCGACCTGTTCGCGCGCTTCTCGCGCTCGCCGGAGCGGGCCGCGCGCGTGATCGTGCGCGCGATCGAGCGGAACCGGCCGCGGGTGCGGATTGGCTGGGAGTCGTACCTGACGGACTGGCTGAAGCGGCTGGCGCCGGTGACGGTGCAGCGCGTCGTCGGGCTGGCTCGGCGTCGGTAAGAACACCTCGGCTGCCCGGGGGCGGGCTGCGGCGCGCCGCTTCGCGATTCGCGCGGGATGCTCACCTCGGTGAGGCGGATATCC